>Ga0123332_1000749_pt1 | contig 32740 bp, 37 predicted proteins | sample BioC12SIPDNA_4_FD_89958 | JGI IMG/M metagenome (GOLD analysis project Ga0123332, IMG submission 89958) | Anaerobic biogas reactor microbial communites from Washington, USA - Biogas_R2_A C12 SIP DNA | ecosystem: Engineered > Bioreactor > Anaerobic > Unclassified | place: Washington, USA... | reverse complement strand
CCCGTGACCAAGCCGGACGAGTTCCATCCGTGGCGCCACATGCCGCTGAACTACGACAGATCCTAGAATACAGGGGTGACAGAATCACTGGTTATTAGGGTGACAGAATCATTGGTTGACAACTGGGATATGCGGAACGGACCGCGCGGCAGAGGCGCCGGGCTATTGGCCAGGAGCGCACTCACCGCGATAGTAGGCCCACTCCTCGCACTCGCTGCCATCGGCAAAAAGGCAGTAGCCCACCTGGCCAGCCTCGGTGTCGCTGCGGATCTCGAGCGTGCCACCCTGCTCTGTGCAATAGACCGAAGCGGGATTGGCCAGGCCCGGGGAGCCCCCACACGCCGCCAGCACGAGCATCGCCACGACCATCATCACGTAAAGCCGGCTCATCTCCATCTCCCTCCGCCGCGCGTACACCGCCGCGGCTCCTGCCAGTGTGACGTTCCGGGCGCCCGGACTGTTCCACCCGGGAAAAGTTGGGATCTGAGCCATCCAGCGGTTGCCTCTGAAACGGAGGGTGGTACAATGGCGCTGGAGCGGGTCCAGAACTATGCAACGGGGGTCCACATGAGCGTCTTTACGGACAGCATCGCATCACACCTCGAGTTTCTCGGCTACAGCATAGAGCCCACGGAGGACGAGCGCTTTCACGCCCGGCATGGGAGCAAGCCCAACTTTCTGGCTCGCGAGTTTCGCGGAGGTTGCCTGATCACCGCCTGGTGGGACGTCAACGAGGCCGGCGCGGATGATCGGGAAGGGCTGCTGGAGGCCGTCAACCGGATGAACGCCGGCGCGGCCGTTGCCCGGTACTATATCGACAGCGACAACGACTTTGCCGCAGAGGCCTACTACCAGTCTCCCTACGATCGCGTGACCTTTGGGCAGTTCATGGATCTCTGGGATCACGACTTTGCCAATGTGTTGGAAGCGGGCATGAACAGCTTTCTGTCCTGAGGCAGACGCCCAGCCTCATAGAGATCAGACGGCAGCACGCACCCGCCTTCGAGGCGGGTGCGTGCTGCCGTCTGGGCGTGCAGTCTCTAGCTAGCCCGCCAGGAACGCGCGCACGGCCGTGATGAAGGGTGCGAACTGCTCGCGGCGGACGTTGTGCCCCGCGCCGGGGATGTGGATCACCTGGACGCGGGGGTTCAGGCGGGCTGCCTCCGCGGCGCTCTCCGGCGTGACGATGGACCCCAATTCGTTGTCGGCGCGGATCAAGAGCAGGGGGCAGCGCACCGCGGCGAAGGCCTCGCGCCAGGGTGGGCGCTGGCGCGCCATCACCCCCAGGGCCTGCGGGCGCAGGTCCAGCTTGGCCTGCGCCCAGGGGGCGAACTCTTCTTCACCCCAGAGCGGCGTGGCCGCCCGCCCTTGGGCGATGATCTCCTCGAGGGTCCGGCCGGCCCAGGCCTCCAGTGGGGAGGGGCGGGGGGCGGCGGCCGCGTCGCCCGCGGGCGGGGCCGTGGTGATCTCGTAGGCGCCCGCGTCCTCCAGGACGGCTCCGCTCACCAACTCCGGGTAGCGAACGCAGAGGTGCAGCGTGGTGGCCCCGCCCATAGAGTGCCCGATGACGGCCGGTTTGCCCAGGCCGAGGGCCTTGATCAGGCCCGCCAGGTCGGCGGCCATGTTCACGGGGCCATAGTCGCCCTCGGGCGCCTCGCTCTGGCCGTGCCCCCGGGCGTCGACCATGACCACATCGTAATCCGGCGCCAGGGCCCGGGCGGTGGGCAACCAGCACGGGCCGCTATCCGAGAACCCGTGGCAGAGGATCACCGGGGGCTGCGAGCCATCCCCCGTGCGGTAGTAATGCATCCGCATGCCGTTGGTGAGGACGTCCCCTTCTTGATAAGCAACCATGGTAGCTCCTCTCTAGCACGGGTGGAGCGATCGACGGGTTACGTTCGCTCCGCAGGTCCGGCCGCCTCGGGTGCGCCGGCCAGAAGGTTCCGGCCGCGCGCCATGGAGGCAAAGACCCCAAAGGCGCACAGCACAGCGGAGATCACAAACGCGGTGCGGGTGCTGGTCAGAAAGGCGCCGTAGACCTCGGGCGTGATCTGCGCCGAGCCCATAAAGACGGTGAACAGAATCATCACGGTCCCCATGCTGACCATCTGGCCAAAGGTGCGCATCGCCGCCACGAGGCCCGAGGCGACGCCATAGTGGCGCCGTGGCACCGCGCCCATCAGGGCGCTCACATTGGGGGAGGAAAAGAGGGCAAAGCCAAAGCCCAGGACCACCAGAGCGGCGATGATGTAGGCGAGCGTGGTATCGGCGGATAGCGCCGTGAGCATCGCGAGGCCCGCGACGGTAAAGGCCATGCCGAGGCTCGCCACGTAGCGCGCCTGCACGCGGTCGGACAGGCGGCCCGCCAGCGGGGAAAAGACGGTCTGCACGATCGGCTGTGCGACGAGCACGAGGCCGGCCTGGGCGGCGGTGAGAGACTGAATGTACTGGAGATACAGGCTCATCAGGTAGGCGATGGAGGCGGTGGCGGCATAGTTCACCAGCGCGGCGAGGCTGGACATGGTAAAAACCCGGTTGCCGCGAAAGATCCCCAGATCCAGCACCGGGCTGGCGCAGCGCCCCTCCTGCCTGAGAAAGGCGTACCCCGCGACCAGGCCCAGTGCGATGATGGGCACGGCACGGAGATGGGGCAACTGGCCAAAGCCGACGATCAGGGCCACCACGGCCGCGGCATAGATCAGCGAGCCGGGCAGGTCCAGGGTGTCATCGGGGGAATCCGCCCAGTCGCCATGGACCTGCGTGAGGGTAAAGAGCAGGGTCAACACGGTCAGAGGCAGGTTCAGCCAAAAGACCGCGCGCCAGCCCAGTGCGCCCACGATCAGGCCCCCGAGAAACGGCCCTGCCGAGAGCCCCAGGTACACCGCGGCGGTGTTGATCCCCAACACGCGGCCGCGGTCGCTGGCGGGGTAGATCGACGTCAGTATCGCCGTGCTGGTGGCAAAGATCATCGCGGCGCCAAAGCCTTGCACCACCCGGGCGGCCAGCAGTGTGGCCGAGGAGGGGGCCAGGGCGCACAGGGCCGAGGCCACCGTGTAGAGCGCCACGCCGATGATAAACACCCGCTTGCGACCGTGGATATCGGCCAGCTTGCCGCAGGGCAACAGCAGCACGGCCGTGGCCAGGCTATAGATGGTGGTCACCCAGGTGAGGGTGATGGCACTGGCGGAGAACTCGGCACCCAGGGCGGGCAACCCGATGTTGACGCCAGAGAGCATAAAGGGCACGGCAAAGGACATCACGGTCACAGCGATGAGGGCGGCACGGCGCGATGCGGCTGTCTCCACGGGCACACTCCTGTGAGGTAGTTGCTCCGCGGAATGTAGCCCACAGGAGAGGCGCGGTCAACCCGGTGGGGAGGTGTGGCCTCATGGCGGGCACGGTGGCCCGTGGCGAAGGCGCGGCAGGCCCAAAGCGGGCCAATCGGTTAGCGCGGAGCGCTGATCTGCGAGGCGACGGCGACGGCGTTGCTTTCGGCCAGCAGAGGGTACCCCTGGGCGTGTGCCGCAAACGAGATCGCGAGGGTGACCAGCAGGGCGAACAGGGCGAGAAGCACTCGAGTTGTCATGGGCGGGCTCCGAGGCGGCGACTGGCTGGGCGACTATTCAGCTACATACATGATAACCCCGATCGGTCCGGTGGGAGGCGCCCCAGAGCAGGATTAGCGTGCTATTTACGCCTGGGCGTGCGCACTTGCGACCGGAAGGCCTTGCCGGCGGGCGGCGCGCGGGCCGGGGGGCGCGCGCGTCGAACTCAATATGATGAGTATACTCACTACGGCCGCCCTCTGGACGATGCACAACGGCTCGCTGGTGCTGTACAACGAGAATGGGCTGCGGAGGGGAGGGGACCGCGGGCCGCGTCCTGTAGAGTGATGCCGCCAGGCCGTGGGCGCCGCGCCTCTTCCGTGGCTCTAGCGGCGCGCGAGGCCCGTGAGCCTGCCCGCAAGCTGCTCTGCGGCGGCCGGAATCACCCGCCACTGATTCCTCACCATCTCCAGGAGGTCCACGCGGCCGGATGGGGCCACAAAGCCCAGTGCATACTGGGCCATGAGGGCCAGGTTCCAGGCTATCACGAGGCCGGCGGCGAGCGAGATCGCCGGCAGAGCCCTCGGCCGGCGCGCGAGAATCCGCTGGATCAGGGCCGCCAGCCCCAGGATGAAGGCCGGCGTGAACCGCACCCAGTGCCGCGGACCAAAGGCATCCCCGCCGGACCAGCCGGACCATATGCTGAGCATGGCCCAGACGATCAGCAGCCAGCCGGCGAGGAAGAGGGCCAGCCGGCGCTGCGTGCGCCATGCGGCCGCCAGGCCACAGATCGCTGGCAGCGTGATGGGGGCCCAGACAAAGAGGCCCCGATTGCTGGAAAAGAGGATGCGGAGCACCCGGACGCCCGGCGCCGAGACCGTGCCGCCGCCGCTGCCCGCGTACGTGTTGAGGACCCATCCTCCGTAGACCACGCGCCGGAAGATTATCAGGGGCAGAAAGATCAGCGCGAACCCGGCGAGGATCGGGAGCCCGCGGGCGAACGCGGCTCGCAGGGCGGGCAGCGGGCCGCGCTCACGCGCCTCGCGGACCCAATCGATGCCCAGTTCCAGGCCGAGCAGCCCCAGCAGGATCAGGTCCTCCGTCCGCACCCATACGGCGAGCCCGACGATGAGGCCGAGGGCGAACTGCTCGACGGGCGGCCGGCCGTGCCGGTGGGCGCGCCACCAGAGATAGAGCAGGAGCGCGCTCAGGAAGGCTGTGTTGGCGTGTGACATCAGGGGCTGCTGGTACTGGTAGTACACAAAGGGCGTCGCCAGCCAGATCGTGAGCGTGGCCAGCAGCGCCGGCCCGGCGCCAAAGAGATGGAGGGCCAGGCGGTGGGCCAGCAGGAGTGCGCCAAGGCCGAACAGCGTCGAGGTGAGCGCCGCGGCCCAGACGTAGGGCCAGCTGTACCCGTCGGCCGGCAGGGTGGCGCCGAGGGCACGGGCCAGCGATACGCCGCCGTGGGCCAGCCCCATGGCCGGCAGCCAGAGGAGCGCGCTGCCGGAGGCCCACTGGTTGTGCATATAGCCGGTGGGCGTCCGTGGCCCGATGTGAGCCATACCGTAGTGTGCATACTCGTTGGACGTGTCAAGATCCCGATCGATGAGGATCGAACGCGCCCACGAGTAGTAGCCCACCGGATCGATGATGCTCACCTGGGGGCGAAAGATCGGCAGGAAGAGCGCCAGGTAGAGAACGGTGATCACCGGCCAGCCGGCGTGGAGCCAACGCGCAGCGCGGGCGTGGGGGAGCGGCCGCTCAGCCATGGCGCGAACCCTCCGGGGGCTGCGGAGGCGAGGCCGGGGGGCGACGCAGGCCGTCCAGCAGGTGCCCCAGGGCCAGGACCGGATGGTGCCAGAGCATCCGCGGGCCGGCATAGCGCATCACGGTCCGGATGCGCTCGCGCCAGGCCTGGCTGTAGCAGTGAATGGGGCAGCGGGCGCAGGTGGGCTTGGCGGCGCCATAGCCACAACGGGCCAGGCGGAGGCGGGCATAGATCGCCAGGCGCTGGCATTCGGCGCAAAGCCCAGCCCCCGGGGGCGTGTGGCGCTGCCCGCGGCAGTACAGCGCGATCATCGCCTCCACTGTGCGGGCCTCACGGGCCAGGCGCGGGGGGAGCGGTTGGCCCTCGGCGCTCACCCGTCGATCCTCTCCAGCAGAAAGACAACAGGGCGCGCCGCGTCGTTGCAGCACGCGATGAACTGGTCCGGGTTCTTCATCCAGCCGTCATAGAGCGCCCGGCCGCCGTTGAGAAAGGCAAAGACGTAGCCGCGGATGGCGTTCCAGCCGTCATCGCAAAAGCCCGGAGGGGGATCGCACGTCTCCAGTATGAACTCCTCGCCATCATGAAAGACGTCGCACAGGGGGAGATCCGGATCGGCGCAGTACCGGCGGGCCAGCTCGCGGTTCATGGTGCGTTCCAGGACGGTGATGCGGCAGCGCGGCATAGAAGCGCCTTTCTCAGGGCTGCACAAGCGTCGCGGCCCACGCCGCGGCACGATCGAGCTCCCCTTCACGCAGCGGGCCCTCGGACGCATTGACATAAAACCACTGAGGCGGGCAAGCAGGCACGCCGCCCCGGGCGGCCAGTGCCCGGGCGATCTTTTCGGCGGCATAGCCAAAGAAACGCACCATAAAGGTGAGAAACCGGTTGTTGACCGTAACCACGTCAGCGCGCGTATCAAATGCGGCCACGCGGATGCCGGACAGGCTGCGGGCGGGCAGGGCCTTGAGCCAGGCGGAGATCGCGGGCGTGGGCCGGAAGGCGCGCGTCGGCGAGCCCACCAGGACCAGCCCGGCTCCGGCGATATCCGCGGCCGCGGCACTGGATACCTTGCGCAGGATCACCTCGTGGCCGGCCGCGGCCGCGGCGAGCTTTTGCGCAACCTGCTCGGTGTTTCCAAAGACCGAATCATAGATGATGGCGATCCTCATAATGGCTCCTCCCGTTGCGGCAGCTGTGGCACTCGCGTGGGCGCTAGCCCCTCGGCTTGCAGATGATCTCCAGGATGCGGGTGTCGAAAAAGGTGTGCGTGTTGGTTGCGCGCACCACGATGGCCGTATCGGCTCCGCGCCCAGTGCCGCCCACCGCCACCACCTCGCTGCCTGGGCGCACGAGGCCGGCGTCGGCCGCCATGCAGGCGATCTCGCAGCCCACCTTGACGCCGGCGCTGAGCAGCCGGAGCACATGGGCGATGACCTCATCGACCTGGATGGCGTTGAACTTGCGGTTGACGGCGCGGCCCAGCATGCCAAAGGCGTGCCCGGCCTGCACGATGCGGCCGCCCGCCGCCTCGATGGCCGCCACGGTTTCGGCGCTCATCGGCTGGCGGTTGGGCTCGCTGTAGCTAAACACGCTCCCCACCACGATGACGCGGCCTTCGGGAAACGCCTCGGTGGCGCGGAGGCCCGTCTCGCCCGAGTTGGAGGCGACGACGATCGTATTGATGCCCAGCTCTGAGGCGCGTAAAGCGGCCATCCGCAGCGTTTCGGCCGTGTTGGCGGGGCCGGGCGTGCCAAAGTAGACGGTGCGGGTCTCCTGCGTCATGGGTGCTCCTTTCGATTCAGGCATGTGGGGGCGGTTCGACGCGCGCCGGCTCGCTGGCGCGCTCGGGCGCCGAGCCCAGCACCGGTATGCCCCGGGACTGGCGCCGGAGCCAGGCGATGGCCGCCGACTGGTGGCGGCGCGCCAAAAGCACCGAACAGCCGATCTCTTCTGCGATCTCGTCGCTGAGGGCCCCAAACAGGCGCGTGCGAGACAGCCACTCATCCGAGGCGCCAACGACCACTAGATCATACTGCAGTCGACGGCTCTCGTCTATCACACCGGCCAGTACGTTGGGCGCATGGGCGACGCGGGTGGTGAACTGCGCCGGCACCCGGCCGATCGAATCCTCAATGCTCTCCCGCAGCTGGAGCATATAGTCCTCCATCTCCTCGGGATCGCAGGGCGCATTCAGAACGCGCAGCGCCGTGATCTGAGCGCGGTGCTTGAGCCCGATCTCGTACGCCAGGCGAATCGCCAGGCGGGAGTGAAAGCCGCCCCCCACGGGCACCAGGATCCGCCGGACCTGGTCCAGGCCGCGGTCCAGCAGGACGGCCACGTGGGCCGGCGCGTGCTGCAGAACGAGCTTGACGGGGTGCTCGGCCAACTCCTCGGCGCGAAGCGGCCCCGGCCAGCCCATCAGGACCAGCTTGACGTTGCCGCTCACGTCGTCCAGGACGCCTTGAGCGATCGTGGGCGCGGAGCGCACCTTATAGTAGTGCTGGGCATGCTCCACCTTTACCTGCTCGGCGAACCGCCGGATCAGCGCCCGGCGCCGGCGATCGGTCGCGGAGCGGATCGCCGGGACAGAAGTGGATATGGACGTGGGCTCGGCGACCACGGAAAGAAAGCAGATGCTCGTGTCCTCGCTGGCCTGCGCCAGGAGGTTGGCGAGATGGGCGAGCCGCTGAGCGGAGGCGGGGTTGGCTACCGGCACCACGATCCGGTCTCTGGTGGCCTCCATGGCCTTGGAGCGATCGGCCACCGCGCGGGCGATGGGCCGGTAGGCGTAGTAGAAGATCGCGAGCGCGCCGAGGACGCCGGCGCCAAAGAGCAGGGCCGCCTTGCTGGAAAAGGCGATCACCAGAAAGCACGTGCCCACGGCGATGAGCGGCGTAAGCGGGAACAGAGGGGCCCGGAACGGGCGCTCTGCGTTGGGATGGATGCGGCGCAGGCGAATCATGGCGAGGTTGGAAAAGAACAACACAAAGAGAAAGCCCGCGCTGGATACATAGCTCAGGAAATCAACGAGCCCGACGGCGGCGACGAGGCAGGTGGCGGCCCCCATAAACATGGCCGCCAGATGGGGGGTGCGGAACCTGCTCAGGGAGGAAAAGAAGCGCGGCCAGAGGCCGGAGCGCCCCAGGGTAAAGGCCTCACGCGTACCGCTGAGCATGGCGGCATTCACGGAGGTCAACGTCGCAATGATCCCCGCGATCCCCATCATGGGCACCCCCCAGCCGGGGGCAAAGTGCTGGATGGCATCGGTGAGGGCGGTCTCCGAGCCGGCTACCTGCTGCCAGGGCACCGTGCCGAGGGTGACGAGCGCCACCGCCACGTAGATGATCGCGCAGAGGGTCACGCTGATCAGGATGGCGCGGGGGATGTTGCGGCTGGGGTTCTCCACCTCCTCGGCATCATGGGCGATGACCTCGTAGCCGATATAGGCGCAGTACACCAGCGCGACGGTGTTCAGGATCTTGGACAGATTCGTCAGTGTGCCCTCGTGTATATAGATCCCCCCGGCGGCAAAGACCGGCCAGCTAAAGCCGTTGGGCAGGAGAAACCCTCCCACGACATAGATTCCCAGGCAGGCCAGCAAGATGCCCCCCAGGAGGATCTGTACGTTGCCGATGCTGCTGACATCCAGGATGTTGAGCACCACAAAGATGAGCACCACCACCATCGCCGTGGGGACCACGGGCACGCCAGGGATAAAGAGCTGGAGTGAATACCCAAAGCCGACAGCGGAGAGCGCGGCGTAAAAGGCGCTGGAGAGGCAATCGAGCGAGCCGACCAGAAAGCTGAGCACGTTCGGCCCCCAGGCCTCGCGGACGTAGGTCACGCCGCCGCCGGTGACGGGGTACATGGTGGCCAGTTCGCAATAGTTGAGGGCGATGCTGTAGTTGAGCACGCCGGCGATGATCAGCGCCACGACAGTGGCCGGGCCCACGATGCCGGCGGCGTGGCCGGTGAGCACAAAGATCTCGGCTGCGATGGTGCCGGCCGTGCCGAGCATTACCAATTGGGGCAGGTTCAGCTTGCGCTTGAGCTTGCGCTGTGACATACGATCATCTCCCCGGGTGCGGAATGGTGCCCGGGCCAGGCTCGCCTGCGGATCCCCCACCGGCGCGTGCGGAACCCTTCCGAAGCGCAAGAAGCAGCGTCGGAGGCATGGTGAGTGAGTCTGTGGGTGGTTGGGGGGTATCGGGCGAGGGTGGGATGCGTTCCCGACACCTTCTCGTCGCGATCCGGGCCCTAGCGGCCACCAGGCGGGCATAGGCCCCAGGCCGGGCTCGAACCATCGGCGTCCCGCAGCCGGCGCGAACAGGCCGGCGGAACGCCACGAAGGGAATTATAGGCTTCTGTGGCGCCCGTCAAAATGGTGCGGGCACTGGACGCTCCGGCGGCCACGTGTGTAGAATGGCAGGCGACGGCAAACGGCCGGGAGCGTGCGGACGCCTGTGGCGATGCCGCCGCGGCGGAGTGGAGGAGGTACCATGAAGGTCATCGGCGTACTGGGGAGCCCGCACAAGGAGGGGCCGTCCTCGACTTTGGCGCGCGAGGTCCTGCGCGGGGCGCGCGATGCCGGCCACGACGTGCTCGTCTATGAGATCAACGACATGCAGGTTCGCGGCTGCCAGGGATGCCGTTACTGCAAGGACCATAACGCGGATTGCATCGTGGCCGACGATCTGCAGCCCTACTGGGCGGAGTTGCACTCGGCCGGTGCGCTCGTGGTGAGCGCGCCGAACTATGCCTCGCAGGTCTGCGGGCCCATGATCACCTACATGAACCGGCATTATTGCCTGCTCGACAGGGATTGGAGGGTGCGCCTGCACCCCGGGGTCAAGCTGGTGGGCGTCTTTTCCCAGGGAAACGCGGATGCCGAGGCCTACGCGGCGCCCTACCGCTGGTATCTGGGGGATTTCCAGAACCGTGCGATGCAACTGGTGGACACGATCGTGCACACGCGGGCGCTCTCCACAGAGCCGGGCAGCCCACTGATGCAGCGCGCGTACGAGGCCGGGAGAGGGCTCTAGAGGAGGACGGCCGTGGCGGTGCACGAGCTGCCCTCGCCCGACGGGAGGGTTTGTGTTCGGCTTAGCATCGAGCCGGGCGAGCTCTTCTGGGAGGTCTGGCGCGACGGGGTGTGCGCCGTGGCCCCCTCGCCGCTGGGGATCCGCCTGGAGGGGTGCGACCTGAGCCGGGGACTCGCGTAGGCCGACGAGCGGTGGGGCGCGATCGATGACACCTGTACCATCCCGGCCTTTAGGAAGGCGGTGTGCCGCGACCATGCCCGCACCCTCGCCCTGGAGCTGCGCGGCGACGGGCAAGGGCTGACGGTGGAGGCGTGCGCCTATGATGACGGCGCGGCCGTGCGGCTGGTCGTGCCCGGAACCGGCGAGGCCGCGATCCTCGAGGAAACCACGGCCTACGGGCTGCCGAAGCGCACCGGCACGGTCTTCGCCCAGCGGCTGTTGTTCACCTACGAGGATCAGTATCTTCCGGTGCCTCGCGCCGAGCTGCCCCAGAATCGGCTGGCCTTTCCGGTCCTCGTTAAGCTGGATGGCGGGCAGTGGGCGCTCTACAGCGAGGCTGACGTGCATGGCTCTTTCGGCGGCGGCCACCTGCCGGCCACGCCCGAGCGATCCTCGCGGCTGGCGCTCCGGCGCTCGCCGGACCAACTCTTCCCGATCCGCACGCCCTATCCCGTGGCGACGCCCTGGCGTGCGGAGATTCTTCTCGGGGACCTGAACGCGCTGGCAGGCTTCAACCTGCTGGAGAATCTGAACCCGCCCTCGATAGTCGCGGACAACTCCTTCATCCGGCCAGGGCTCGCGGCGTGGTCCCGGATGACGGAGAACGCGTCCACGCAGGATACCCGGCGTATCCGCCAGTATGTGGATTACGCCGCAGAGATGGGCTGGCCCTGTTACCTGGCCGACGGCGGCTGGCCGGGCCACGTGGATATCCCGCCCTGGTGCAGTACGCCGCGGAAAAGGGCGTGCGCATCTGGCTATGGGAGCATGGGATGGACATGCGGGATCCGGAGGCGGCCGAGGAAAAGATGCGCCTCTGGGCCGGCTGGGGCGTGGTGGGGCAAAGATCGACTTTATCGTATCGGACAGCCCGGAGCGGATGGCACGCTATGACATGCTGGCGGAACTGGCTGCCCGCTACCGACTGATGATCAACTTTCACGGCGCCACCAAGCCGACAAGGGAGATTCGTACCTGGCCGCACGCGCTCACGCGCGAAGGGGTCATGGGCGGGGAGTACCTGCAGAACTAATCCACGTACCTGCCTGGCGGCCCGGACGGGGCGCACCACTGCACGCTGCCCTTTACGCGCAACGCAACGGGACCGATGGACTTTACGCCGGTGGTCTACCGGTCGTATCTCACCGGCACCACCGACTGTCACCAGACGGCCCGGGCGGTGATCCTTACGAGCTATGTCCAGCACATCGTGGAGGGCGCGGAGCCTGTTCTGGCGCACCCCTGCCGGCCGCTGCTCTCCGTTCTTCCGGCCGCCTGGGACGAGGGGCTCCTGCTGGAGGGTCACCCCGCCAACCATGTGACCATATCACGGCGGAGCGGCGCCCAGTGGTTCGTGGCCGGCATCTGTGCCCGGCGCCCGCGCAACGCCACGGTGGATCTGGCGTTTATGGGCCAGGGTGACTATGTGGCCAGGCTGTAGGCGGATGACCTCGGGGATCTCAGTCCCTTCGACGTGGCGGTGGGCGCCCTGCCCCCGCCTGACCAGGCGATGGTGGATTGGGTGGACGGGCACCGCCAGCGCCCGACGGGGCACCAGCATGATCTGCATCGCGTCCGTTGCACCGAGAGCACGGTCACCCGTGGCGACGTGCTGACCATCCCGATGAGCACCAACGGTGGTCTTGTGCTGCACCTGGCGCCGCTTGGCTGAGCGCGCGCACGCCCAGCGGGGGCCGGGTGGCCGCGGCCTGTGGGGCGAGCCGGCGCTCAGCCTCCCTCCAGCCGGAGCGCGGCGCCGGTGGAGCGGATAGAAAAGGGGCCGATCTCTATGTAGTCCCGCCCGTTCGTGCCGGCGGGCATCACCCGCACACCGGAATCGGGCAGATAGATGCCCAGGCGCAGCGTCAGCGGTTCGGCCAGCGCCGAGGCGGGGACCTCGAGGGTAGAGAGCGAGCGCACGCAATCGCCGGGCCACCAGTACAGCGTATCATAGTGGCCGTCCATGGGCGGCGCATCGGCCTGCGCGACGAGGTTGCCTTCCCCGTCGACCAGGTGGACAAAGATCGTATAGGCCTGGTCCATCCGGGCCAGGCCCAGCCAGTGCAGGGCCAGCGACAGCCGCGCACCTGCCGGCGCCGCGGCAACCGCGAGATCGTAACCCACCAGGCGCATCCCGGCGAGATCGTGGCTCAGCGTGCGTTCCGGGGCAGGGAACGAGAGGCCTTCCGGGTACATCCGAACCCGTCCTATGTCGGCCAGGGTGCCAAGGGGCGTGCCGGCGCCGTCAAAGGCGGGCAGAGGGCGTTCGGGACGTTCGTCGTAGACGGCCACCCGAACGGCCGCCGCCACGGGGCTCTGCGGCGCCCGCTCCACCGGCGCGATGACGTCATCCACGGTGATCTCATCGACGGCCCAGGTATTACTTGGGTAGCGGCCCATGGCATGCTGGGTGTCGATGCCTCCCAGCCGCTCTCCCTGCGCGCCGGCCAACTGCAGCGCCACGGTGTAGGCGACGTCCATCGGCCTCTCGGCCTGCCAGTACAGCCGCACCCAGAGATAGTCACCGGCCACCGCCTCCGGCGAGACGATCTCGGCGGCAATCAGCCTCAGATCCTGGCCGAAGCGGACGTTCACGGGCTGCAGATCCCGGGGAAGCTGCGCCGGGGAGATGGTCACCGCCAGGGGGTACGCCGGCGCGATCACCCACCAGGGGACCACTGCCGCGAGCAGCAGCAGGGCGCCCCCGAGAAGGCTGGCGGCGGCGGGCCTGAGGCGACGCGGCAAGGGGCCGGTCAGCCCCGCCACGAGTGCCAGAGCGAACACTCCGGCGGCGGGAAAGGCCAGGCGCCCCTGGGTGCGGGTGATCGTACGCGTCCAGGACAGCAGGAGCACCACGATCACCAGCGCCCACAGGCCGGCGATGACGGCCGCGCGGACCCCGGGGCGCTCCAGCAGGCGGCGGCGGGCGACCGCGCGCGTTCCCCACAGGGCCAGCCCGCCGATGGCGGCGAGCGATAGAACGTCCACGGCGCGGTAGTACAGGGCCGGCATGAGGACGTTCAGCCAGCCGAAAACGCCCCAGTAACTGGGCAACGCCTCGCGCATGATCCGCAAAGACGTGGCGATCGAGAGTGGCTCCGCGTGGACCGCAAAGATGCTCGCGTAGCTCTGCATCCCCAGGGGATCGGCGTACGCCAGGGCGTTGCGGAGGAACCAGCCGCCCGAGACGATGCCCGCCGCTGCGCCGGTAAGGAGCAGCGGCCTGGCCAGGTCGCGCCAGGGATGGCGTTCGGGCTGCGCCAGGTAGCTCAGCAGGAACGCCGCTCCCGGCAGCACGAGGGTCGCCAGACCGCTGAGCTTGGAGAGGGCGGCCAGGCCGACCAGCACGCCGAGCGCGAGCGGCGTGCCCGAACTCCGGATGCCCGAGCGCGCCACCCGCGCGGACAGATACAGGGCGGCAGCGCACAAAGCGGTGACGAGCACATCGTTGTTGGCGCTAGCCGAGATAAAGAGAAACTGCGGGTTGAAGGCCATGGCAGCCGCCGTTCCGGCGGCAAGCCAGCGCTCGCCCGGGGCGATGACGCGCACGGTCAGATAAGTGAGCGCGATGGCCACAGCCGAGCACAGGAGCGAAAAGCCCCGCAGCACACGGAGCGCGGCAACCACCCGGCGGCTTGCCTCCGTGGGGGAGCCGGGGTGGATGACGGCGTTGCGGTGCACCGGCGTATCCGGATCGCCCAGGCGGGCCAGGGGGTTGCGGGGGAAAGAGGCCTGCCAGGCGGATTTGTCCAGCGTGCCAGCCAGCAGCGCGCCGAGGGCATAGTACAGCGGCGGTTGGTGCATCTGCCCCTGGATCCACTCATGATCGGAGATCACAAGAGGCGGGAGGCGGCGTTCCTCGGCCAGGAACCGCACGTAGGCATAGTGGCCGTACTCGTCGGGCGTCTCAAAGGGCGGTATGTTGACCAGATAGGTGGCGCCCAGAATGACAAAGGCGAGCAGTATCCAGGCGATGGGCGCGCGCAGGGCGCCCCGGAGACGCCGCCCTCTGGCGGTGTGATCCGCCGGAGAATGGGTCTGCCTTGGCATCGGGTCGCTCGTGGAGTCTGGCACTGTGCCTCCGCGAGCAGTGTAAGCTGCGCGGGGACCCCGGTCAACGGCGAGCCGCCCGTTGTAACCCACGGCCCATCACGCGCTGCCCAGCACACGAGACCCTTGACACGCGCCCTGCCGCACTGTAAAGTGTCTACGTATCGCATCGCATCGTCATGGCGTAGCGCGCTAGGCACGCTCATGTGCGTGCGGCAGCCCTCGCATGAAGCTATGGCCCGCTGCGTTCTCACCATCTCCACAGACTTCCGCTCAGACTAGAGGCCCCGATGGAACCAGGAACTGCTCACGAGGCACGACGGCGCCGCCCTCTCCCGAGGGCTCGGCGGGCACGCCGGCGCCAATCTGGGCAAGCCCTGGTGGAGTTGGCGCTCATCGCGCCGGTGCTTATCGTGCTGCTTCTGGGCGTGGTGGAACTGGGTGCGGCCCTGCAGGCGCGCATCGCGATCATCAACGCCGCCCGTGAGGGGGCCCGGCTGGCGGGCCGCGGCGGGGTGTTCAGCGATGCCGAAGTGCTCCAGGTGGTGGAGGGGCAATCGCGCAGCGTGGACCTCGCCGGCAGCGGCTCACTGATTCTGACCACCGCGCGCTGTGCTGGCAGTTGCACCTGGTCCTCCAGCACCCTGAGCGGGTCCGCCACCTCCCGGCTGGACACCTCCAGCATCAACGCCCTTCATGCGCAACTCATCGCCAGCGAGCCGGACTACCTGGGTGAGGAGTCCTTTGTCGTGCTGGAGATCTTTTACGACCATTCGTCCTGGACCGGCCTGTGGGGCGGGACGCTGAGCATGTACGCCTCCGCGACCATGCCGGTATCGGCGCCTTCCTAGGGAGCAAAGGACCGATGCCAACGCTCAAAAAGCGCATACGATCGCTGCAGCGCGGGCAGGTGCTCGTGCTGGCCGCCGTGATACTGGCGACGCTGCTGCTGTTTGCGGGGCTGGCGATAGACGCCGGCCTGGTGCTGCAGGCGCGGCGGGACTTGGTGCGTGTGGCCGATGCGGCCGCCCTGGCGGGCGCGGGAGCGCTCTCCTCGGGGGATGCCGGCGAGGCCAACGACTGGGTGCGGCAGCAGCGTGCCGTCGCCCGGGCCTACGAATACGCCGAGTTGAACGGCTTTGACCCGGACGCGGCGGGGCACGCGCTGTTCGTCGAGGTGAGCTTTAGCGGGGGGCGCAAACTGGTGACGGTGAACGCCACCCGGCCGGTGGACACGGTGTTCATGCGGCTGGTGGGGATTGAGCAGGTCACGATCAGCGCTCACGGCGAGGGACGCCAGGCCGAGGCGCCTCCCCTTGATATCATGCTGGTGCAGGACCTCTCCGCCTCGCAGTGCTTTGGCACCTATGCCGAAAAGCCGGCGGGCCAGGATTGCGAGTACATCAACAACCCGTTCCATCCTACCAACCCCGATCGCGCCTACGAGCTGCCGTATGACGCGAGCGAGCCGACCATCCTGAACAACGCCTCGCGCTGGGTGGACTACTCCTACCCATACACGGCCTGCAACTCGAGCAACAGCGGCTGCTACCCCGGCTGTCCGCCCGCTTCAGGCACGGGAGCCTGGGTCCGCTGCCCCGGCAACGACGCTTCCCTGAGCCCCATCAATCAGCCGTGGGAGCCCTTTGCGCTGCAGCAGGACGCCGCCCGGTACTTTGTCTCCAAGCTGGATGCGCGTTACGACCAGGTCGGCCTGGTGGGCTTCTCCTGGGACTATGCCGCGCACTATCAGGACCCGTACGGCCGCGACTATAACGCACGCCGCTGGGCGGACCTCACCACGAATGTGAGTACGGTGATGGACGCGATCGGCAGCAGCCCTCTGGTGGACGGGCAGACCGGCGACCACGGGCTCTATCCGGGCGGCAACACCAACATCGCGGCGGGGTTGAGCGTGGGGTTGGCCGAGCTCACCACCTCGCCGCGCGGGCGCGAGAACGCGGTGGGCGTGATGATCCTGCTGAGCGATGGCGCGCCCACCACGACGCTGAGCGGAAGCCGACCGTCCAGCTGCTACGAGGAGGACAGCTACGGCTGCTGGCCGGCACGCGAGGACGCCATCGAGCAGGCGCAGGCCGCCTCGGACGCGGGCGTGCTGGTGTATACCGTCTTTGTGGGCACGCCCACGCACGCGCAACGGTATGCGCTGATGCTCCAGTACATCGCCGATCTCACCGACGATCATGAGCTGGACGGCAGCTACAGCACGCTGTTGTACAACGGAGGGCCGGCCTACGACGCGGCCTATTTCCAGCAGAACATCAGCCAGAACTATTTCGTGGCCAGCAACCAGGCCGAACTGGTGCTGGCGTATGACCGGATTCTGGACATGATCTATACGCGCCTGGTGCGCTAGCGCGCCGAGGAGCTGAGCATGGCACTTTACCGTATGCAGCAGGGCCCTGGCGGGGAGCGTCATCGCGGGCAGGCGATCATCGAGTTCGCGCTGGCGGTGCCGGTCTTTCTGGCCCTCGTGCTGGGGGTGGTCGAGTTCGCCCTGGTGCTGCACGCCTACATCACCATGCAGCACGCCGTGGACGAGGCGGCGCGCTTTGCCGTGACCGGCGAGGACTATGACGCGGGCAACGGCGTGCGTGAGGGCAGCATCACGGATGTGGCCCGGGCCGCCTCGGCCTCGCTGATGATTGACTCGGGCGCCTATAGCGACCAGGCCGGCTACTATGACGTGAGCATCCGTTCGTCGGCCTCCCCGTCCAACCCTTCCTCGCCCAATGATGCCGGCGGCGCCGATGACTTTGTGCGGGTGGTGATCCGCTTTAACCATCCGGCCTTTACCTGGATCCTGGGCGGCAGCGGGGCGTACATCCCTCTGAGCACCGAGGCTTTGGTGATCAACGAGCGCTTTGCGCGGCCCACGGGCGTGCCCGGCGAACTGCCGCCGGAGCCGGTGGCCACCGCCACGCCCTCCGGACCGGTGTACACGCTCATCACCGCCGTCGCTGAGGGGACGGGTTCGATCACCGTGAGCCCCGGCCCGAACTATGGCAGCCAATACCGCGCGGGCACGGTCGTCACGTTGCGCGCCATCCCCAACGGGGGCAGCTTCCTCCACTGGAGCGGCAGCTCCAGCAGCACGAGCGCCACGGTCTCCATCACCATGGATGGAAACAAGACGATGCTGGCGCACTTTTCCGGCAGTTTCTACACGCTCACGGTATCGACCAGCGCGGACTGCACCGGCTGGAGCGTCAGCCCCGGGGTGGGCTCGCACACCTACGCCCTGGGCACGGTGGTAAGCCTGAGCGCCAGCGGGACGGCGAACTGCGCCTTTGCGGGCTGGAGCGGCGCCGTGAGCGGGACCACCTCGCCCGTCTCGTTGACCATCAGCGGGGACGCCTCGGTGACGGCGCGCTTTGCGCGCAGCAGCTACACGCTCAGCGTATACGGCGCGGGCGGTGGGAGCGGCACCATGTCCCCCGCGCCCGGGACCTATACCTACGCCCGGGGAACGACGGTCAGCCTGGCGCCGGGCACGCCGGATGTTGGCTCGGTCTTTACCGGGTGGCTCTGCGGCGGGCTTCCCTGCACCTCGGTGACGATGGATGCCGACAAGGCCGTCTATGCGCGCTTTGAGCTGGAGGGGACGGGCACGCCCTGGGCAACCTCCACGCCACCGGGGCCGACGAGCACGCCGACGGATACGCCCACGCCGACGCTGACGCGCACGCCGACGCTGACGCGCACGCCGACGCAGACGCACACGCCGACCAACACGCCGACGCCCACGCGCACCAATACGCCGACGAACACGGCGACGCCGACGAACACACCAACGCCGACGCGGACGAACACACCGACGCCGACGCGCACGAATACGCCGACGAACACGCCGACCCCAGTTGTCTACACGCTCACGGTTGCTACGGCCGGGCCTTGCGTGGGGAATCTCAACCCAGCGGCGGGCACCTACAGCTATGCCGCTGGGAGTTCTGTGACGCTCACCGCGTCGAATAGTAGCTCCTGTCGGTTCCTGGGGTGGAGCGGAGACGGCTCCGGAACCGGCGGGACGCGGACCGTGGTCATGAACGGGAACAAGAGTGTGACGGCGAACTATGAGACGATCGAATATACGCTCAACGTCTTAACGTCCGGCGGTTGCGCGGGGAACCTGAACCCGCCCGCGGGGACGTACAGCTATGCTGCGGGTGAGCTCGTGACCCTGACGGCCTCGAGCACAGCTACGTGTCGGTTCACGGGGTGGAGCGGAGACGGATCCGGTACCGGTGCGACGCGGACCGTGCTCATGGACGGGGACAAGAGCGTGACGGCCAACTATGAGACGATCCAGTATCGCCTGACCATCTCGGTGAGCCGAACTTGGTGTTCGGGAGGCTCGGTGAACCCCAGCGAAGGCACTCATATGTACGACGCTGGCACAGTTGTGACGGTGAGTGCCCAGGATGGATCCGGTTGGCTTGCTTGCGATTTCGACCGCTGGGGCGGTGCCATCTCAGGTAGCGCCAATCCTCAGACCATCACGATGGACGGCAACAAGAGCATCACCGCGTACTTTTATCCGTGGTAGGTGCTAGAGGGCCCTACCGGGTCGCCTGAGACTCTTTTGCAGCCAAGATCAGGTGTCTCCAAGAAGGGACGCCTGATCTTGGCTTCCTCAGCTAGAACACGAGTCTATGGTGCCGGTATCCTCGACGGTCCTTGGAATCGCCCTATGGCTGCCCGTCGCTCCGCAGCCAGATCTCTGTGTGGCGCTCGCTGGCGACGATCTCGACCTGGCAGGTGCGGCCATCCCGCGTCCAGCCCAGGTGCCGGCCGTCCTCGATCTCGCGCTCGAGCACCAGTTCCCAGCCGCGGAGGGCCATCCCCTCCCGGAAGAAGGCCGCGGCCTCCTCCGGCGTGGCGTGCACCCGCTGGAAGGCCGTCACCTGCGCGGCGCCGATGGAGTATGCCTCGGCGATGGGGGCGTCGTACACCAGGATATCGGCCGGCAGCCGGCCACGGTCGTTCTCACCCGGGACGCGTTCCCGGCTTGGTTCCTCGCCCGTGGGCGCGGGCACCAGGCGGGCGCGCAGGCCAGTGTAATCGAGCAGCGGCGTGAGGAGTGGCTGGCGCGCCTCCAGGGCGGGCAACTGCGCCGCCAGCCAGGGGCGACCAAAGGTCCATGCGGCTACGCCGGCGAGGACCAGGGCGACGAGGAGCACGAGCAGGGCGATGCCGCAGCCGCGGGCGCAGCCGGTGCAGCCCGAGCGCTGGCCGGCGGGGAAGGCCGGGGACACGGGTGTGGTCATCTAGTACCCCTCCACGGTGAAGGTGTCCCCGTCCCGTTCCAGGGCGACGCCCAGCGCCTCCAGAGCCCAGGCGGCCTGCTCGCGCACAGGATGGATCGTGTACTCGCCCAGCGAATCCGAGGCGGCCACCCGGTAGGGATCCTCCAGCGCGGCGGTGAGCACGATGATGGACTCGGCCCGCGCGGCCTCGGCCGTACCGGCGGCGAGAGAGCGGGCCGCGGCCATCCGGACGACGGGATCCTCCGAATCCAGGACGAGGGTGCGCACCTCGGGCAGCGCCTCGTTATCCCCCAGCTGAACCAGGGCGATCAGGAGGTGCTCTCGCGCAGCGCCATCGGCGCCCTCCGCGGCCTCGCGAAGCGGCGCGAGCGCGTCCGGGCCCAGAGCCACCAGGCTGCGAAGGATCGCCAGCCGCAGCACGCCGCTGGGATCGAGGTAGGATTCAGGTACGGGCGGCTCGGCAGGTGAAGGCGATTGGATCTCTGAGGCCAGCGCCGTCGCGAGCAGTTCCGCCCGATCGCCCGGGGGCAGATCCTCACGCGCCGGGAGGCCCAGGGCGGTGGAGAGGCGCAGGTTGTAGTCGGGGTGCTCCAGCAGGATCGCCAGCGCCTCCAGCCCCGGCGTGGGGGTCGGGCGGGGCATACTCACGGCCGTGGTCGCCTGCGCCGCGGCCAGGGCCTGATCGATCGCTCCCGAGAGATCGCGAGTGCCGGGGCGGAGGAACCGGTAGGCGAGCGCCAGGAGCAGGGCGACCGCCACGAGCACGACCACGATGAGGATTACCTGACGCGCTTTCATGAGCCACTCTGCTTTCCGGGGTCCGCCCAGTCCTGGCGGTCAGCGGATCCGTTCGCCCAGGTGTCCATCTGCAGGTAGGGCGGGTACTCGCTATCGCGAAAACCAAAGCCCAGCGAGTCCTGGGTGCGCGAGCTGAGGCCGTAGGCGGCCTCGCGCGAGTCGCGCACCAGATCCTTGTCCCTATCGGCCGGATCGGGGTCCCACGAGCCGTCATCATGGTCCGTGGCGCGGTAGCCCTGCGGCCACCAATCGTGGTAGTTCTCCAGGTGCGTCCACTCGTGCCGGACGATGGCGGCGTAAAAGTCGATCCCCCGCGAGAACTTGCCCGTCACCGGGTTGGTGTAGGAGGAGCCGCTGTTGAACAGGGGGCAGATGTAGATGCCGCTGGAATCCGCCGCGCTGCTCCAGCCGCTAAAGTAGCCGTAGGCGTCCGTACAGTCCTCGTCATAGGTCATCGCGCCAGCGTGCCCCTGGGCCGCGGGAGTCTGCTTCCAGTAGTAGAACCAGTTGGGGATGCGGCCCGAGGGGTCGGGGTTGTTGTGCTTGTCCCGTGGGAAAAAGATGCGCACCCGGCGGGGCTCGGGCGCCCGGCAGGCCGCCTCGCTGCCCTCAAAGGACAGCGTGATCGCCCGAGGGCCAAACTCGCTGTTGCTCTCCGGCGCGGGGCCCGTGTACCAGTAGCGCAAGGCCGATCCGGTGGCGTCCTCGGGGTCGAAAGTGGCCTCTTTGCCGCCAAAGGTGGGGAGCTTCCAGACGAGGTCCTCCGCCCAGACGTCGGGAAGCACGTCCGCCTCAAGCTCGCCTTCCAGCCCGCACTGGTAGCAGGTCTCGAGGGTCAGGCGCGCATCCGGCTCTGGCACCGTGACGCTCGCGGAGCACTCGTCATAGATCTCGTAATCCATGAGCACCTGGGCATCCAGAAGGTTGCGGTAGGTCTCCATGTGGCGCAGTTCACTGAGGGGGCCACGATGGCTGTAGTACACGCCGCGGGTCTGTGGTTCGCTATGGATGATCTCCTCGGGGATCTCCTGGCCCATGGTCTGTCCGCCCATCGTCTGCACGCCGTCTCGCGAACGGGTCCAGAGGATAAAGGCGCCCTCGGCCGCTACCCAGGTGGACTCGCCCGTGGTGGGCTGGCGGTGATCGACATCGATGGTGAGCTCGTACATCGTGCGCTCCCCGCTGAAATCGAACGCGAGCGTGATGTCATCCTCCTCGGGATCCAGCGGCTCGCTGCCCGAGCCGCTGAACTGATCGGTGATGGAGGTGCCATCTCCCAGGATCTCGGCGCCGTTGTTGACGCGCCAGGCGATGCTGCCCTCCTGGAGCGTAAAGAGGCCGTCGGGCTGCTGCTCCAGGGTGAAGACCAGCCGCGCATCATAGTAGCCCGAGACGGGCAGCATCCCCGCCAGGTTCACCGGGACGCTGTTGGAGATCACGTCGCTGATGGACGAGATGGAGGGGTTATCTCCCAGCCCCCCGGCGGCCGCCAGGCTGAGCAGTGGGCCGATGGCACTCTGCAGGCGGGCGATCGCCACGCCTCCGCCGGCGCCCCCGACCAGAAAGGCCGTGGCGATGCCGTCGGTGCCTGCACCGGGGCCGTTCTCCGTATAGTGGGCCACGCCCCGAAACAGGGTGGGCTCTTTGGCGGCGGCCGGAGGGGCCGTCGCGAGGACGAGCACCAGTGCCAATAGCACCGGCAGCCAGCGATGTGACATGGTCAGCCTCGATGATATGGAGTCGCCGGCAGGCGCAAGCGCATCATACGGGAGGGAGGCGGATGCGTCAAAGGCCACGGCAGGCCGGCGGCCGGAGCGTCCAGGCCTCGGCACCAGTGTTGCACGCCGGGCAAAGGCCGCGCTACACTGGTGCGGCGCGGGACGCGAGGCCGCGAGAGACGGGCGCCGTGGAGGCAAGCGAATGGACGAGCGGGAAGGTGTGTGCGCGTTGCTGGCGGCGTTCCAGGAAGGATACAGCCGTCGCGATCTCGCCCGGCTGGACGCCTTCATGCGGCTCTTTCGGGAGGACTGCGTGGTGATCGGCACCGCCGGGGTGGCGCCGGGAGAGGGCGAGTGGTACCTCGGCCGCGAGGAGGCGCGCGCGATGATCGCGGCCGATTGGGCCTCCTGGGGCGATCTGCGGCTGGAGTTGGAGGGCGCGCGGATCGGAATCCGTGGCGGAGCCGCGTGGATCTCGGCAGCTGCCGCCGTCACCCGGGACATCGGCGACGAGGGATACCGAACGTACCTGGCGTGGGCCGGAGAGCGGCTGGGCCAGGCGGGGGGATCGGACGAGGACACGGTGTACGAACTGCTGCGGAGCGGCCTGAACACCGTCTTTGAGCTGCGCCGGGGCGAGCGGTTCGTGTGGCCCCTGCGCTTTACCGCCGTGGCGGTGCGCGAGACGGCGGGCTGGCTGTTCGCCCAGATGCACTTTGCCTTTCCCACCACGCGCTTTCCGGATGTGCGCTTGCTGTAGCGGTCGGCTGTGGAGGTGCCATGGACGATTGCCCGTTCTGCCGCATTGTGAAGGGAACAGGGGCGGCCAGCGCCTTTTACGAGGACGATCTGGTGCTGGGCATCCTGGACATCAGCCCGGTGAATCCCGGGCACGCCATGGTGATCCCCCGGCGCCACGCCGCCTCACTCGCCGAGCTGGACGAAGATGCCGGCCGCCGGATATGGACGGTTGCCCAGCGGGCGGCGGCCGCCGTCCGCCAGTCCGGGCTCCGCTGCGAGGGCGTCAACCTGTTCCTGGCCGATGGCGCGGCGGCCTACCAGGATGTCTTTCACGTGCATCTGCACGTCATCCCACGGTACAGCGGCGATGGGTTCCATCTCAGGGTGGACTATGACCCGCGGCCCTCGCGCGTCGAGCTGGACCGCGTGGCGGCGCGGATACGCGCCGCCTGCCAGCGGCTCTGGGCCTTCCCTACCGGTTAGCGCCGCACTGAGCTGGGGCTGGTGCCGCCAGCGCTCAGCCGGTCGTGCCAGTGCGCCGTGCACTTGCGCGGGGCGCACAACCGGCGCGGTCGCCTCTGGTGGTGCGCGGCAGCGCGCGTTTGTGCGATCTGTCCCCCGGCGAGGTATTCCGAGAACGGCCCTTTGTGCGACTTGCACGCTGGGAAAGAATGGTCTATTTTCTGAGTGGTGTCCGGTTGCAGAGCAGCTCCGGCTGCACAGCAGCCGGCTATTTTGTTGGAGGAAAGTCGATGGGTGAGAAGCGGAACTCTTTCGAGATCGCGCAACAGCAGTTGGGTGTGGCGGCGCAGGTCATGGGGTTGGACCCCACGGTGCACGAGCTGCTCCGGTGGCCGATGCGCGAGTACCACGTCACGCTACCCGTGAGAATGGACGACGGATCCACGCAGATCTTTCATGGATTCCGGGTTCAGCACAACGACGCGCTGGGGCCGAGCAAGGGGGGTATTCGCTTCCATCCCGATGAGACGATCGATACGATCCGCGCACTGGCCTCCTGGATGACCTGGAAGTGCGCCGTGCTGGGGCTGCCCCTCGGCGGCGGCAAGGGCGGCGTGATCTGCAACCCCAAGAAGCTATCCGCCGGTGAGTTGGAGCGCCTCAGCCGCGCCTATGTGCGGGCGGTTGCCCGCTTTATCGGCGAAGATGTGGACGTTCCGGCGCCTGATGTGTACACCACGCCGCAGATCATGGGCTGGATGATGGACGAGTACGCCACCATGAGCGGGCGCAGTGTCCCTGGCATGATCACGGGCAAGCCGTTGCCGCTGGGTGGCTCGGCGGGCCGGCATGATTCGACGGCGCGCGGCGGGATCTATTGCATTCGCGAGGCCGCCCGGCACCTGGGCCTGGAGCTGAACGGGCGCAGCATGGCGATCCAGGGGTGCGGGAATGCGGGCCAGTACGCGGCAATCCTGGGCGGGGAGCTGCTGGGGCTCAAGACCGTGGCGATCTCCGATTCGCAGGGATGCGTCTACAACGCCGACGGGCTCGATGTGGCGGCCCTTGGCCAGCACAAGCGGGCCACCGGTTCGGTGGTGGGGTTCGCCGGCGGCGAGGACGTGCCGGCGGCGGATCTCCTGACGCTGGATGTGGACGTGCTCATGCCCGCGGCGATCGAGAACCAGATCACCGCCGATAACGCGGGCCAGGTGAAGGCGCGGATCGTGGCCGAACTGGCGAACGGTCCCACCACGCCCGAGGCCGACGAGATCCTCTACAACCGTGGCGTGTACGTCATCCCGGACTTTTTGTGCAATGCGGGCGGCGTCACCGTCTCCTACTTTGAGCAGGTCCAGAACGCGTACCGGTTCTACTGGAGCGAGGAGGAGGTCTACCGTCTGCTGGACGAGCGAATGACGGCGTCCTTCGCGGCCGTGGCTGCGGCGGCCGACAAGTACCAGGTGCCCAATCGCGTGGCGGCCTACACCGTGGCCGTGGGGCGTGTGGCCGAGGCCTGCAAGTTGCGCGGCTGGGTCTAGGACGTAGGACGGGCGCGGACCAACGGTTCGAAACCGGCGCCGCTCACCGCAAGGTGGGCGGCGCTGTGGCGTCTGCCCACCATTCGTGGGGAGACCGGCCGCTGAGGCGGCGGCCCTTCCGGAGGGCCAGGGCCGGGCGCCCGGCTCAGGCGCCGTGGCTCTCGCTGGGGTGCGACGCATCCTTGCGTCCTCGGGCACCGCATGGCCCGCGACGAACCTGCCGGCACAGCTTGACCACGTCTTGGCGGCACTCCATACTGGAGACGTGTCTGGCGGAGGTACGATGCGCCCTCACTGAGGAGGCTGCCCGGTGGCAGGCCGCAGGCTGGCCGTACGACGCGAATCCCGTGAGCTCATCGATCGCGGGTCGGCTCGTGCGCCCGCACGTTGTCCGCCGGTTGCGCCAGCCTGTCCCCTTGCACAAATCGGCCGCCTACAGCGCACGATCGGGAATCGCGCACTGGCCCGGTTAGCTGCGTTGCGCGAGGCCGTTGCTGCGACGCCCGAGGCCGTCCAGAGGGCGGATGCCGCGAGTGTGGTGGATCCCGAGGCGGTGATGGCCAGCCCGCTTCCTCGTGACCTGCGGCGGACGGCTGTCAGCTTGATTGAGCAGGGCAGGGACCTCGGCCAGCCGGACGTTGCCCGCGCGGGAAGGGAGTTGCTGGCCACGGGGCAAATCGCCGTGCGTGCCCTGCGGACGAATGTGATGGAGCGGCCCGGCTTTTTTGGTCGGGCGGTCGACTCACTGCGACGGGACGAGCGTGTCAGTCTGCTTGACAGTGACGCTTCCTGGTACCTGGTGCTCAGCCCCAACGGAATCACCGGTTGGGTGCACGCGAACAGGCTCTTCCCACGGGCGTTCAGGTTGCGCCCGGGGGACACCGGCACGGGATCGACCCGTGGTGAAGCCGAGATAGGGGGACGGGGCTAAGTCCGCCGCACGGGAGCCGGCGTGCGCGCCGTTGAGCAGCACCTCGGGATTGTTAACGTTCCCCATCAGCGAGATCCGGCCGGCAGCGCGATCAACCGCGGCGCGTGCATACACCCTGGACTCGAAGCGACAGCAGGGCAACCTTGCGGTGGCGATGTCATCCGGCGGGTCGAGCGTGTTCCCGCAGATGTGCAGCACCGTAGGGCAGGCCAGGCGCCGGGTCAGCTGGCGGTGGACCGGCAACAGGAACTCGCGGTACATACGGGCGCTGATCAGATCGCCGGTGGCGTGGTTGGCGAGGCAAAAGAATCGGCGCCCGCGGCGAGTTGTGCCTGGCCGAACAGCGCCGTCACCCCCTGCAGGCGCTCCAGAAAGGCCCGCACGTGCTCCGGATCGGTGAGGGTCTCCAGCAGGTACTGCTGCACGCCGTGCAGGCGGCAGGCCAGCGTCCGGGGGCCCATGGCCTTGCCGATGAGCGCCACGCGGTCGGGGTACTGGGCGCGCAGCAGGCGCAGGGCGTCCAGCACGGCGCGCACGGGCGGACGATCCAGCAGATCCTCGGGAGTCACCACCTGCGCGGGATCCTCCCAGGAGAAAGTGCGCACGGCGGGCATGCTCTCTCGGTCGCCCCAGTCCACCTCGCAGCCCAACGCTGACGCCTCCGACACGATGCTGAAACAGGGCATGATGGCGCCATAGCCCAGGATGGTGTGCGCGCCAGCGGCCAGGCGAGCCTTGCGCTCGCCATCGAGGTGGACGTCGGGGAACGCGGCGCCCGTCTCGTCCATCTGCTCCAGGTTGGCGACCGAGGTGGCCGAGCCCACGGCCGTGCGGTCCACTGGCCGCCGGTGGATCGCGGATAGCAAACGATCGCGCGGCGTCATCGAACGCACGCGCTCACCCTCCGTACCCGAGGGTCGCGCCTCAGTCGAGACAGAGCTGGTACGTGACGTCGTCGGTGATGTCGCCCTGTGCCCGCAGACTCCCCAACGGCAGCCGCAGCGCCGACGGCGTGCTATTCCCGTCAGTCAGTTGCGTTCCAGCTGTCGGGCTGGGTGCCGTCGAGATCGGTAAAGCCATACTCGCGGGCGAGCTGCGCGCTGGAGAGCGACTGCCCGTTGAAGCGGTGCACATTGGGGTCGGCCGCCAGGGACGCCACGGCGCGCCCGACATAATGCGGTGTCTCTGAGCGCTCGAACCCCGGGTTGGCGGGTATCGCGTCTCGCCAGTTGGCCTCCGTGACGCCCATGCCGTCGAGCATCATCTCGCTGCGCAACCAGCCGGGCGTCAGGGCGACTGCCGTGCAACCGTGCGGCTCGAGCTCCTTGGCCAGCCCCCAGGCCATCCTGATCGGCGATACCTTGGCTAGGTCATAGTACAGGTTGAGCCGGTAGTGCGCGGCGTTGTACTCGGCCGTGCCATCGGTCACCTCAACGAGCAGGCCGCCCGGGTTGCGGATCAGCAAGGGCAGCGCGACGTGGCTGGTGATGATGTGCGTGTCGATGGCCAGCCGCAGCAGGCGCAGGCCGTTCTCCAGCGAGTGCTCCCAGACGGGTTTGTACCACTCGGCGAGGCGCTCGCCTCCCCAGATATCGTTGACCAGCACGTCCAGCCGGCCCCGTTCGCGCGCGATGCGCGCGACTACGGCACGGACCTGCCCCGGATCCAGGTGGTCGGCAACGATGGCGATGCCCGTGCCGCCGGCGGCGGTGACGAGCTCGGCGGTCTCCTCGATCGTCTCGGGTCGGCCATACTCTGAGGGGCGCCCGCGGGTGGAGCGCCCGGTGCAATAGACCGTGGCCCCCGCGGCGCCGAGCTCCACGGCGATCCCCCGTCCCGCGCCGCGCGTGGCGCCGGCCACCAGCGCGACCCGGCCAGACAATGCGCGTCCCATGCGTGCTCCTCTCAGTTGCTCCTATCTACCGGGGCAGGGTCTCGTCGAAGAAGAGTTGGTAGGTCACGCCGTCGGTGACATCGTCATAATAGCGAGGCATGGTGTAGGCCGCCAGAAAGCCGACCGCCTCATAGAAGAAGCGGCCGCCCAGGTTGCCCACTGGCGTATCGAGATAGATGCCCCGCGTTCCCTGCGCGCGGGCCCAGTCCACACCCGCCGCCACCAGCGCCCGCGCGATGCCCCGCCGCTGCTGCGCCGGATCAACCGCCAGCCACTGGATCTGGGCCAGCGTGTTCCAGGCGTGCATCTCTACCGCACAGAAACCCGCGGGCGTCCCCGCGACGAGGGCCACGTTCGCCGAGGCATCGGGGCGGCCCGCCAGCATCGTGGCGGCGCGCTCGGAGCCCGCGATGTAGCGCTCTGCCCAGCCGATGGCCAGCAGGATGCGCCGGATGTGCGGCAGATCGGCCGGCCGAAAAGGCCGGATCGTGCAGGCGTCTGAGGCATTCGTCATCGTGAGTCTCCTGCCGTGTGGGGCGGGCTGGTCGGGGCTAGCGGCCGTGCAACGCCAGGTGGATCGTATAGTACAGGAACCAGCGCGCCTCGGCACGGCGCTTTCCTCCGGCAGTCCACTCTTCCATCGCAGCTCCGAGGTAGCGCAAGCCCATGTAGCGGCTCATCTCGTGGAAGCGATCCATGAACGAGAGCACCGGAATCTCCGCGCCGTGACGCGCCAGAGCGTCCCTGTAGATCAGCGCGGTCTCGACGGTAAAGTGGTTCGGCAGGTCCAGGTAGAGCGGGCCGTAGGAGGCCTGCTCCCAGTCGATAAAGCGAGCCTCGCCCCGCCAGAAGCGGATGTGCCCCGGGTGCAGATCGACATTGAGCAGTGTCAGCGCGTCCTCCTCGGCGGTGAGCGCCTCCAGCGCCGCCATGAACTGCTCCATGGCCGCATCGAGGCCAGCCGTGCACGCGCCAAACTCGTTCCGGAAGGTCGGATCGGCGAGGTTCGCCTCCCACTGTTCGCGCCAGGCCCGGAGCCAAAGCCGGTCCAGATAGCCATCGGCGGTGAGCGGCAGCCAGCTCGGACGGCGCCCCAGATTGTTGGCGTGGATGCCTGCGAGGCCATCGGCTACGGTGAGCGTGGTGGGGCTCCACGGATGCCGGCTGTCATCGGGCAGGCGCGCCTCCAGGTAGGGCATGTAGACCGGTGCGCGCCCCTCGCTGATCGGATCGGGCATGTACAGCGGCGGCACGGCGCAGCCGCGCGCGCTCAGGTGCTCCAGGATGCGGCGCTCCAACAGCACGGCATCCTTGCTGACCACCGTTTCCCGGCGGAGTGCTCCCCGTACGTCTCGGCTGGTGACGTCATAGTAGCGGATGGCCGAGCCGGAGTAGCCCTGCTCACCCCCGGCGCGCTCGACGATCTCCACCGGGCTCAGCGACTCGCCGTGCAGCGCGCTGAGAAAACGCGCGATATGCGTCGCGACCTCGTCACCCATCGCGGTCACCCTCGCCTCCTGGGCGAGAGCACGAGCACGAATGCGGCGTTGCAGACGATCACCGCGAGGCCAAAGGTGATCGCCAGAACCAGATGGGTCTCCTCCAGGCCGGCGGCTAGCGCGCGGCTGGTCCCGATCACCAACAGAGCGGTCAGCAGCGCGTTCACGATCAGGTTGAAGAGAAGCATTCGCATGGTTGGCCTCCTCGGGTGTGCGCGGGCTGTTGCTCGGGTCGCTGCGGGCTCAGGCGTTGGACTGTGATGGTCGCGCCGGCTCCTCGTAGCCGATCACGTTACGGTGCTCGTCGGTCTTGAGCAGGCCCCTGGAGAGATCCAGCAGCACGAACCGGTTTCCCCAGGGGTCCGCGACCACGGCGCAGCGGCCGACCTGGACGTCAAAGGGCGGCACGAGGACGGTTCCGCCGGCCTGCACCACGCGGCGCGCGGCCTCGTCTGCCGCATCCACCAGCATGTCGACCTCGCGCTGCTGGCGTTCCGTCTGCAGGACGATCTCTGCATCGCTCTCGGGCAGGCCGATCCCCGCGGAGGTTGGGGTCCGCCACAGGAGTCCGTGCCCCAGTTCATGGCAGTAGAACGCGAGCCCTTGCTCGAGATCCGGGACGTAGAACTCGACGCAGTCTATCTTGCGCAGCAGGGGACCCTTGGACATGGGCGAACCGTCCTTCTCGTTGTGGCGTTACAGCGGCCGGCTACGGGCTGTCACGCTGCGGTATCAGGTACACCCGGCGCCCGATCTCGCGGAACCCGAGCTTGATCGCGACGCGCTGCGAGGCCCAGTTGTCCTCGCCGGTGGACCAGACGGGCCTGCGCCCGGCGGCGTAGAGGCGCTCGGCCACCAGCCAGGCGGCGGCGGTGACGTAACCGCGCCGGCGGAAGGGCTCCAGGCAGTGGGCGCCGATCTCACCGAATCGCGGGGTGATGGCGCAGGTGTGCGCCAGCGCCACCAGCGCGCCATCCACCAGGGCGCCGGCGGCATAGCCCTGCTCCAGCAGCGCGGCCGGCCCGCCGAACCCCTTGCCCTGCAGCTCGGGCGACGCCTGCAGCGGCAGGTCGGCGGGGGTCAACAGGCGCACATCGGGGTGGGTGTGTCGGATCAGGCCATCCTCCGGCGCGAGATAGGCCACATCTCCATAGAACCGGATGTGGCAGCCCAGGCGCGCCCGCAGCCGCTCCGCGAGCGGCTCGGCCAGCGGCGGGGTCACCAGGACGCAGTACCAGTCCGGCACCTGCGCCAGCAGCGCATCCAGCGCAGCGGGATCGTCGCCGTAGCCGTCCACCTCGCGCGGGTTATCGTCGATCTGGACTACCGCGGCACAAAAGCCGGGCAGCTCACCCGCCACCCAGGCCCGGCAGCGTCCGAGCCCGATCTGCGTCCGGTCGATGGCCGTGTGCGGCGTATCGCCCAGGGCCTCGGCGAACTCGGCGTATCGCGCGCGGGGCAGCAGCGCGTCGTGCGGCGTGCCGCCCGCAGATGTGCCGGCTTCGGTCATGGCGTGAGGACCTCCGGGGGAGTGTTGGATAGTGGGGGGAGTATACACGAAGGGGAGGGGGATCGCAGGTGCCAGATGGACGACCGGAGGGATTGCGGGGAGCCGAAGCGAGCGCCGCAGCACGTCCCGGTCCGCGGTGTATGCGTAGCACAGAGAGGGCGGCCGGGTGTCGCGGGGGGCCGGCAGCGGGACATCACGCCAGGCGACGGGCGTTACCGTGCGCGGCAAGTGGCCGCCGGCGAGCACCCCGCCATGGAGCGCAGCGCCAGCTCCATGCAGAGCCAGTGAATGTCGTACCTGTCTGTCTCGCCGACGGTGCGGAACCCCGCGCGTCGGTAGAGGGCGAGCGCGGGCGCGTTCCCCGGGCTCACCAGCAGCCGCATGGCATCGAATCCCTGCCGGCGGGCGACGCCGAGCGCCAGCTCCAGCAGGCGCCGTCCGAGGCCCTGGCCCTGCGCGGCGGGCAACACGCCGATGCGTCCGATCTCGCACGGGCGCTGCGCCGCGCTCCACGGGATGTCGCCCTCGGTCAGCTCGCCAAAGTTGCCGACCGAGACCACCCCGACGATCACGTCGCCCTGGCGCAGGCAATAGAGCCAGCCGTGAGCCAGGTCGTGGTCGATGGTCTCGGCAGAGGGATAGTCATAGCCCCAGGTGCAGCCGGGCAGGCCGACGCAGGCGTGGTAGATCGACAGGATGGCGGCGCGGTCGGCAGCCTGAGCACGGTCGAAGGTGTACGTGGCGGGCATTGGGCTCCTCGTGGGGTGTGGTGTCTGGTGCGTGCGCTCGGTGTCGTGAGCCTCGGCAGTGTGCACCGCTCGTAGACAGAGGTCGCTGCGACCCGGTGCGGTGAACCCGCCTAGGCCAGCGATACCATAATCGCGCCCGCTGCCATGACGCCCACGCCCACCCACGTCTGCACGTTGACCTTTTCCTTGAGGATCAGCGCCGCCAGCACCACGGCAAAGACCACACTCAGCCGATCGATCGGCGCGATCTGAGACACCTTGCCCAGCTGTAGCGCGCGGAAATAGGCGACCCACGACAGTGCGCCAACCAGCCCGGACAGGACGATGTACAGCAGGGGGATCTTGGGGATGGTGCCCACCTTGCTGATGGTGCCTTGAACAGCCGTCACAGTAAGCATGAATATGGCCATGATGACAGCCCGTATGGCGGTAGCCAGGTTCGAGTCGACCTCGCTGACCCCCATCTTGCTGAGAATCGCAACCAGTGCGGCCAGTAGCGCCGATAGCAACGCGAAAAAGATCGCTCCCATTCCTGTTGTCCCCCCTGGTGATGTGGTGCTGGTCGCCTGATGCCGAACCGCCCGATGTGAGGCGGCGGCTGCGCCAGTGCTCGTTCCCCATCCTAACACAGGAGCCCGCCAGGCGAAACGCACTCGCGCCCGTTCAGTCGCGCGACTCCGCGCGGCCGTCGCGCGACACGAAAAAGCCTTCTTCCTGCGAAGAAGAGGGCTTCTCCTGTGGCGACTATATGGGGATCAGCGACCAAGGGCTTGGCAGGCACCGGATGCGCACTAGAGTGACTGCTGCACTGTAGCATCGGCAGTCGTGTTGAGCGCTGCGGGAAGGGGTACACGGAAAGCGTCCACACCCGCTGTGTTCTCTCATAGTTGTGGCGCATGAACTCCTGAGACTTGCTTCTCCGTCGTTGCGCTAAAAGAGAGCGGCGACGCGGTCCAGTTGCTGCGTCATCGGGAACCAAGGCTCT
>Ga0123332_1000741_pt1 | contig 32899 bp, 27 predicted proteins | sample BioC12SIPDNA_4_FD_89958 | JGI IMG/M metagenome (GOLD analysis project Ga0123332, IMG submission 89958) | Anaerobic biogas reactor microbial communites from Washington, USA - Biogas_R2_A C12 SIP DNA | ecosystem: Engineered > Bioreactor > Anaerobic > Unclassified | place: Washington, USA... | reverse complement strand
GTCTCCGGGCCGGGCAGCACCGGAACCCCACGATAGAACATCTCCATAGCCTGGCCCAGGAAGCTATGGTCGCCGGGACCATAGACGCCGCCGGGCATGACGATGATGATCGGCGCGCCCTCCTCAATCAGCGGAACGGCGACCTTGTAGTGGGCCAGCCACTTCGTCCGCTCGTACTCGGTGCGGAAATGGCCGGCCGGCTCGTCATTCTCGTCTACCAGCTTGCCCTGCGTATCGCCAAAGACGGCGACGGTACTGACGTAGACGATGCGCGGGATTTCCAGCTCGACCGCCAGCGTGAGCACATTACGCGTGCCGCCGACGTTAATTTGCTCGGCCTTCATCCAGTCGGGATCGCCAACCCGGTACCAGCCGGCAATGTGAAAGACGACGTCGGCTCCCTCCATGCCTGCGCGCATCGAGGCCTTGTCGCCAATGTTCCCGCGCACGACCTGAACGCCCGCCGCCCGTAGAATGCCCGCACTGCTATCGGAGCGGGCCAGCCCAACCACCTCGTAGCCGCGCTCGAGTAGCTTGCGCACGACATGACGACCAATGAAGCCGGTGCCGCCTGTGACAAATGCTCTCATCTTTTACCTTTACCTCGTCCTTCTACCACTTGACTGTGCACCGTTACGCAACGCATTATAGCGCAGGGCCGGATGGCGGTCATCCTGCCGGCCCGTCAGGCATAAGACCGCGCTTAAGGTGCTTGCAAGCTCCTGCCGATTTGCTATACTGGTGGCACATTGTCGGGCGCGTAGCTCAGCTGGTCAGAGCGCACGGTTCACATCCGTGAGGTCAGGGGTTCAAGTCCCTTCGCGCCCACCTAGGGCACCTCCTTAGCACAACGAAAAGCCTCGGCGTTGCTGCCGGGGCTTTTTGTATTGCTGTGGCGAGTGCCCTGCCCACGCCGGCTATTGCTGCGCTCGATCCTGAGCGCCCCTGAAGCCCACGACGCGGGATACCGGCAGGACAAATAGCACGCCGCTATACGGATTGTTCAGGTCGCCCATCGCTTTCTCCGTCACGGCGACGAGACGGTCCACCATCTCTTCCCCTTCGACGACAGAAAACAGGGTGCGGTGCTGTTGCTCCCGGCTGCGGAGCAGATCCCGCAGGCTGGGCATCAGCGGCAGATCGTCGCGCATGGCCATCTCCCGGATTGAGCCCAGACCAGTGCTCTCCAGGATGGTAATGCCCGGCGCCCCTGCTTTTTCCCAGGCGTCCAAGACGGAGGCGCTGGCGACCATGTCGTAGACGATGAGTAGAACCATGTAGTGCATCAGGTTTCTCCTTGTGGTGGCGCACCATCAGTCGCCGGGCTCACTTCGCTTCGCCCCCAACGGCTGGGTCGCCGGCAAAGCTGGCCCGCAGCAAGGGTGGTGTGACGAGCGTTGCCGCCATGACCATAAAGATGACGGCTGAGAAGCCCGTGGCGCTGAGCTGCCCGGTGGCCAGGGCAGTGGAAGCGACGATCAGGCCGACCTCGCCCCGCGAGACCATGCCGATGCCGAGTTGCAGCGATGGGCGCGTGGCAAAACCGGCCAGTCGCGCCCCAAGCCCGCAGCCCATGATCTTGCCGAGAATGGCGGCGACGGTGAGCACGAGAGCATAGACCACGCCTGTGCCCGTGCCAATCTCGCGCATGTTCACTTCAAGTCCAATATTGATGAAAAAGATGGGCACGAAAAAGCCGTAAGCCATGACGCTGATGCCATGTTCGACGATCTCGCGGTAGGGGGTCCGTCCGATGAAAAGGCCGACGAGGAAGGCGCCCGTAATCGCGGCCATACCCCCCAGCAGTTCAGCAGCCCAGGCAAAGAGCAGGCACGCCACGAGGACGAAGGCGACGGCCCCCTGGCTGATTGGCAGTCGCTCAATCCGCCGGATGAGCCAGGGCAGAACGTACAGCCCGGCGGCCACGGCCAGCGCCAGGTATAGGATCATTCGCCCGATTGTCAGCAGAATCTCCACGCCTCCGCCGCCGGTTCCGCCAAGCAGCACGAAGGCAATCGACAGCAGCAGGATGACAAGAATATCGTCGAAGACGGCTGCACCGAGCAGCGCCAGCCCTACCTGACTCCGCAACACACCCAGCTCCATCAGCGTCTGCGCCGAGATGCTGACGCTGGTTGCCGAGAGAGCCAGGCCTACGAGGATCGCTTCCTCCGGCGGCGCGTCAAAGAGCACGGCGATGCCGTAGCCCAGGCCCAGGGGTACAACCACGCCGAGGGTGCCCGCGACGGCCGAGACCTTACCTGACCGCACCAGGTCGCTCAGGTCCAGCTCCAGCCCGGCGAGGAGCATCAGCAGGATGACGCCCAGCTCGGCCATAAACTTGATCGACTCCGCGAGGTGCTCGTCGCCGGCAAACACAGGCCAGGCGTGCAGCATATCCACGACGGTTGGTCCGAGGATGAGGCCCGCGACCAGCTCGCCCAGCACGGAGGGCTGGCGCAGCCTCGTGCTGACATAACCGCCCAGCTTCGCGATGACGATGATAATGACGAGGGCGAGGATAAAATTGAGGAATTGTTCGTGCATAGAAAGCGTGTTTCCTTCTCGGCTCGGTTTACAGGCGGCGTTCCAGAACGCGCAGGGTGACGCGCCCACCCTTGCGGCTTAACTCGACACGATCGCCATGGTTAATGCGGGTCATCACGTCCCCATCAAAGGCGTAGGCATAGGGTATGTTCTCCAGCGAGCAGGCCGGCGCGCTCTGCTGGTCGATGTCCGTGTTGATGATCGCCAGCGGCGCCAGGTTCCGGTAGAAAAGCTCCAGCAGGACATACGGCGCGACGGTGGAGCCGGAGCCTTTGGGGAAGATGGCGATCTTCCCGGCCATGCTCTCGCCGTCGGCCGGATGGCCCGGCTCTTCCACAACACCCGTCTCGCGGTTGACGAAGCCGAGGAACGTGACCGGTGTGTCTGTTACAAAGGCCTCCCCTTCGACGCGAAAGTCGCCCTGAGAGGGCAGCCCGTGACCGGTCGCTTCGAATGGGCCGGCAGCCGGTGCAGTGGCCCGCCGCGCCGCCGGAGCCGCCGCCGATGGCCTCTCCCCGGCCCGCTCCGGCGGCGGTTCGTCGATGCGTACGTCGCCCGTCGCCACGGCCACGCAATCGGCCAGCCGCAGAACGCTCGTCGGGATGCCGTTGAGGCCCGACTTAATGTAATGCTCGGCCTTCATCGAGTTGGTCAGTACGTGGCGCACCCACGATGGATCGTACGGCACGACCTCCGGACATGTATTCTCCAGGAGCAGCGCCCCGCTCTCCCGGATAACAGCGGTGATGCCGCTCTTTTCGGCGATGGCCCGGTTCGCGCTGCTGGTAAAAACCCAGAGCGGCGGCGGCTCGCCGGGCCCAGCAGGGTCGCGCCGCACGCGCCGGCCGCGCAACAGCGCCGCCACAGCGCGCAGCTCGCCAACTGAGGCCTGCGGGCAGCCGATCACGATCAGGCTGACCGCCTGCCGGGGGCGCAGCGCCTCGTAGCGGGCAGCCAGGGCATCCTCGTCGAAGGTCAGCCGCCCCTCGAACGCCGGTTCCGGGATTTCGGCTTCGCCCGCCAGATAGAGCAGAGGGCAACCGTAATTCGCCGCCGCTGCAGAGAGGGCCTTCTTTTGCTCGTGGCTCAGCTCTGCGGGCAGCCCTTCGATCAATGGGATCAGTCCATACGGCAGCGACCAGCCTGGCTGTACCTGCTTGCCAATCCAGTCGCCCAGAATGGAAAAGTCAGTCGGCTCGTCGAGCGCCGCGGTGACCGTGACGGCGATGTTGGGGCGGCGCCGCTCTTCCTGCAGCAGCCCGTAATCAGGCGTGTAGCCGGTCAGCGCCGCCGCCAGCGCCGACAGGCCGGACTCGCGGTTGGTCAGCAACCCGCAGTAGCTATTGCCGAAGCAGATGGCGTTCGACTCTGACCAGGCCGCCGTTCCGCTGGTAACGACCCCTTCCCACTCGTAGGGGATGCACGATTGGGTAGGGCGCACGCCAAGCCGCTCGTAACGCGCGACAATTTCCAGGCTTTGCTCGCGAAAGGCCGGGTCGGCAATGCGCATGGCGTCGAATTGCCCCGCGTCGCAGCCCGCCGCATTCAGCGTGGTTGGCACCGCCACCCTCGCTTGCGGGTCGCGGGTCAGCCGTTCGAGGAAGAGGCGCAGGCCCAGCCCGCCGGTCAGCGGGCTGACTCCGGAGAGATGGGCGCTGGCGATCGGCACGAGACGCTCGGCGCCCGCCGCGGCAGCCATATCGACGACCAGGCGCATGGCCATCTGCCTGGCCCGTCCCTGTTCGCCCGCCAGCATCGCTCGCTGTTCGTCGTTAAGTTTCATCGGCGTCTACCTCGGATTCCAGGGGCTCAATAACCTGATCGACAGTCGGCCAGGGGTCCATCTCCAGGATGCGGCAGCGCAGATAGCTGCCGACGATAGCCAGTGTGCCCAACACCGGAACGACCAGCAGCGCGCCAATCATGCCCAGCAGGTAGAGAGAAGCGACAACGCCGACAAAGACCACCGCCGGATGGATCTGTAGCCGGCTGCTCATGATTTGCGGGCGGAGCCAGACGTTTTCGACCGCCTGAATGAGCACGTAGAGGAGAAACGTCAGCAGCACTATCCACGGGTTACTCAACGGCAGGTGCGACGAACCCTCGGAAAGGGCGATTAATGCCGCGCCGAACATCGCCAGCGTTGGCCCAAGCGTGGGGATGATGTCGAGTAGCCCGGTCAGCAAACCGAGAGCGCCCGCGCCGGGCAGGCCGACGACCTCCAGCCCGAGCCAGGTGACGACGCCGACAAAGATCATCAAGACGAGCTGGCCGCGCAGATAATTCTGCCAGACCAGCTTGATCTCGTCGTAGAGCCGGCGCACGTCGCTCTGTGCCCAGTCTGGCGCCAGCCCAAAGATCCACTCGCGCAGCCGCGGCCAATCCTGCAGCAGGTAGAACGTCGTCACCAGAATAACCAGCACCCAGCCCAGGTTTGTGGTCGCCGCCGTCAGCATCGCCAGCAGGGGCTGGGAGCCGAAGAAACGGCCGCTCAGACTTTCGGGGTCTCCAAGGATCTCTTCGGGCTGGACGGTGAAGCCAAGAATGACAATGCGTTGAGCCAGCAAACGCTCCAGGTTGGCCAGAAGCGTTTGCAGCTCCAGGCTCAGGCCACGCAGCCTGTCCAGCACGGCCGGGGCAAAGGAGAGCGCCAGCAAGATCAGCAGGCCCAGCAGGATGACGTACAGCAGGGTGATCACCAATTTGCGGGGCAGGCGAGCACGCCGCGTGGCGCCGGTGACCAGCGGGTTGAAGAGGTAGGCCAGAAACGCGGCGATCAACAGCGGGCCCAGGAGGTCGCGCGCCGCGTAGAGCACGAGCAGTAGCGTCGCCACTGTAAGGAAGAGCGCCAGATAGCGGGAGTTGCGACTCCAGGGCCGGTCCAGCGGGTCCGGCGCCGGTCCGCCGGCAAACTCGCTCACGGCGCCTCCCCGGCCCAATCGAGGTAGTCATCCAGGTCTACGGTCTCGTATCGCCCCTTCCTGAACTTCGCTACGTCGGCGCCCCAGGGAATGGTACAGTCCAGACCCATCTTTGCCGTGCGGCTCTTCTCGCCGGGTGCGTGAATGCCCGACGGGTCCAGGCTGCTGCCCGTCTGTTCCGGCAGGACGACGAGATCCCGGTCGGCCTGGAAGCGGGTCGCCATCGCCCACTCGACCGCCGCCGGGTCATAGATGTCCACGTCCGTATCCACCACCCAGACGTGTTTGAGCGAGCCGTGCCCGCGGAACGCGGCCTCGATAGCCTTCCGCCCGTCGCCGGGCCCCTGCTTGTCGATCTGCACGACCGCGTGCAGCCAGGAGGCGCCGCCGGGCGTGATCGCCACGCCGGTGCAGGGCACTACCTCGTTGACCGCGGCAAAAATCGTCGGTTCCCGGGGCATGCCCATCAGCAACTTGTGCTCGAGGCCGCCGGGGAGCAGGGCGTGGAAGATCGGGTCGCGCCGGTGAGTGATACAGTCGATGGCGATGACCGGCTGCTCCCGTTCGATGTCCATCGTCTCGGTCAGGTCCATGAAGGGGCCTTCCCGGTGCCGCTGGCGGATGATGCGCCCCTCCAGCACGATCTCGGCGTCGGCCGGCACCGCCAGCTCGTTGGTCAGGCATTTGACCAGCGGCGTGGGCGCCAGGGCATTGGCCACAGCCAGCTCGTCTACGTCAGGAGCCGGAGACATAGAGGCGGCAAGGTGCGTCGCCAGCGAAACGCCAATGCAGATGGCGACGGGCAGCTCGCCGCCCGCCCGGTGCAGCGCGTTGTCGGTGCCCCGCCGCTCTACGATGCGCGCGGCGAAGTGGCGCTCGTCGAGCCGCAGCAGCCGGTGATAGCTCATATTGCGCCCGTGTTCCGGGTCTTCGGTAATGACCACGGCGCTGGCGACGTAATAGCCCGCGTCCTCCGGCAGGTGCAGCAAGACGGGAAGGTCCCGCAGGTCCACCTCTTCGACGACCACCTCCTGGCAGGGACCGGAAGAGAGCAGATCGGGCGCCACCGGCCTCTCCAGCGCGTCGGCCAGATGGTGTACAAGATCAGGCACGGGCACGCCGAGCGCCATGCTGAAATAGCTGCGCGCCGAGCAGGGGCCGGCCAGGACGCGCCAGCCGGGATAGCCTTCGATCGCCTCGAAGAGCACGGGCCGGCCCTCCAGCGCGTGGGCGACGTTAGCCAGCTCGAACTCGACGCTGACCGGGCGCCGGATAGTGATGAGGTCGCCGCTCACAGCGGCCTGTTCGACGAAATGGCGCAGGCTCATAGGTGGTTAGGGCTGAAAGGTTGTGTGCCTTGCTCAGAGATTGTAGGTTTTGGCCGGGGGATAGGCAAATCAAAAGGCGCCCGCAGGCGCCTTTCTGTGTAGACCTGACAGGTTTTTGGAGACCTGTCAAGTCTTAGCGCCCGAACTGCATCGGCATGATGATGTGCAGAAAATCGTCTTCGCCTACCGACTTGACGACTCCCGGCTCGGTGGAGGAGTTGGTCTCCAGCGCCACCTGCGGCGTGTTGACGACGCTGAGCACGTCGGTGAGATATTTGACGTTGAAGTTCAGCTCGACTTTGGCGCCTTCGACCTCGGCGTCTACCTGGGCCACGTTGCTGCCGGTCTCTGTGCTGGTCGCGCTGATCGTCGCGTAGCCCTGGCCCGCGTCATCGCCAGGCTCGATGACCACGCGGGCCGTGTGGCTGGCCTCCCGGGCAAAGATGTCGGCCGTCTTACACGCTTTGAGGAAGGCGGCCGTATTGAGCACCGTGCGAGTCTTGTGTCCCTTCGGAATTACAGCCTGGAAGTCCGGGAAGTTCCCCTCGATGAGCTGAGAGACGAGCACGGCGCTGTCCAGCTCGAAGATGATCTGGTTGCGCCCTTCCGGGATGGTCACAAACAGCTCTTCCGTGTCTTCCGTCATGATGCGGGCCAGCTCGCTCAGGGCGCGGGCCGGCACGATGACGGTGCGCGGCCGTTCCATGTAGCCGGGGAACTGGGCCGTCCGGCGCGAGAGACGGAAGCCGTCTGTCGCCGCCATGGTGATCGTGTCCCCCTCGAAGTGGGTGTAGATGCCCGTCAGTGTGGGGCGCGTGTCGTCGGTCGCCGCCGCGAAGGTCACCTGATGGATCATCTCTTTGAAGGTGCCGGCCTCCAGGCGGATGCGATTGTCGCCGTCAGGCGTGGGCACAATGGGGAACTCCTGCGCGTCGATGCCCTTGACGTTCGCCGTGGTGCGAGCGCAGGTTACACGCAGCGTCTGCGTCTCCTCGGCCAGCTCCAGCTCCACAGGCTCCTGCGGCAGCGCGCTGATCAGGTCGTTGAAAGTGCGCGCCGGCACCGTAATTGCCCCCTCGTCGCTAATCCGCGCCTGGATCCAGCAAGTGATGACGATCTCCAGGTTGGTCGCCGAGAGCTTCAGCTTGCCCTCGTCCGTCGCCAGGAGGATATTGGCCAATACGGGTAGGGTAGAACGCGTGCTGACGGCCCGGCCGACCACACTTAATCCCCGGGCTAGATTCTCCTGTGCGCATGTAACCTTCATCGCTCTCTCCAAAAAGTTTTGTTGTATTACCCCGCATGTCTGGCAACTAATAGTATAGCGGAAGTGAGGGGGGATGGCAAGGTGAAATGACGTGCTGCTGGCTCGGCGCAGTACGTCGATGACTGCTCAGGTTGTGGTGGCTTCAGACGCCTAGAGCTCGAGCCCTCGGACTTTGTGCGCCCCCAGTGTGATCGATATCTCTCCGCCGTGATGCAGGTCGTGCTCGATGAGGTGCCAGATAACCCATTGCCGGGTGATGATCTCCGGCTCCGACTCGTCCTCCCCCGGCCAGCTCTTCTCCCAATCTTCCGGACTCCAGCGAGCGATTGCTTCCTGCATGCCGGTCCAGGTTGCTTCCAGCCCGCGCACAAGCTCATCGGCGCTTCTTGCCCTTGCCCCCCGGCGATCCCACCCGCCCAGCGCTTCAAACTCATCGCCGCCCTCGCCCATGAGCAGATAGAACCAGCGGGCTCGCGCGCCGATTATGTGCGTCGCAATCGCGCCCACTGAGCGCAGGTTGGGCGCGGCGCGAAGGGCAAGTTGATCGCTGTCTAGCGGCGCCAGCATCTTTGTCAGCGCTTCCTGATAGGCACGCCATCCATCAAAGACAGCCGGTGCTAATCCCTGATTCTCGCTCATGCTTTCCTCCTGATTCATAATGAGGAGGCCGGTCATGCCGGACTGGCACGCTGGCATGACCGGCCTCTACGAGATGTCTGACTATGCGGCTGCCGAACCGGGAAGCAGCCGTTACCCGCCCGCCATCGCCCCCACCACCCGGAACGGCTCGCTGCCCTGCGCCACGGCATCGGGCAGCGGGGCGTCTGGCGGCTCGTGCGACAGATCCTGCCCGCAGGCGAAAAAGCGAATGAACGGCCGGCGCTGCTGCGTGGCGTGGTCGCGGATCGTGCCGCGCAGTACGGGATACGCCCGTTCCAGCGCATCCAGCACCGCCCGCTGCGTGACCGGGCCATCGACCTCGATTTCGACCTGCCGGCCGGTCCGCGCCAGCGTCTGCAGATGGTGTGGCAGTAACACTCGAATCATGGCACTGTCTGGACCTCCACCGAGAGCACCGGCGGCAGGTGGGTGGCGATGGCCGTCCATTTATCGCCCGAATCAGACGAGGCGTAGACCTGCCCGCCCGTCGTGCCGAAGTAGATGCCGGAGGAATCTAGCGTATCGACGGCGAGGGCGCTCCGTAGAATGTTGACGTAGCAGTCCTGCTGCGGCAGGCCGTTGGTCAGCGGCTCCCACTCATTGCCGCCGCTCCGGCTGCGGTAGACGCGCAGCTTGCCTTCCGGCGGGTAATGCTCCGAGTCGCTCTTGATCGGGATGACGTAGACGGTCTCCGGCTCGTGCGGGTGTACCGCGATGGGGAAGCCGAAGTCGCTGGGCAGGTTGCCGCTGATTTCGTGCCACATCTCGCCCGCGTTGTCGCTGCGCAGCACGTCCCAATGCTTCTGCATGAACAGCACCTCCGGGCGCGAAGGGTGCATGGCGATGCTGTGCACGCAGTGTCCGCTCTCCGCCTCGGGGTCAGGCAGCTCCCAATGTGACTTCAGCCCCTCGTTGATTGGCTTCCAGCTCTCGCCGCCGTCGTCAGTCCGGAACGCCCCGGCGGCGGAGATGGCGATGTAGATGCGGTCGGGGTTGGTTGGATCGACCACGATCTTGTGCAGGCACATGCCGCCTGCGCCCGGCTGCCAGAGGTGGCCCTTGGCGGCCCGCAGCCCGGGAAGCTCCTTCCAGGTCTGCCCGCCATCCCGCGAGCGGAAGATAGCCGCGTCTTCGACGCCAGCATAAACAGTGTCCGGATCGCCCGGGGCGGGCTCCAGATACCAGACCCGCGTGAATTCCCACGGGTGCTGGGTGCCATCATGCCACTGGTGCGTGCCCGTTTCACCCTCATAGAGGAACGCGTTGCCCACCGGCTCCCACGTCTTGCCGCCGTCGTCCGAACGCTGGATCTGCTGCCCGAACCAGCCGCTGGACTGCGAGGCGTAGATGCGGTTGGGATCGGCCGGCGAGCCCTTCATGTGATAGATCTCCCAGCCGGCGAAGTGCGGGCCGCTCACCTCCCACTGCTCCCGCTTTTCGTCGGAGGTGAGAACAAATCCGCCCTTGCGAGTGCCAACCAGAACGCGTACTGTGCTCATCTTTCACTCCTTTTCAACGTACATAATGCCTGCCGGATCTCTCCCAGGTGATAGGCAGTGTGGACGACGACGGCGATCGCGCCCGCAATATATTCTTCGTTGGACCATTCCGGCGTATCGGCGATGAGGGCCTTGATGCGGTCGTAACTCTCGCGCAGCGCCGCCTTGAGCGCTTCCCATTCCTCTGCGGTGACGGCGCTCGTCTCGCGCCAGATCTTGCCCCAGTCCTGCCGCTCATACTGCCCCGTGCGCACACTCTTCTCCGTCACGTCCAGGTAGAAGGCCACGTGCTTCACCTGGGCAGCGAGCGTCGCGCAGTTGCCGCCGACCGGAATCGAGGCCTCCGCAGCCGAAATCGTCGCCAGCGTTTCGAACATCGACGTCCCTTTGTCGAGAAAAAGACCGTGTACGTTGTCAAAGGTCTCGTCGAGCAATGTGTACAGCGCGCTAGTGAAATGCTCTGCCTGAATCTGACTGGTCATGAACCTCCTTGAGGAAAGTCTTGTTTTGGGGCCGTGCCTTTTCCTACTGGTAACCCAGATTATAGCACATATATTCTACTTTCGGAACCCGGACCTACTGAGGTTGTGCTGTTTCCAGCCAGTGGAGGCGGTTGAGGAGCAAAGAAGGGGTGATCGCCTGGGCACTGATCAGGTCGCGCGGGCCCATGGTCGTCTGGTAGAGGGCAGCCAGCTCGTCATGGTCGCCCCCCAGAATGTGATCCTCGACCTGAACAAGAGCCATCGGCCGCGGGGCGATTTTGTGGACGTAGCGGCCGAGGAAGAAAGTATGCGGATTGGACGTGTCGAAGATGTGGTGAGCCTTGAAGGCGGCCTGTGTGCGCCCAATAGCCACCACGCCGCGGATGGACTCGACGCCGGCTGTCCATAACAGACCCAGCCCGGCGCTAACAGGCAGGCCGGCAAGCCAGGCGTCGCCGCCAATCTGCTTGATGTAGGTTTGCATATCCCGCCAGAGATCGACCGGCGTGATGCGCCCCTGCACGCTGGCGTGCAGCAGGTAACGCAGGGGCTCGATGCCAAAGACCTCGTGACCGGCTTCCGCCAGGGCCACGGCGCGCGCATCGTCGGCCCGGCTGAAGTTCCCGTAGGTGGAGAGGTAGATGACGGAGCCACGCGGCGGGCTGCCCGGCGCCGGCCGGTAATGGTACGTCTCCATGACGACACCGGGCCGGATAGGCACCTGCTGGACCTGTTCGGAGCCTGTCGGTGTGCCCAGGAAGCCAAAGTTGACGTCGCCGAAGCGCTCGGCGGCCCACAGGCGCACGCCTTCGAGGTCCATCTCGAAGTTGTGATCATCGCGCTGGCCTTCGCTCTGGCCCGTGCCGCGCAGGTCGAAGACAAGGTGCGCTACAGGGCTGCCGATGCCAGCTCCCAGAACCTCCTGCCGGGCGCAGGTGATCACACTGCTCTTCGTCAGAGGATAGCGCGGGATCCAGGCCCGCAGCGCCTTGATGTTGGCGTCCGTCGTGCCCCGAGGGCGCACGAGCACGCAGTCAAGATAGACGTCGTCGTCGGTGAGGATGCCGAAGGTCTCTTCGACGTAAGCCTGTTCTTCCATCCGTCCGTGATCCTGACTCTAAGGGTTCTCCGGTGTGGGTTCGGGATCGAAATAATACTCGTAATCGGGAATCAGTTCCACCAGTCGCTTATAGCCCTCGATGGCGGCGCGGTCGGCGTCGTAATAGCCGCTGAGTAGCTCCTGCAGCAGGATAGATAGGGTCAGGTCCTCAAAGATGGTGGTGATCAGCGCCCCTTCGCCCTGGGTGTAGCCCCAACGGTTGGCGTTGACCACGTCCGTCGCCAGCGTTTCGGCAAACTCTTGCCCGAATAGGTCGGCGATGCTCTCGTCGCTCCCGGCGAGGGGCAGCTCGAACCAGGTCTCCAGGAACCGCTCCGGCTCGTCGGGCGTGCCGAGGCGCATAGGCACCTTGCGGGCCGGCTCAATCGCCAGCCAATCGACGTAGCCCTCGTCGAACCAGAAGTGCGCAAAGGTGGACGCCGCCTCTGTGTTGGCGGCAGTGGTGATGCCGAGGTAGGTCATCACCCCAAGGTTCTGCGGGCTTGCCTGCGCGCTGCGCCCTTCGATGGTCGTGACCAGACCGGTGTTCTCAGCCAGGTAACCCGGCGTACTACAGTCGGGGCAGGTGGGCCGGTAGTCGTCGTCCAGTCCGGCAATCGCCGCCAGCGCCCAGGGCGTCGCCACAATAAAGCCGGCCCGGCCGGAGAGATAAGCGTTCAGCGCGCTCACCTCGGTCTGCACGCCCGGCGGGCAGTAGCTATTGCACAGGAAGCGATAGTAGTCCAGCGCGTCGCGGCACACGTCCTCGAGAATCAGCAGCTCGCCCTTGTCGTCGATAAGCTGGCAGCCATTGGCAATCGCCATCTGCTCGAAGGCGCGCGTCGTCGCTACCAGGGACGACTCCGTGGGCATATTGAAGCTGTAGATCAGGTTGGTGCGGTCGGAAATGACCTCCGCAGCGGTGAGCATCGCCTCAAAATCGGTGGGCGCGGGCAGATCCTTCTCCTCAAACCAGTCCTCGCGGTAGAGCAGAAGCTGCTGCCAGCCGTCGCTCGGTATCGCCGCTACCTGCCCGCCGCGGCTGACGAGCTGCAGAGCCTCCTGATCGAAGCTATCCGGCCCCAGCTCCTCAAGGATCGCCGTCGCCGCCTCGGCGTCGAGAATACCCTGCTCTTCCCAGCCGGGAATATACTCCAGCGGCGCAAGCACGACGTCCGGCAGGTCAAACGTCGTCGTGGTGGCCGCCGTCGTGACCAGATCGGGCAGCAGCTCTGGCGGCACCGTGACCAGCTCGATGCTGATCTGATGCCGGGCAGTGAACGTGTCGATCAGCTCGCGCAGCGCTCCCTCGTAGCGGGCGGTCGGCTTCTCCACCCAGAGCGTTAGCGTTGGATTGCCGTCGCCGGAAGGCGGGGCGACCTGTCCGAGGTACGGCTCGCCGGTCGGCGTCGGCGCGCGCATCACCATCGGCTCTGAGGTTGGCGGCGCGCCGGGCAGCTCTGCCGCTTCCCGCGGGGGATTGAGGAGACCGGGCGCGCAGGCGGCGAGCGCGACGAGCAGCAGGACGCTGAGGGGCAGTAATAGCCAGGGCAGCCGTTGCCGGTAGGCGACGGTGGGAGTCTTTTTCATGTCGTTATTCTTTCGGTTGTGAGCCCCGGACGCGCTCCGCAATCAGGCGAAGTCCGGTCAGCGTCAGCCAGGGCTCCACATTGGTAATCACCGGGGTGTGCGGCGTAATCAACCGCATCAGCCCCCCTGTGCCGATGACGGGCGCGTCAGGCAAGGACAGCTCGGCGCGCAGTCGCATCACCAGCCCTTCGATCAGGCTGACGTAGCCAAACACGAGGCCCGATTGCATGGCGTGAACGGTATTGCGGCCCAACACCTGCGGCGGCGCTTCCAGGGCGACGCGTCCCAGCTGGGCGGCGCGCCGGGTCAGCGCTTCAGCCGCCAGCTCCATGCCCGGAGCGATGACCACGCCCAGGAGCGCCCCATCGGCCGCGATGGCGTCCAGCGTCGTCGCCGTTCCCATATCGACGACAATGCTCGCGCCGGGGTAGAGATGGTAAGCTGCCGCCGCGTTGACAATGCGATCCGCGCCGACTTCGGCCGGATTGTCGGTGGCGATGCGGACGCCCGTATCGGTTGCAGACGTCACGATGATAGGCTCGCGGCCCAGGTACCGCTCGGAAACGGCGACAAAGGTGCGGGTGAGTGGCGGCACGACGCTGGAGAGGATAAGCTCGTCTACGGTCTGGTCCGGTCCCGCTTCACGGAGCAGCATCTTAAGGTAGATGCCATACTCGTCTACGGTCTGGTCGTGAATGGTGCGCAGGCGCCACTGGCACTGCCAGCTCTGCCCATCCCACAGGCCAAGGGTAATGTTGGTGTTGCCGATGTCGATGGCGAGTAGCATAGGCCGGACGTCACCGTGTTCTGGTGGAAACCTCGCTGCGGATTGTAGTGAGCCCGGCGGAGGCGGGCAAGCGCGAGAGAGGCCTGCTCAGGCGCCTTTCACCCCTGCGGCGTTGCTGGTAATCGGCGCCTGATGTTGATAGAGTTGGATGGCGATGAACGACCCTTCGATGAGCTATGAAAAAGACGAGGCGATCCTGCTCCAGCGCCGCAACCGCGAGCTGACCATTCTCAACGAGATCGCCAAGGTGCTGAACCGCTCGGTTGACCTCGACGAAGCCCTGCGCGAAACCCTGGCGCGTATGGTCAGCTTCTTCGAGCTGCACACCGGCTGGATCTGGCTGCTGCACGAGGAGTCGGGCGAGCCTTACCTGGCGGCTGCCCAGCACCTGCCGCCGGGACTGGCTAACAACCCTGAGCGTATGGAAGGGAGCTGCTATTGTCTGGATACCTTTCGCGCGGGCGACCTGAGCGGCGCGGCGAACGTCAACATCATCACCTGCAGCCGCCTGAAGAAATTGGTCTCCGGCACGGAGGGGCTGCGCTATCATGCCAGCATCCCGCTCTATGCCCAGGAAAAGAAGCTGGGCGTGCTGAACGTCGTCAGCGCCGACTGGGACGAGCTATCGGCTGAGGATTTACGGCTGCTCTATACCGTCGGCGACCTGCTGGGCATGGCGATAGAGCGCATTCGTCTGTACAGCCGTAGCGTGCAGCTCGGCGCCGCCGAAGAGCGCAACCGGCTGGCCCGCGAGATTCACGACACCCTGGCCCAGGGGCTGACTGCCGTGGCCCTGCAACTGGAATCGGCCGACGCACTGCTGGAAGGCGAAGCGCCTCCGGAGCGGGTGCAGCGGGCCATCCAGCAGGCGCTGCAACTGACGCGGGCCAACCTCGACGAGGCGCGCCGCTCCGTGCTCGACCTGCGCGCCGCGCCGCTGGAAGGGCGCAGCCTTGCCGACGCGCTGGCGGCGCTGGCCTCGAGCATGAGCGACGGGTTCGGCCTGCCCGTGACCGTCCGCGTGACCGGTGGAAGCCGCCCGCTGCCCGTGCAGGTCGAGGCCGGCCTCTACCGTCTGGCCCAGGAAGCGCTGCAGAACATCGTCCAACATGCGCGCGCCAGCAGCGCCAGTATCGACCTCGTAGTCACCCCGGATGGCCTGGAGCTGACCATCGCCGACGATGGTCTTGGCTTTGATCCGGCCACTGCCCCCCGCAACCGCTATGGTCTGATCGGCATGAACGAGCGAGCCCGGCTTCTTGGCGGGCAAATGCATCTACACACGGCGCCCGGCAGCGGCACGCGCGTCAGCGTGCGGATCCCCTGGAAACAGTGATGAACGCAGAGCCTGTGAACACAATTCGGATTCTTGTCGCCGACGACCATCCCATCGTCCGCGACGGCCTTGTCGCCATTCTCAGCACGCAGCCTGACCTGCAGGTCGTCGCCGAGGCGGGAGACGGCGTCGAAGTGCTGGAGCGGGTGGCGCAGACCCATCCCGACGTGCTCCTGCTGGACCTGGAGATGCCGCGCATGGACGGCGTGGAGACACTGCGCCGGCTGCGAGCGGACCACCCGGACGTGCGGGTGATCGTCTTCACGGCATTCGACACGGACGACCGCATCCTGGCGGCGGTGCAGGCCGGCGCGCAGGGTTACCTGCTGAAAGGGGCGCCGCGCGGCGAGGTCTTCAACGCCATCCGCGTGGTGCACGGCGGCGGCTCTTTGTTGCAGCCTGTTGTCGCCAGCAAACTGCTGCGCCAGATGAGCGCCCCGCCCGAGGTAGAAGAAACAGAGCTGTTGACGCCGCGCGAGCGCGAGGTGCTCGTCTGCCTGGCGCAGGGGCTGCAGAACAAAGAAATCGCGCGCGACCTGGTCATCAGCGAGCGCACCGTCAAGTTCCACGTCAGCAGCATCCTGTCCAAGCTGGGCGTGGGCAACCGCACGGAGGCAGTCGCCGTCGCTGCCCAGCGCGGCCTCATCGACATTTAGGCATACGCCGGATCGCGACTGCCAGAATGGCGGGCAGCATCCCGCCCCGCCTTCTCCCTATTCCAGCTGCGTGAGCACCGTGCTATAAAGCGTCTCTGCCCGCAGGTCCGCCAGCGTGTGGCAGGACGCTTCCAGCCGGTCGGCCAGGAGCTGGGCCAGCCCCTGGTCGAAGGCCGCGTGTTCCATGTTGATGACCACCGAGCGAATGCCTGCCTGGGCGACCATCTCCGCGACGCGATGGGCTTCTTCTTGCGGCGGCATATCCGTCATGCTCACGTTGCCCGCCCCGTCGGTGAGCAGGATCATCAGCGGCATCGCATCAGGATGCACCCGGTGGTCGCGCTGGAAGACCTCGTAGGCCATAAGAAGCCCGGCCGAAAGCGGCGTCTTCCCGCCCACGGCAATGTCTGCCAGCGCCTTCTTCGCCAGTTGCACCGAGTTGGTCGGCGGCAGCACGAGCTGGGCCTGGTTCTTGTGGAAGACGATCAGGCCCACGCGGTCGCGCCGCTGGTAGGCGTCCGTCAGCAGGGACATGATCGCCCCTTTTGTCGCCTCCATGCGCTCGCTCACGGCCATGCTCCAGCTCGCATCGACGACGAAGAGGATCAGATTGGCCGCCCGGCGCACACGGACCTTCTCTCGCAAATCGCTCTTGCGCAACGAGAGGGCCATCTGCCGTTTCTGCCTGTCCAATCTGTCCAATTCGCGCCGCCGCTTCTGGAATGGGGCCGCGGCCCGCAGCGTGGCGTCGAAGGCCAGGTCGCTGATCTTGTCGCCGCGCGGGCTGCGGGCCTGAATGTAGCGCCCGCGCTTGCGCTCAGTCTTCGTGCGCGAGCGCCGGCCCGGCTGCTTGCGCGTCAGCCGGTCGAGCTGCGTGTCCAGCCGGCGTGCGTCGAACTCGGGCGCGCTGTTCCGGCGCTGCCCGCCTTCCCACCAGTAGGCGTCCTGAGAGGCCGGCGGCACGCTCTGCGGGCCGGCTTCCGCCTGGCCCATGTCGGCCTCTTCGCCGCTCTCAGCGTCTAGCGTCTGTTTTTTTTTACCGGGCTGGTTTCCGCGCTCTCGTCGGGCTCGCCGTTCTCGCCGCTGCCCCATTCACTTTCGGCCCGTTCCAGCCGTTCCTCCAGGTCGAAGAAATCGACGTTGCTTTCCTGGTAGGGCCGTGACTTCACCCGGTGGGGCAGGGCCAGCTCGGCGGCAAGCAGAATGTCCTGGTCGTTGATCGTCTCCCGCCCCTGCAGCGCGGCGTGCGCCTGAGCGCCGCGCAGAATAACGAGATCGGCGCGATGGCCGTCTACCTTCAACGACGAGGTGAGGTAGGCAATGCTGGCGAGATCGCGCCGGGAGTAGCGCACGCTGCCTACACGCTCGCGGGCCTGGTGGATCTGATCAGAAAGCTCTCTTTCCCTGTCCGCCCACTGCGTGCGGAAGCCCTCCGGGTCCAGCTCATAGGCCATGCGCCGCTCCATAATCTCCACGCGCTGGCGCGGATCGAGCAGGCCGCTGATTTCCACGGCGAAGGCGAAACGGTCCAGGAGCTGTGGGCGCAGGTCGCCCTCTTCCGGGTTCATTGTGCCGACGAGGATGAAGCGCGCCGGGTGGCTGAAGCTGATCCCCTCGCGTTCCACGACGTTGACGCCCATTGCCGCCGAATCGAGCAGCAGGTCGACGACGTGATCGTCCAGCAAGTTTACCTCGTCCACATAGAGCAAACCCCGGTTGGCCGAGGCCAGGACGCCGGGGTCGAAATGTTTCTCCCCCTGCTGGATCGCCTTTTCAATGTCCAGCGTGCCGACGACGCGGTCTTCGGTCGCGCTGATAGGCAGGTCCACGAACGGTGTGCGCCGGCTGACGATGGTCAGCTCGCCGCTGCCGTGGCGCAGGCGGCACTCGTCGCACCACTGGTTGGACCGCCGGGGGTCGCAGCCGAACCGGCAATCGCCAACCACGTCGATATCGGGGAGCAGCGCCGCCAGGGCGCGGGCCGCCGTCGATTTCGCCGTACCGCGTTCGCCGCGTATAAGCACGCCGCCGATCTGCGGGTTCACGGCATTGAGGACGAGCGCGCGTTTCATGCGCTCCTGTCCGACGATAGCGGTAAAAGGAAAGACGACGGGTCGTGCCATGTCAACTCCCAACATGCAGGCGGAGGCCGCATTGGCCGCCGCACGTTTACTGGAAAGCGATTATAGGAACTGCTCCAGGGTGGGGCAAACGATGCCTAGTGAACCCTCATTCTCTCCTGGCGAGACTGCTGGCGGTGGCCGTCCCATCTGTGATATTCTGCTACTCTTGGGCAATGGAGCCGCCTGTTCTACAATTGGAAGGCAGGAGGAACGCGACATGATCCGGATCGCTCGTATTGGGCTGGCGGTTGTTCTTGCCCTCGCCGCCGTCTTGCTCATTCTTAGCCTGCTGGCCCGGCCCCGGCCGGCCCACCCCTTCTTTGCCGGCCAGCCCGAGGTGCTCGTCATCGCCCACCAGGGCGGCGAGGGGCTGCGGCCCAGTAACACGATGGTCGCCTACCGGCACGCGCTGGAGCTGGGCGCGGACGTGCTGGAAATGGACATGCACAGCACGGCGGATGGCGTGCTTGTCCTCAGCCACGACGAGACAGTAGACCGCCTGACCGACGGCGCCGGCCTGATCAAAGAGATGACCTGGGCCGAGCTGCAGGAGCTGGACGCCGGCTACCGCTGGAGCGACGACGACGGGCAGACGTTCCCGTATCGCGGGCAGGGCATCACGATTCCCTCCCTGGAAGAGGTCTTTGCGGCGTTCCCCGGCGTGCCGATGAACATCGAGATCAAGCAGCAGGAGCCCTCGATTGTCGCGCCATTCTGCGAGCTGATCCGCGCGTTTGGGCGCGAGCAGCAGGTTCTGGTCGCCTCCTTCCACCCTGCCGTGATGGAGGAGTTCCGGCAGACGTGCCCCGGAGTCGCCACGTCGGGCACCGAGAAAGAGATCCGGCCCTTCTACATCCTCAACCGGCTGGCTATTAGCTCCGTCTACTCGCCGCCTGCCGAGGCCTTCCAGGTGCCCGAATACAGCGGCGGCCTGCACGTGGTCACCGCCGGCTTCGTCCGCGGCGCCCACCGGCGCAACGTCGCGGTACACGTCTGGACGGTGAACGAGACGGCGGATATGGAACGCCTGCTCGCCCTGGGCGTAGATGGCCTGATCACCGACCGGCCCGACCGGCTGCTGGCGCTGTTGGGACGGTGAGCGAGCGCCCCCATATGGATCGACCGCGCGAGACAGAGGCCACGTTAGCCCGATCCGGGTGGCAGGAGGCGCCGCAGCTCTGGGCCGGCCTGTTTCTGGTTGCCGTGGTCTGGCTGCTTGACTGGCTGCTGCCCGGCCTGCGCACCCATCTGCTCTTTTTCCCGCTCTGGCTTGGCTACAGCCTGGCGGTGGACGGCCTTGTCTATCTACGACGCGGCACCAGCCTGCTCCGGCGCAACCCCCGCGCCTATGCCGGGCTGTTCCTCGCCTCGGCGCCCGTCTGGTGGCTCTTCGAGTTGATCAACCTGCACACCCAGAACTGGACCTATCCGGGTATTGAGCTGGTCGAGCCGTTCTGGCGCGCCGTGCTCAAAACATTGAGCTTCTCAACCGTAGTGCCTGCCGTCTTCGGCACGGCCGAGCTGGTCAGCACCTGGGGACGGCTCAAACGGCTCGGAGCGGGCCCGGTCGTGCCGCCCACCCGGCCGGTCTTTTTCGCCTTTCTGCTCGCCGGCGTGACGACGATGGCCCTGCTGCTGCTCTGGCCTCGCGTCTTCTTCCCGTTCGTCTGGCTTTCGCTCTATTTCATGCTTGCCGCCGTGAACGGCCTGCTCGGCTTCCGCACGCTCGGCGCCTACACCGGCTACGGCGACTGGCGTCCGCCGCTGGCCCTCATGCTCGGCGCGCTGGTCTGCGGCTTCTTCTGGGAGTTCTGGAACTTCTGGGCCTATCCCCGCTGGGTCTATCACGTGCCGCCTTTCGACTTCCTGCACATCTTCGAGATGCCGCTGCTTGGCTATGGCGGCTATCTGCCGTTTGGCCTAGAGTTATTTGCCCTGTATCATCTGATCGTCGGCGTCCTGCAGCAGCACCATTTGAATGACTACGTCCAGTTTGACCTGGAACCTGCCGGGCGTCGCGGAGGTGAAAGAGGTTGAACGCACTGACAACCCAACTGAGCGAGTTGTTTTCCGCAGCGTTTGCGGTTCTGGGCCTGGACCCGGAATACGGCGAGGTGGTCCTGTCCAATCGCGCCGACCTGGCCGATTTTCAGTGCAACGGCGCCTTGCCCGCGGCGCGGGATGCCGGCAAGAAGCCGCGCGAGCTGGCCGAGGAGATTATCGCCAATCTGGATTCAGAGAAGCGCGAGGCGATGCTGGCCGAAGTCGGCGTCGCCGGACCCGGCTTCATCAACCTGCGGCTACGCGATGACTATCTCGCCGGCCACATCGGCCAGATGGCGGAAGACGAACGGCTGGGCGTGCCGCTGCCCGAGGAGCGACACACCGTCGTGCTCGACTTTGGCGGCGCCAACGTAGCCAAACGCATGCACATCGGCCACCTGCGCCCTTCCATCATCGGCGCCAGCCTTGCCCGGCTCTTCCGGTTTCACGGCGACACGGTCATCAGCGATATCCACATGGGCGATTGGGGCACGCAGATGGGGCAGCTGATCGCCGAGCTGGAGCGGCGCCGACCCGACCTACCTTACTTCGACCCGGACTACACCGGCCCCTACCCCGCCGAGTCGCCGGTGACGATGGACGACCTTGGGGCGATCTACCCCGCCGCCTCGGCCCGCTTCAAGGAAGATAAAGCCTTTGCCGAGGCCGCCCGCCGGGCTACCAAGGAGCTGCAGGACGGACGGCCCGGTTACCGCGCGCTCTGGCAGCATTTCGTGGATGTCTCTATTGCCACGCTCAAAGAGGATTTTGAGCGGCTGAACGTCGAGTTTGACCTCTGGCTGGGCGAAAGCCACGCCCACGAGCGGATTGCCCCCATGGTTAAGCGGCTCCAGGAAGAAGGCCTGGCGGAAGACAGCGCCGGGGCGCTTATCGTGCACATTGCCGAGCCGGACGATAAGACCGAGATACCCCCGATGATGCTGCTCAAGTCGGACGGCAGCGTGCTTTATGGCACGACCGATCTGGCGACCATCGAGCAGCGGGTGGAAGAGCTGGGCGCCGATATGATCTTCTACGTCGTGGACGTGCGCCAGTCGCTGCACTTCCAGCAGGTCTCCCGCGCCGCGCGGCGCACCGGCATCGCGCCGGCCGACAAAGTGGTGCTGGAGCATCTGCCCAACGGCACGATCAACGGCCCGGACGGGCGCCCGTTCAAGACACGCGCCGGGGATGTGCCCACCCTGGCCGAAGTGATGGACATGGTCGTAGAGAAGGCCCGCGAGCGGCTGGAGGAGCTAGAAACCGCCCAATCCTACGACGAAGCCGAGCGCGAGCGGATCGCCGAGTTGGTCGGTATGGCGGCGCTGAAATTCGGCGATCTCGTCAACCACCGCAGCACCGACTATGTCTTCGATCTCGACCGCTTCACCAGTTTTGAGGGGCGGACCGGGCCCTACCTGCTCTACGCCGCGGTGCGCATCAAGTCGATCCTCCGGCGCGCTGCTGAGCGCGGGCTGGAACCAGGCGAGATTCTGCCGCCGGCCGGGCCGCAAGAGCGCGAGCTGATGGTCAAGCTCGTGCAGCTACCTGACGTGATCGAGTTCGCCGTGGAGACGCGCGCGCCCAACCACATTGCCGACTACGTCTACAACCTGGCGATCCTCTTCAACCGCTTCTACCGCGAGCATCATATCCTCAGTGAGCCCAACCCGGCGCGGCAGGAATCCTGGCTGGCGCTATCGGCCTACACACTCGCCCAGCTCGAGCTGGGACTGGGTCTGCTGGGGATAGAGATTCCGGAGCGTATGTAGGCGTTGGGCGAGGGCAGTTATGCCATGCGACAACGTGCAGGTGTGATCATCATCCAGGATGGCCGGATCCTGCTGCTTCATCGCTATAAGCACGGGCGCCGCTACTACCTCGTGCCCGGGGGCGGCGTCGAGGAAGGGGAGACGGTTGAAGAGGCCGCCGTGCGCGAGGCACGAGAAGAAACCGGCCTCGACGTGACCATCGCCCGCAAGCTCTGGGCGGTCGAAAACCACCGCCAGCTTGAGCACTATTTCCTGTGTGACGGCTTCGACGGTCGCCTGCACCTGGGTGGCCCGGAGGCCGAGCGGCAGACACAGGACAACGTCTACCGCCTGGAGTGGGTCCCCCTCAGCGCCCTCGACGACATCCCCCTCTTCCCCCGCTATCTCGCCGAGAAGATTTACTCGCTCTTCTCCCCGCCTCCGCCCGGCTGACCAAATCGCCGGTGTCCCGCCGGCCCCACTACGCCAAGCGCGCCCGGCACAACCGCCCCCGCGCGCTGTCCGCCAGCCACAGGTCATCGCCCGCCCAGGCCAGCCCCATCGGCAGGAACGAGAGCGGGTGACGGCCTACCTCCGCGCCGGTCGCCGCGTCGATGACCAGCAGGGCGAAGCTCTCCGTGCGCGTCGTCCAGACGAAACCGCCCATTTGCGGCTCATAGCGCATCGCCAGCGGAGCCCCCAGCCAGAGCTGTCCGTCGCGCCAGGCGAGGCCGCCTCCCGCGGCAGGTGCGGCGATCTGGCGGCGGGGCGGTCCCTGCTCGCGCCCGGCGGCCAAAAGCGCCCCTGCCTGGTCCACCACCCATAGCTGCTCCCCATCCCAGGCGACGCCGCCCAGCCGGGTTGCGCCCTCGACGACCAGCGTTCGCTCAAAATCGTGCGTCGCCGGGTTCACACAGCGCAGCCAGCTTTCCTCGACCACGGCCAGCCACAGGTATTGGCCGTCCCAACCCAGCCCGCTGAGCACGCCGGGGCAGAGCAGACTATCGACAACATCGCCGGAGGCTGGATCGAGGCAAAAGATCCGCCCGCGCCGGAAATCGGCGTTCCACAATCTGCGCCCGTCCCAGGCCAGCCCGGCCGGCCCGGGTCCGGGGGCCGGCCGTTCCTCCACAATCTCCAGCGCCGGCATGACCGTCGCCCTACGGAATGCAGCGGCCGACGGCCTCGGCCACGGCGCGCATCTCGCGCACAAGCTGGGCGAATCGCTCCGGCTTGAGCGATTGCCCTCCATCAGATAGCGCCTCTTCCGGCCGGGGATGGACTTCAATAATCACGCCATCAGCCCCGGCGGCAATGCCCGCCTTGGCCGCTGCGGCGACGTACTCCCACTTGCCCGTTGCGTGGCTCGGATCGGCAATAATCGGCAGATGCGACATCTGTTTGACCACCGGAATGGCGTTGATGTCGAAGGTGTTGCGCGTGTAGGTCTCGAAGGTACGGATGCCGCGCTCGCAGAGCATGACGCGGGTATTGCCGTGGCTGAGGATATACTCCGCGCACATCAGCCACTCTTCCATCAGGCTGCTCATGCCCCGCTTGAGCATCACCGGATGCTGCGCCTTGCCCACGGCGTGCAGCAGCGCGTAGTTCTGCATGTTGCGCGCGCCGATCTGCAGGACGTCGGCGTACTCGGCGACCAGCGGCACCAGGTCCGGCTCCATCACCTCGGTGATAACTGGCAGCCCTGTCTGTTCCCGCGCTTCGGCGAGATACTTTAGCCCTTCCTCGCCGAGGCCCTGGAAAGCGTAGGGGCTGGTGCGTGGCTTGTAGGCGCCGCCGCGCAGGACGTGGGCGCCGGCTTCCTTCACCGCCCAGGCCGTCTCCAGTATCTGGCTGCGGCTCTCCACCGAGCACGGGCCGGCCATCAGTAACAGCCCTTCTCCCCCCACGGTATGGTTCCCGATGGCGAACCTCGTATCCTTCGGCTTAAAATCCCGGCCCGCCAGCTTGAACGGCTTCAGAACCGGCACCACGCGGTCTACGCCCGACATGCGCTCGATCACCTCATGATCGAGCAGCCGGCTGTCCCCGATGAGGCCGATGATCGTCCGTTCGTCCCCTTCAGACAGATGAACCTTGAGATTGAGATCTTCGACACGCGCTATGACCGCCGAAGTCTCGGCCGTCGTCGCGCTGGCCTTCATGATAATGACAACCACCTTGTATTTCCTCCCGCTGTACGATCCTTCTGATCTTAATGATTCGCGCGTTCGGCGGCAATAGCCCGCGCGACAGCCATCGCCCGCTCGATTTCCTCGGGCGGTACGGGCGGCAGCTCCTGACGGTCGGGGCGCAACCCGCGCGCCTCATGTAGATAAACGTGAACAATCTCTTCCGGCCGGCGCCGGGTGTTCCAGTGAATGAGGATGCGCACGCAGCGCGGCAAGGCGCCGGGCACGTCCATCTCATGCCCGCACAGCAGGGCCACGTCGAACCAGCCTAACTGGCGCGCCGCCAGCGCCGGAAAGGTCGCGTTGAGGTCAGAGGTAGTGGTGAAGTGGGCGCTGGCGACATCGTCCGGGCTGATGCCGTTGGCCTGAATCATCGTCAATAGCAGCTCGCGCGTGGCGGCGAGGATCGCTTCCTCACTATTCTCCACCACGCTCGTCGCGCCCCGCACGCCGCGAACGCACAGCTCGCCCGGCCCAGTACCGTTCCCACTCATCTCAAACCTCCTGCCGTGGTCAGCCAACAAAAAAGACGCGGCTGGGAGCGCCGCGTCTCTACTGGAACAAGGTGGTGTTGTTGCTTCTGACGTCAGCCATTGCAACCAGTCCACCTACGCCCGCGGCGCCGGAGGCTGGTGCTATAAAAAAAGCCGGCGTAAAAGTCAACAGCGTGCCACATCGTGGCAGCATCATAACACGGCCGTGGGGCGAAATCAAGAGCCGTTTCTCCGCTCAGCTTCCGTCGGGGTCGCCCGCAGTGTGGAGGACGTGGTATACGACGATACTAAGCGCCACGTGGACGTTTAACGAGCGGCCCTTCCCATACATCGGCAGAAAGACCGCGCCGTCGCACACCGCCAACGTGGCGCGGGTGACGCCGTGATCCTCGTGGCCGACCACCAGACAGACTCGCGGCCCGTAGTCGAAGCGGTGATAGGGCGTCGCGCCCTCCGCCAGCTCGACGGCGATCACCTTGTAGTCCTGCTCCTTCATCTGATTGACGGCGTCCACCGGGTCCTCGACATAGCGCCACGGAACGCGGTCTGTCTTGTAGCGGGCAACCTTCTCCAGCGTCGGGTTCGGCGGGGTAGGCGTAATGCCGCTCAGCACAAGCTCCGCCAGGCCGGCGCCGTCGGCCAGCCGGAAAATCGAACCGACGTTGGCGGGGTACTCAACGCTCTGAAGCAGGGCGGCGATCGTGTGCTGAGGCGGGTTTCGCCGCCTGTAATGGCGCAGAAAACGCTTCAGATCCGTGCCGATGAGGGGTTTCACCCCGTCCTCACGTCTGCCCGCCGCAGCATGGTCAGCGCGGCAAACGCCGCCGCCCGCACCTGCGCGTCTTCGTCGTTGTGCACGGCGCCGCGGAGCGCCGCTTCCACGTCGGCGCGGGAGCCGTCAGCCAGGGAGACACGCGCCAGGCTTTCCGCAGCCGCCACACGATCCTCCGGCTGCTGTCCGGCTACGAGTACTTCACAAAGGACGGGAATGGCGTTGGCGCCGGCCGGCACCGTGCGCTTGCGCCGGGCAGCCCAATGGATCAGCCATGGCAGATCCCCGGCCTGTGTGGGCCGCCACGCCGCTTCCCGCCGGCGGGCCGCCATCTGTTCCAGCTCCTGGGCAGCAGCAGATTGCACCGCCCATTCAGGGTCTTGTTCGAGCTGATGGAGCCGTTCGATGGCCCACTCGTTGCCGACCAGCCCCAGGCCATAGGCGGCGGCGCGACGCACGGTCGGCATCTCGTCCTGGGCTGCGTCGCCGAGGACCTCCCACGCATCGCCGCCATTATCGGCCAGCATCGCGGCTGCCGCTCGGCTGAGCCACTCGTCGCCGCTGAGCAGCGCCGCGAGCAACGGCTGCTCCCCTCGCTGGCTGTTCTGCCAGCCCAGACTGGTTACGGCTGCCAGCCGCACCGCCAGATCCTGGTCCTTTAGCAGCCCCTCGAGCAGAGGTACAGCCAGGTCTGGGTCGATACGGCCCAGGGCGGCGGCAGCACCCTGGCGAAGGTCGGAATCGGAGCGCTGCAGGAGCTGGCGCAAAAGGGCCGGCACGCCGGGATCGCCGGCGCCGGCCAGAGCGGCAATCGCGCGCTGGCGCAGAGGCGGCGGCGCGTTTGGATTGACGATGAGCCGGCCGAGCTGGATGAGCGTTTGCCGGCGCCATTCGCCTCCCTCCGCCGTGTGGGGCAGCCAGCCCGCCAGTTGGAATAGCTCATCATACCAGGGATCGACGCGTCGCCCTTCCAGCAGGCTCTTGGACAGGTTGTTTTCGCCGGCGCAGGCGACGAAGAAGCGAACTACCTCGCGCCAGTACGGATCGCGCAGCCTCAGGACGATGCTCTCAACCTGCCCTTCGGCCGCAAGCTGCGTCGCCGCCAGATAGTCGCGCCAGACCGGCGATAGGAAGCTTGCCGCGCCGCCGGACCACAGGCGGAAGAGGCCGCTATCCGGCAGCGTCTGCAGCAGCAGCGCGCCACGACCAACGCTCTCGTGGGCGCGCAGCGTTTCCTCGGCAAGCTGCTGCAGCTCCACTGCAGAGAGCTGGAGGCGCTGCTCCACCAGCAGTTTCAGGGCCAGCCGCCTCCAGAAGTCGTGGGCAGCCGCTGCCAGACCGGGCATTTCCACCTTCTCTGCCGCGACCAGCGCGAGGGTCCGGTCCAGAAGCGGCACGTCGCCGCACCGTTCCCTGGCGGGCGTTGCCGAAAGCTCCTGCCAGAGGCGCAGAGTAGCCATCATCAGGTTGTCGCCGGGCTGCCAGAACCGTTCCAGTCGCGGCGGCTGCGCGCGCTCGCTCAGCCCTACCCACTTCTCACCCAGCTCGCGCGCCTGCCGGGCCCGCCAGGGAGCGATGCCGTGCAGGGTGAACGCCAGCGGCAGCAGCAGACCGTAACCGGTCGGCGCCGTGGCGACGAAAACGCGCGTGCGACCATACTGCTCCAGAAGCTGCTGCAGCCAGAACGCCGGCGCTTCCTCCTGACCGGGCGCCAGTTCATCCCAGCCATCCAGCAGCAGCAGGGCGTGCCCTCCGGCCATCTTCTGGCGCACGAGATTGCCCACGCCGGTCGCCGTCAGCGGAGTGGAGCGCTGCTGGAGGGCGGCGATTAGCGGCGCAGCCGGGTCGCCGTCGCCCGCGGGCAGTTTCAGCTCGGCCAGGTGGACAAAGATGGGCAGGGTAGGCAGCAGAAAGTCGTAATCGCCGCCGGCCTCGGCGCCCGCGCAGAGATGGGCGCAGTAGGCGAGCAGCGTCGTTTTGCCTGCGCCCGACGGGGCGGAAAGGATCACGCGCCGCCCGTTCAGCAACAGCTCGCGCACGCTGTGGGTGGCCGGCGGTGGGATGGCAATCCCTGCCGCCAGCTCCGGCCAGAGATAGAGAAGCTGGCCTGTCGAGGGCGCCGCCGGCGCTTCGGGATCGGCCAGGGGCGCGCCATCGATGAGCAGCGGCGGCACGAAAATCTGCTCCAGCGTCGCCCAGGGCCTCCCCAGGTGGCAGCGCGCGACGTAGCGGGCCGTCTCCGCCTGAAAACGCTTTTCGACGCCGGCACGCACCCACGCCTGCGTTTCCTGCACCCGGCTGACGGAGCTATCCCGTATCTCGCGCAGGCGCCGTCTGAACCGGTAGAAGAGGAGCAGGAGAGCGGCGCCCAGCAGGAGGCCGGCAATCAACGACGGCCAATCAAGCCGCCATCCAGTCACCTGTAGAGTTCGTACCGGCGCAAGAAGAACAGGAAGCACGATGAACGCGATCATCGCCCGTCATTATATCATGCGCTGCTCGGCCTGAGAACGTCGATCGGCGCCGGCAAGAAGTAGGCCGGGTTTTCAAGCCACGTCCCCTCCCACGCCGCCCCCTCGATACCCTCAAGGCGAGATAACGGGGAAGTAATACCGATATGGGTGCGCGGCGCTTATCGCCCGTCCCGCGTCCACACGCCCCCAGCCTGATGCGCTATCCGGGCCGGCGGGCGCGAGGTCTACCGCCGTCTGCCGCAGCAGCGCGGCGAGTTCGTTCGCACTTAGCGTGGGCACCCGCCCCAGGATGAGGGCGGCAACGCCGCTGACGTGAGGTGTCGCCATCGATGTGCCCGAAACCTCGAGGTACCGGTTGCCCGGAACCGTACTGAGAATCGCGACTCCCGGCGCGACCAGATCCAGCTCGGGCCCGCGACTGCTATTTGGCCACACCGCGTCATCCACGTCTGTGGCGCCGACGGCGATGACCCCCTCAAGGCGCGCCGGGAAGAGCACGTCTCCGCCGTTATTCCCGGCAGCGGCGACGATGAGACAGCCGCGCGCGCGGGCGTGGGCGACGGCTCTGGTGAGCGTCTGCGAGGGCAGGCCGCCGCCCAGGCTGAGGTTGAGGACACGCGCCCCGTTGTCCACGGCATAGAGAATGCCGGCGGCTACGTCATCCCACCACCCGTCGCCATACTGATCCAGGACGCGGACGGCCATCAGGGGCGTTTCCCAGGTTACGCCGGCGATACCGCGCCTGTTGTTCGTGGCAGCGCCGGCAATGCCCGCGACGTGCGTGCCATGGTAAAAGCGGTCGTCGGGAATGGGGTCGCCGCCGACAAAATCCCAACCGGCGATATCGTCTACATACCCATTGCCGTCGTCGTCAAGCCCATTGCCCGCGACCTCCCCCGGGTTCTGCCAGATCCGCGACGCCAGATCCGGGTGGTCGAGGTCAATGCCCGAGTCGATGATGGCCAGCGGCGCCGCCATGCCTCGAACGCTCTCCCAGGCGGCGGGCAGGCCGATCTTCTGCAGCGCCCACTGCCGCGACTCGTAGAAGTCATCGTTGGGCACAATCTCTTCGGCAGCGTGGACAAGACCGTTAGGCTCAATCCACAGCACCGCAGCGGCCGGCAACGACAGAGAAAAGGGCGGCGTCGTCTGGGGAGCGCGCACGACCACCACGTTAATAGCATCAAGGCGGCCCGTTATCTCGGCCCCCGTGGGCAACACAGCCGTAACGGAGGCGACGTGGCCTGGCACCAGGCCGACGAGAAACTCGGCGCTTTCCAGACTGGTTGCCTGCACTGCGTCGGGCGCCTGCCCCCGGGCGGTAGGCGCCGCAAACAGCAGACCCAGAAGCGGAAGCACGAGCAGAAGGTAAGATGGTCCTCGCAATAGACGCATGTGAACTCGCCCGCTATGAAGAATGGGAAAGAATGCTCCCGGGCAGCAATGAGCCAATTCTAGCCCGTTGTAGAGGCGCGTCAAGAAAGCAGAGAGAGCGGCAGACCGCCCGGGCCTGCCGCTCTCTTCATAGTCCGGCCTGCCGGATGGCAGGTTATCGGTTGTTACGGCGCGTCCGCCACCTTGCTGATGATCGGCATATAGAGGATAGTCTGGCAGTCATCGCTGATGTTCACTTCAGTCGAGCCGATGGCGCTGTTGCCCCAGGAATCGACCACCTCGACGCGGACCGTGTAGGTGCCGCAAATCTGGTAGTCGTGGCTGGCAGTCGCCGATTCGTACGGCCCGGCGTAGTCGCTGCCGTCGCCGAAGTCCCAGCGATAGCGGAAGCCGGTCGTGCCACTGACGGGCGAGGTCACGCTGGCCTCGAACACAGTGACCTCACTGCCGTCTGGATACGGCAGCACGTCGATGCTGGCCTCTGGCTCGTCCATCGCCCAGGCCAGGAACGTCTCGATCAGCTCCTCGCGCGTGGTGGCGCCGGTGTCGTTGTTGACGCCCTCCAGGCCGAAGGAGGTGAAGATGGTGCGGCCCAGGTAGCCAATCGTCGGGAATTCCAGCGTCGGCTGGTCACGGTGGGCGATGCCCACCAGCCCTTCGTCGATATTGTACGGTCCCGGATAGCGGAGCAGCTCCTGGTAGACGTCCGGCTCGCCATCGATGTTGTCGAGGGAATCATCCTTCGGCTCCAGCTCCTCGATCTTGAACTGGTTGGCTGCGCCATCACCGGCGTCGCTCAGGTCGAGCAGGATGTCATCAAAGGCGGGCGGGCCCTCGCCGTAGGGCACAACGGGCAGATTGGGCAGGTTCTCATCCGTCACGCTATCCTGCAGCGACTCCACCCCGAAGATGGCCTCTAGCAGGAAGGTATCCTGCAGGACGGATGCTGCACGCTGACCCATCGCGATGATCACGCCGCCGTTGTTGGCGTATTCCACCAGCCGGTTCGTGTCCTGCTCGGTCAGGGGCGTCGGTACTGGGTAGGTCCCGTTGGGCTGGTAGTGGTCGCCAGTGAAGTAGATGATCGCCTCGTAGGACGCGAGGACGGCCGGCTCCGGTACTGTTACGTCCGCACCTGCGACGCAGCAGTTGTCTATGTCGCTCCAGACGTCGTAGGTAATGCCGAGGTTTTCCAGCGTTCTGGTGTAGTACTCCAGGTAGCCTGTTGCGTACAGGATCTCGCTCATGTCATTGTCGAGGATCAGCACCTCGCCCGTTGCCTCGTCGGGCACCTGGACGCGCGCCCAGACCGGCATGTGCGCATCATACGTGCTGCCGTCGAAGACGACGTAACCCTGTGTATCGCCGATACCCGGAGCGTCATCCGGATCGAAGGTGATCACGATGGTCTCCGTTTCGCCCGGGCTGAGCGTGATGCTCGAAGGGCTCACCGAGAAGCCGAACGACGTGATCTCGTCATTGAAGTCCGTGCCATACGTCACAGTGCTCAGCACGTAAGTCTGCGCCACCGAAGCGGCGCTCGTCACCTGGATCTCCCGCGAGATCGGGTCGCTGCCCTGCACGACATAGCCAAAGCCAGCGCTCGGCGAATCGAGGAAGACGCCGGGGTCGGTCACGTTCGTCAGGTCCACACGGCCCGCGCCGATGTCCAGCGGCAGCGCGACGCTGCCGTCGGCATTGTAGATATTGGTGTACACAGCGGTAGTCATCAGCGCCGACTTGATCTGCGCGGGCGTCCAGTTGGGGCGCGCCTGCAGAATCACGGCGGCGGAGCCGGCGATGTGCGGCGACGCCATCGACGTGCCCGACACCTGCCCGTAGCCCAGATGTTCCGCTTCGGTGCCCGCATTGGCCGGGTCATAACCCTGGGCCATGATGTTCGCGCCCGGCGCGGCAATGTCCGGCTTCAGGCCGCCGGAAGCGCTGGGTCCACGGCTGCTGAAGTCGACGACGTAGTCCTCCGGTGTACTGATAGGGAACGGCACCGTGTCCACCACCAGTTCCGATCCGGCGCCGTGTGTGTCGTACCAGGCGACGATCCCCTCGCCCCCGGTCTGGCCAATGAACACGGAAGAGATGGTCGCCATGTCGCCGACTGCACCAGGCCCCATGGTAATAAGCTCGTCGCCGGCATCGTTGTAGATGACGGCGAATTCGGCGCCGGCATTTTCGGCGTTCAGTACTTTCACGCCGAACTCACAACCGCCACGACTGATGACCGCAGCTAGGCCGTCGAATAGCCCCGCTGGGAATGCGGCGCAGCCGGTCGCATTGGCCGGGTCGAGTTCGGCAGCGGTGCCAAACGGATAGGTAATTACGCTAGACAGTGGCAGCGGCTCGCCAAAGGTGGCCGGCTGGAAGGGGAGATTCTGTAGGGTGGGGCTGATCGGCTCGGGCGCCGTAACATGTAACTGTCCCGCAGCATAGGCCCCATCCTTGAACGTCGCCGCGACGTTGATGTAATCCTCGGAAGGATGGTCGCCGGTGCCCAGGCCAGGGCCCGCGTTACCGGCGGACATGCTGACGAAGACGCCAGCCTGCACCGCATTGCGCAGCGCCGTATCCAGCGGGTCGCCCTCGCCGCCGATGCTGCCGGGTCCGCCGCCCCAGGAGTTGTTGATCACGTCCGCGCCATCGGCCACGGCGTCTTCGATGGCGGCAATGCCTTCCGCCGTGTAGAAGGCGCCGTCGCCCGTGACGCTGTTGTAGAAGACGCGATAGCTCATTGCCCAGGCCCCGGGTGCTACGCCGCTCATCGTGGGCAGAGGCACGTCCAGGTACTCGGCATCCGTGACCACGTTGCCAACCGCGGTGCTGGAAGTGTGCACGCCGTGTGAGGTGGCGCCTACGGCGGGCCACGCATACGAATCCTCAGGAATGGGCGGGTCCCAGGTACGGAAGTAGACGCGCGAGACAATGATCTTGCCGTTGGTGTTTTCCGTCTCGCCCAGCGGGTAGCCCGGCGGATAACTCCAGCCGGTGCCGTCGAACATCGGCGCGTCATGGTGGATACCGCCATCGACCGACGCGAACTTGACGCCCGCGCCGGCGTTCGCCCGCCCGCCAACTTCCGGCTCGGCCCACAGGTCAGGGGCGTCAATCAGGTCCAGGCTGCTGTAGAGATCCGGGTAATAGGCGTAATCATTGTAGACCCCGGTAACGCCCGGCAGTTGTCGCAATATCCGGCGGGCCTCTTCGGTGTCCGTCTGGCCCGGGTCCACGGCGAAGCCATTGAACGTAATCTGGTAGGTCGCTTCAACTTCCTGTTCCAGCTCGTTGACGTAGGTAGACACCGTGGCGTCGGGCAGCGCCTGAGCCATCGCGCTCATCGCCGTCGCCTGCTCCGCCTCAATCTGCGCCACGTAGCTCTGGGCATCCGGCGATTGGGCATTCAGCTCCCGCTGCCCACTACGGGCCATGAATACAGCCAGCGGTGGCGTTGACAGCTCCACAATCAGCCGG
>Ga0123332_1000734_pt1 | contig 33075 bp, 31 predicted proteins | sample BioC12SIPDNA_4_FD_89958 | JGI IMG/M metagenome (GOLD analysis project Ga0123332, IMG submission 89958) | Anaerobic biogas reactor microbial communites from Washington, USA - Biogas_R2_A C12 SIP DNA | ecosystem: Engineered > Bioreactor > Anaerobic > Unclassified | place: Washington, USA... | reverse complement strand
GGCCGCCGCCGCCCGCGCCCGCTCGGCCTCGGGCTTCGGCAGGCGCCACGCGGCCAGCCCCGCCGCCAGGAGGAAGAGCGCGCCCGCCGCCAGGAAGATGTAGCGGTACTGGGTCTCGCCGGGGGCGCTGGTGAGGGTGACGATCGCGCCGGCCACCAGCGGCGCCACCGCGCGCGAGGCGGAGCCGATCGAGGTGTCGAGGCCGTACACGGTGCCGGCCTCGCTGGGGTCGGTGAGCCGCGCCAGCATGGCGCTGATGGCGGGCAGCACGCCGCCCACCGCGAAGCCCACCAGCGTGTTCAGCACGATCAGCTGCCACACCTCGGTCACGAACGTCAGCGGCACGTAGAACAGGGCGGTGGCCACCGCGCTCACCACCAGCACGGGCTTGGAGCCCACGCGGTCGGAGAGGCGCCCCAGCACCACGCCGCTCAGCGTGCCCGCCGCCGAAGCGAGGCCGATGGCGAGGCCGGTGTAGAGCCCGGCCACCTCGGGGCGCGCGGCGATGGCCGCCACGAACAGCGGCAGGAACGGGGTCAGCATGGTGCGGCCGAGCCAAGCGAGGAAGCGCAGCAGGTAGGCCAGCAGCACCCCGGGCGCCCGCACCACCAGCCCCCAGGAGCGCCACACGCCGCTCACGCCGCGCGCCACCGACTCGGGGCGCGTGAAGCGCTCCTCCACGCGCACCATCACCAGCACCCCGCCCAGCAGCAGCAGCGCGGCGGTGACCACGAAGGCGATGCGGTAGCCGAAGAAGAACTCCAGCACCCCGCCGATCATGGGGCCCACCGACACCCCCGCCCAGTTGGCGGTCTGCATCAGCCCCATGGCGTAGCCGAGGCGCTCGCGCGGCGTCACCGACGCCACCAGCGACGACGACGCCGACATCACGCCGGTGACCAGCCCCTGGATCAGGCGCAGCAGGGTTAGCTCCTCGGCGCTGCGCGCGAAGCCCATCAGCAGGATGATGACGGCGCCGCCGATCAGCGAGCGCACCACCATCAGCTTGCGGCCGTAGCGGTCGGCCACCGCGCCCCAGATGGGCGCGGCGAACATCATCGACACGGCCTGCACGCTGAAGACGGCCGACACCCAGAAGACGAGCGAGCCGCCGCCGCGCACCCCCAGGTGCTCGACGTAGTTCGGCAGGAAGGGGAAGATGGTCGAGAAGCCCACCGAGGCCAGCAGCTGGGCGACGAACATCACGCCCAGGGTGCGTTGCCACCTCGGTTTCACTTGCGGCTCACCGCGTGTCGCCTCCCGCCCCCTAGCGTCCCGCGCGGCTCCACCCGCCCGGCAGGACGCGAGCCATCGTACAACCGTTCGGCAGGGCCCCCTGTGCCGGCTCCCGGCTGGGTAGCGTGGGGCATGCCGCTCACCGACGCCCAGGTCCTCGCCCGCTGCCCCGTGTTCGCCGAGCTGCCCGACGAGGACCTCCACGCGCTGGCGGCGGTGGGCCACCGCGTGCGGCTGGAGGCCGGCGAGACGCTGTTCCTGGCGGGCGAGGAGGCGCTCGGGCTGCACGTGGTGGTGAGCGGGCGGGTGCGCGTGTACGTCATCTCGCCGGCCAGCGGGCGCGAGGTGGTGCTCACCATGGAGCACCCCTACAACGCCGTGGCCGAGCTGGTGGCCCTCGACGGCGGCACCTACCCGGCCAGCGCCGAGGCGGCGGAGGCGAGCGAGCTCTTGGTCCTCGAGCAGGCGGCGTTCCAGCGCCTGCTGCGCGAGCGCCCCGGGGTGGCGCTGCACCTGCTGCGCACGCTCGGGCGCCGGCTGCGGCGGCTGGTGGGGCTGGTGGAGGCGATCTCCTTCCAGGAGGTGGTCCACCGCCTGGCGCGCTACCTGCTGGCGGCGGGCGCCGCCGGCACGCCGTTCACCCTCGACACCAACGGCGCCATCGCGGCGCAGCTCGGCACGGTGCCCGAGCTCGTGAGCCGCAACCTCTCGCGGCTGCACGCCGGCGGCGCGATCACGATGAGCGGGCGCACCGTCACGCGCCTCGACGTGGCGCAGCTCGAGGAGATGGCGACCAGCGCGGGGCGCTGAGCCCGGCCCGCGGCGCGCCGCCGCCCTCGCGCCGGGCCGGCTACCAGAAGCCGAGGGCGCGCTTGGCCCGGTCGCTCATGGCCGCGGGCGTCCAGGGCGGGTCCCACACCAGCTGCACGCTCACGTCGTCGACGCCCGGCACCTCGCCGAGCACGCGCCGCACGTCGGCCTCGATGCTGGCGTGCAGCGGGCAGCCGGGGGTGGTGAGGGTCATCTCCACCCCGACCGCGCCGCCCGCGACGGTCACGGCGTAGACCATGCCCAGGCTCACCACGTCGAGCCCCAGCTCGGGGTCGATCACGGCGTGCAGCGCCTCCAGCACGTTGCGCGCAGGCACCGCCGGGGCGATCTCGGTCAGGCTCGTCTGCGTCATCCTCCCGCCTCCTCGGTGGTCGCCAGCGCGGCGGCGGGCGGCGGCGCGGCGCTACGCACCGGGCGCAGCGCCGCCACCACCACGTGCACGGCCTGCGCGAGCTGGCTCGCGCTGCCGAGCAGCAGCAGGCCGGCGGCCAGCGGCGCGAGGGCCGGCTGCCGCAGGGCGAGGGTGGCGCTGAGCGACGCCGCGCCCCCGGCCAACGCCCAGGTGGTGACGGGCTCGAGCTCGCCTCGGAACAGGTCGCGCAGGAGCGGCGCCCCCGCCGACACCCCGGCGCCGCCCGCGAAGCGCGCCGTCCAGGTCAGGAACGACAGGATCTTCACCAGCATGCCGCTCACCGCGAGCCCCACGAAGCCCACCAGGAAGGCGGCCGCCGCCGCGGCGGGCAGGCCCGCCAGCGCCAGCAGCCCGGCGGCGGGCAGGAAGGCGTGCGCCAGCACGTAGCGCCGGATGGGCGGCTCCAGGCGGCGCCGCAGCCGCACTCGCAGGATGGCGCGCACCTCCAGCAGCTGCAGCGCCGCGGCCGCAGCCAGCAGCAGCTGCGGCCGCGGACCCAGCGGCAGGCGCGCGAACGCCGCCAGCGCCTCGGCCAGCAGCGCCAGCGCCACCAGCAGTCCGAGCAGCCGCAGCCGCCACTGCGCCGTGCCCTTGGCGAGCGCGAACATCCCCAGCAGCTTCTGGCCCGCCCCGGCGATGCCCAGCAGGAAGGCGCCGAACATGCCGGTCGTGAGGTGCAGGCGCACCGGGTAGCCGAGCGCGGCCGCCACCCCCGGCGCGCTCCGCGCGCCCGCCAGGGCGAAGCCCAGCACCACCGTGAGGGCGAGGAACGCCACCGACGCCACCAGCGCCTGGCCGGCGGCGTCCTTGGGCCAGCGGCGCAGGGCGGTCGCCACGAGCTGGGCGAGCAGCAGCAGCCAGGCGAGGCTCACGACCGCGCCGCCGAGCGCCAGGGGCAGCGGCGCGAAGCCGGCCGCGAAGCCGGCCACCACGCTCCCGGCGCCGGCCAGCAGCAGCGGCAGCGCCACCAGCCCGAGGCGGGGCCACGCCAGGTCGGTCACGAGCATCACGGCCGGCAGCTGCTGCAGCGTGCCGGCGAACACCAGGCCCACGAACCCCAGGGTGAACACGTGGGTGAGGCCCACCAGGCTCGGGGCGTTCACGGCGCCGAGCAGCGCGCGCGGCGCGAACGCCAGCCACCCCGCCCCGGCCAGCAGCGCCGCGGCCCCCGCCAGCAGCGCCGCGATCGGCAGGGCGGGCGGCGCGCCCTTCGCGCCCGCGCGCGGCAGCACGGCTACGCCCCCTTGGTGATGCGCACCCGGGCGCTGCCGTCGGGCAGCTCCTCCACCTGGTACTCCGCGCCGGCGTCGGCCAGCTGCGGCAGCAGGTAGACGGGCACGCGGTCGTTGTGGATCACCAGCACCTCGCCGGGCGCCATCCCCTCCAGCGCCTCCAGCGTGCGGATCATCGGGTCGGGCGGCTCGAGGCCGCGGTTGTCGAGGAACCTGCTACCCATGTCGGCCCCAGCTTCGGCCCGCGCGCCGGTGGCGCGCGATGACCCAGGTCATGGCCGCGCCGACCCCCCTGCGACACCCTGGGGCCGTGGCACGGAACGCACAAGGACCCGACCGGCGCAGCGGCGCGCCCCTAGCTCAGCGCGCGCCCGCCGCGCGGCGCGAGCGCCTGCTGGCCACGCGCGTCTCCCGCGTCATCGAGGCGCACCCGGACGCGCTCGGCGTGCTGATCGACGGGGGCTTCACGCCGCTCGCCAACCCGGCCATGCGCCTGGCGCTGGCCCCCACCGTCACGCTGGGGCAGGCGCTGCGCATCCGCGGGCTGGAGGACGCCGCCGCCGACGCGCTGATCGACCGGCTGCTGACGCTGACGGCGCCCACGGAGGAGGGCTGAGGTGCCGCTGCTGAAGCCGTTGGAGCTGACGCGCTTCTCGGAGCGCGGCCCGGTGCCGCGGCCGCTGCACATGGGGGAGGGGATGGTGCTGATGCTCCTCTGCCTGCAGAAGGGCCAGGAGCTCGTGGCCCCCGAGGGGGACACCACCGAGACGGTGTTCACGGTGCTCGACGGCGAGGGGTTCGTGCGCGAGGGGGACCAGACGCACGCGGTGCGCGCCGGCGATGTGGTGCACGTCATGCCGGGCAGCCCCAAGGCCCTCGTGGCCGGGGAGGGCACCTTCACCGTGCTCGGCACGCGGCGGCTCAAGGGGGCGGGCCGTGCCGCCTGACCCCACGTCGGCGCTGCGCCCCACCGCCATGCGCGTGGACCCCGAGGCGTGCATCGAGTGCGGCATCTGCGAGGAGATCGCGCCCGGCATCGGCGCCGCCCCCGAGCACGTGCCCGTGACCCGCCAGACGCTCGAGGCGATGGCGGCTTGCCCCACCGGCGCCTTGCGCTGGTCGGAAGGAGAACCGATGAAGCAGATCGACGTACGCACCATCCGCCCCCGCGACCGCCACCCGCTGCTGTTCCAGGCGTTCGACGACCTGGAGGCGGGGCAGGCGTTCGAGCTGGTCAACGACCACGACCCGAAGCCGCTCTACTACCAGTTCCAGGCGGAGCGCCCCGGGCTGCTCGAGTGGGAGTACCTGGAGCAGGGGCCCGAGACGTGGCGGGTGCGCATCGGCAAGACGGCCTGAGCGGCCGAGCCGGCCATCTGCGCGCGGCGCGCCCGGGGGCCGACCCCAGGGCGCGCCGCGCCGCCTCGCCGGGTAGGCTGTTGCCGTGAGCCGCTGGCAGGTGGCCTTCCTGCGCGCCGCGCTCCTGTGGCTGGTCGCCACCGGCGCCCTGGGGCTATGGGTCACCCTCAGCCCGGGCCTGAGCGCGCTCGTGCGCCCGACGCACGCCCACATGGGCACCATCGGCTTCTTCCTGGGCATGGTGATGGGGGTTGCGTTCTGGATGCTGCCGCGGCCCGGCGGCATCCGGCAGACGGGCCTGGAGGCGGCCACCTTCCTGCTGCTGCAGGCCGGCCTGGTGCTGCGCGTGGCGGGCGAGCCGTGGTGGCGCGCCGGGGGCGGCGCGCTGCCCTACGCCCTGTTCGTGGCCAGCGGCGTCTGCCTGCTGCTGGCGATGCTCACCTTCGCCTACGCCATGAGCAAGCGCGTGGTGACCCTGGCGGTCGTCCGCGAGAAGGGGCTGGGCCGCCGCCGCGCGGCCGCCCAGCCCGACGAGTGACGCTCCGATAGGTCAGTGGGGCGCGCTCACGCCTGCGTCTCCCTGACGCGCGTGTGGGCCATCTTGTCGCCCCAACGGCGGCCGTCGGTGGCCGTGAGGACGTTGTAGGCCTCGTAGAGCCCGATGATCACCGCGACCGGCGCCAGCAGCAGCCACAGGAAGCCCAGCGGCAGCATGCCGATCGCCAGCGGCCAGTTGCGCCGCGCCGAGGTGGCGAGGTCCATCTTGCCGCCGTCGTCGCGCGACACCGTCAGGTTCATGAGGCGCTTGCCGAGCGAGCGGCCGTTCATGAACTCGAACTCGAAGCCGTCGCGCAGCAGCATGTACGCCGCGCCCACCAGCGAGCCGAGGAAGCCCGCCACGGTGGCCACCACGGCGTAGAGGACCATGGCGATCGCCCAGTCGATGACGTAGGCGATCACGCGCCGGCCCACGTCGGGCTTCTCGGCGGTGAGGGGCGTGGCCGGGTCGGGGTACGGGGGCGCGCCGCCCGGCGTGGGGCCCGGGGGCTGCGGCGGCGTGGGCTGCCCCGGCTCGGGCGCCGGGTCCGGCTCCACCGGCGGCAGGGGAGGGCCTGGGTCTCGATCCGTCATGAACCCGCTCCTTTTGGACGCGCTGGTCCGCGAGTCTGGATGCGTCCGACGCCGTCAGGATAGGGCATGGCGGGCGGGGTGGTGGTGTGGCCGCGCCGCCGCGGTCGCCCGTGGGCCGGTCGGGCGCCCAGGGGCACAGGTCCCATCCCCGGCGCGCGGCGCTGCCTTAAGGTTAGAGCGGAGGTCCGTCAGCAGCATGGCCAGAACCCGCAGCTTCTACCTCGTCCCCACCGGCCCCGGTGTGGGCCTCACCTCGGTGTGCCTCGGGCTGGTCCACGCCTTGCAGCGCGAGGGCGTCCAGGTCGGCTTCATCAAGCCGATCCGCCAGCCCGGCGACGACGGCGCCCCCGAGCGCTCCACCGAGTTCGTGCGCCGCTCCACCAACATCGAGCCCGGCGAGCCGCTGGCGTTCGCCGAGGCCGAGGCGCGCCTGGCCGCCGGCAAGCAGTCCGAGCTGCTGCAGGAGGTGGTGGGGCGCTACCAGCGCGCGGCGCAGGGCGCCGACGTGGTGATCGTGGAGGGGCTCGCCGCCACCGCCGACCACCCCAGCCTCGACGCGCTGAACGTCGACGTCGCGCGGGCGCTCGACTCGCACGTGGTCCTGGTGGGCACGCCGCGCCCGAGCCTCGACGCGCTCGAGGACCGCCTGGAGATGACCAGCCAGCTGTTCGGCGGCGCCACGGCCGAGAAGGTGATCGGCGTGGTGGTCAACCAGCTCAACGCCCCCCACTGGGACGTGCTGGGCACGACCCGCACGCTCGTCCGCCCGCCCGAGGTCACCCTCGGTGCCGACGACGTGAAGCGCCTGCCGATCTTCCGCGACCCCGACTTCAGCCTGCTGGGCGCCGTGCCCTGGGAGCCGGCGATGGCCTCGCCGCGCACCCTCGACGTAGCGCAGCACCTCGGCGCCGAGGTGCTGCACGAGGGCGAGCTGGCGCAGCGCCGCGTGGTGGACGTGTCGCTGGTGGCGCGCACGGTGGCCCACATGACCCACCGCCTGCGGCCCGGCGCGCTGATCATCACCCCCTCCGACCGCGACGACATCGTGGTGGCCTCCGGCATGGCGGCGCTCAACGGCGTGCCGCTGGCGGGGCTGGTGCTCACCGGCGACATGGAGCCCAGCGACGAGGTGCTCAAGCTGTGCGCGAAGGCGTTCGCCACCGGCCTGCCGCTGCTGCGCGTGACGAGCGACTCCTACGTCACGGCCGCGCGCGCCGCCGCCATGCCGGTCGACGTGCCGGTCGACGACGTCGAGCGCATGGAGCGCGGCATGGAGGCGGTGGCCGAGCACCTCGACCTGGCGCCGCTCCTCGAGCTCCTGGGCAGCGAGCGCGAGCTGCGCCTGTCGCCGCCCGCCTTCCTCTACCGCCTGGTCGAGATGGCGCGCGCCGCCGGCAAGCGCATCGTGCTGCCCGAGGGTGAGGAGCCGCGCACCGTGCAGGCGGCGGCCATCTGCGCCGAGCGCGGCATCGCCACCTGCGTGCTGCTCGGTGACCCCGCCGAGATCCGGCGGGTGGCCGAGGCCCAGGGGCTCACGCTCGGCGACGGCGTCGAGATCGTGGAGCCCACCGACGAGCTGCGCGAGCGCTACGTGGCGCCCATGGTCGAGCTGCGCAAGCACAAGGGCCTCACGCCCGACGGGGCGCGCAACCAGCTGCGCGACGACATCGTGCTGGGCACCATGATGCTCGCCCAGGGCGAGGTCGACGGCCTGGTGGCGGGCGCGGTGCACACCACCGCCGCCACGGTGCGCCCGGCCCTTCAGCTGATCAAGACGCACGAGGACGCGCGGCTGGTGTCGTCGGTGTTCTTCATGTGCCTGCCCGACCAGGTGCTGGTCTACGGCGACTGCGCCGTGAACCCCGACCCGAACGCCGAGGAGCTGGCCGACATCGCGGTGCAGTCCGCCGAGTCGGCGGCGGCGTTCGGCATCACCCCGCGCGTGGCGCTGCTGAGCTACTCGACCGGCAGCTCCGGCGAGGGCGCCGACGTCGACAAGGTGCGCGAGGCCACTTTCATCGCGCGCCAGCGCCGCCCCGACCTGCAGATCGACGGTCCGCTGCAGTACGACGCCGCCACCGTGCCCAGCGTGGCGCGCGGCAAGGCGCCCGACAGCACCGTGGCGGGGCGCGCCACCGTGCTGATCTTCCCCGACCTGAACAGCGGCAACGCCACCTACAAGGCGGTGCAGCGCTCGGCGGGGGTGGTGTCGGTGGGGCCGATGCTGCAGGGGCTGAAGCGGCCGGTCAACGACCTGTCGCGCGGGGCGCTGGTCGACGACATCGTCTACACCATCGCGCTGACGGCCATCCAGGCGACGCAGGTGGCGGACTGAGGGAGGCGGGCGCGCGCCTACCCGGCGCCGGACGTCAGCCTGGCCGCGCGGCCGCCCGGCCGCGGCCGGCCGCGCCCGCTACCCGGGGGTAGGCCTTCAGGTACGCCAGCCACACGCCCTGCAGCTCGCCGTAGTAGCGCGCCAGCTCGCGCGCGGCGCCGGGCACCAGCGTGAGGCCGGGGGTGTAGACGGCGCTCACGGCCGCCAGCGCGCCGGTGTCCTTCCACGGCGCGCGCTCCACCCGGCCCAGCCCGCGCCACAGCACCTGCTCGGCCGACCACGGGCCCAAGCCCGGCAACGACCCGAGCCAGCGGTGCACCTCGTCGTAGCCCGCGCGCCGCAGCTCCGCCTCGTCCACCCCCACGAACGCGCGCGCCACTCCTTCCAGGCGCTCGACCTTGCGCAGGTTGTTGGTGGCCTGCAGCAGGGGCTCACGCGCGCCGTGCGCCAGCGCCTCCGGCGCTGGGAAGAGGGGCAGCGGCTCCGCGCCCTCCACGACGACCGCCTCGCCCAGCAGCTCCGTGAGCCGCCGCATGGTGGCCACGGCGAAGCGCTGCGGGGTGCGCTGCCGCACCACGCACCAGCAGGCGGCCTGGAACGCGTTGCGGAAGCGCGGCGGGTGGAAGCCGTGCAGCGCGCGCTCCACCGGGGCGAAGGCGGGGTCGTCGGCGGCCGCCGCGACCAGCGGCGCCAGGTCCAAGTGCAGCGCCAGGAAGCTGCCCAGCTCGGTCCAGGCGTCGGCCGCCTGCTCCAGCGTCAGGGCGTCGCCGTGGTCGAACGTCAGCCGCAGGTCGGAGGCGCTCGCGCCGCCGGAGGGCGCCAGCCGCACGCGCACGACCCGCCGCCCGGCGCCGCTGCCCACGCGCAGCGCGAGCTCCCACGCCTCCGGGGCGCCCAGCGCGACGCGCCCGCGGTCGGGCACGGCCTCGAAGCCGCGCAGCGCGGCCAACGTCTGGCGCCACGAGAAGGGCGGTCGTGGGGTGATGCCGAGCTGCGGCCCGGAGGGCGCCGGCTCCGGGGGCGCCGCGGCGGTGGTCCGAACCATCACCGGCCAGCTTCGCACGTATAATCTGCGGCCGTGGACGTCAGCGCAGCCACCTTGGACAAGCTCTCCTTCCCGCGCGTGCGCGAGGCGCTCGCCGAGCGCGCCGGCACCTTCATGGGCATGGAGCGCGCCCGCACCCTGGCGCCCTTCGCCAGCGTGGCGGAGGCGGAGGCCGCGCTGGAGCGCGTCGAGGAGATCGTCACGGGCGGCGACCTGGCGCTGGGCGGCATCGAGGACGTGCGGCCGATGCTGCGGCGCGTCCGCGAGGGCAACCTGCTCGAGGGCAGCGAGATCCTCTCCATCGCCTACACCCTGGACGCGGCCGCCACGCTGCGGCGCGCCATCGTGGCCTCCGAGCGGCCGGCGCTCACCCAGGTGGCGTTGGGCATCGGCTCCTTCGACGGCGTGCTGCGCCTGGTGCGCGAGCAGCTCGACCCCGACGGCAACGTGCGCGACGACGCCACCCCCAAGCTGGCCGACATCAGAAGGCGCCTCAACCCGCTGCGCGGCCGCATCCGCGACCGCCTGACGCGCCTGCTCGAGAGCTACGCCGACTACGTGCAGGACCCCATCATCACCCTACGGCGCGACCGCTACGTGATCCCCGTGAAGGCGCACCTGCAGTCGCGCGTGCCGGGGCTGGCGCTCGACCGCTCCGACTCGGGCGCCACCGTGTTCGTCGAGCCCGCCGGCGTGGTCGAGCTCAACAACGAGCTGGCGCTGCTCGAGATGGAGGAGCGCGACGAGGTGCGGCGCGTCCTCCTGGCCCTCGGGCGCCGCTTGGCCGACGAGCCGCGCGTCGACGAGAGCCTCGAGGTGGTGGCCGAGCTCGACCTGGTGAACGCCAGCGCGCGCCTGGCGAAGGAGTGGCGCCTGCGCCGCCCGCTCTTCGACGAGCGCGGCCGCGTGCGCCTGCTGCAGGCGCGCCACCCGCTCATCGAGGGTTGCGTGCCCAACGACATCGAGCTGGACGCCGAGCGCCGGCTGCTGATCGTGACGGGCCCCAACGCCGGCGGCAAGACCGTGCTCATCAAGACGCTGGGGCTGGCCGCGGTGATGGCGCAGTGCGGGCTGTTCGTCGCCGCGGGCGGCGAGCAGCCGCCGCTGCTGCCGCGCGTGAACGCGCTGCTGGTCGACATCGGCGACGAGCAGAGCATCGAGGCCAGCCTCAGCACCTACGCGGGCCACCTGCGCAACCTCAAGGCCATCGTGGAGCGCGCCGACGAGCGCACCCTGGTGCTAATCGACGAGCTCGGCTCGGGCACCGACCCCGACGAGGGGGCGGCGCTGTCGCAGGCCATCCTCGAGCGCGTGCTGGCGGGCGGGGCGCGCGGCCTGGTCACCACCCACCTGGCGCCGCTGAAGGTGTTCGCCAGCGAGACCGAGGGCGTGAGCAACGCCGCCATGCGCTTCGACGTCGAGCGGCTGCAGCCCACCTACCAGCTGATCGTGGGCCAGCCCGGGCGCAGCTACGCGCTCGCCATCGCCGAGCGCCTGGGCCTGCCCGAGGGGCTGTTGGCGCGCGCCGCCGAGCTGCTGGGGCCGGAGGGCGAGCGCCTGGAAGCGCTCCTCGCCACCCTGGAGCGGCAGCGCGAGCAGCTGGAGGAGGAGCTCGGCGAGGCGCGCGCCGCCAACGAGCGCGCCGTGGCCGAGGCGCGGCTGCTGCGCGAGCAGATCGAGATGCTGCGGGGCCGGGAGCAGGAGCTGATCAAGGCCGCCGCCGAGAAGGCCGACGAGCTGCTGCAGGAGACCCTGCAGCAAGCGGCGCGCCTGAGGCGCGTGGCGCAGCAGGACCCGGCGCAGCGCTCGAAGGCGCTGGAGGAGATCCAGGCGCTCAGGCGCCAGGCGCGTCAGGTGGCGGCCAGCGAGCCGGGCGGCGCCCGCCCCGTGCGGCCGCAGCGCGAGAAGCGCCGCGCCGAGCGCCAGGAGGACCCCTTCGCCCCCGGCGCGCGCGTGCGCGTCGAGAGCTACGGCGCCGAGGGGCAGGTGATCGAGCAGCGCGGCAACGCCCTGCTGGTGCAGCTCGGCCTGCTCAAGGTCGAGGTGCCGAAGCGCGACGTGAAGCCGCTGGGCCAGCCCAAGGCCACGTCGCGCCAGACGCACGTGGCCGCCCCCGTCGCCTTCGACCGCGAGCTGAACATCCGTGGCGCGCGCGTGGAGGAGGCGCTCGAGCAGGTGCGCGACTTCGTGCTGGAGGCGCACTCGCTGAAGGTCGAGAGCGTGCGCCTGCTGCACGGCAAGGGCACGGGCGCCCTACGCGACGCGGTGCGCAACTACCTCAAGGGCGAGAAGCTGGTGGAGCGCTACGAGGACGCCGTGCCCTACGAGGGCGGCCACGGCGTCACGGTCGCCTACCTGCGCTACTGAGGCGGCGCCGCCCGGGCGCGGTGCGATACTCGAGGCATGCACCGCACCCCGGCCATCGTCTTCGACCTCGACGGCACGCTCGTCGACTCGCAGCGTGACATCGTCGACAGCTTCCTCCACGCCTTCGACGCCGTGGGCCTGCCGCGCCCGCCGCGCGCCGACGTGGTGGCGCTCATCGGCCGCCCGCTCGAGGAGATGTACGCCGCCTTCGCCCCCGGCCAGCACGTCGACCGGCTGGCGAGCGCCTACCGCGCCCACTACCCGCTGCACTTCACCGACCACACCGCGCCGTTCCCGGGCGTGGTGGAGCTCCTCGGGGCGCTAGCGCTCCGCGGCTACGCGCGCGTGGTGGCCACCACCAAGCGCGGCGCCATGGCCGACGCGCTGGTGGACGCCGTGGGCCTGCGCCCGCACCTCGAGCACGTGCAGGGCACCGACGGCATCCCGGCCAAGCCGGCGCCCGACGTGATCGAGCGCGCCCTCGCGGCCGTCGGCGGCGCCGGGGTGGTCATGGTGGGCGACACGGTGGCCGACGTCCGCGCGGGCCGCGCCGCCGGGCTGGCCACCTACGCCGTGACGTGGGGCTCGGGCAGGGCCGAGGCGCTGGCCGCCGCCGGTGCCGACGTGGTGGCGCCCGACCTCGACGGGCTGCTCGCCTGGCTCGAGGCGGTGCGCGAGGCGTGAACCAGCGCGCCTCGCGCGCCACGCCCAGCGCGGTAGGCTGACGGGATGAACGGTATCGAGAAGCAGTACGTCATCGACGCCCTCGCCGAGGACTCGTGGCGCATGTTCCGCATCCTGGGCGAGTTCGTCCAGGGGTTCGAGGAGCTGGCCGACGTCGGAAAGGCCGTGACGGTGTTCGGCTCGGCGCGCCTCAAGGAGGACACCGAGGTCTACCGCAAGGCGCGCGAGCTGGCCGCCGACCTGGCGCGGCAGGGCTACACCATCCTCACCGGCGGCGGCCCCGGCATCATGGAGGCCGCCAACCGCGGCGCCATCGACGTCGAGGGGCGCAGCGTGGGCCTCAACATCGACCTGCCGCACGAGCAGGCGCCCAACCCGTACCTGACCGACTCCGTTGACTTCAAGTACTTCTTCGTGCGCAAGGTGATGCTCGTCAAGTACTCCACGGCGTTCGTGATCTTCCCGGGCGGCTTCGGCACCCTCGACGAGCTGTTCGAGGCGCTGACGCTCATCCAGACCCACAAGATCAAGCCGTTCCCCGTCTACCTGATCGGCGTCGAGTACTGGCGCGGGCTGCTGCAGTGGCTGCAGGGCACGCTGCTACGCCACGGCACCATCTCGGAGCACGACCTGCACCTGTTCAAGGTCGTCGACGACGTGAGCACCATCGCCGACGAGATCGAGGCGTACTACCGCAGCGCCAACCACGGGGGCTTCAACCTGCCCTGGTGAGCCCGGGGCCTCGGCCGCCAGCCCGAGGCCGTTCGGGTGGAGCGCGCAGGGAGGGTGAGGAGGCCGCCACCCGGCGGCGCTTCGTCTCAGTCGTGGTACGGCGGCAGCGCCGCCTGCCCGAACACCTGCCCCGCCAGCTGCCAGATCTGCTCGGGCTCCATGCCCGCGCCTAGGAAGACGCCGTCGGCGCGCCACACCTCGACGTGCGGGTGCGGGTCGTCCTGCGTGCCCTGCGCCGCCTCGAGGGTGCCGGAGTTGCCGGTGGTGCCCACGATGTCGCCCTGGCGCACGGTGGCGCCCTCCACCACGCCCTCGGCCACGGCCGCCAGGTGGGCGTAGCGCGTCACGAAGCCGCCGGCGTGGCGGATCCACACCTGCCGCCCGCGCAGGGCGTCGAGGACCTCGGGCGGGGTGTCGAGGGCGCGCGCCGCCTGCGCGATCAGGGCCTCGTACTCCTCGAGCGTGTGCTCGACGTAGCCGTGGTCGGCGCGGACCACCACGCCGTCGGCCACGGCGTTGATGGGGGTGCCGTACTCGATGGGCACGCTCACGGTGCCCGAGTAGAAGTCGAAGCCCTCGTGGGTGCCGTTGCGGTAGGCGCGCGGCGCCCCCGGCAGGTGGCTGCGCCGCGAGCTGATGGTGGCGCCCTCCACGGGCACCACGTAGCCGGTCGGCCAGCCCTTCACGAACGGCCCGGCGGCGGCCTCGAGCAGCCGCGGGAAGGCGCCCGAGGTGCGCACCTGCGGGTTGCCGCGCGCCAGGTCGGCGGCGGTGCGGCCCTCGAGGTCGGTGAGGGTGGGGTCGGCGCCGGCGTTGAGCAGGTGGACGACCTGGGCGGGCGTGCCGCTGCTGGCGGCGAGCATCAGCGCCGTCGTGCCGCTGGCCGCCTGCTCGTCGACCGCGGCGCCCGCGGCGAGGAGCGTCTCCAGCAGCGCCGGCTCGGCGCCGGCGCCGACCGCGGCCATCAGCGGCGTGAGGCCGGCGGCGTTGCGCACGTGCAGCTCGGCGCCGCCCTCGAGGGCGGCGGCCACCGCCACCGGGTCGCGGCTCTCGAGCGCCACGAACAGGTCGGGGCGGGGCGTCTCCTTCGGAGCCGCGTTGAGCGAGAGGTACGCGAACACGCCCGCTCCGGCCAGGAGCAGGACCACCACCAGAGCGATCAGCGCGCGCATGCGGGCACGATACCAACCGGGGGAAGCTGTATGTTGAGCGCCGTGCCTGGGCTCGGGGTCGACGTCCGCAAGCTGGTCACGCTGGCGCTGCCGCTGGCGGTGGCGCAGCTGGCGCAGAACGCCATGGGCTTCGTCGACACGCTGATGGTGGGCCGCCTGGGCCCCACGGCCCTGGCCGGCCTGGCGCTCGGCGCCACCACCTTCTCGACCCTCTACGTGATCCTGATGGCGGTGCTGCTCTCGGTGTCGCCGCTGGTGGCGCAGGCGGTGGGCGCGCGGCGCGCGGGGGAGCCGGCGCGGGTGGCGCGCCAGGGGCTGCTGCTGGCGCTGGCGCTGGCGGTGCCCGGCATGGCGGTGATGTTCCTGGTGGAGCCGCTGCTCCGGGCGGCGGGCCTGCCGGCGGGGGCGGTGGAGCTCGCCGGCGGCTACCTGCGGGCGGTGGCCCTGGGGATGCCGTTCGCGCTCGGCTTCATGGCGCTGCGCGGCTACTTCGAGGGCCAGGGCGACGCGCGCCCGATCCTCTACCTGGCGCTAGCCGGCGTGGGGCTGAACGTCTTCCTCAACGACGCCCTGATCTTCGGCCGCTACGGGCTGCCGGCGCTGGGCGTGGTCGGCACCGGCTACGCCACCGCCTCGGTCTACCTGGCGCTGTTCGCCGGCGCCGCGCTGCTGGCACGCGCCCGCTACCGCGGCCAGGCGCCGTTCCGCGGCTTCGGGCGTCCCGACCCCACGGTGCTGCGCGAGATCGTGCGCGTGGGCTGGCCCATCTCGGTGACGCTGGGGCTCGAGGTGGGGCTGTTCAGCACCATCAGCTTCCTGATGGGCGGCTTCGGCGACGCCGTGCTGGCGGGGCACCAGATCGCCATGCAGTCGGCGTCGATGACCTTCATGATCCCGCTCGGCATCGCCACCGCCACCGGCGTGCTCGTGGGGCAGGCGGCGGGGCGCGGCGACCCCGCCGGCGTGCGGCGCGCCGGCACGCTGGGCATCGGCCTCGCCACGGGGTTCATGTGCCTGACGGCGCTCCTGTTCTGGCTCGCCTCGCGCTTCGTGATCGGCCTCTACGTCGACGTGGCCGACCCCATCAACACCGAGCTGATCCGCTACGCCGCAGGCTTCCTCGCCATCGCCGCCATGTTCCAGCTGGTCGACGGCATGCAGGTGGCCGCGGCCGGCGCGCTGCGCGGCCTCAAGGACACGCGCGTGCCGATGCTGCTGACGCTCGTGGCCTACTGGCTGGTGGGCCTGTCCTCGGGCGTGGTCCTGGCCTACGTGCTGGGCGTCGGGCCGCGCGGGCTCTGGTTCGGCATGGTCGCCGGCCTGGCGGTGGCGGCGCTGCTGCTCACCACGCGCTTCGCGCGCTCCACGCGCCAGGACGCGCTCGCGAGCGCGGCGCCGTCCCTCACCAGCGACTGAGGCGGCCGGTGGCAGGGCGCGGCCGCCGCCGGCGCTGGCTCGGCGCCACGCGTCCCACGCACCTGCGCCGCGCGGCGCGGTTGGGTTACACTCTGGCCTACGGAGGGAACGGTGGACACTTTCATCGTCATCATTCGCAACGCGGTCCTAGTGATGATCGGCATCACCATCTTCACGGGCTTCTTCTTCGCTTTCAGCAACTTCCTGGTGCGCAACACCGTCGAGGAGCACGCGGAGCGCTGAGCCGGACCGAGGGAACCCGCGCCGGGCGCTTGAGCGCGCCCATCAGGCACTACCTACGCGCCCCCAGCCTCACGGTCGGGGGCGCGGCCGCCTTCCTGCGCGCCGCCTACGTGCTGGCCTTCATGGGCCAGGTGGCGGCGGCGGTGCTGGTGGGCGTGCTGGTGGTGCTGCTGGCGGGCGGCGTCACGCGCAGCCCCAGCTCGCTCCTGGCCTGGGTGCTGGTGGGGCTGGCGCTGCTGCAGCTGCCGGTGATCACGTTCGCCACGGCGCGCCTCGGCGCCGTGAAGGGCGGCGCCGGCGCGCGGCGTGCGGCGCTGCACGGCGCGCTGGTCACGGGGGTGCTGCTGGCGTCGTCGGCGTGGTTCCTGTCGTTGGCGCTGGCCACCGGGCAGAGCGGGCCGCCGCTGTTCCTGCTGCTGGCGCTGACGCTGTTCGCCTACGGGCTGGGCTTCCTGCTGACCGGGCGGCTAGGCCGCGTGGCGGCCAGCGAGGCGTTCGAGGAGCCGGACGCGCCGGCTCAGTGACGCACCTCGTCGAAGTAGGCGTCCTTCAGCACGTGCACCATGTCGAGCGCCTGGGCGGTGCCTAGCACCACGCAGTCGGCCGCCTCGGCGGCCACGCCCACGGGGATCGAGGTGACGTCGCCCAGGTAGGCGTCGAGGTTGCGCAGCAGCGCGCCGCCGCCGGTCATGACGATGCCGCGCTCGATGACGTCCGAGACCAGCTCGGGCGGCGCCTGCTCGAGCACGCTCACCATGCCGTCGGCGATCTTCTTGAGCGACGGCGCCAGCGCCGTGACGATGTCCTCGGTGGTGACGGTGACGCTCTTGGGCATGCCGTCGATCAGGTCGCGGCCGCGCACCTCGATGCTGCTGCGGTCGTCGTCGGTGACGATCTTGGCGGCGCCGACCTCGCGCTTGATCTGCTCGGCGGTGCGGTCGCCGATGAGCAGGTTGTGCTTGGCCTTGACGTACGCCATGATGTCGCGGTCGAAGGTGTTGCCAGCGATGCGCAGGCTCTCGGAGACCACGATGCCGCCCAGGCTGATGATCGCCAGGTCGGTGGTGCCGCCGCCGACGTCGATGATCATCGAGCCCACCGGCTCGGCGATGGCGATGCCGGCGCCGATGGCCGCCGCCACCGTCTCCTCGATCAGGTAGCACTTGCGGGCACCGACCTCGCGCACGGCCTGCACCACGGCGCGGCGCTCGACGTCGGTGATGCCCGACGGGATGCACACCATGATGTTGGGCCGGATGAAGCGCCCGGGACCGGTGAGCACCTTGCTGATGAACGCCTTCAGCATCTTCTCTGTGAGGGTGTAGTCGGCGATGACGCCGTCGGCCATGGGGCGCACGGCGGTGATGTTGCCCGGGGTGCGCCCGAGCATGCGGTAGGCCTCCTGGCCCACGGCCTTCACCTCGGTGGTGCCCTTGACGACCGCGATGACGGCCGGCTCGCGCAGCAGTACCCCCTTGCCCTTCAGGTGGACGCGTACGTTCGTGGTGCCCAGGTCGACGCCGATCATGGCCACACGCTACCAGTTGCATGGGCCCTCGACACGTCCTGCGGCTAGCATGACCGCATGAGCCAGACCATGACCGCCCTGCTGCCGGACGCCTCCGGACGCCTGGCGCCGACCACCACGGCCGTGCCGCCCCTGCGCCCCGGCGAGGTGCTGCTCGAGGTGCGCGCCGCCGGCGTCAACCGCGCCGACCTGTCGCAGCTGGCGGGCCACTACCCGCCACCCCCGGGCGAGTCGAGCGTCCTCGGCCTGGAGGCCGCCGGGCAGGTGGTCGAGCTGGGGCCCGGCGTGGAGGCGGGGCTGGGCCTGGCCGCCTGCGCGCTGCTGGCCGGCGGCGGCTACGCCGAGCGCGTGGCCGTGCCGGCCAGCATGCTCATCGAGCTGCCCCACGGCTGGAGCTTCGCGGAGGCGGCCGCTTTCCCGGAGACCGCTCTCACCGCCTTCCTCAACCTGTTCCTGGAGGCGCGCCTCCAGCCGGGCGAGCGCGTGCTGATCCACGGCGGCGCGAGCGGGGTGGGCACGGCGGCCATCAAGCAGGCGAAGCTGGCGGGCGCCACCGTGGTGACCACCGCGGGCGGCCCCGAGAAGGTGGACGTGTGCCGGCGCCTGGGCGCCGACCTGGCGCTCGACCGCCACGGCGAACCGTTCCGCGACGTGGTGAAGCGCGAGCTCGGCGCGGTGGACGTGGTCCTCGACATGGTGGGGGAGAGCTACTTCGCGGCCAACCTGGACCTCCTGGCCACCGGCGGGCGCCTGGTGGTCATCGCCACGCTGGGCGGGCGCCGGGCGGAGCTGGACCTGCGGCAGCTGATGGGCAAGCGCGCGCGCCTGATCGGCTCGACCCTGCGCAGCCGGCCCCTCGAGGAGAAGGTGCGCATCAAGGAGGCGTTCCTGGAGCGCTTCGGGGAGGCGGTGGCGTCGGGCGAGCTGAAGCCCGTGATCGACGCCGTGGTCCCGTGGGAGCGGGTGAACGAGGCGCACGAGCGGATGCGCGAGAACCGCACCATCGGCAAGCTGGTCCTCGAGGTGGGAGGCGCGGACGCCGGCCCCAGCGGGGGAGGGTGAGGGACGGCGTCCGGCGGTCCCGACGCCAAGCTAGCCGACCGCCGCGCGCCGGGCGCCGGGAGGGCGGCCGGAGCCGGGCGGCCCTAGGCACCGCGCCCTCCGCGCACCTAGCGCGCGGAGGGCGCGGCGGTATCATCGCGCCGTGCCCGCCCACGAGCCCGACACCGACGCCACGCCCGATACCGAGCTGGACCGCGCGCCCGCCCCCGGGCCCGAGCCGGAGCGCGCCCCCGAGCCCGGCTCCGTGCCCGACCCCCAGCCCGACCCCGCCCCCTTCACCGCGCTCGCGCGCGTCTACGACAGCATCATGGCCGACATCGAGTACGACGAGTGGGTCAGCTTCGTGCTGCAGGCCGCCGCCGAGCAGGGGTTCGCCGGCGGGCGCGTGCTCGACCTGGGCTGTGGCACCGGCAACGCCACGCGCCCGCTGGTGGGGCTCGGGCTGCAGGTGGAGGGGCTCGACGGCAGCGAGGAGATGCTGGCGGTGGCGCGCCGCAAGCTGCCGGGCGTGACCTTCCACCGGGGCGACTTCACCAGCTTCGAGCTGCCCGGCCGCTACGCGCTCGTCTACTCGGTGTTCGACTCGCTCAACAACCTGCTGACCGACGAGGCGTTCCTCGCCATGGCGCGGCGCGTGCGCGCCCACCTGGAGCCGGGCGGCGTCTTCGTCTTCGACGTGAACACCCCGGTGGGCCTGCGCGGCCTGTGGGAGGGCGGCGTGGCGGCGGGTCTGGCCGACGACGTCTACTACCGCTGGGAGCACAGCTTCGACGAGGCCACCGGCCTGGCGCGCGTGGAGGCGTACTGCGACACCCCGCAGGGGGCGTTCACCGAGGTGCACCACGAGCGCGGCTACGACGCCGACGCCGTGCGGCGCCTGCTGAGCGCCGCCGGCCTGGAGGTCGTCGAGGTGTCGCGCCACCCCGACGGCGGCGCGCCGGGCCCCTACGCCGAGCGCCTCTGGGTGGTGGCGCGGGCGCCGACCGCCGCGCCCGGCTAGCCGCACCTCAGTCGAGGCCCGCCTGCTCGCGCACCACGCGCGCGATGTTCGACACGTCCTCGTCGCCGTAGCCGCGCTTCACCAGGCTGGTCTCGAGCTGCTCCACGTACGCCGCCACCGGCAGGCTGACGCCCAGCTCGCGCGCCGCCGCCAGCGCCAGCCCGAGGTCCTTGCGGTGCAGGCGCGTGCGGAAGCCCAGCGGGTAGCTCCCCTCCACCATGTTGCGGGCGCGGTTCTCCAGCACCCATGAGCCGGCGGCGCCGCCGCCCAGCGCCCGCAGCGCCGCCTCGACGTCGATGCCGGCCGCCAGCGCCAGCGCCATCCCCTCCGCCACGGCGGCGTAGGTGCCGGCGATGATGGTCTGGTTCACCGCCTTGGCCACCTGCCCGGCGCCCGACGGCCCCACGTGCGTGATGGTGGTGCCCAGCACCTCCAGCGCCGGGCGCGCCCGCTCCAGCGCCGCGGCCTCGCCGCCCACCATGATCGACAGCGTGCCGCGCTCCGCGCCCTCGCTGCCGCCCGACACCGGCGCGTCGAGCATCGCCACGCCGTGCTCGGCCAGCGCCGCCGCGATGCGGCGGGTGGTGGCGGGCGCGATGGTGCTCATGTCGACGAGCACGCTGCCGCGCTCCATGCCCAGGGCGGCGCCCTGCTCGCCCAGCACCACGGCCTGCACGTCGGGCGTGTCGCTCACCATGGTGACGACCAGTTCGGCGCCCTCGGCGCAGGCGCGCGGGCTGGCGGCGCGCTTGGCGCCGAGCGCCGCCAGCGGCTCCTCGCGCTCGCGGGTGCGGTTGTGGACCGTGACGTCGTGGCCGGCCTCCACGAGGCGGCGCGCCATCGGCGCTCCCATGGTGCCCAGTCCGATGAAGCCTATGCGCATCTCTCTCCTCCGGTCAGTCGGCCCTGATGAGCCCGGTCTCGCGCCAGAGCTCCTGCAGGGTAGCCAGCGCGCGCTGCGCGACGTGACGGTTGCGACGCGTGATGGCGTCGCGGTGCGGCGCGGGTGGGAAGTCGTCGGGGTCCTCGCTGGCCGTGCGCGGCAGCGCGGCGGCCTCGGGGCCCAAGCGCGCGTGCCACACGGCGCGCCACCTCTCGGGCAGCGTAGCGGGCAGCTGGCGGCCGGTGAGCGCGGCCCAGGCGTGCGCCCAGGCGCGCGGCACGGTGCGGTAGGGGTCGTAGCCGCCGCCGCCCGTGACCACCAGGCGCCCGCCCGTGAGCTCGTCGGCGAGCGCCACCACGCGCTCGTAGCAGGCGGCCATGCCGGCGAGGGTGAGGTTCAGGTCGGCGAGCGGGTCGAAGCGGTGCATGTCGGCGCCCGCCTGGAGAACGATCAGGTCGGGGGCGAAGGCGCGCAGCGCCGGCCCCACCACCGTGTCGAAGGCCTCCAGGAACGAGGCGTCCTCGGTGTACGGCTCGAGCGGCACGTTCACCGCCGTGCCGCGCCCGGCGCCGCGGCCCGTCTCGTAGACGTGGCCGGTGCCGGGGAACAGGTAGCGCCCCGACTCGTGCAGGCTGACGGTGAGCACCGTGGGGTCCTCGTAGAACAGCCACTGCACGCCGTCGCCGTGGTGGGCGTCCACGTCGAGGTAGGCGACCCTCAGCCCGTAGGCCTGCTGGGCGTGACGGATGCCGAGCGCCAGGTCGTTGTAGAGGCAGAAGCCCGACGCCTTGGCCGCCTGCGCGTGGTGCAGGCCGCCGGCGAAGCTCGCCGCGCGCCGCGCCCGGCCCGACGCCACCAGGTCGACGGCCGTGACGGTGGCGGCGCACACCCCCAGCACCACCTCGTGCATGCCGGCGAACACGGGGTTGTCGCCGGTGCCGAGGCCGTACAGCAGCAGGTCGGAGGGGCGCTCGCCGCGCGAGGCCGCCTCGACCGCCGCCACGTAGCGGCGCTCGTGGACCGCGAGCAGCGCCGCGGGCGGCAGCGGCTCGGGCGCCACCACCTCGTCCGCCGCCAGCAGGCCGGTGGCCTCGAGCAGCGAGCGCGTCAGCTCGAGGCGCAGCGGCTTGAAGGGGTGCTCGCGCGCGAGCTCGAAGCCTGCGAGGGCCGGGGCGTAGACGAAGCGGTAGCCGGCGCTCACGGGCGCTCGAGCGGCCAGAGCACGGTGTAGCCGAGGCCGCGCAGGTAGGCGGCGAGCTCGTGGCCGCGCAGCGTGCCGACGCGCAGCACGAAGGTGACCGTGCCCTCGTCGGCGCGCGACGTCATGACGCTCGAGACGTTGACGTTGCGGCTCGCGACGCGGTCGAGCAGGCCCGCCAGCGCCCCGGGGCGGTCGACCACCTCGACCTCCAGGCGCGAGGAGGCGCCCGTGACGCCCGACATGCGCACCAGCGCGTCGAGCATGTCGATGGCGGTGACGATGCCCACCAGGCGCTCGTCCTCCATCACCGGCAGGGCGCCGATCTTGCGCGCCCGCAGCGTCTTGGCGGTCTCCTCGATGGGGTCGTCGGGGTGCGCGGTGATCACCGGGTGGACCATCAGCGCCCGCACCGGGTCGGTGGCCTTGACCCCTTCGGGCGCGCGCGGGTGGTCGGCGCCCACCAGGCGCACGTCGCGGTCGGAGACGATGCCCACCAGGCGGTCGACGCCGTCGTCGCCGTTCGGGCCGTGGTCGAGGATCGGGAAGTGGCGGATGTTGCGCTGCTCCATGAGCAGCTGCACGTCTCGGATGGGGGTGTCGGGGCCGATGGCCACCACCTGGCGCGTCATGATCTCTCGGACCAGCATCTTCTCTCCTCGTCCCAGGCTACCAGGCGACGTGCGGCGCGCCGGGAGCGGCGCGCCGCAGGCGGTGGAACTCCTCGACCACCTCCGGCGGCGCCTGGGGGCCGACGCGCGCCATCAGGGCGTTGGCGGGGCTGGAGCGCACGTCCTCGTCGCTGGTGGGGTAGAGCTCCAGGCCCGCCGAGCGGTAGAGGCGCTCGAGCATGCGGCGGTAGGCCACGTCGGTGAGGCCGCTGCGGCGCAGGTCGTAGTGCCAGGCGTACAGGGTGGCGAACACCACGGTGGGATCGAAGCGCCCGCCCGCGAACGACTCGGTCAGCAGGCGCTCGGCCCAACCGCGCCCGCGCAGCGCCGGCGCCACCTCCACCGCGCCCAGCTCGATCAGCTCGCCGGTGCGGTCGTGGCCCCACGCCTCGATGGCCGAGGGCGGGTGGAACGCGGCGTAGCCCAGCAGGCGCTCGTCGGCCACCAGCGCCGTGACCGTGCCGCGCGGGTCGGCGGCGATGTCGACGAGCGCGGCCAGCTGGCTGGCGGGCGGGCGGAAGCGGTCGAGCTGCGGGTCGGGCACGAGGCGCGCCAGCCGCTGCGGCGGCGCGGCGACCTCGACGCGCGGCTCCGCCCTCGCCATCGCCCGCGCTAGCCGGTCGGCGCCAGCCGCCCGCGCGAGCGCCAGGCGGCCACGAGAGCGTCGGGCAGGCGCGCCGGGGTGGAGGGACCGGTGCCGTCGACGCCGAGCAGCAGCCGCAGACGCCGGTGGCTCTTCCAGCCGCCCGTCACCCCCACGGCGTCGGCCGACTCGCCGAAGGCGCGCAGCAGCCCCTCGTGGTACGGGGCCAGCTCGTCGTCCTCGAGCGCGGCCACGAGCGCCTCGGCGGCCTCCTTCTCGGCGTCGGCCGCCAGGTGCGCGGCGATGGTGAGGGCGGCGAGCTGCGAGCGCAGGCCGGTGTCGCCGCGCTCGGGCGCGAGCGCGCTGTCGGCCACGCGCGCCAGCGCCGCGTCCGCCTCGCCCAGGTCGGTCAGCGCCCCCGCGAGGTCGGTCCGCCGCAGCTTGGCCGCGGCGCGCGCGGCCAGCGCCTGGGCGCGCTGGTACGGGTAGCGGGAGAGCTCGAGGGCGGCGTCGGCGAACGCCTGGCCCTCGTCGCCGCTGGCAGCGAAGCGGCTGGCCAGCAGCAGCGCCTGGCGCTTGAGGGCGCCCTGGTGCCGGGGGGCGCCGGCGAGCGCGGAGATCACCTCGTCGATGCGCTCGCGGGCGTGGCGCAGGTCGGGGCCGTCGGACTCGCTGCGCAGCACGGTGTACGGCAGGCGCAGCGGCTGGGCCAGGCCGCGGCAGGCGTAGGCGGTGGCCAGGTGCAGGGTGCCGCGCAGCACGCGGAAGGTCGCGTCGGCGCCGGCCGCCGCGGCGTAGGCACGGAAGGTGGCGAGCGCGTGGGTGATGAGGAAGGTGGCCTCCTCGAAGTCGCCGGCGGCGAGCGCGGTGTAGGCCGACTCGTCGTCGAGCTTGGCGCGCCAGAACTCCCGCTCGGGGCCCTCGAGCTCGGCGGCCTCCAGCTGCTCGCGCGCCGCGGCGAAGTCGGCCTGCGAGGCCGGCAGGTCGCCGCGCAGGCGATGCAGCGTGCCGCGGCGCGCAAGGTAGCGCGCCTGCTCCTGCGCCAGCGCCTCGGAGCGCCCCGCGGCCTCGACCGCCGCGTCGAGGGCGGTCAGGGCGGCGTCGAAGCGCCCCAGCTTCAGGCAGACGTCGCCGCGCTGGAACGCCACCCGCGCCGCCACCAGGTCGTCGTCGGGGCTGGCGAGCTCGAAGGCGGCCAGCGCCTCCTCGAGCTCGCCGCGGTCCTTGGCGATCAGCCCCTCCCAGACCGTGGCCTTGGTGAGCGCCAGGCGCGCCTGGGCGCTGCGCTCGGGGCCGGGCAGGCGCGCCAGCTCGGTGCGCACCTCGTCGGCCACCAGCTGCGCGGCGGCGTCGAGCTCGCTGCGCCAGCGCATGATGCTGGCGCGCGCCAGCGCCGCCTCGGCGCGGATCAGGGGGTCGTCGGAGGGCGGGCTGGTGTCGAGCAGCACCTCGGCGCGGTCGAAGCGCCCCGCCAGCACCTCGCCCTCGGCGCGCTTGACCAGCGTCCAGGCGCGCAGGCTGGGGTCGGCGGAGGCGGCGCCGGTCTCGAAGGCGCGCACGGCGTCGGGGTGGTCGTAGGCGCCGAGGCGCACGTAGTGCGACGCCACCTCGCGCGCCACCAGGTCGAGCTCCGGCTGCCCCTGCAGCTCGGACGTGGCCGCTTGCCAGACGCGCCGCACCAGCGCGTGCGACACGGCGTAGCGCGACAGCCAGTCGGTGAGCTCGCGCCAGTCGCGCGACTCGAACAGGTGGTGCAGGTAGCGGGCGGCGGCCTCGCCGTCGGGCTCGACCTCGGCCGCCTCGCGGTAGGCGTCGGCGGCGGCGTGCTGCACGCGCCGGTAGTAGTCGGGGTCGGACTCGTGCAGCCGCGCCTGCAGCTCGCGCGTCAGCTGCCGCGAGAAGCTGCGGTACTGCTCGGGCTGGCCCGGCACGGCGTCGAGGAACGACAGCTCGAACGGCCCCAGCTCGCGCTTCAGGCCCTGCACCTGGCGCAGCACGCGGGCGTCGAAGGTGGGGAAGTCGGGCGGCGACAGCACCGCCAGCGCCGCCAGGAAGGCGCGCAGCTCGGGGTCGCCGGTGACCTCCACCAGGCGGCTCAGCTGCTCGATGTACTCCTCGCCGGCCGCGCCGCCGTCGGGCTGCGGCGAGCGCGCCTGCGCCAGCAGCGTGAGCGTGCGCAGCTCCTCGAACGAGCGCCCGGCGCGCTGGACGATGTCCTCCTGCTGCGTGGGCGACAGGTGCGGCACGCGCGCCTTCACGAAGCGCCGCGCGTCGGCGGCGGTGGGCGGCGTGAGGCGGATGGGGTCCTCGAACTGCCCCAGGCGCTGCATGGCGCGGGCGGGCAGGTCGGTCATGGTCACGAACAGCGCCACCTGCGGCTGCCGCGCCAGCGGCTCGAGCAGCGTGACCCACAGCCACTCGGGGGCGCCCACGCGCGGCACCTCGGGGGTGTTGAGGCGCAGCGGGGCCAGCCCGAGGCTGTCCTGGGCCGTGAGCCCCTGCGACACGTGCAGCAGCAGCACCAGCTTGTCCCGGCGCTGGCGCACGGCGTCGAGCAGCACGCGCACCACCTCGGCCTGGGCGTCGGCCTGCACCGCGAAGGCGCTGGCGGTGCCGATGCGCACCAGGCGCGACTCCATCACCTCGCTGGGCACGCCCAGGCTCACGCCCAGGCGCGTCAGCGAGGTGGCGAGGTCGACGGAGCCGAACTCTAGGCGCACGATGTCGTCGGCGCCGAAGCCGGCCAGCTCGAGCCCGTGCTGCACGTAGTCGGTGAGGAGCGTCTTGCCGGAGCCGGGGCGCCCGGTGACGAGCACCTTGGGCATCTCGCCGGCGCGGAGGCCGCCCAGCAGCGCCTTGTAGGCGCGGCGCTTGTCGCGGCCCATCAGCTGCAGCACCTCCTGCTCGGCGCTGGCGTTCGGTGAGATCAGCGCCTCCAGCTCGGGCATGCGGAGGGGCGGGCGGCCGGTCGAGCGCCACAGCTCGTCGAGGATGAGGAAGAGCGCGCGTTTGTCCGGCAGCCGGCCCTTGTCGCGGTAGATGATGTTGCGCACCACGTTCGGGTTGGCGCCGCGGGCCTCCATGGCGTGGCGCAGCCAGTTGATGCTGCCGACCATGCCGTGCTCGTCCCGCTTATGGCCGACGGCCTGGCGGACCTCCTCGAAGATGGGGCGCCAGGGGCTCCCCGCCTCGTTGCGGGTCTTGGTCATACCGGCAGTTTACCTGTCTACCAACGCGCAAGTACACAGCCAGGGACGGTGCTATGCTCGCCGCATGAGCCTGCTAGCCAAGGCCGCTTCCGGACAGCGTCTCACGCCCGACGAGGCCGTGGCCCTCTACGACCTCCCCCTCTTCGACCTGGCCGCCGCCGCCGACGCCGTCAGGCGCCAGCGCACCGACCCCGAGGTCGTCACCTACCTCATCGACCGCAACATCAACTACTCCAACGTCTGCTCGGTGGGCTGCTCCTTCTGCGGCTTCTACCGCACGCGCCGCCAGGCCGACGCCTACACCCTCAGCTACGAGCAGGTCTCCGACAAGGTGCGCGAGCTGGAGGCGGTCGGCGGCAGCCGCATCCTCATGCAGGGCGGCGTCAACCGCTACCTGCCGTTCGAGTGGTACCTCGACCTCCTGCGCCACCTCAAGGAGCACCACCCCAGCATCCGCATCGAGGCGTTCAGCCCCGAGGAGATCAAGGGCATGGCCAAGCTCACCGGCATGAGCAGCCGTGAGGTGCTGGTGGAGCTGCAGGCGGCGGGCCTCGACGGCCTGCCCGGCGGCGGCGGCGAGATGCTCGTCGACGAGGTGCGGCACGCTGCGCACATCTCGCCCGCGCGCATCTCGGCCGACGACTGGATCCGCATCATGGGCGAGGCGCAGGCGCTGGGGCTCTACACCACCGCCACCATGGTGATCGGCTTCGGTGAGACGCCGGCGCAGCGCGTCGCGAGCATGCTGCGCGTGCGCGAGCAGCAGGACCGCGCCCTGGCGAGCCACGGCAACGGCTTCTCGGCGTTCATCTCCTGGACGCTGCAGACCAGCGGCGTGCGCATCGACGGCAAGGTGCCGGGCGCCGGCGCCCACGAGTACCTCCAGAACGTGGCCGTCAGCCGCCTGCTGCTCGACAACGTGGTCAACTTCCAGGCCTCCTGGCCCACCATGGGCTACAAGGTCGCCCAGACGGCGCTGAGCTTCGGCTGCAACGACTTCGGCAGCACCATGCTCGAGGAGAACGTGGTGTCGCAGGCGGGCGCCAAGCACCGCGCCACCCCCGAGCACGAGATCGTGCGCCAGATCGTCGACGCTGGCTACCTGCCGGCGCAGCGCGACTCGCTCTACGGCATCGTCAAGGGCCCCGAGCAGGTCCTGGCCGAGTTCGCGCCCGTCCCCGTTCCGGAGCCGGGCGACGCGCCGCCCGCCGCTCCGGGCGCGCGCGCCGGCTGAGGTAGCCGGCATGCCGGTACGGCCGGTCGGCGAGGTGGTGGGCGCCCCGGGCGCGGAGCGCGTGCTGCTCCACGCCGAGGTGGTCTACGACGGCATCGGCCTGCCGCGCCCCGACGCGGCCGTGCTGCTGCAGGCGCGCGAGGGCGGCTACTGGCTGAGCGACGTCCGCGACCACGCGGCCACGGCGCGCACCTTCCCCGAGGCGCGCGCGGTCGACGGCGGCTTCGCCGTGTCGCCACCGGTCGTCAACGCCCACACCCACCTCGACCTCTCCGACATGGCCTTCGAGGCGTCGCCCTACGCGGCGTTCATGGAGCGCGTCATCGCCCACGGGCGCGCCGGCGGGCGCGGGCTGGCGGCCGCCGAGCGCGGCATCGCCGAGCTCAAGCGCCACGGCGTGACCGTGGTCGGCGACATCGTCACCGACCCGGCCGTGATGCGCCGGCTGCTCGAGGACCCCGACCTCACGGGCGTGGCCTACTGGGAGGTCATCGGCCTGCGTGACGAGGAGGCCGACGAGCGCTTCGAGGAGGCCCGGCGCCTGGTGGCGGGCTTCCGCGCCCTGGAGCGCCCCGGCGGGGTGCGGGTGGGGCTCAGCCCGCACACGCCGCACACCGTCGCGCCGCGCCTGCTCCAGCGCCTGGCGGCCTGGGCGCGCGTCGAGGGGCTGCCGCTGGCGATCCACGTGGCGGAGTCGCCGCTCGAGAACGACTTCCACCTGCACGGCCGCGGCGCCCTGGCGGAGTGGCTGGCGGCCTTCGGCGCCAGCGTCGCCCCGAGCGGCGTCTCGCCCGTGCGCTACCTGCACGACCTGGGGGTGCTCGAGGCCGCGCCCACGCTGGTGCACATGGTGAACGTAAGCGAGGAGGACGTGCGGCTGGTGGCGCGCGCCGGCTCGGTGGTGGTGCACTGCCCGCGCTCGAACGCCGCCCTGGGGTGCGGCACCTTCCCGTGGCAGCTGTACGCGAAGCACTCGGTGGAGGTGGCGTTCGGCACCGACTCGCGCGGCTCGAGCCCCGACCTCGACGTCACGCGCGAGGTGGCGGCCGCGCGCGAGGCGCACGGCGAGCGCGCCAACGTGCGCGCCCTGGTGCGCGCCGCGGTCAAGGGCGGTCACCGGGCGCTGGGGCTCATGCCGCCGCAGGTGCGTCGGGGCGGCGGCGCCGACGGCCTCGTCGTCTGGTGCTAGCCGCGCCGGGCGCGGGCGTGTCGACGGAGCGACACGACGCCGGCGCCGCCGCCCGGTAGATTGAGGGCCAGGAACCGCGCGCTCCCTGGCGCGCAGCGACTGGCGGCGCCGCACGGCGCCGGTCGTCCAGCGCACCCCCCGGCGCCGGACGCCACGGAGGCACCGGGAACGGGCCCCGAGAAGGAGCGGGAGATGTCCAACCTCATCGAGTTCACCGACGACAACTTCACGGAGGAGACCCAGTCGGGTCTCGTGCTCGTCGACTTCTGGGCGCCCTGGTGCGGGCCGTGCCGCGTGGTCGGCCCCATCATCGAGGAGCTGGCCCAGGAGTACGAGGGCAAGGTCAAGGTCGGCAAGCTCAACGTCGACGACCACATGGCCGTCGCCCAGAAGTTCCGTGTGATGAGCATCCCGACGGTGATCCTGTTCAAGGACTCGCAGGCCGTCGAGGTCATGATCGGCGCCCAGCCGAAGTCGGCGTACGAGGCGCGGCTCGCCAAGTACGTGCCGGTGGGCGCCTGAGCCGCCGGGCGACGCCCGCACCGGCCTGAACGCCGCGGGGCCCGCTGTGAGCAGCGGGCCCCGTCGCTTGGTGGCTCGGCGCCGGCGGCGCGCCTCAGCCGCCCGCCGTGCGCGCGACCCCGCGCGGCGTGATGCGCCAGGCGCCCTGCGGGAAGCGCGACGAGGTGAGCAGCAGCGTGTAGCTCGCGCCGTTCTCGGCGTCGTACTCCACCAGCGTGAGGGTGGCGCCCTCGGGGATGCGCGCGTCGACGAGCGGGGTGGTGGTGTAGGCCCCGAGCTCCAGGCGCCCGAGCTCCATGCGGTGGTAGATGACCTCGGCGGCGCGCTGCAGCTCGGCCACCACCGGGTCGTCGGTGTTGGCGCCGCCGAAGGCGCCGGGGGCGCAGGCCGCGAGCGGCAGCGCCAGCAGGGCCACGAGGAGCAGGGCGCGGAGGTCCAGCGAAGCGAGGCGTGCGTTCGACATGCCTGATGTTACGCGTCCGGCCCCCGCCTGTGCGTGAGCCACGCGTTAACCCTCCTCCTCCAGCACCGGCGCCAGCCCCATGCGCACCAGGTAGCGCTGCGAGCCGCGCTTCTGCTGGTAGCGCTGCACCAGCGCGAACATCTCGCGCTGCAGCGCCTTGGCGTCCTCGAAGTCGAGCGTCAGCTGGTCGCGCCACAAGGAGAGCACGGCGGGGGCGTCGGGGGCGAGGGTGGTGGCGTTGGCGTCGGGCGTGACCGCCGTCTGCACCTGCAGGCGGCCGCGCGCGTCGCGGTAGAAGCGCGTGCCCCAGGTGCCGAGGCGCTCGCTGCGCGTGCGCACCACGTTGCGGCGCAGCAGCCGCTCCCAGTAGGCGTCGCGCTCCGCCAGCGCGGCCTCCAGCGACTCGGCGTGAGTGGCTTCGAAGGGAACGAAGAAGACGTCTGCTACCGTGCGGTAGAGCTTGATCGGCCGCCCGGCGCGCTTGCGTTCCCCCACCACCTCGAGCAGTCCCAGCTCCAGGAAGCGCTGCACCCGCTTGAGAGTGGTGTTCGCCTTCTCGCCCGTCTCGCGCGCCGCCTCGGAGACGCTGAGCGTGCGGCCGAGGAAGGGGGCCAGATGCCGGAGGGTGGTCTGGTCGGTGAGCGCCTCGGCCGCCGCGGGGTCGCTGACGATGCGGGTGAGGCGCGCGGGCGCCCCCTCGGCGGGGGCCCCGGCGTCGGCGGGGGGCTTGAGCGCGGGTCGGCTACGGCTAGGTGATTCCTCGTCTGACACATCACCTAGAGTAGTCTCACACTGTGGTCAGAGGCGACCCTCCGGCGACCCCGGGGGGCGCGGCTTCGAGCGTGCTTCACCCACGAGAAGGAGACGAGGATGACTGATCGGCCCCAGAACCCCGACAGCTTCGGCGCGAGAGCGGTGCTGGACACCGGCTCCGGCGAGGCGTACTACTACCGCCTGGGCGCGTTGCAGGAGGCGGGCCTCGCGGACGTCGAGCGCATGCCGTACTCGATCCGCGTGCTGCTCGAGTCGCTGCTGCGCAACGAGGACGGCTTCCTGGTCACCAAGGACGACGTCGAGCGCCTCGCCGCCTACGACCCGAAGCAGCGCTACCAGGACGAGATCCCCTTCATGCCGGCGCGCGTCATCCTGCAGGACTTCACCGGCGTGCCCGCGGTGGTGGACCTGGCCGCGCTGCGCAGCGCCATGAAGCGCCTGGGCGGCGACCCCGAGCTCATCAACCCCCACGTGCCCGTGGACCTGGTGATCGACCATTCGGTGCAGGTCGACGAGTACGACAACCCGCTGGCGCTGCTGCGCAACTCCAGCATCGAGTTCGAGCGCAACCGCGAGCGCTACGAGTTCCTGCGCTGGGGCCAGGCGGCGTTCCGCAACTTCAACGTGGTGCCGCCCGCCTCGGGCATCGTGCACCAGGTCAACCTCGAGTACCTGGCGCGCGGCGTGCTCAGCAAGGAACACGGCGACATGGAGGTCGTGTACCCCGACTCGCTCGTGGGCACCGACAGCCACACCACCATGATCAACGGCCTGGGCGTGCTGGGCTGGGGCGTCGGCGGCATCGAGGCCGAGGCGGTCATGCTCGGCCAGCCCTACTACATGGTCATCCCCGAGGTCGTCGGCTTCCGCATGACCGGCCGCCTGCCCGAGGGCGCCACCGCCACCGACCTGGTCCTGACCGTCACCGAGATGCTGCGCCAGAAGGGCGTGGTGGGCCGCTTCGTGGAGTTCTTCGGCCCCGGCGTCTCCAGCATGACGGTGCCCGACCGCGCCACCCTCGGCAACATGGCGCCCGAGTACGGCGCCACCGTGGGCTTCTTCCCGGTCGACGCCGAGACGCTGCGCTACATGCGCCAGACCGGCCGCCTGCCCGACGAGATCGAGGCGCTCGAGCGCTACTCGCGCGCCAACCACCTGTTCCGCGAGGACGACTCGCCCGAGCCGGAGTTCAGCGACGTCATCGAGCTCGACCTGTCCACGGTCGTGCCCAGCGTCGCCGGCCCCAAGCGCCCGCAGGACCGCATCGACCTCTCCGACATGCAGCGCCAGTTCCGCCACGACCTGCGCGCGCCCGTCGAGCAGCGCGGCTTCGCCCTCTCCGACGAGGAGGTGGCGCGCACCAGCCGCCTGAGCTTCAAGGGGGTCGAGAAGGACCTCACCCACGGCGACGTGGTGATCGCCGCCATCACCTCCTGCACCAACACCAGCAACCCCTCGGTGATGCTGGCCGCCGGCCTGGTGGCCAAGAAGGCCGCCGAGCGCGGCATGAAGGCCAAGCCGTGGGTCAAGACCAGCCTGGCGCCCGGCTCCAAGGTCGTTACCGAGTACCTGCAGGACACGGGCCTGCTGCCCTACCTCGAGCAGGTCGGCTTCTACGTGGTGGGCTACGGCTGCACCACCTGCATCGGCAACTCGGGCCCGCTGCCGCCCGCGGTGGTCAAGGCCATCCACGAGGGCGACCTGGTGGCCGCCTCGGTCCTGTCGGGCAACCGCAACTTCGAGGGGCGCATCAACCCCGACGTCAAGGCCAACTACCTCGCCAGCCCGCCCCTGGTGGTGGCGTACGCGCTGGCCGGCACCGTCGACATCGACATCGTCAACGAGCCGCTGGGCGAGGACGCCGACGGCGACCCCGTCTACCTGAGGGACCTGTGGCCCACCTACGAGGACGTCACCGAGCTCCTCGAGGCGGCCATGAACCCCGAGACCTTCCGGCGCATGTACGACGGCATCGAGCGCTCGAACGAGCAGTGGAACGCCATCCCGGTCAAGGGCGGGCAGCTGTTCGAGTGGGACGAGGGGTCGACCTACATCCAGGAGCCGCCGTTCTTCATCGACATGCCCGAGACGCCCAGCCCCATCCAGCCGATCGAGGGCGCGCGCGTGCTGGTGAAGGTCGGCGACTCCGTCACCACCGACCACATCTCGCCGGCCGGCGCCATCGCCGCCAACGCCCCCGCGGGCGAGTACCTGCTCGAGAAGGGCGTGGAGAAGAAGGACTTCAACTCCTACGGCTCGCGCCGCGGCAACGACCGCGTCATGACGCGCGGCACCTTCGCCAACATCCGCCTCAAGAACCAGCTGGCGCCGGGCACCGAGGGCGGCTACACCACCGACTTCACCACCGGCGAGGTCAGCACCATCTACGCCGCCAGCCGCAACTACATCGCCAAGCAGATCCCCACCATCGTGCTGGCGGGCCACGACTACGGCATGGGCTCGAGCCGCGACTGGGCTGCCAAGGGCACCTACCTGCTGGGCGTGAAGGCCGTGATCGCCCAGAGCTTCGAGCGCATCCACCGCTCCAACCTGGTGGGCATGGG
>Ga0123332_1000729_pt1 | contig 33182 bp, 29 predicted proteins | sample BioC12SIPDNA_4_FD_89958 | JGI IMG/M metagenome (GOLD analysis project Ga0123332, IMG submission 89958) | Anaerobic biogas reactor microbial communites from Washington, USA - Biogas_R2_A C12 SIP DNA | ecosystem: Engineered > Bioreactor > Anaerobic > Unclassified | place: Washington, USA... | reverse complement strand
GGACATCCCCGCCGGAGCCTTCCGGCCGAAAAGGGACGGGGGCTACCACCTCGCCCAGTGCCAGGCTTTCGGCATGTCCCGGCGGGAAGGGACGACCGTGGCCATGCTCAAGGAGGACCACTGGTGCCCGACGGCGCTCCAGGCCTACGGGATGGTCGAAAAGGCCGATTCCGCGATGGGGTGGGGGGAGTCCTACAAGAGCTTTGAGACCGGCAAGTACATCGGGGTGCTCACGGCGCCCCTGAAAAAAGCCGGCTTCGTGCCCGACGTCGTGCTCGTCTACGCCAACCCCGCCCAGATCAGGGGGCTGCTCCTGCCGATGATGTTCGGCGGCTCGTCGAAGGTCGACGGCCACTTCTTCCTCCCCTCCTGCGGGCATGCGGTCGTCGACCCCATGCAGACGGGCAATTTCGCCATCGTGCTCCCCGATCCAGGGGAGTACCAGCGCGCCCTGACCCTCGAGGAGGAGATCATCTTCGCGGTGCCGCAGTCCAAGATGCAGGGGCTCATGGCCGGCCTGAACCAGGGCGGCAGGCCGTATTCGCACCGGGATCAGTACATGTCGATGCACCCGGATTTCGAACAGCCTCAGTTCTACAAGGATATGTTCAAGGGCTGGGGGCTGGATTCGGAGTAGGAACCGGCCCGGGGCGGCGCGGCCTGCGCCGCCCTCAGGCCGTCCCGTCGATGATGGCGTTCAGCGTCGGGCTGGGGCGCATGGCGGCGGCGGTCCGCTCCAGGTCCGGGAGGTAGTAGCCGCCCATGTCGACGGGACGGCCCTGGGCGCCCACCAGCTCGGCGTTGATCCTCTCCTCGTTTCCGGCCAGCTGCCGGGCCAGGCGGGCGAACCGCCGCCGCATCTGCACGTCGCCGGACCGGGCCGCCAGCGCCTCCGCCCAGTACAGGGCCAGGTAGAAGTGGCTGCCCCGGGTGTCGATGCCGCCCAGCCTGCGGGCCGGGGACCTGTCGTTGTCGAGGAACCTGCCGATGGCGTCGTCGATCGCCCCGGCCAGGTCGGCCGCCCGGTCGTTCCCCGTGGCGGCGGCGAGGTGTTCGAGCGAGGCCCCCAGGCCCGAGAATTCGCCGAGGGAATCCCACCGCAGGTAGCCCTCCTCCCGGAATTGCCGGACATGTTTCGGGGCGGAGCCTCCCGCGCCCGTCTCGAACAGCCCGCCGCCGGCGAGCAGCGGGGCGATCGACAGCATCTTGCCGGAGGTGCCGACCTCCAGGATGGGGAAAAGGTCCGTCAGGTAGTCCCGCAGCACGTTGCCGGAGACGGAAATGGTGTCGAGCCCCCCGCGGATGCGCCCGAGGGTGAACTCCATGGCCGCGACCGGATCCAGGATCGGCATCTCCAGGCCCCGGGTGTCGTACTCCTGCAGGTACGCCCGCACCTTCCGGATGACCTCGGCGTCGTGGCCCCGGTTCGCGTCGAGCCAGAACACGGCCGGGACGCCCGCGGCGCGGGCGCGCCGGCAGGCCAGGCCGACCCAGTCGCGGACGGAGGCGTCCGTGGTGCGGCAGGACCGGAAGACATCCCCCCGCTCCACCTCCTGCTCGAGCAGCGTCGCGCCCGTCGGTCCGGCCGTGATCCGGATCTTCCCGGGGCCGGGGGCGATGAAGGTCGTGTCGTGGGACCCGTACTCCTCGGCCGACTGGGCCATGAGCCCGACGTTGGGGCAGCTCCCCATGGTCGCCGGGTCGAGGGCCCCGCGGCGGCGGCAGTCGTCGACGATGGCCTTGTAGGTGGTCGCGTAGCAGCGGTCGGGCATCACCGCGTTGGTGTCGTGCATCCTGCCGTCGGGCCCCCACATCCGGCCCGAATCGCGGATCATGGCCGGCATCGAGGCGTCGATGATGACGTTGTTGGGGACGTGGAGGTTGGTGATGCCCCGGTCCGAGTCCACCATGGCCAGGGGCGGGCGCTCGGCGTAGACCGCCCGGATGTCCGCCTCGATCCCGGACCTGGCCCCGTCGGGCAGGGCCCGGATTTTTTCCAGCAGGTCGCCCAGCCCTTTGTCCGGGTCGACGCCCAGCTCCCGGAGCGTCCCGGCGTGCTTTTCGAAGACCGGGCTGAAGTAGACGCTGACGGCATGCCCGAAAAGAACCGGGTCGGACACCTTCATCATGGTCGTCTTCAGGTGCAGGGAGAACAGGACCCCCTGCCGCTTCGCTTCCAGGATCTCCCTCTCGTAGAAGGCGCGCAGCTCGCGCACGTGCAGGACCGAGCTGTCCAGGATGTCGCCCGCCCCGAGTTCCACGGCGTCGTGGAGCACCTCGACCTCCCCGCTCCCGGCAGCGACGTATTCGTAGCGGGCGTCGGCCGGCGCCGGGAGGGTGACGGACGTTTCGCTTTCGTAGAAGTCCCCCCGGGTCATGTGCGAGACGTGGGATTTCGAATCCGGGCTCCACGCGCCGAGCTTCCTCGGGTGCCTCCGGGCGAATTCCTTGACCGCCCGGGGAAGCCGGCGATCGGAGTTGCCCTGGCGAATCACCGGGTTGACGGCGCTGCCGAGCACGGCGGAGTAGGCGCGCTCGACGGCCCTTTCCTCCCCGGTCTGCGGGTTCCCCGGGTAGCCCGGCAGGGGGTACCCCTTCGACTGCAGCTCCCGGATTGCCTCCTCGAGCTGCGGGACGGAGGCGGAGATGTTCGGCAGCTTGATGATGTTGGCCTCCGGTTTCTGCGTGAGCTCGCCCAGCATCGCCAAGTAGTCCGGAACGCGCTGCGGCGCGGCCAGGCGCCCGGGGAAATTGGCGAGGATGCGCCCCGCCAGGGAGATGTCCCACATCTCTACCCGTATGCCCGTCTGCCGGGTGAATGCCCGCACGATGGGGAGAAAGGACAAGGTCGCCAGGGCGGGCGCTTCGTCCGTCCAGGTCCAGATGATCGTCGGTGTCTCGTTGCCCATGGCGTCGCCACTCCCCCGTTCGGGCGCGTGCGTGGATGCCCTCCGCCGGATGGCGGTGCCGCATTCCCCGGGCGGTTCCGCCCTTGAAAAAACCGCCGGGGACAGGATAATACAACCGCGGGCGACGGTTTGGGATTTATAATAACGCATTTTCCCGGCAGCGGCGAGACCGCAGGGCCGGTCTAGGGCGGAGGGACAGGCCCATGGAGGCCATCTGCGTGTTCTGCGGTTCCAGCCCGGGCTTCGCCCCCGGGCACCTCGAGGCGGCGCGCCGTCTCGGGGAGGCTCTGGCGGCCTCGGGGCTTCGCCTGGTCTACGGGGGCGCCCGCGTCGGCCTCATGGGACGCCTGGCCGATGCGGCGCTCGGGTGCGGCGGCTCGGTCGTGGGCGTCATCCCCCGGTCGTTCCCCCGCACGGTGTCCCACGGGGGGCTCTCGCGGCTCGAGGTGGTCGATTCCATGCACGCGAGGAAGCAGAGGATGTTCGAGCTTTCCGATGCCTTCGTCGCGCTCCCCGGAGGGTTCGGCACCCTGGAGGAGATCCTGGAAATCCTCACCTGGGCCCAGCTGGGCATCCACCGGAAGCCGTGCGGACTGATCAACGTGGAGGGGTATTTCGACGCGTTCCTGCATTTTCTCGATCGTGCCGCCGCCGACGGCTTCATCCGGCGGCCGCACCGGGACATGCTGGCCGTGGCCCGCACGCCGGGGGAGCTGCTCGAGCGCCTGCGGTCGGCCGCCCCGCCGGCGGTCTCCAAATGGGACGGCGCCGATGCCGCCCTTCGCTAGCGGGCTGCGGGGTGGCGGGCCGGCGCCGGGAATCCGGCCCCGGGTTGGGGGATCCCGCGCAGGCGGCCGCCTGCGCGGGAGAACAAGTGCGAGGTGAGGCCATCGCTGTCATCGGGTGGGATATCGGGGGGGTGAACGTCAAAGCCTCGTGGCTCGACGAGACGGGAGGCCCCTCGTGCAGGGTCCGTGTCACATCCCGGCCTTTCGAGATCTGGCACAGCAGGGACCGGCTGCCTCAGGTCCTGCGCGAAGCATTCGCCGACGTATCCGGGGGCGCAACGCCCCGGGCCATGGCCGTGACCATGAGCGCCGAGCTTTCGGATGTTTTTGCCACCAAGCCCGAAGGCGTCCTGTTCGTTCTCGAATGCCTGCGGGCCTGCTTCCCGGATCTCGGGTGCTACGCGCTCGACACATCGGGGGATCTCGTCCCGTACGAAGAGGCGCGCAGGCGCCCCCTGGATTTCGCAGCGGCCAACTGGGCCGCTTCGGCGCTGTGGGTCGCCCGCAAACACCCCGATTGTCTCCTGGTGGACGTCGGGAGCACGACGACCGACATCCTGCCCATCCGGGACGGGAAGGTCCGCGTTCGCGGCCGCAGCGACACGGCGCGCCTGATCTCGGGCGAGCTGGTCTACACCGGGGTGCTGCGCACGAACCTTGCGGCGGTTGTCCGGAGAGTCCCGGTTGGCGGACACCCCTGCCGGGTGGCTTCGGAAACCTTCGCCATCAGCGCCGATGTACACCTGATCCTCGGGCATATCCGGCCTCAGGACTATACCTGCAGCACACCCGATCACCGGCCGCCGACAATCGAGTCGGCCAGGAGCCGGTTGGCCCGCCTGGTCTGCGCCGATGCGGCAATGATGGCCGTGGAGGATCTGGACGCTCTCGCGCGCCATATCCATCGGCAGCAGGTCCAGGAGATCCGGGAGGGTATCGAGCAGGTGATGGCCGGGATGCCGGAACTCCGGGGATCCCCCGTGATCGCCCACGGGGCCGGGGCATTTCTCGCCCGGGAGGCGGCCCTGGGCCTGGGGCTGGCGGCCGGGGGGATCCAGGACGGTCTGAGCCGGGAGGAATCGGCCGCCCTGCCTGCCCTGGCGGTTGCGCACCTTCTGGCCCGGCATCTCCGCAAGGGGGCGTGATGCGTCTGGATGCGGTCCTGAAAATCGGCGGGAGCCTCAGCCGCGGGGACGGCCTTCCCGAACTCTGCGCCGAGATCGGCCGCCTGGGCGGGACGTTCCGCCTTGTGGTGGTGCCCGGCGGCGGGGCCTTCGCCGACGAGGTGCGGCGGATGTACCGGAAGTACCGCCTCGGTGAAACGGCCGCCCACTCGATGGCGCTGCTGGCTATGGACCAGTACGGGCATCTGGTGCACCATCTGATCGAAGGCAGCGTGCTCGAAACCCGTCCGGAGTCCGCCCGGCGCACGGCCGCATCCGGCCGCGTGGCGGTTCTGCTCCCGTCCGCCTTGGTCCTTCGCACTAGCGGCCTTCCCCATTGCTGGCAGGTGACCTCCGACACCGTTGCCGCCTGGGTCGCCCGCGAAGCAGGGTGCCCGAGGCTGGTCCTTCTCAAGGATGTCGACGGGTTGATGCCCCCGGAAGGAGCCGGAGGCGCGTCCCCCGGCTGCATAGGGGAAATGACCGTAGGGCAGCTGGCCGGTCATGCCGGGGGGGTGGATGCCTATCTCTCCCGTTTCCTGGCCTCGGCGGCAATGGAGACCTGGATCGTCAGCGGATTGAAGCCCGCGCGTCTGAAGGCGCTGCTGCGTTCCGGGACCACGACCGGTACGAGGATCCGGCCGCAGGTCAGGTGACGCCCCCCGCCCCCGCCCGGCGGCGGGCCCGGTTCAAGTGCTCCAGAAGGCTCCGGACGCGCCTGGTTTCGAGCGGGCCGCTGCGCTGGCCGTTCCGGCACACGGCGGTCCTGAGGCCCACGACGTCTGCGCCCAGATCCTGCGCCGTGTCGAGGTCCCCCGCGGCAAGCGCGCCCGCCAGCCCGAACAGCAGCCCGAGTTCATGGCTCCGTCGGGCCAGGGCGCGGAGCCGCTGCGGGCCGATGAAGTCAAACAGCGTCTTCCCGTCCTTTATGGCCGTATCGAGCAGGCAGCCCTGAATCCCCGCGGCCGCGGCGATGCGCGGCAGGCAGGCAGGATCCAGCGTGCCCGCCCGCCGAAAGTCCGCGTACCCCGCCGCGATGACGGAAACCGGATACCCCCGGACGGACTGGCGGACGGCGTGCAGGAGGGCTTTCGCTTCCGGCTCGGTGCGCGGCCCGTACACCCCGACCTTGATATAGTCTGCGCCGCAGGCGGCCGCCCCCAGCGCGGCCAGGGCCGCCGTTCCCGGCAGGTTGGGCATGTCTCCGATGGCGACGCTGACGTCTGTTTTCCCGGGGCCGATCTTCCTGATGGCCCGGATGACGCTCGGGGTCTGGGCGCCCAGGGAGCCTTCCCCGGGATTTTTGACGTCCAGGATTTCGGCGCCTCCGGCCAGGGCGCGGCGCGCCTCGCCGGCGGATACAACGCTGACCATCAGCCTCATGGTTGGCTCCAGTGTAAAATTATCGTTCCAGTCCGCGCCGATAGGCATACAATACACGGGACCATCCCAGAGAGGAAGTCGGATCATGCATTCCTTTCGATAATCGTACAAAGGAGAACGAGTTCTATGGAGTACACATACGATCAGTTGAAAGCAATGACGGTCGCGGAGATGCGGGACATCGCCGCCGGAATCGAGCATGAAGCGGTGCAGGGCTACACGCAGCTGAACAAGGAGCATCTCCTCGGGGCTCTCTGCAAGGCTCTGAACATCGACGTGCACACGCGCCACAAGAGCACGGCCGGCGCGAAGGACAAATCGGAGGTCAAGGCGAAGATGCGGGCCCTGAAAGCGAAGCGGAACGAGGCGCTGGAGGCGCACGACCACGCCGGGCTGAAGAAGATCCGCCGCGAGCTGCACGGGCTCCGCCGCGGCCTGCGCAGGGCTGCCGCCGTCGCGGTCAAGAAGTAGCCGGGCCCTCGAACCGGATTGTTCCGCCCGCGCGGGTCCTGCCCGCGGCGGGCACGTAGAGACGCCCGATGGATTGGTGGTATTTGCTGGCGCTTGCAGCCGCGCTGGCCATGGACGCTTTCGCCGTGGCCCTTGTCGTCGGCCTCTCGTTGAGGCCCCTGACGCGGCGGCACGTGTTTCGCCTGTCGTTTCATTTCGGCCTGTTTCAGGCGCTGATGCCCGCCATCGGCTGGTCGGCTGCCGTGTCGGTTCACCGGCACGTCGCCGCCGTCGACCACTGGGTCGCCTTCGGCCTGCTCGCCTCGATCGGCGGCAGGATGATCTGGAACGCTTCCAGGGGGGGCGCCGGGGCCCCGCCCGCCGCGGCCGATCCCACCGCCGGATGGTCGCTCGTCCTCCTTTCGGTGGCGACGAGCGTCGATGCGCTGGCCGCCGGTTTTTCGCTGGGCCTGATCGGATCCGCGATTCTGGCGCCGGTTGCCGTCATCGGCATCGTGGCCGCCGGCTTCACCGTCCTGGGGATGCGCCTGGGCCGGCGGATCGGATCCGGCTGGGGGAGGCGGGTCGAGATCCTCGGGGGCCTCATCCTCATCGGGATCGGCATCAAAATCGTTCTGCAGCACCTGGCGGCTTGATCACGCCAGGCACCTGGCGGCCTGATCACGCCAGGCACCTGGCGGCCTGATCACGCCGGCTCCCGGGCCGCCCGCGTCCTCTGCCGGGCCGCCCGCGCCCTCTGCCGGGCCGCCCGCGCCGGAAGCATAACTTCGGCCGCATGCGGCGCACGTCGTGGTATCCTTAGCTGCGGGCGTGTGCCCGGCAACCGGGCGCAGACGGAGGTGTTGATGGGTCATGGAGTGCCGGCGTGTTATGCGGGCAGGGTGCTGTTCGTGGATCTTTCCGGCGGGATCTTGAGGGAGGAGGCGCTGCCGGAGGACGTCTACAGGTCTTTCATCGGCGGCAACGGCCTCGGGGTGCGCATCCTGTACGAGAGGATGAAGGCGGGGACCGACCCCATGGGGCCCGACAGCGTCGTGGGCTTCGTCGTCGGGAGCCTGACAGGGACCACGGCCCCGGGCAGCGGGCGGCATATGCTGGTCGCCAAATCGCCGCTGACCGGAACCTGGGCCGAATCCAATTCAGGCGGCAGCTTCGGCCCCGAGCTGAAAACCTCCGGGTACGACGCCGTCTTTTTTTCCGGCATCTCCCCCCGGCCGGTGTACCTGCTCGTCGAGGACGGGAAGGCGGAGCTGCGGGACGCGGCCTTCCTCTGGGGCAGGGACACCTACGAGACGCAGGACCTGCTGCAGGACGCCTTCGGCGACCGGCAGATGAAGATCGCCTGCATCGGGCCCGCGGGGGAACGGAGGTCGCTGCTGGCGGGCGTAGTCAGCGAACGGGGGAGAATGGCTGCCCGCAACGGCGTCGGCGCCGTCCTGGGCGCCAAGGGGCTGAAGGCGGTCGCCGTCCGCGGGGGCGCCCGCCCCATCGAGCCCGAAGACCCGGAACGGTTCCAGCGGGCCGTGCGGCAGTTCATGGCCATCATCCGGAACAACGAGTACGCCAAGGGCCTGGCGGCCTCCGGGACGGGGAAGGACATCAGCCTCATGGTCTCCATGGGGAACGCGCCCCTGAAGAACTGGCGGCTGAGCGGGATAGAGTCCCTGCCCGGCGTCGGGAACCTCGACGGCGGCAACATGGACAAGTACAAGGTGGACAGGTTCGGCTGCTACGCGTGCCCCGTCAGCTGCGGCGCCATCATCAGCCAGAAGGAGGGGCCGTACGCGATCAAGGACCGGATGCACCGCCCGGAATACCAGACCCTGGCCGCCCTGGGCGGGATGCTGATGAACGACAACCTCGAAGCCGTCATCAAGGCCAACGACATCTGCAACCGCTACGGCATCGACACCATGGGGGTCGGCGGCACGATCGCGATGGCCATGGAATGCTACGAAAACGGCCTGATAGGCACAACGGACACCGACGGCATCGAACTGACCTGGGGGAACGCCGGCGCCATTGTGGCGATGGTCGAAAAGGTCGCCCGGAGGGAAGGGTTCGGGGAGGTGCTGGCCGACGGGACCCAGAAGGCCGCAGAGCGCATCGGGCCCGGGGCGGAGGAGTACGCGGTGGCTATCCGCGGCAAGAGCCTGGCGTACCATGACCCCCGGCTGTCGCCCGCGCTCGGGACCGCCAACATCGCCGACGCCAACCCGGCGCACCATATGGACAGCCAGATCACGGGCATGCTGGCCGACGGCGCGCCGAACGGGGCCGATCCCGCTTTGAGGGCTTCCGGGGACAACCCGTTCGCCGCCTACGCCATCGGGAGCGCGTACCACCAGCTGCTGAACGCGTCGGGCCTCTGCTCCCTTTTCACGGTCGCCACGACGCCCCCGCCGATAGCGGAGCTGATCGCCGGGGCCACGGGGTGGGATTACGGTTGGCCCGAGGCGATGAAGACCGGCCGCCGCATCCTGACGCTGAGGCAGGCGTTCAATGCCCGGGAAGGGCTGACCCCCGACCAGTTCGAGCTGCCCAAGCGGATCGCCCGGTCGGCGAAGGTGGACTACGGGACCCTGCGGGACGGGTACTTCAGGGAGATGCAGTGGGACGCCCGGTCGGGCAAGCCTTCGAAGGAGGCTCTCGAGGCGCTCGGGCTGCTCGGGCTGGTCTCGGACCTCCACTAAACTCCGGGCGCAGGAACCGGACACGACAGGATACAGGAGACGCATGCAATCATTTCGCAAGGCAGGGCGGGTTTGTGCGCTGATCGCGGTTCTGGCCGGGACGGGGTGCCCCCCCTCCCGGGAGGCGGAACCGATGCAGGTTACCGTCGGCGGGGAGGTCATCACGGAAGAGCAGGCCCGGAGCGAGAGCAGGCAGGAGCTGGAGCTTCTCGAGCTGGAATTGCTCCGGGCCCGGGCATCCTACGCCCTGGGCGAGCACAGGATCCTCGAGGAGGCCTTCGAGCGGATGGCCGAGGAGAAGCTGCTCGCCGTCGAAGCCGCGGCGCAGGGCGTGACGCCCCTGGAGTTGGTCGAGACGGAGATACTGGGGAAGGTGCGGGCGCCCGCGGAGGAGGAGGTCGAGGCCTTCTACGAGGCCAACAGGTCCCGGATCTCCCTGCCGCGGGAGGAGGCGGTCCCGCAGATCCGCAACTATCTGGGGCGCCTGCAGGAAGACAGCCTGAAAAAGGAGTTCCTCGCCGGCCTGCAGCAGGCCCACGGGGTTGTCCGGCAGGTCGCCCCCGTCCGTTTCGAGGTCGACGCGCCCAAGCGGCCCTCGATCGGGCCGGCCGGCGCCCCGGTCTCCCTGGTGGCGTTCTCGGACTTCCAGTGCTCCTACTGCAGGGCCTATAGCCGGACGCTCCGGCGCCTGGTGGATCATTACGGCGATTCGGTGCGCCTGGTTTTCCGCCAGTACCCGCTTCCGGGCATCCATCCCGATGCGCAGCGGGCCGCCGAGGCGTCGCTGTGCGCCGCGGACCAGGGCCGTTTCTGGGAGATGCACGACCTTCTCTTCGAGGACCCCGGGAAGCTCGGGGAGGGGGAGGTCCTCAACCGGGCCGAACAGCTCGGCCTGGACGTTCCCGCCTTCCGGCTGTGCCTCTCCTCGGGGAGCCGCGCCGCCCTGGTCCGGGAGGACATGCGCGCCGGCGCCGGCGCCGGGGTCGAGGGGACGCCGACTCTGTTCGTCAACGGCCGGCACATTGACGGCAACCGCCCCTTCGAGGAGATTGCCGCAATCGTCGAGGAGGAGCTCGCCGCCGGGGGGCGCCGGCGGTAGCGCGTCCCCCCCGGCGGGCGCACCCGGCCCGGGCCGCCCCCTGTTTCCGAGGCGCATGGCATGGACTGGTACCTGTATCCCCTGGTCGTGGCCGCCGGGTTCGCGGCCGGGTTTGTCAATACCCTGGCCGGCAGCGGTTCGCTGATCACCCTGCCGCTGCTCATATTCGCCGGCCTTCCGGCCACGGTGGCCAACGGGACCAACCGGATCGCGGTCCTGCTGCAGACGGTGGTCGCGGTCTGGCGGTTCCGCCAGAGCGGGGCGCTCGATGTCCGGCGCGGCCTCCGCCTGACCGTCCCGGCCATCCTCGGCTCCATCGCCGGGGCCCGGATTGCGGTCGATCTCGACGAGCGGTTCCTGGAGAGGACGATCGGCGCCCTGATGGTCGTGATGCTGGCCGTGGTGCTTGTCCGGCCCGCGCGCTGGCTTTCGGGAAGGCCGGAGATGCTTGCGCGGCGGCCGGGATGGCCGCAGCTGGGGCTTCTGTTTTTGATCGGGGTCTACGGGGGATTCATCCAGGCGGGCGTGGGTGTCTTCCTGCTGGCCGGGCTGGTCCTGGGGGCGGGGTACGAACTGGTGCGGGCCAACGCGGTCAAGAACCTGATCGTGATGGCGCTGACGCTTTTCGCCCTGGGCGTGTTCGTCGCCCACGGCCAGGTCGAGTGGCTGCCCGGCCTGGTGCTGGCCGCCGGAAACATGATGGGGGCCTACGTGGCCGCGCATGTGGCTGTCGGGAAGGGCGCGGCCTTCGTCCGGTGGATCCTGGTCGCCGTGATCATCGTCTCGGCCGCGGTGCTGCTCGGGCTGCCCGATCTGCTTCGGGCCCCGGTGCGGTAGCGGCCGACGACAACGCGGGTGGGAGGCGTGAGAAGGGGCCCTGGTGCGGTTGCCCCCAATCCGGGTGTATGGGGGGCCCGCCCTGGTTTTCGTGCACGGCCGGAGTTGCGACGCCCGCTACGGGCGCGCCGAGGACCCTCATTTTTCGAGCAGGCCCCGGGCGGGGACCCTCGACCTTGCCGGGCACGGGCATTCGGGCCGTACCCGAAGCGGCGGTCCGGGAATGGATCATGATTCCCGGGCGGTAGCGCCGGTCACCTCCATGCATCCACGCTGCCGGCCTTCATGAACGCGAAATCCCCCGCCTGCCAGAACAGGTTCGTTTCTCCTCCCAGCGACAGGATGTGGATGCTCGACGGGAATGCAAACTGCGGGATCCGCTCGTCTTTCGGGAGATTCATCCAGGACGCGAACGGCTCCACCCCCCGGCGGCCGACGGGCAGTATGAAATTCTGCACGGCGTAGAAGTCGTCCATCCAGTCCCCCACCGTCACCCGGGTGTTCCGGTGGATCCAGTCGATGAGCTGCTCCTTGGAGTCGAATCCCTCGTTGTCCTTCAGCTGCCGGATAATGGTCGGGTCCAGCAGCAGGGTGGCCGAGGAGAACGGGCTGACGAACTTCAGCCAGAAGGGGATCTGCGGGGCGAAGGCTTTCCCCATGCTCTGGTCCGGGTGCGTAAACCCCCATCCCATGAAGGTGCTGACGACGCTGTCCCCCGCATCGTAGCCCTTCTGGACGTGGAAAGGTTTCCATCCTTCCGGGAGCGCCTCCTCGTTTTCCGCCATGCAGAGGTTGTTGTAGTTGTAGTTGTTCCCCTGGCTCCCCATGTAGGTCTCGCCGATCCGTCCGCCGGCATCGAGGTTGATCGACATCAGGGTCCACGCCCGTCCGATCACGGCGTTGGCCCGGTTGAACGGGCCCAGGGCGCCGATCCCCGAATTCATCCCGATTTCGTTGCGGACGGGGCCGTTGACCACGACCATCGTGGCGAACGACGTCGTCGACGTCGACAGCGACGGCAGCCCGACCGATGCCAGGGCGAGAATGACGGGGAGGTGCTCCGGCCCGGCTCCGGCCATGACCGCGTTTGCGGCGACCTTCTCCACCGTGTAGCTCCAGAGTTCATGGGGGGACGACGGCTGCATTTTGCCGACGATTTCCCCTGCGCCGCGGCTTGTCCCCTTGAGCATCTCGGCGACGCGGTCTTCGGTCGGCAGCACGACGGGGAGGCCGTCGGTCCAGCCGTTTTTCAGAAACGCGCGGTGCAGGTTTTCCTCCGTGTCCGGTTGGGCGAGCCGCGGGGTCGGCCTTTCGATCGATCCCGTTTTCCTGTCTTCCTCCGCCAGGGGGACCGTGAGCGCGGCGATGATTTCGTCGAGAACCGGCTTGGCGGTTACGGGGTCGTTCCCCTGCAGGTATCGCCTGCAGGCGTCGGCGGAGGTGCCCGCGATGGGATGCGGCACGAAGGTGTACCGCATGTTCGGCATGCCTTTTTTATATATATAGCTTTTGACGAGGCTTTCGAATCTCAGGGTGCTGACGGGGGCGGTGGGGACTCCGAGCTTCTCGACTGTCCAGCTGTGGCCGGCGACCGACGGCGCACAGGTGCTTCAATGGCCCACCCCCATGATCATGCCGTGCCCCTTGTCCCTTATTTCGCTCCACAGCTCGGGGTCGTCGTCGAAGTAGGTGCCGATTTTCGTCCGGACGATCCACGTGGTTTGCGGGTATCTGGCCGCCAGGAGCTTCTGCATCTCCGTCAGGAGCTGGTGGGTGTCGGTGAACCCGATGTCGACGATGTAGATGGTTTTCCCCTCGAGGCTGCCGATTCTGGGCGCCATGGGGACGCGCTCGATCGCGGGCGGCTGCCCCAGGGGGTTCAGGACGGTTATCTTCCGTTCCTGCGCCTGGGAAACGCCGGCGGTCGAGATAACCGCAAGCAGAAACGCTGCAATCCGGGACCATCGCCTGCGTTGCATACACCCTCCCTTTCGGTGGGGAAGGCCCCTGCCGGGCCCTCCCCGGTTCCGGCGGCCCGCCCGGGCGTCTAGGTCCGGGGGTCGCCCATTTGGATCGCGATGCGGTGGCGCAGCCGCCGGGGCATGCAGCGGGTCAGGCCGACGAACAGCCGGTACTGCCACCCGGGGATCACCAGCAGCCTGTTCGCCTCCAGCCCCCGCAGGGATTCCCCGACGACGTCCTCGGCCCTCATCCACAGCCTTTTGTGGATGAGGGACCGGTCCATCCCGATGACGTCGTGAAACTCCGTGACGGTGAAACCGGGGCAGAGCGCCTGCACCCGGACGGGGGAGCCGATGCTCCGAAGCTCCAGGTACAGCCCCTCGGTGAAGTGAATGGTCCAGGCCTTGGTCGAGCAGTAGGCGGTGCTGTTGAGCGTGTGGAACAGGCCGGCGACCGAGGAGACGTTGATGATGCCGCCCTCTCCTCTGCGGACCATCCCGCCCAGCGCGGCGTGGGTCAGCCGCTCGACGGCGAGGACGTGCACCCGGTGCATCCGGTCGATGTCCTCGATGCCCGCTTCATGGAACCTCCCCGGGACGCCGAACCCCGCGTTGTTGACCAGGATGTCCAGGCGGGGTTCTGCCGCGATGCGGCGCTCGAGCCGCCGGACATCCTCGTCGAGGGAGAGGTCGGCCGGCAGGGCTTCGGCGTTGCCCATCTCCCGGGCCAGTTCCTCGAGCCGCCGCTTGCGGCGTGCCGCAAGGAGGACCCGGTAGCCTCGGCGGGCCAGCGCCCGTGCGAAGGTTTCGCCGAGGCCGCTCGATGCCCCCGTTACCAGGGCTGTAGGTGGATGCTGGTTCATGCGCGTGTCCGGTCCGCGGCGGGGCGCCGGGTCAGGGTGCGTCCGGGGACGGCCTGGAGGCGACCCACTCCGCCTCCCCGCCCGGGGTCCGTACAGTGCCCCTGATACTTCCAGGGGTGCCCCTGATACTTCCAGGGGTGACCCGGCCCGAGTAGGAGTTCCCCCCCAGGGAGAAGGCGATCCAGTCGCCCTGGAGTTTCGCGTCCCGGACGGGTTCGGGGGAGTCCCCGAACAGGGCCGTCCCCTTAATTTCCTGGAAATTCTGGGTCAGTTCGAGTGCCACCGGCACGGAGCCCTCCGTCCAGGTCCATGCCCCGCCGACTTTGGCGGGCACGATCCAGCAGTAGAGGTTCACCGCGTTGTTGACGGCGCTGCGGTCGGGCGTCCACTCCTCCATCGAGAAGGCGTGGGAGACGACCCTAGTCCCGGGCGCCAGGTCGAGCAGCTTCGGGCGCAGTTTCAGGTTGATGTCCGGCAGCAGGTACATCGTGATGACCGAGGCCCGGCCCAGATCGACCTCGAAAAGATCGGCTTGCTCGAAGGTGGCCCTGCCGGAGACGCCCGCCTTGTCCGCGTTGCGCCTGGACAGTTCCACCATGTCGGGGTTGAATTCGATGCCGAGGGCCGTCGCCCCCCTGCGGGCCGCGGCGATCACGATGCGGCCGTCGCCCGATCCGAGGTCGATGACGAAGTCGGCGGCGGTCACTTCGGCCATGTCGAGCATCGTCTCGACATGGTTGTCCGGCGTCGGCACCCAGATGACGTCCTTGCCCCTCTGCCCGATGTGGGGCTGGTAGTCCTGCGCCCCGGCCGGGGCCGGGAACCAGGGATAGAGCAGAAGCAGGGCGCAGAGAATCAGGCAGGCACGACAGGTCTTGGTCATAGGCCGTCTCCGGGATCCGCGGCGCACGCGGCGCCGCCGGTACGACTATACGGCCTATCGGGGGAAAAGGGAACAGATTTGACGCACCGGCCCGGCCGATGGCGGGGGAGTCCGGGCCCCCCCGCGGCTGTTTCTAGCACCTGGATGCGATCCAGCCGCTGCCGCAGAGCGTGAAGCATTCGCCGCAGGCCCGGCACTCGAGTTCGGCGCCGTCGACCAGGGCGGGCTGCCGCTCGACGCCGCGGCCCTTGAAGTAGACATTGTTGGCTTTCTTGACGTCGGCGCAGTAGCGGACGCAGAGGCCGCAGAGGCTGCAGTCGGTCATGCCCGTCTTGAACCGGGAGGAGGTGACCCCGTACTCCTCGGCATAGGGCTGCCAGGACGGCCAGAGCAGCTCGATGATCATCCGCCGGATCTTCTTCACCTTTTCGGTGGCGGTCTGGACCCGGAGCCCCTCCTCGACGGGGTAGACGCAGGAGGCCACGAGCCGTTTCCGCCCCCGTTTGGTTTCGATCTCCACCATGCACATGCGGCACCCGCCGTATTCTTCCAGCCTGTCGTCATGGCACAGGGTGGGGATGTGGATCCCCGCCGACCGCGCCGCTTCGAGGACGGTCGTCCCCTTTTCCGCCTGTACTGTTTTGCCTTCGATCTCTAGAGTTACTGTTCCCATGGAGCCACCTCCCTACGCGTTGGTTTCCTGCAGGGCGGACCCCGCGGGCTGTTGGTGCATCGTCGACGCCGGTACCTTGACGACCGCGCTGAATTTTTCCGGGCAGGCCGTGAAGCAGGCGCCGCACTTGATGCATTTTTCCTGGATGATGGTGAAGACCTTGTCCTTGGATTTGTCGATGGCGTCCACCGGACAGTTGCGGTAGCAGGCGCCGCAGGCCGTGCACTTCTCCTGGTCGATGGTGTAGGCGATCAGGGCGGTGCAGACGCCGGCGGGGCAGCGCTTGTTGCGGATATGCTCCTCGTACTCGGCGCGGAAGTACTTCAGGGTGCTCATCACGGGGTTCGGCGCCGACTGGCCGAGCGCGCACAGCGACGCGGCCTGCATGAACTCCGAGAGCTCCTCGAGCAGCCCGAGGTCCTCCTCCCGGCCCCGGCCCTCGGTGATGTTGTTGAGGATGCGCAGCATCTGGCGCAGCCCCTCGCGGCAGGGGACGCACTTCCCGCACGACTCGTGGGCGAGGAAATTCGTGTAGTAGCGGGCCGTGTCGACCATGCAGGTGTTCTCGTCCATGACGATCATGCCGCCGGACCCCATCATCGAGCCCACCTTGGTGAGTTCGTCGAAATCCACCGGGAGATCCAGGAGGGATTCGGGGATGACGCCGCCGGAAGGCCCCCCGGTCTGCACGGCCTTGAAGGCTTTCCCGTTCTGAATGCCGCCGCCGATCTTGAAAATGATGTCGCGGAGGCTGATGCCCATCGGGACTTCGACCAGCCCGTTGTTCCGCACCTTGCCGACCAGGGAGAAGATCTTGGTCCCCTTGCTCTTGTCGGTGCCCATGGCGGTGAACCACCCGGCCCCCTTGTTGACGATCTGGGGGACGTTGGCCCAGGTTTCCACGTTGTTGAGGCAGGAGGGCTTGCCCCAGACGCCTTTTTCCGAGGTGTGGATGTATTTGGGGCGGGGTTCGCCGACCGTCCCCTCGATGGCCGACATCAGGGCGCTGCTTTCCCCGGAGACGAAGGCCCCCGCGCCGCGGTGGATCTTCACGTCGAAGGAAAAGCCGGACCCGAGGATGTTCGTTCCCAGCAGCCCGTACTCCCGCGCCTGCTCCAGGGCGATGCGCACGTGGTTGTAGGCGAGCGGGTACTCCTGGCGGACGTAGACGAAGCCCTCGGCGGCGCCGATCGTGTAGCCGCCGATGATCAGCCCCTCGACGACGCTGTGGGGGTTCCCCTCCAGGATGCTGCCGTCCATGAACGCGCCCGGGTCGCCCTCGTCGGCATTGACGATCACGTACTTGGGCTCCCCTTCGGCGTTGCGGGTCGTCTCCCATTTCCAACCCGCCGGGAACCCGCCTCCCCCGCGGCCGCGCAGGTTCGCCGCGGTGATCTCCTTCAGGACGTCCTCGGGCGTCATTTCCGTCAGCGCCTTCACCAGGGCGGCGTATCCCCCCATGGCGATGTAGTCGAGGATGCTCTCCGAATCGATCTGGAGGTTGCTGTCGAGCAGGACGCGTTTTTGGTCCCTGTAGAACGGGATTTCCTTCATCCTGCGGACGGTCCCGGAGCCTTCCGGGTCCTTGTAGAGGAGCTTTTCGAGGTTCCCCCCGCCCGAGACGACGCTGTCGAGGACGTCGGGGATGTGTTTGGCCCCCACCCCCACGAGGCAGGTCTCCTCCGGGTCGATGAACACCATCGGGCCGTGCTGGCACAGGCCGTGGCACCCCGTTCTGCGGAGGCCGACGGAGCCGCCGATGCCGCGGCTGTCGATTTCCTTCTCGAAGGAGTCGGCCAGCGCCGCGGCCCCGTAGGCGCGGCAGCCCGTGCCGGTGCAGACCGACAGCCAGGCCGCCTTGGCTTTGCGCCCGGCGAGGGCCTCTTTCCTCAGTTTTTTCAGATCGGCGGGTTTCTCTAAGCGAGGCATGGTTCCTCCTCCTCCTTCTTCAGGGTCTTGATGATTTTATCGAGCTGGGTTTTCGACGGGTTCTGATGGTAGACGGCGTCGACCCGGACCACCGGCGCCAGGGCGCAGCATCCCAGGCAGTGGACCGTTTCCAGGGTGAACATCTGGTCCTTGTCGGTTTCCCCCTCCCTCAGGCCGAGGGTGCTCGAGATCCTGCTGAGCACTTCGGAGGCCCCGCGCACGTGGCAGGCGGTCCCGGTGCAGACCTGGACCATGTGGCGCCCCCGGGGCTGCAGGCTGAAGGCCTCGTAGAAATTGGCGATGACGAGTATTCTGCAGATCGGGATGTTCAGCCGGCCGGAAATCCAGTTCAGGACGTGCCGCGGCAGCCAGCGGAAGGTCTCCTGCACGTCGAGCAGCACCTGGATGAGCGCATTCTTCTGGAAACTGTATTTCCGGAGGATGGCGTCGACCTTCACCAGGTCGTCCCGGATGTCGAGGATCGCGCGCTCCTTGCGCTTGATCTGCCCCAGGTTCTCGGCGTGGTATTTCGCCTCGTTTTCGAGGTAGGTCAGCTCGTCGAGCAGCTGCTTCTTCTCGAGACCCATCGCGTAGGCCTCCCCCAGGACGTCGAGCCCCTGCAGCAGCAGGTCGTATTTCTTTGAGGCGTCCTTGCCGCCCTCGGCGCCGGCGGCCTCCTCGCGCAGGCTGCTGAGATGCAGGGCGCGGCGGACGGTTTCCAGCAGCTTTTCGGCATCGACCGGTTTGGTCAGGAAGTCGAAGGCGCCGTGCTTCATCGCTTCGACCGCGGCGTCGACCGACGCGTTGGCCGCGACGACGACGGCGACGGCCGTCGGGTCCTTCTTGGGCAGACTTTCGAGTACCTCAAGGCTTCCGTCCTCTGGTATGGTTACATCGAGGATCACCACGCGGGGGTGCTCCTTTTCGGCCAGGCCCAGGCCCAGGCGGGCGTTCGCCGCGCTCAGGGCTGAAAACCCGGCGGACTCGATGGCTCGGACGCAGTCCGCGGCAGCGCCCTTGTCGCTGTCGATGACGAGCACGTCGGGCGGGAGCGCGGCAGATCGCTTGTTCGCTTCCTTCTTGCTGGCAGGCATAAACAACCTCATTGTTTGGTTGAAAAGCAACGGTTAATTTCATTGCAGGGATTCGTTGGGCGTGTCTACAATAACAGCCAAGGTTGTCCCAGGTTCCAACGGGCGCTTGTCTGCAAACCGCGAATGAAGACAAGCGGTACATATTGTACCACCGGGGACAAAATGTGTGAATGGTGAAAAACGTGCGGTTTTCGAGGGAGGGACTGCAATGGAACTGAGGACCACCTACCTGGGCTTGTCCCTGGACAACCCCATCATCGTGGGAAGCTGCGGCCTGACGCAGGATGCGGACAAGATACGGAAATGCGAGCAGGCCGGCGCCGGGGCCGTCGTGATGAAGTCGCTGTTCGAGGAGCAGATCCGGAGCATGGACCCCGGCCTGCTCGACGACACACTCCTGCACCCGGAGGTGATCGGGTACATCCAGGCGGAGCTCGGGATGCTCTACGGTCCTCGGGAATATCTCGAGACGATCGAGGCCGCCAAGAAGAGCGTCTCGATCCCCGTCATCGCCAGCATCAACTGCCATACCTCCAAATGGTGGCTCGACTACGCCAGGCAGATCGAGGCCGCCGGCGCCGATGCGCTCGAGCTCAACGCCTACGTCTTCCCCCTGGACCCGGCCCGGACCGGGGCGGACCTGGAAAAGGTCTACGTGGAGATCCTCGATTCCGTGAAGAGGGAGTTGCGGATCCCGGTGGCGATGAAGCTGCCCCCCTATGTCACCTCGTTCGGGAATCTGGCCGCGGAGCTCGCCGGCCGGCGCGCCGACGGCCTGGTGCTTTTCAACCGCTTCGTCAATCCGGAAATCGACATCCACACGCTCAAGGTTTCCGTCAAGGCCTCCTTCAGCGACATCCAGGGCTTCTACACCAGCCTGCGCTGGATCGCGCTGCTTTCCGGGGAACTGGACCTGGACATCGTACCGAGCGGGAACATCCACACGAGCGAGGACGTCATCAAGCAGATCCTGGCCGGCGCGCCCGCCGTCCAGGTCGTTTCGGTCCTCTACTCGAAAGGGCTCCGGGAGATCGAGGCGATAAAAACGGGGTTGGCGGAGTGGATGCGGGAGAAGAAACTCGGCTCGATCGACGAGTTCCGCGGCCGGCTCAACCAGACGAACAACCCGCAGTCGATGGCCTACATCCGGGCGCAGTACATCAAGCAGTTCGCGGGGATCGAATGACGGGAACCCCGGGAGCCTCCCATGAGTGATATCGGCGCGGTCGTCATGCACGCCTTCATGATCAGCGGCTTCGTCGCGGTCATGATGCTCGTCATCGAGTACATCAATGTCTTAAGCCAGGGCCAGTGGCAGCAGCGGCTGGGGAACCGCCGCTGGGGGCAGTACCTGCTCGCGGCCGGGCTCGGAGCGACCCCCGGGTGCCTGGGCGCCTTCGCCGTCGTGGCCATGTATTCCCACGGGAGGATCTCGCTCGGGGCGGTCGTGGCGGCGATGATCGCCACCAGCGGCGACGAGTCCTTCGTGCTGTTCGCCCTGGTGCCGAAAACCGCCCTCGAGCTGACCCTGGTGCTGTTCGCGATCGGACTGGCCGCCGGGGCCCTGACCGACCGCGTCCTGGGCCGGCGCATGACCGAGGCGATTACCTGCCGCCAGGGCTTCCACTTCCATCAGGAGGAGCACTGCCGGTATTTCGAGAAGGAGCAGTTCGTCCGGCAGTGGAGGAACTGCTCGGCCGCGCGCGGGATCCTCTCCTTCTCCCTGCTGGCCTTCATCATCGCCATCGCCACCGGGCAGATCGGGCCCCCGCGCTGGGACTGGATCCGCGCCACCCTGCTGGGGGTGTCCCTGGTGGCCGCCTTCATCGTCACCACCGTTCCCGAGCACTTCCTGGAGGACCATCTCTGGAAGCACGTCGTGCGCGAGCATGCGCTCCGCGTATTCCTCTGGACCCTGGGCTCCCTGCTCGTGCTGCACCTGGTCGTGGAACGGTGGGAGGTCGGGGGGGCGCTCGATCAGGGCAGGTGGATCATGCTTCTGGTCGCCGGCCTGGTGGGCCTGGTCCCCGAATCCGGCCCCCATCTCATCTTCGTCACCATGTACGCCGAGGGCCTGGTGCCTTTCGGCGTCCTTCTCACGAGCTCGATCGTGCAGGACGGCCACGGCATGCTGCCGCTTCTGGCCCATTCCCGGCCTGCGTTTGTCGCCATCAAGCTGATCAACCTCGCCGTCGGTCTTCTCGCCGGGTCGCTGTGGCTGGCCGCCGCGCCCTAGGCGTCCTGGAGGCCGTAGCGCTCCATCTTCTCCCTGAGCGTCTTGCGGTTGATGCCCAGGTGCCGGGCGGCCCGGGTCTTGTTCCCACGGAACTGCTCCAGGATGCGGAGAATCTCGTCCCGCTCCAGGCGGGCCAGGGATCCTTCGGCCGCCCCGGGGTCGTCGGGGGACGCCGGCGTCTCCGGGGCGATGTCGCCCGGGGCGATGGAGTCCCCGGAGCACGCGGCGACGGCGCGGTTGAGGAGGCCGACCAGCTCGCGCACGTTCCCGGGCCATTCGCGCCGTTGCAGGGAGCGCATGGCTTCGTCGGACACACCGGGCGCCGGGCGATGGTTTTCCGCGGAGAATTTCCGGATGTAGTAGTCGGCCAGCGGGGGGATGTCCTCGACCCTTTCCCTCAGGGGCGGGACGGCGATGCGGAGGGCGTTGATGCGCCAGAACAGGTCCTCGCGGAAGGCCCCCGCGTCCACCTGCCGGGAGAGGTCGCGGCAGGTGGCGGAGACGATGCGCACGTCCGCCTGCCGTCCCGAGGCGTCCCGCCCGGGCGGGACGCCCTGCCCGAGGATCACCTGCAGCAGACGCTGCTGCAGGGCGGCGCCCAAGTCGGAGATCTCGTCGAGGAAGAGCGTGCCCCCCTCGGCCTGCCTCAGCTTGCCCGCGGCGGCCCCGGCCGCGCCGGGAACCGCCTCCCGGGGAGTCCCGAACAGCTCGATCTCCAGAAGCCGGTCCTCGGATTTCCGGCAGTCGACCGAGACGAAGCGCCGGTTGGACCTGCGGCTCAGCCGGTGGATCGCCCGGGCGATGACCTCCTTGCCGGTTCCTGGCTCCCCCGAAACAAGAACGGGCGCGTCGACGCTGGCGGCTTTTTGCAGGAATTTCCCGATCCGGCGCATCGCCTCGGAGCGCCCGATCAATACCTGCGCGAGCATCATGCGTTCGAGTTCCTGCGCGATGCAGGCGTCTTCGAGCGCCCTGCGGGAGTGCCGCGCCGCTTCCCCGATAAGGGCTATGAGGGCGCCGGGCGCCCCGGGCGCCTCGATGCAGTCGAAGGCGCCGGCCCGCATCGCCTCCTCGGCCGAAGGGGAGCCCGTTGTACGGGAGCCCGCCTGCGCCGCCAGAGCGAGAACGGCCGTGCTGGGGGATTCCTGCTTCAGTTGCGCCAGGACCTGCAGGCCCGGGAGGTCGGGGATTTCCAGATCGAGCACCGCGACGTCGAACGACTCCCGCCGTGCCTTTTCGAGGCCCAGCCTCCCGGTTTCGGCCGTCGTGACGCTGTACCCGGATGCTAGAAGATCCTCGCGGCACCCGGATGGAACCGCTGTTCGGCCGCCGATGAGGAGGACTCGTCCCTGGGGTGGCATCGGCCATTCTCCTTAGGGTGGAAGGTCCCGGCAGGGGCCCGCCGCAGTTGGCAAAGACCCGCCGCTGTCGGCAGGGGCCCGCCGCAGTTGGCAAAGACCCGCCGCTGTCGGCAGGAGCCCGCCGCAGTCGGCGGGGCCCGCCGTTTTCTGCCGCCATGATACGCCTACGGGATGCCCGGATCAAACCCGGACGCATCTTCCTTTGCCGGCCCCGATCCGGGGCCCCGGCGAAACCTTCCTGCTCCGCCTTCCGGGCAAAGGCCGCATGTCAGACGGCCGGCTGAATGCATCCCAACAGGCGGCCCGGGTCCATCCCTGGAGCGGCGGGGTGGCCGCTCGCCCCGTCGATGATGCAGTCGGCGGCGATTCTGCCGACGACGGGGGCGCAGGTGATGCCGTGGCCGCCCAGCCCCGCAACCCAGTACAGGCCCCGCACCCTGGGGTCGCTCCCTATGGTGAACATGTCGTCGGGGGCGAAGGTGCGCATTCCCGACCAGGCCCGGGCGACCCGGGCGTCGGCCAGCGAGGGGAGCCAGAAGGAGGCCTTGGCCGCAATCCGCTCGATCTGGGCCTGCTCGACGATCTCCCCCTGTTCCGGGGTGACCGCCACGGCGTCGCACCCGCTCATCAGAAGGCCGCCGCTTTCGGGCCTGAAATAGAACTCCTCCCCGACGATCCAGATCACCGGCCAGCGGGGGTGGACGGCGTCGAGGGGCTCGGTGACGAGCAGGTGGCGCCGGTAGGGGGTGAAGGGGAGGGAGTACCCGCGGAAATTCGCGGAAACGGACGCCCAGGCGCCGTTGGCCACGACGACCTTGGACGCCTCCATGAACCCGTCGGAGGTGTCGACGCCCCGGATCGCGCCGCCCTCGCATTCGAGGCCCCTGTACTCGCAGTTCAGCCGCAGCTCTGCCCCCTCGCGGCAGGCTCCCTGGAGGAATCCCTGGAAGATTGCATGCACATCGAGAACGCCGTCCTCGGCATTGTATGCCGCCGTCACCAGGCCGGGGGCGAGGACGGGGACTTGTTTGTAGATCCTCCCCGCGCGGACTCTTTCCAGCTTCGCTTCCGGGTTGGCCTCGCACCAGCGGTCCAGCGTCGGGACGTGTTCGGCACGGGCCGCCAGGTACACGCCGACGGAATCCACCAGCGGGACTTCGGAAAATGCATCCGGGGGGTTGAGGTAGAATCCGGCGGACTCGCGGGCCAGCCGGTTGATCTCCGGTTCCGGGATCAGGGTGCGCAGGATGGCGGCGTTGCGCCCCGTCGACTGTGCGCCCGCAATCCTGTCCTTTTCCAGCAGGACGATGTTCCGTTCCCCCCTGCGGGTCAGGAAGTAGGCGGTGGAGGCCCCCGCTATGCCGCTGCCGACAATTATGATTCGGTCCTTGCCCATGTTCTTCTCTCCCGCGGTCGCACGCGCGCCGCATCGGGGCGCCGGCAGTCGCCTCCGGTGGTGGTCCCGATCTGTCCGTTCGAGCCGCCCCCTGCCGTACGCGCCCGCCTTTCCGGGACGGAGGGGTTCGGGACCGGAAATAATACCACCGGTGCGGGGAGAGTCCAATCCCGATTGCGCGTGGCCACGGCCGCACGGCACCGGCCCGCGCCGGGCGGATGGGTTTGCTTTGAGCGCCGAAGTCCTGTATACATCTGTGTCGGAGGCCCGACCGCGAGGGCGCGCATCGCCCGCCGGGGACAATCGAGCCGGGCCATGGGTAGGGGGTATGCTCCACGGTAAATGCTTGGCTGCGTCGCTGGTGGTTCTCGTGGGCGCGGCGCTCGCGGGCGCTTTCGTCCTGTACCGGGCCCTGCCGCATCGCGGCGTCCCGATGCCCGGCGTTGCCGACGGTGAGGAAACAGCGGCCGCCCGGCCCGAAGGCGGTGCGCCGGAAGCCGGCGGTGCGCCGGAAGCCGGCGGTGCGCCGGAAGCCGGCGGTGCGCCGAAGTCCGGCGGTGCGCCGAAGTCCGGCGGTGCGCCGGATGCCGCCGGCGGACGGGACAGGTTTGCGCTCGTCAGCCGTTTGCTGGAGGCCCGGGGGAGCAGACCCCGGTTCGGTGCCTACAGGGTGACGAGCATCATCGCGTTCGACGGGGCGCCCGAAAAAAGCCGCGCCACCCTGGAAGAGCTGGCCACGGGGATCAGCCGCACCTGGCGCGTCCGCGACATTCTGCCCGATCACTCCGAGCTCGCGCTCATCAAGCACGACTACGTCGTCCTCGAAAACAACGGCGTGAGGAAACGGCTGCATTTCAACGCGGACGCCGGGCGGAATCTTCCAATGGACCCGGGATACCGGCGGATCGGCGACAACGAGTTCGATCTGAACCCGTACGGGGTGTTCCGTGGGGAGGCCGACCGGGTGCTCGACTTTTCCATGAACGTCCACGCACGGGACGGCGGCATGGCCGGGATCCGGATATCCGGCGTCCGGAGCGGCACCCTGGCCGAGACTCTCGGGCTGAGGGAGGGGGACGTGCTCCTGGAGGTCAACGGCCGGCCCGTCGACAGCATCCTCAACAGCGTCCGGGCCTGCATGAACGCCTACGGCTCCGACGACCTGCAGCTGTCGGTTCTCCGCGACGGCCGCCGGGTCCCTTTGACCTACCATCTCTTCTGGGAAGGGGAGGGGGCCTGGACCCCGAAGGACGTGCTGAATTCCAGGGCGGTCTCCTCGCTTTTCGACGATGTTTCCCTGTCGAACCTGTTTTGATCCCCGCACCCTTCCGGCGGGATCAGTACCTGATGGCGGCCTCCCCCGTGCGGCAGGCTTCGGCCACGGCCGCCCGCTTGTGGATTCAGTCGAAAATACAGGCCCCCGGAGGGATTCAGAAACAGGGCGTCCTTGTACGGGCCCGGCGCCTGCGTCCCGCAGGGCGCGGGGCAGAGCGCCGGGATCTCCGCCCCGCCCCGGTGTCTTGGGGCAGCTGGCGCTGCCGGGCCTGCGGGCAACGGCGGGCCGGCGCGGGCCGCAGCCCTATTTCACGCGTTTCGCCTTGAAGGATTCGCCCCCCTGGCCGCCCACGTCGCGGGTCAGCTGCATCTCGTCGCCCGATAGCGTGCCGGTGTATTCGATGCGCAGCGGCATGCCGGAATAGTCCAGGTTCTCGACGAAGGACACCTTGTCGCCGTCGATCTTCCCCTCGACGATCTCCGACTCCGAATCGGCTCCGCCGATATTCTGCGACGCCTTTCCGGTGAAGCCGGCGCCGTCGGCCTTGAACTCGAAAGTGTATTTCTGCAGACCCACCTGGGAGTCGAACTCCGCCGTCCACTTCCCGGAAATGTCCGCAGCAAAAACACCGACCAGGCCGCACAGGACCACTGCGGCCAGAACCACGCTCGTGCGAAGTGCCATGATGCACCCTCCATGTAAGATAGTTAGTGCCAGACAGTATATACCAGATGCCGGGAACGTTCACCAAAATGCGGCGCCCCGCCTAGCGGGTTCTCTCGTAATCGGCGACCTTGGCCAGGATCTCGTCGATCGAGTGCGTGTTGGCGTAGCCGATCAGGTTCTTGACCTTCGTGATGTCCGGGACCCGGCGCTCCATGTCCTCGAACCCCTCCTGGTAGGCGTCCTTGTAGGGGATGTGGCAAAGCGTGGACCGGCTGCCCGTTATGGAGACGGTCCGCCGCGCCAGGTCGTTGATGGAAATCTCCTCCTCGCCGCCGATGTTGAAGATCTCCCCGACGGCGCGTGGTTCCCCGACCAGGTCCAGGATCCCGCGCACCACGTCCTCGACGTAGGTGAACGTGCGCGTCTGCGTGCCGTCGCCGAAGACGGTGATGGGTTCGTTCTTCAACGCCTGCCCGACGAAGCGGGGGACGACCATCCCGTAGCGGCCCGTCTGCCTCGGGCCGACCGTGTTGAAGAACCGCGTGATGATGACCGGGAGCCGCTTGGTCCGGTAGTAGGCGAGCGCGAGGAATTCGTCCATGGCCTTGGTGGCGGCGTAGCTCCAGCGCAGGACGTGGGTCGGGCCGTAGATGCGCAGGTCGGATTCCGAGAGCGGGACCCGGGAGTTCTTCCCGTAGACTTCCGAGGTGGAGGCCAGCAGCACCATTTTCCGGAACTTGTCGGCCAGCTCCAGGACGGTCTCGGTCCCCGCGATGTTGGTGTGGATCGACTTGAGGGGCTCGTCGATGATGAGCTTGACCCCGACGGCCGCCGCCAGGTGGACGACCGTGTCGCATATGCCGACGAGCTCGAGCATGGTGTCGCGGTGGAGGATCGTGTCGTTGACGAAATGGAACCGGGGGTCGGCCAGCAGCGGCTCGATGTTCGACAGGCTGCCCGTGGAGAGGTCGTCGACGGCGTAGACCTCCTCGCCCCGGGCCAGGCAGGCCTCGCACAGGTAGGAGCCGATGAATCCCGCGCCGCCCGTTATCAGAATTTTCAATGTGCCGCCTCCTTGCGCCGCTTGAATCTAGTATGATCGGCCGCCGGGGTCAACCCTATAAAGAACGCGGCCTCCGGCGAGGGCCCCTCGGGCCGGCGGCCAGTATTTTGCCCCCTGTGCCCCGTCGCTGGTTTATAATGGCCCGGATCCGATTATGCACAGACCGCCCAAGCATTCCACCCCGCCCGAGAGGCGGGAGAGCCGGAGACGGCGCACCATCCTGGCCAGCATCCTGCTGCTGATCCTCGGCCTGGCCGCCACCCAGGTGTTCCTCCACCAGACCTCGGTCGGCAGCCCCCGTTTCGTCCGGATGACGTTCGTGCTCTACACGGGCACCGCCCTGGTCGTTCTGGCCATCCTGGGGCTTGCGACGATCCTGGGGCGGAACCTGGTCAAGCTCTATTTCGAGAGGAAGAGCGGCCAGGTGGGCAGCGGGTTCAAGACCAGGATCGTCCGCATGTTCATCATCCTCTCGCTTCTGCCCGCGGTCCTGCTGTTCCTTCTGGCCTACGGGCTGATCAGCTCCCAGATCGACCAGTGGTTCCAGGCCCCGCTGGCGGAAATGATGGAGCACAGCCGCCACCTGGCCGAGCGGTACTACGACGAGGCGGAGCAGCGCGGGAAGTATTTCGCCGCCGGCATCGCGGGGTATGTCGGGGCCGTCGACGGCCTCGGGCCGGAGGGGCGCGCCAGGCTGCGGGCGAAGCTCGTCGAGTTCCGCCACCAGTACGACATCGACAACGTGGAGGTCTACGACGCCCGGTGCCAGAGGATCCTCGGGACGGGCGCCTCCCCTTCGGGGGAGCCGCACCGGGAGTCGGTGCTGAGGCTGGTCCGGAGCACGATCGACGGCGGGAGGGGGGGGTTCCGCGTGGCCCGCCTCGACCCCATGGACCCCCACCGGGAGATTTCATGGGCGACGGCCCCGGTGCGGGACGCCCGCGGCGCCGTCGTCGGCGCCGTCGTTGCCGAAACGCTCAACTATCACAGCGCCGGCTACCGGTCGGGAGAGGTGCTGCTGGCCTACCAGAAGTACGGGGAGCTGCAGAGCGAGAAGAACACGCTGCGCGCCAGCACGCTTTTGATCCTCGGGCTCTCGACCCTCCTGATCGTTTTCGCCTTCTCCTGGTTCGCCCTCTACCTGGCCAAAAGGATCACGGTCCCGATCCAGGCCCTGGAACAGGGCGCCGCAGCCGTCGCCGCGGGGAACCTCCAGCACCGTGTCCGCAGCGAGGCGCTCGACGAGCTCGCCGGCCTGATCGCGTCGTTCAACCAGATGACGATGAACCTCCAGGATAACGAAAAGCGCATCGCCTCGGCGCAGCAGAGCCTGCAGAGGACCAACGTGGAGCTCGACGACCGCCGGCGCTACATCGAGACCATCCTGCAGACGATCGCGACGGGCGTGGTATCCCTGGACCGGCACTACCGCATCCGGACGATGAACCGGGCCGCTGTGGAGATGCTCCGGCTCGAGGCCGTCCCCGAGGGGGCCCGGGTCGAGGACATCGTCCCTGCGCCGGCCGGGGAGGCCCTCAACGGGCTGCTGCGCAGGTCCTCCCTCCTGGGCGGGGCCGTCAAGGACATCCACCTGCCCTTCCCGGGGAAAAGCCTGCACCTGGCCTCGGTGGCCACCCCCATCACAGACGCCGCCGGCCGGCCGGCCGGGTGGGTGCTGGTGCTCGACGACGTGACGGAGCTGCTCCGGATGGAAAAACTCGTGGCCTGGCAGGAAGTGGCGCGCCGTATGGCCCACGAGATCAAAAACCCGCTGACGCCGATCCAGCTTTCGGCCGAGCGCCTGCTCGACCGGTACCGGCGGCTGGGCCCTCCCCCGGAGGCCGGGCTTCCGGGGGAGGCCGGGCTTCCGGGGGAGGCCGGGGACTGGCGCGGGGCGTACGCGAAGTTCGACGCCGTCGTCGAGGAATGCACCCGGACCATCATCCAGGAAGCCGGGTCGCTCAAGAACCTGGTGGACGAGTTTTCCAGGTTCGCCCGGCTCCCCCAGGTGCGCCCGGAGGAGGCGGACCTGCATGCGATCCTCGACAACACGCTCGCGCTCTACAACGGGCGCATCCAGGATGTCTCGGTCCTGCGGGACTACGATCCCGCCGTCGCCGGCCTCCGCCTGGACCCGGAGCAGATCAAGCGCGTGTTCATCAACCTGTTCGACAACGCGCTCGAGGCGATGTCGGACAACACCGGCGCCAAGGTCCTGGAGCTCCGCACGCGCCGCCTAATGGAGGGGGATTCGGTCCGTATCGAAATCTGCGACAGCGGGAGGGGGTTCTCCGGGGAGTACCAGGACAGCCTGTTCCTCCCCTATTTCTCCGGGCGCAAGGGGGGGACAGGCCTCGGGCTGGCCATCGTGCGCCAGATCGTGTCGGACCACAACGGGAGCGTCCGCGCGGAACCAAATCTGCCCGTAGGGACGAAGATCATTATCGATTTGCCCTTGGCCGCCGCATGAATCCGGGCCACAATAAGCCGTTATGACGCCGCATCTGGTTCTCATCGTGGACGACGAAAAAGGTGTGCAGACCTCCCTGGGAGGGATCCTGGAGGACGCCGGGTACGCGTCCCGGTCCGCCTCGAGCGGCGAGGAGGCGATGGAGATGCTGGCCCGGGAGATGTTCCCGGTGATCCTTCTCGACGTCTGGCTGCCCGGGATGGACGGCATCGAGGCGCTGGCCAACATCCGGCAGGCCAGCCCCGAGTCCTTCGTGATCATGATTTCGGGGCACGGGTCGATCGAGACCGCGGTCCGGGCCACCAAGCTGGGCGCCTTCGACTTCGTCGAGAAGCCGCTGTCGCTCCAGAAGACGCTTCTGGTCGTCGAGAACGCCTTCCACCAGTACCGGCTCGAGGAGGAGAACCGGCGTCTCCGGCGGCAGATCGTGGCGGAGCACGTCATGATCGGCGACTCGGTCCCCATGCAGGCGCTCAGGCAGCAGATCGCCTTCGCCGCCCCGACCAACGGGCGGGTGCTGATCTGCGGCGAAAACGGCACCGGGAAGGAACTCGTCGCGCACCTGATCCACCTCAACAGCGCGAGGCGGGACGGCGCCTTCGTGGAGATGAACTGCGCCGCCATCCCCGAGGAGCTGATCGAGAGCGAGCTCTTCGGCCATGTCAAGGGGTCGTTCACGGGGGCCACCGAGGACAAGGAGGGGAAGTTCTCCCAGGCCGACGGGGGGACCCTGTTCCTCGACGAGGTCGGGGACATGAGCCCGAGGACGCAGGCGAAGGTTCTCCGGGTCCTGGAGGAGCAGCGGTTCACGCCCGTGGGGGGGAAGGCGTCGGTCCGGGTCGACGTCCGGGTGATCGCCTCGACCAACAAGAACCTGGAAAGGGAGATCGAGCTCGGGAATTTCCGCGAGGACCTCTACTACCGGCTCAACGTGCTCCCTTTCCAGATGCCGCCGCTGCGGGACCGCAGGGAGGACATCCCGGTCCTGGCGGAGTATTTTCTGCGGGACTACGCCCGCCGCTACGGGCGCAAGGGGCCGTCGCTGACGCCTAAGGCGATGGAGATGCTGGAGAACTACCCGTGGCCCGGAAACGTCAGGGAGCTCCGCAACACCGCCGAACGCCTGGTCATCATGACGCCCAGGCAGCGCATCGACATCTACGACCTGCCCGAAACGATTCTCCGCCGCTCCCTCCCGCAGAGGAACGAGGACGAGGACGCGGCGTCGCTGCAGGACGCCAGGGAGCGGTTCGAGCGGGAGTTCATCACGCAGAAGCTTGTGGAGCACAAGGGGAGCATCAGCCGCGCGGCCCAGGCGCTGCACATCGAGCGGACCAACCTGTACCGCAAAATGAAACAGCTCGGCATCCCCTACTCCGGCAAGGAGAACGGCAGCTCCGAGTAGCCCCCCCCCCGGGGCGGCGGCCTAGATCGAAAATGTCGCCACGTTGCGCATGGAATCGTACTCGAGCGCCAGGTCCCTGAAGTTGACGTTGTCGATGATGCGCGACGTCGCCTGGTGGATGTCCTTCCAGATGCTGCGGAAAACGCAGGTGTACATCTCATCGCAGCCCGTGTAGTCCTGCCGGATGCACGAGATCGGCTCGGTCGGGCCTTCGATGAGCCGGATGATGTCGCCGACGGTGATTTTTTCCGGCGGGCGGGCCAGCAGGTACCCGCCGTTGCTCCCGCGGCGGCTTTCGATGATGCCGTGGATTTTCAGCCCGGAAAAAATCTGCTCCAGGAATTTCACGGGGGCGTCGATGCGCCTGGCCGTGTCGTGAATGCTGACCGGCTCCCGCCCCTCGTAGCACAGGGCCAGGTCCAGCACCGCCTTGAGCGCGTAGTCGCTTTTATAGGATATCTTCATGATCCGCCGCCCCGGCCTCCATCCCGGTCCAGTATAGCATCGGGCCGGGATGCGCGCCGAAACAAATACGGGCGAAGGGAGCCGGGGCGCCTCCGGGGCCGGCGCGGGCCCCGCGCGCACCCGCTAGGCCTTGCCCGGGGACCGGGTTCGGAGCAGTATGGGATCGGCCGGGGCGATGCCGACCGTCGTCGGCCTCCTGGAATCGAGCATGTCGGCATGCAGGCCAACGCCGGCCTTGGGGTCGAAGGCGGACTCCTCCTTGCGCTGGGTCCCTTCGCTGAACATCATGCCCTGGTGCAGCAGGCCCTCGAGCATGGGGGCGCCCGGATCGTCGATCATGCCGCCTCCTCCGGCGGCCCCGGGACATCCGGGTCCCGCGCCCCGCCGGCAGGCCCGTCCTGGGATTCAGACCGTGGACAGCAGCGCGCGCTTGACCAGGGTCTTGGCGATCTGCTTCTTGAACTGGGCCGCCTCGGGGAAGGAGCTGGCGTCGGCGACGGCCGCCGCGGCAGCGGCTTCGGCCGTGGCCTCGTTGATCGGCTTGCCGGCGACGGCCGCCTCGGCCGCCTGCGCCCGGCGGGGCCTGGGCGCGACCGCGTTGAGGCAGATGCGGGGGCTCGGCCCGCCGACGAGCACGGCGCAGTTGACGATCGGGAAGTCGATCGATTTCCGGATCGCGAACTTCAGGAACGCGCTCTTGGAGCCGGCCGGGGGCTCGGGGACCTGGATCTCCCGGATGAACTCGCCGGCCTCGAGCACCGTGTTCCCCGGTTTCCCGACCTGGAAGAACTTCTCGACGTCGACGGTGCGCCGGTTGGTGACGACGCGGGCTCCGAGCGCGATCAAGGCCGGGGCCGTGTCGCTCGGGTGCACGGCGAGGCAGCCGCCTTCGGCGCCGAAGATGGAGTGGTAGCGGTTGTCCCCCGTCATGGCGAAGCACGTGCTCCCACCCTTGCGCGCGCAGTCGAAGCGGTTCTCCGGCTTGCGGAAGTACCAGCAGCGGTGCAGCTGGGCGATGTTGCCGGCCAGGGTGCCCATCTCCCGCACGTGCGGCGACGCCACCCGGGACGCCGCCAGGGCCAGGGCCGTGTAGGTCTTGCGGACCGCCGGGTCGGCGGCGATGTCGGCCAGCCGCGCGGTGGCGCCGATCCGGAGCATGCCGCCCTCGGCCCGGATGTAGTCCAGGCCGGGGACGGTCTTGATGTTGACGAGGGTCCCCGGGTAGGTCCGGAGGATGTTGTCCTTGAGCGTGCCGAGGAGATCGGTGCCCCCGGCGATCAGGATCGCGCTGCCGTCGGCGGCCGAACCGTGTCCGGCAAGGGCGGTTTCTACCTCCGCCAGGGATTTCGCGTTCACATGCTTGAATGGTTTCATGATCTCTCTCCTATGCCTTGCCTAAAGCCTTGAGAACCTTGTCGGGGGTGGCCGGCGGATCGACCCACTTGCCGATCGCGTTGTGGATGGCCATGATGATCAGGTGGGTGTTGGCCAGCGAGTGGCTGATGCCGTTGGATCCGTAGCAGGCGTTCCCGGCCCGCGTCTCCAGAAGCTCCAGGTCCACCCGCGGCAGGTCGAGCATGCCGACCTTCTTGTACTCGAACATGTTCGTGCTCAGGCGCACGCCCGTCTTCGGGTCGAAGATGAACTCCTCGAGCAGCTGGCACCCGGTGCTGAAGTCCATCACCTGGTCGATCTGGCTCTCGAGCGACGTGCGGCGCATGACCTTGCCCGGGTCGGCCGCCACGCCGAAGCGGAGGATCTCCACCTGGCCGGTTTCGGTGTCGACGGCGACCTCGCAGGTGGCCACGTTCATGGTGTCGAGCTTCTTCCCCCGGTGGCTCCAGAGGGCATCGGGCGGTTTGCCGGAGAAGGTCGCGAACAGGTTGGCCCGCGTGGCCTGGCCGAGCGGAAGCCCCTGGCTCGGGTCGTCTTTCAAAACGACCTTCCCGTCCTGCATGTCGAGGTCTTCCGGCTTTTTCCCCTTGAACGGGTTGGCCTGGGTCTTCTGCTTTCCGAAGCCGCCGAAGCCGCCTCCGAACCCCCCCATCATGCCGCCCGAGGCCGGCGGGGCGTCCGCCTCCGCGACCACGGCTTCGAG
>Ga0123332_1000728_pt1 | contig 33228 bp, 26 predicted proteins | sample BioC12SIPDNA_4_FD_89958 | JGI IMG/M metagenome (GOLD analysis project Ga0123332, IMG submission 89958) | Anaerobic biogas reactor microbial communites from Washington, USA - Biogas_R2_A C12 SIP DNA | ecosystem: Engineered > Bioreactor > Anaerobic > Unclassified | place: Washington, USA... | reverse complement strand
GCGCCGGTGGCGGCCCGACGTGCGGCGTGGGGGCCGGCGCCGCGGCGGGCTGGGGGGCGGGCTGGCCGTACGTCGGAGGCCCGAAGGCCGGCTGGCCGTACGTCGGAGGCCCGTAGGTGGGAGGCCCGTACCCGGGCTGGGCGGGCTGGGCGGGCGGAGCGGGCTGCCCGTGCGGAGCGGGCTGCCCGTGCGTCGGCTGGCCGTAGGCCGGCTGGGCCGGAGCGGGCGTCGGCTGGCCGTAGGCCGGCTGGACCGGCGGGGGCGTCGGCGGCGGTATGACCGGCGGCGCGGTGGCGGGCCGGGGGGTCGCCTGGTCCCAGACCAGCTCGAACCACTCCCTCACGTCGTCGGCGAGCCGCCGCTCGTCGGGGCTGCGGCGGGCGTCGTTGCCGTAGCGCGCCCACGCCGCCACCTCGCGCGCCGCGGCCGCGGCCACTGCGTCGGCGTCGGCTCCCTCGTCGAGACCGAGGCGGCGCGCCGGCGTCTCCTCCAGGGCGAGGCGGCGCAACGCCTCGAGCAGGTCGTCGGGCAGCCGGGCCGCCCCCTCCTCGACGGCGCGGAGCGCGTCGAGGACCCGCAGGTCGTGGAGCGCGGGATCGAGCTCGATGCGCTCCAGCGGCCGGGCGAGGGCCCCGATGATCTCGGCCTCCCCCTCACCGGCGCGGGACGCGATGCGGCGCAGGTCGGCGAGCGCGCTCCGGGCCTTCAGGGCCCCGGCCCGGCGGGCGAAGCCGTGCTCGACCAACTCCGACAGCGGGTCGAGTCCGCTGTGGGCCCGCAGCCCGGAGAGCAGGCCGCCCGCGCCGCGTGCCCCGTCCCGCACGAGCTGCACCCCGACGTCGATCCCGTACAGGTCGAGCATCGACAGGAGGCGCCGGAGCCGGTCGCGCGACACGCCCTCGACCTCGGCGTCGAGTAGGTCCTGGGGCGTGAGGAGGGCGTCCTCGAGGTCGAGCGGGTCGAGCGCGGCGAGCGCCCGCAGCGCGTCGGCGTCCTGCTCGGTGAAGTGGTCGGTGTTCGCCGTCTCGGCCATCAGGCCCATGACCGGCACCACCTCGGACACGACCGACGCCAGCTTCTCCCGGGCCGATCCCGCGAGCCGACGGGCGACCGGCCACGGGTCGCCATCCGGCGCCAGGCGGTCGACCTTGCTGAGGATGCCGACCGCGTTCGCGGAGGACAGGCCCGAGGCCGCGAACAGGTCGCGGAACTGCTCGAGGACCTCGAGATCGCTCTCGCGGACGTGGGGCGTGAGGAACAGGAGGGCGTCGGCGTCGCTCATGGCGACCGTCGAGTCCTCGGCCTCGCGCGAGCCGTCGCCCGCGAGGCCGAGCGCGCCGGCGGTGGCCCGCTGGTTCTCGTCGGTGACCGTGTTGAGGCCCGGCGTGTCGATGATCGTCAGGTCGCGCAACCGCTCGTTGGAGAGGTTGACGATCACCCGCGCCACGTCGTCGGCGGGGACGCCCAGGTCGTCGGGCAACCGCGTGCCGGGTGCGAAGGGCACCGACCGCACGGAACCGTCGCGGAGTTGCACCTCGATGCGCTGGTGGTGGTCGTACTGGAACCAGGTGACCAGCCGGGTGCACTCACCGGCGTCGACCGGCGCGATGCGCTGGCCCAGCAGGGCGTTGACGAGGGTCGACTTACCGGCACTGACGCTGCCGGCCACCGCCACCCGCAGCGGCGCGATCAGCCGCTCGCGCACCCGCAGGACGGCTTCGCGGGTGGCGCTCACGGGAAGCTGACGCAGCGCGTCGTCACAGACCCCCACCATCTCGGTGGTCAGGTCGCGGCTCACGATCGGGCCGTCCGGTGGCGGTGGGTCGTGGGGTTCAGAGCGGGTCCTCGAAGTCGTCCGTGGTGACCGTCGGCTCATCGACGTCGATCGGGAGGTCGACCTCGGATGGATCGGGTCCGGCGAGGTCGAAGGCATCGAAGGGATCGTCGAGGTCGTCGGAGCCGAGATCGTCGAGCCCGAGATCGTCGACGGCGCCGTCGTCGGTGTCGGCGTCGAGCAGGTCGGCGAAGGAAGCGTCGTCGCCGGTGTCGAACAGACCCGGCTCGGCGACCGGGTCGAAGTCGAGGTCCGCGACCGGGGCGTCGCCGGTGTCGGCCCCGACCTCGAAGGCGTGGTCGAGGAACGACTCCCACTGATCGTCGCTGGGCTCGTCGACCGGGTCGCCGAGCAGGGCGGCGCGGAGCTCCGCGAGGTCGGCATCGCCGAGGTCGACGCTGTCGGAGGGGAACTGCTCCATGTCTAGGAAACCGTCGTCGTCGAGCCGCAACCCGTCGAGCCCGCTCACGGTCGCCTCCGCCGGGGGGACCGGTCGCGCGGTGGGGTCGCGGTTCGCGGGTACTGTGCGCCCTTCCCTTCGGTGGCGCGGGGGCGCCCACCGCGACGAGGCGAGTGTGGATCGTGACCGCTGACATGCGAGGCCGCAGCCACCGGACGGCGGAGGAGGCCGACCTCGTCCGCTGGGCCCAGGACGGTGACGAGCGAGCCTTCGCGGTGCTGGTGGAACGCAGCCGTCGGCGGCTGTTCGCGGTGTGCGTGCGCATCACCGGCGACGAGCACACGGCCCAGGACGCGGTGCAGAACGCCCTCCTGGACGCGTGGCGCGCCCTGCCGCGCTTCGAGGGTCGCTCGACGTTCTCCACGTGGATCTGCCAGGTCGGCAGCCGGGCGGCGCTGGCCCAGGTGCGCCGCCGACGGCCCGAACCGGTGGCCGAGGTGCCCGAACCCGACGGTCCGTTCCGCATCGACGAAACGGTCGCGGCGGTGAGCGCGGTGCGCTGGGCGCTCGACAAGCTGCCCCCGGACTTCCGCACCGCGCTCGTGCTGCGCGAGTACGGCGGGCTCACCTACCAGGAGATCGCCGACGCCGAGGGCGTCCGGGTCGAGACGGTCAAGACGCGCATCGCCCGGGCGCGGCGCGCGGTGGCGGCCGTGCTGGAGGCGGCCGAGGCCTGAGCCCTGGCGCCCGCCGGCGTGGCGGTGGGCCCGGGTCGTCACCGCGACCCCGCATGGCGGGCGACGACGACCTCGGGCAGGCGGATCACCCGGTCGCCGTCGGCGTAGCCGGGCTGCTCGACCGCGGCGACGGTGTTGTGGCGGGCCGGGTCGTCGGTGGGCGTCTGGGCGACCGCCCGGTGGCGCTGGGCGTCGAACGGGGCGCCGACGTCGGCCAGCTCGACCACGCCGGCCGCCACGAGCGCGCGGCCCGCCTCGTCGCGGAGGGCGTCGCTGGGGACCCGGTCGCGCAGGTTGATCAGCGCGTCGATCAGGTCGGACCGCTGGGCGGCGACGGTCGGGTCGGCCGCGGCGGCCGCCGTCGGCGCGGGGGCGGGTGCGGGGGCGACCGCCGGGACCGGAGCGACCGCCGGGACCGGTGCGACCGGAGCGCCCGGCGCGACCGCGGCGGGCGCGGTCCGACGACGACGCGCGAGGGCCATCGACAGCGGCACTCCCGCCAGCAGGAGGCCGAGCACCAGACCGCCGAGACCGGCGGCCACGAATCCCAGCGCCGAGGTCCCGCCGTCATCCTCGTCATCGTCGGCCTCGGCGGCCGCCGCGCCGACACCGCCCCGACCCTCGGAATCGTCGGCGTCGGAGTCAGCGTCGTCGTCCGGGTCGGTGGTGATCGGACCCTCGGTGCTCTCGGGCTCGTCGGCCTCGGTGGTGGTGGTCTCGTCGTCATCGGGCCCGGTGGGCCCGACCGGTCCACCGACGCCGGCTCCGGCGGGGGCGGCGAGGACGAACAGGACCGCGGCTACGACCAGGGCGGCGATCGCGCCACGGGTCCGGCGGATGGGTGCTCCTGCGGGGGGCATGTGGGTGAGAGCGCGGGAGAGGGGAGAAAGTTCCCGGGCGCATCCCAGGGGGGTGGGCTCCCCGGTCCGACCGCCGATCCCGTCCGTGGTCAGCTCCGCGCCGACCGGCCCGGTTCGGCCCGGGGCGCCGACGACGCGAAGGCCTCCTCGACCGCCTCGAACGTCAGCGGGCCGTCCGCGGCGGGGGCCGCCGGGAGGCGGGCCGCCCGGCTGAGCGCCTCCTCCTCGCGCTGGTGACCCAGCGCGAACCGGAAGAACATGATCGTGATCAGCGTCCAGAGGTAGCCGCCGGCGAACAGCTTCATGATCACGCCCGCGGCCTGCTGGTCGTCCTGCACGGTGATGCCGTAGGCCCGGGTCGAGGTGTCGTACACCTGGTAGACCGCGCCGTCGGCGAAGGTCAGCCACCCGCCGGGGATGGTGGGGATCACCGACATCAGGAACAGGTACACCATCTGCGCCGGCGGGGTCATGCGCCACTCGGCGATCGGACCGCAGATCGGCATCCACATCATCAGCCCGGTGACGACGACCAGCACGTGCACGCCGTAGTGGAGCGCACCGTTGCTCGACGAGGCGTTCACGAGCACCGGCCAGTGGGTGAGCATCACGGTGAGGTTGAACGCGATCCCCGCGATCAGCGGCCGGGATGCGGCGCGGACGACCGCGCGGACCCGGCCGTCGCCCAGGACGAGGTCGGCGAGCCACCGGGGCGTGGCGATCAGCGCCAGGGGCGGGATGATCAGGCTCAGCAGGGTGTGCTGCACCATGTGCACCGAGTAGAGGTACTGCTCGCCGATGTCGTGGACCGGCCAGTCCGAGGCGAGCCACAGCAGCACGATGGCGGTAACCCCGGCCGCCTTCTGCCGCCCGGAGATCACCGGCCCGTCGGTGACGACCTTGCGGCCCACGACCCGGATCGCCCACAGGTACAGCCCGACGAGGGCGACCAGCAGCAGCCAGACCTCCGGGTGGGGCTGGAAGCGCCACACGTGGGTGGCGTGGGGCACGGCGGCGACCATGATCGGCCCGGCTACCGGGCGGTCACCAGCCCCTGAAGGTGTCGAACGTGACGAGCGCGGCGATGTACACCGCGACCGCGACGATCAACCCGGAGTAGAAGACCTGCGTCAGGATCACCGAGTCGAACTTCAGGTGCATGAAGAACGCCGCGATCAGGATGAACTTGATCACCATCAGGATGATCAGCGGCGACATGAGCCAGAACGCGGTGTCGTCCCAGATCGCCTCGACGATGTAGGGCCAGGCGACCTCCATCGCGGTCAGGACACCGAGGATGAGGGCGATCTTGATGTAGAGCCCGTCGTGGGACTCGTGCTCGTCGTGGGCCTCGGCCTCGACGGTGGCGGTCGCGTCGCTCATGGTCGCCTCAGGGGATCAGGTAGACGATGGTGAAGATCAGCACCCACACCACGTCGACGAAGTGCCAGTACAGACCGACGATCTCGACCGCCTCGGCCCGCGCCCGGGGCAGGCGCCCCAGCGCCGAGAGGACGACCGTCGACAGCAGCATCACGATGCCGAGCGTGACGTGCACGCCGTGGAAGCCGGTGAGCCCGAAGAAGGCCGACGAGGCGGCGTTCGTCGTGAAGCCCATGCCCTCCTTCACGAACACCTGGAACTCGTAGACCTGGCCGGAGATGAACACCGATCCGAGCACCGCGGTGACGATCAGCCAGAGCCGCAGCCGGGGGTGGTCGCCCCGCTGGATCGCCGACACGGCCAGCACCATCGTCAGCGACGACATCAGCAGCACGAACGACGAGATCGAGGTGAGCTCGATGTCGTAGAGGTCGTGCGGTAGCGGGCCGCCGGCGGCGTTGTTGTGCTTGTAGAGGAGGAACGTCGAGATCAGCCCGCCGAACAGGAGGCACTCCGAGGCGAGGAACACCCACATCCCCAGCTTCGGGTTGGAGATGCCGGTGTTGGTGACCTCGTGGTCCTGGTCGGGACCGTCGGCGTAGTTGACCGACTCGACGGGCAGGGCGGTGTCAGTCAACGGGAACGGCCTCCTCGGTCTCGGCCTCGGCGGCCTCTTCCCCGTCGGGGGCCTCGACGGCGGCCGCGGACCCGGCGTCGTCGCCACCGTCCCCGCTCGGGCCCTCCTCGGGCGCATGGCCGGCCTCGGGCGCGGTCGACGGCTCGAGCACCCAGCCCCACAGGGCGGCGACCACGAGCACGCCGCCGACGAGGCACAGCCAGAGGTTGAAGATCAGGCCCCAGGCGATGAACGGCATGCCGGCCGACAGCACGATCGGCCAGTACGACGGCGACGGCAGGTGGACCCCCTCGGGGTTGCCCGGCTGCACGATCTCGTCGGCCTCGCGCACCTTGATGAGGCGACCGTCGGCGGTCTCGCGGTACTTGCGGTGCCAGAAGTCGTCGAAGCGGTGGACGGTGGGCGCCACGTCGAAGTTGTGGGCCGGCGCCGGCGAGGCGATGGTCCACTCCAGGCTGCGGCCGTCCCACGGGTCGGCCGGGATCGGCTGCGGGTCGGCCTTGTGGCGCCGGTACGACACGAAGATGTTCCAGAAGAAGTACAGGAACGAGGCGGCGATGATGAACGCGCCGAGCGTGGCGACGGCGTTCCAGAAGTTGAACCCGTACTCGTTGCGGTACGTGTAGGTGCGCCGCGGCATGCCCTGGAGGCCCAGGATGTGCATCGGCCCGAACGTCAGGTTGAAGCCGAGCAGCAGGATCCAGAAGTTGATCTTGCCGTGGCGGTCGCTCAGGAAGAACCCGAACACCTTGGGCCAGAAGTAGTACCAGGCCCCGACGAAGCCGAAGAGGGCGCCACCGAAGAGCACGTAGTGGAAGTGGGCGACGATGTAGTACGTGTCGGTCTGCTGCGTGTCGTGGGACGCCACCGCGTGGGTGACGCCCGACAGGCCGCCGATGGTGAACATCGTGACCAGGCCGAGCGAGTAGAGCATCGGCGCGCTGAAGCGCAGGCGGCCGCCCCAGATGGTGGCCAGCCAGTTGAAGATCTTCACCCCGGTCGGGACCGCGATGAACATCGTCGACACCGAGAAGGCGGCGACCGACAGCGGCCCGATGCCCGAGGCGAACATGTGGTGGGCCCACACGCCCCAGCCCATGAAGCCGATGGCGATGCCCGAGAACACCATGAACGGGTAGCCGAAGATCGGCTTGCGGCTGTACACCGGGATCATCTCGGAGATCAGGCCGAACGCCGGGAGGATCATGATGTAGACCTCCGGGTGCCCGAAGATCCAGAACAGGTGCTCCCAGAGCAGCGGGTCGGCGCCGGCGCTCACGTCGAAGAAGCGGGCGTCGAACAGGCGGTCGAACAGCAGCAGGAACTGCGCCGAGGTCAGCACCGGGATGGCGAAGAGCAGCAGTACCTGGGTGACCAGCGCCATCCAGGTGAACACCGGCATGCGGAACAGCGACATGCCCGGAGCGCGCATGTTCAGGCAGGTGGTGATCAGGTTCACGGCGCCGATCAGCGACGAGATGCCGGTGATGATCAGGCCGAGGTTCCAGAAGTCGATGCCGTGCGACGGCGAGTACAGGACGCCGTTGTTCGGGGCGTAGTTGAACCAGCCGCCGTCGGCGCCGCCGCCGAGGAACCACGCCGAGTTGAGGACGATGCCGCCGGCGAGGAAGATCCAGAAGCTCAGCGCGTTCAACCGCGGGAACGAGACGTCCCGCGCCCCGATCTGCAACGGGATCAGGTAGTTCATGAACGACGCACCGATCGGCATCACCGCCAGGAAGATCATGGTGGTGCCGTGCATCGTGTAGAGCTGGTTGTACTGGTCCGCGCTGAGGATCTGACCGTCGGGCGCGGCGAGCTGGGCCCGCACGAGGAGGGCCTCGACCCCGCCGATCAGCATGAAGAAGATCGCGGCGGCGCCGTACATGATGCCGATGCGCTTGTGGTCGACGGTGGTGACCCAGCTCCGCCAGCCGGTGGTGGCGGTGGGCCGGGCGAAGACGCCGAGCGGGTTGCGCTGCGACTCCTCCCCGGACGGGAGGGCGAGAGGTCCGGTGGCCGTTGTCATTCGTCGTTGCTCCTGCCGAGCGTCGCCAGGTACGCGGTCAGCTGGTCGATCTGCTCCTCGCTGAGGCCGAGGTCGGGCATGCCGCGGACGGTGCTGCGCCCCTCGACCGCCTCGGGCTGCATCGCCTTGTGGGCGGGCGGGTCGCGGAGCCAGTCCTCGAGCGCCGACCGGTCGAAGCAGCGGTCGAAGTCGTCGGGGTCCTGCGCCCAGTCGATGCCGAGACCGTCGCAGTACTCGGTGGACTTGCGGAGGTTGAACTTGGCGCCGGCGAACGTCGAGCGGCTGAACAGGTGGGTGAGGTTGGGGGCGTGCCGCGAGGCCTGGAGCTCCGGGTCGGTGATCGTGCCCTTGCCGCCCATGATCGGGCGCTCCCACTCCTGGAGGCCCTCGTCGGAGAAGTTCTCGTCGTTGACGCCCTCGATCAGGTGGCAGCTCGCGCAGAGCTGACCGGTGAAGACCCGGTAGCCCTCCGCCTCGAGGCTGGTGTCGTCCTCGGCGAAGGTCGGGGCGTCCTGCTGCTGCTCGGTCAGCCACCGGTCGAAGTCGGCGGGCTCCAGGGCGACGACCTTGATGCGCATCTCGGCGTGGGAGAGGCCGCAGAACTCGGTGCACTGGCCGATGTACTCACCGGGCTCGTCGGCGTGGATGTTCCACGGGTGCCACCGATTCGGCACCGCGTCGCGCTTGCCGTTCAGGCGGGGCGCCCACCACGAGTGGATGACGTCGCGCGACGTGATCTCGAGACCGATCTCGACGTCGGCGGGGATCACCAGGTCGTTGGCGGTGACGATGTCGTCGGGCCCGTCGAAGCTGCCGTCGCCGTCGACGTCGTAGCGGTACTCCCACCACCACTGGTGCCCGATGACCTCGATGCGCAGGTCGCTGTCGGGCTCCTCGGCGAGCTGGAAGATCGCGGCGACGCTGAACACGGCGACGACGGCGAGGATCAGGGCCGGGAGGATGGTCCAGCCGATCTCGAGCGTGTTGTGCCCGTGGATCTGAACGGGGATGTCGTCGAAGTCCTCGTCGTCGGACGCCCGGAACTTGAGGCCGATGACGACGGTGCCGATCAGCACGCCGAAGAACACGACGGCCGCGATGCCGAACACCGGCATGATCAGGTCGTAGGAGATGCGGGCGTAGCGACCCTCGGGCTTGAACGTGTCCTGGGGCGCGTCGCCGGCGCACGCGGCGAGGACGAGCGACAGGGCGAGGACGGGGCCGACTCGGCGGACCCGGCGCAGGAGGGGCATCGAGGCTCCTGGGGAGGCGGGCGACGGATCCATCGTGGACGACGCGGAGGGCCGGAGGCTCATCGGAGCTCCTCGATCACCAGCGCGGGCGCCCCCTCGTGCTCGGTGTCGTGGTGCTCGATCTCGCGCGGGCCGACGATCACGCTGGCGATGCCGCCGGCCAGGACGGCCAGGGCACCGATCACGCAGAGGGCGGCGATCACCGAGCGGCTGATCTTCGGCCGCGACGAGAGCACGAACCCGATGATCAGCACCGCGAGGGGCACGAGGCCGAACAGCGCGTAGACGCCGGCCTTCGGCAGGGCGAGGAGCATCCGCGACACGGCGAGGACGAACACCGCGATGCCGAGGGCGCCGATGACGGGGACCTCGAGCGGCAGCATGACCCGCCGCCGGATCGCCCGGTTGACCTCGGCGTCGCCGGTGGCCCGGTCGCTCCACGCGCTGATCGCCCACTCGAAGGTGGCGACGGCGACGATCGCCAGGCCCAGCATGACCAGCAGCTGGTCGGTGGCGAGGCCGATGGCGGCCGAGGCGACGCCGAAGGCGCCGATGACCGGCCAGTAGGAGCCGCGGGCGGGGGCGACCACCTCGGGCACGGTCTCGAGCTCGAGGGCGGCGGCCCCCTCCTCGGCGCCGGCGTCGCGCGTGACCCCGGCGACCGACCCGAGGAACAGCGAGGCCCCGAAGATGGCCACGAGGATCGAGTAGCCGACGTGGTCGCCGACGCCGCCCTTGTACCCGAGCGTGAGCACGCCCGTGAGGGTCGACATCCCGACCTCGCTCGGGTTGGTGGCCCCCCCGTACACGAGGGCGGCGACGAGCGCGGCGGCGGCCACGCCGTAGAACCACTTGGATCCGGTGGTGATCACGTCGGCGTCCTCGTCACTTGGTCACGTAGACGGCGTACCAGATCACGACGAGCAGGGCCGTGGTCAGGTACCAGATCAGGGAGGCGGCCACGATGCCCTCGCGGTCGCGTCCGGCGTACTCGCCGCCGAGGGTCCGCAGGGTCATCACGGTCACGAAGACCATGGCGCAGGCGATCAGCGCCAGGTGGGCGCCGGTCAGCGTGTAGAAGAGCGGCGCCACCGCGGTGGACCCGCCGGCGACGGGCAGTTCGATCGCCTTGTAGATGAAGACGGTGGCGTTGATGACCGCGCCGCCGAAGAGCAGCGTCATCGCCAGGGCGAAGTAGGCCCCGGCGCGGTCGTTGTGGGCGACCGCGTGGACCGCCCAGGCCATCGTCACGCACGACAGGAGCATGGTGGCGAGGGCGAGGTTCGCCGGGGTGAGCGGGATCGGCGAGCTGTCCGCGAACCAGATCGGCGCGACGTCGCCGACCTGCGGGCCGGTGATCACGGCGTGCCGGGCGGCGAGGTACATGCCGAGCAGGGCGGCGAAGAACACGGCGATGCCGGCGCCGGCGAGCGCCGTGCCGACGAGCAGGAGCCTCGGGCGCGTCGGGACGGGATCGAGGCCGTCGGGCACGAGGTCGTACGCGGCCTCGTCCTCGTGGTCCTGGTGGGTGAGGGTCGCGGCGGACATCAGGAGTCGCCCTCCTCGCTCTGGACGGCGAGCAGCGGTTCGGCGGAGTCGACCGCGGGCACCTCACCGTCGAAGTTGTCGAACGACGGCGGTGACGCGGTGGCCCACTCGAGCGTCTGACCGGCCCACGGATCGGAGGGCTCGTCGTCGTGGCGGCGACGGGCCAGCCCGGCGACGGCGACCGCCGACCCGAGGAGCAGCACCGCGGCGCCGACGACCGACACGACGTTCGCCACCTCCAGGCCGTTGACGGCCTCCTCGGCGTCGCCCACCAGGCCCGACACGGCCTCCGGCGCGGCGACGAGCACGACCCCGAGGCCGATCAGGACCGGGGCGGTGCGGCCGAGCGCCTCGTTGCCGGCGAGGCCGACGATCTTGGTCGACCAGTGGTAGAGGCCGCCGACCAGGCCGATGAGCGCGGCGCCGGTGACGAGGTGCGAGTGGGCGGAGATCCACTGGGTGCCCTGGAGCTCGAGCAGGCTCTGGAACGGCACCGCGGCACCGACGAGCGTGGCGAGCAGCAGGACGAGCAGCCCGACCACCCCGGCGACCAGGCCGCTGGTGATCTGCGGCTTGGCGTCCTTCAGGGCCGTCCCGACCAGGCCGACGAGACCCAGCACCGGCAGCACCACCAGCAGGGCCATGCCCTTGGTGACGGGCTGATCGGCGGCGGCGGGCACCAGCGTGGGCAGCGCGAAGGCGCCGATGCCGAGCGCGGCGAACGCCCCGATCAGCGTGAACGCGACACCCCGGTTCGGGAAGCGGCGTCCCGAGGCGGTGGCGACCGCGTCGAGGGCCCCACCGAGCAGCGGGATGGCGAGGGCGTAGACCTGCGGCGCCCGGTTGATCCAGTCGAGGTGCGAGTCGAGCGCGCCGCCGGCACCGAACAGCGTGTCGGCGAACCGGTGGTCGACGTACAGCAGCACGGTGATCGCCAGCAGCACTGGGAGGGTGAGCAGCCAGATCGCCGTGGTGCACAGCATCGACCAGGAGAAGAACGGCACCCGGTCGAGGGTCATGTCCCGGGTGCGGGCGGCGAGGACGGTGGCGCCGACGCAGACCGCACCGAGCAGGAGCGAGGCGGTGATCAGCGCGGTGGCGGTGAGCCACAGGTCGACGGCGTCGGAGCGTCCGCCGCCCGGGCCGCCGTTGAGGGCGAACGCGGCCGCGAACGTGGCGGCGCCGACGATCCAGCCCCAGAACGAGGCGGCTGCGGCGCGGGGGAAGGCGATGGCCCGGGCGCCGACCTGGAGCGGCACGACGATCATCGCCAGCCCGAGCAGGGCGGGGATCAGGCAGAGCAGCGGCACCGACAGCCGGTGGAAGCTGAGCACCTGCGGCGCGGTGTCGGTGGCGAGGATCGTGTTGCCGAGCTCACCGTCGATGCGGTCGATGCCCGCGAGCACGCCGGCCACGGCCGAGGCGAGGCCGAACATCAGGGCGGCACCGACGTACAGGCGACCGATGACCTTGTGGTCGGCCGAGCCGAGGACTCCGGCCAGGTCGGCCGTGGACTCGTCGCGCGCCACGTCGGTGGCCTCGACCGCTGGGGCTTGGGTTGCTGTCATCGACGCGTGGACCTCGAGGGGGACGCCCACCGCGGGCCGGTGGGGACATCACCCGGTGGGAAGACAGTTCCTGACGGCTCGGGACAATACACACGGCCTCCGAGGGCCCCCGAATTGCTGGGATGACCAGCCGATCCGGTCCCGGTGACGACCCCCCGCCGGCCGGTCACACCGACCCCAGGAGCTGGTCGATCGCCATGGCCCCGAAGAGCAGCGTGACGTAGGTGATCGACCAGTGGAACAGGCGCATCGCCTTGGCCGGATCCGGGTCGCGCCGCAGGTCGACGGTGAGGCCGAGGTAGAGGGCCCCCAGCGCGACGGCGGCGACCGTGTACAGCCCGCCCATGGACGCGACCGGGGCGAACACGAGGGACAGGCCGACCATGGCGGCGGTGTAGACGACGATCTGGGTGGTGACCGAGCGCATCGTGCCGACGACCGGCAGCATCGGAACCTCGGCCGCGGCGTAGTCGTCGCGGTAGCGGACGGCCAGGCACCAGAAGTGCGGCGGGGTCCACAGGAAGATGACGCCGAACAGCACGACCGGCGCCCAGCCGAGCGTCCCGGTGACCGAGGACCATCCGATCAGCACCGGCATCGCGCCGGCGGCACCACCGATGACGATGTTCTGCGTCGACGTCCGCTTCAGCCACAGCGTGTACACGAAGACGTAGAAGAGGGTGGCGCTCACCGCGAGCACGGCCGAGAGCAGGTTGACCGCTCCCCACAGCAGGGCGAAGGCCACCACCTCGAGGGCGACCGCGAACGTGAGGGCAGCCCGCGGGGTGAGCTCGCCGGTGACGAGCGGCCGCTTGCGGGTGCGCTCCATGAGGCGGTCGATGTCGCGGTCGACGACCATGTTGATCGCGTTGGCCCCGCCCGCCGCGAGCGTGCCGCCGAGCACGGTCCACAGCACCAGCCACCCCGACGGCAGGCCCCGCTCGGCGACGACCATCACCGGGACGGTCGTGACGAGCAGCAGCTCGATGATCCGCGGCTTGGTGAGGGCGACGTAGGCGGCGAGCTTCGACCGGGCCGGTCGGACGGTGTCGGAAGGCCGGGCAGCGTCGTCCGGTGCGCCGGCATCGACGGGCGGGACGGCGTCGGGCACGGCCCGCAGCCGAGGCGCCGCGAGGGCGTGGGTCGCGCCGACGGTCTCGACCGTGCTGTCCGGCGGGCAGTCGCACGCACCGCGGTGGGCGGACGACCGGCCGTCGACGGCGGGTGACACCTGGGGCGCGGCCATGGCGGCTCCGGAACGGGCAGGGGTCACGGGAGCCGAGACTACGGCTGGCCCCCGACGGGGGCCAATGGGAGCGGCCGCGGGCGCGCCGTCCCCCGGTCCCGTCGGCCCGTCTGGCCCGCGGGCCACGGACGGCCGTAGCCTGGCGGGGTGGCCGTCCTGCCCCGGGCACCCACCGTCAGCGCCAGCACGTACCGAAGGTTCACGCGGGCGGCGTTGGCGTCGCTGGTGTTCATCGTCGTCACCGGCGCGGCCGTGCGCCTCACCGGATCGGGTCTCGGCTGCTCGTCGTGGCCCGGGTGCGAGCCCGGTGAGTTCGTCCCCCACGGAGCGTCGTCGCTCAACCCGTGGATCGAGTTCCTCAACCGGCTGATCACTGGAGCCGTGTCGGTCGCCGTCGCCCTCGCCGTGCTCGGCTCCCACTGGCGCACGCCCCGGCGGCGCGACCTGGTGTGGCTGTCGTGGGGCCTGGTCGCCGGGGTCGTCGGCCAGATCCTCCTCGGCGCGCTGGTCGTCCGGGTCCACGTCCATCCGATCGCGGTGCAGGGCCACTTCCTCCTGTCGGCCGTCCTCGTGGCGAACGCGGTGGTGCTGCACCACCGGGCCGGGCGGGTCGACGGCGCCGACGGGCGGGCCGAGCCCGTCGTGCCGCTCGCGGGCCCGGTCGTCCTGCGCCTGTCGGCCATCGTCACCGCGCTCGCCGCCACGGTGATGCTGGCCGGCACGATCGTCACCGGATCGGGACCGCACGCCGGCGACGAGGACGCCGAGCGCCTCGCCTTCGCGGTGCGGAGCGTCGCCATGCTGCACAGCGGTCTCACCTGGGTCTTCCTCGGCGCCGTCGTGCTGCTGGTGCTCCGCATGCGGCGCGACCTCGTGATGGGCGTCGCCCTCGAGCGCGCCACCGCGCTGCTCACCGTCGTCGTGCTCCAGGGCGGCCTCGGCTACCTCCAGTACTTCACGGGGGTGCCCGAGCTACTCGTCGGGCTGCACGTGCTCGGCTCGATGCTCGTGTGGATCGCGGCCCTGCGGCTCCAGCTCACGCTCCGCGAGCCGCTCCCGCGCCTCCTACGGCTCCGCGAGCCGGCCCCGACCGCCGCGATCGATGCCGCCGCACCGGCGGCGGGCGCCTGACGTGTCGACCGCCCCCCTCGAGGTCATCGAGCCGGACCTCGACGACGTCGTCGTCCCCGACGTCCCGTGGCAGGTGATCGTGTGGGACGACCCCGTCAACCTGATGTCGTACGTGGCGTGGGTCTTCCGCAAGCTGTTCGGCTTCTCGAAGGCCAAGGCCCGCGCGCTGATGCTCCAGGTCCACCACGAGGGGAAGGCGGTCGTGTCGAGCGGGCCCCGGGAGAAGGCCGAGCTCGACGTGTTCCGCCTCCACGAGTACGGGCTGTGGGCGACGATGGAGAAGCAGTCGTCGTGACCGCCGCCCGCACCGGGCGCCTGAGCGGATGGGTCCGGTGATCCGGAGGCGGCGCGTCAAGCGCTCCGGGGACCGCTTCGTGCTGAACCTCCGCGACCACGAGGCCGACATCCTGCGCGAGCTGGCCGACGCCCTCGACCCGATGCTCGACGACCCGTCGTCCGACACCGGGCTGCACCGGCTGTTCCCCCCGGCCCACCCCGACGACGTGATGGCCGAGGCCGCGTGGCAGATCGAGCAGGGCGCGGCCCTGCGCGACTCGCGCCGGGCGTCGCTCGACGCGCTGCGCACCTCCGGCCCGCTCGACGAGGTGGGCCTGATCGCCTGGATGCAGGGCGTCAACGCCGTGCGCCTCGTCGTCGGCGAGCGCCTCGGCACCTCCGGCGACCCGTCCGACGACGAGCGCTACCGCCGGGCGCTGGTCCTCGCGCAGGGCGAGGGCCCCGAGGCCGAGGCGGCCGAGGCGCTGCTCCACCTCGCCGCCGTGGCGGACCTGCTCGCCGGTCTCGTCGACGACGCCGTCCACGCCCTCGGCGACGACTGAGAGCGTTACATCTGGGGTCAGACCCCGGATGTAACAACGGGCTTCTGTTACATCCGGGGTCTGACCCCAGATGTAACAACGGGGTCCGCGGCGGTGGCGGCTACCGTCCGTGCGTCGCCTCGGCGACAGGCCCCCGTCGTCCAGCGGCCCAGGACATCGGCCTTTCAAGCCGGCAACGCGGGTTCGAATCCCGTCGGGGGTGCTGCGGTCCCGCGAACCGTCAGTACTCGCCCTTGACGATGAAGTAGGAGCCGCGGATCGTGCCGGCGAGCTTGGACCGCTGGCGGGCGAACTTGAACTTGTCGGCCAGCTCGTCGGGGATCTCCATGCCGTCGGAGAGCTTGAGCCCGACCGCCCGCTGCTTGGGGTCCTGGAGGTCGTACTTCAGGTTCACCGCCAGGCCGCTCTCGTAGAAGACGTGGTCCCAGCGGATGTCCTCGACCCGGATCGTGGTGGCTTCGAGCGGGGGCGACGAGATGACGATGTCGCGCTCGAGCAGCACCCGCTGCACGCGGTCGACCGTCTCGGTGGCCTCGGAGGCCGGCTCGACGACGAAGGTGTGGTCGTACTTGTTCTTGAAGTAGCGGGCCTCGTTGGCCCGCAGCCCGGCGAGCGCCTCGGCGACCGGCGACGACTCCAGCCCGACCGTCGACACGTCCCTGAAGTCCACTTCGTACGACACCTGTCACCTCCGCAGTCCGCCCCCCTACGGGCGACCGTACCGCCCGCCGGGGGGCGACACTCAGAGGTTGGCGCCGCCGAGGTCGGGCGTCGCGGGATCGGGTTGGTCCTCGGTGCGGTTCGCGCCGGCGAGGATCTCGGGGTCGATCAGCCCCCTCGACACCCAGCCGCGCTCCTCCGCCCACACCATCAGCGGCGGCAGGATCACCAGCGCCGAGAGCAGCGCGACGAGGACGTTCATCGCCACGATGATCCCGAAGTCGCGGAGCAGCGGCAGCGACGAAGTGGCGATCACCCCGACGCCGACCACCGCGGTCATGGCCGACACGATGAAGGCCCGTCCGGTGCGGGCCGCGGTGACGTCGGCGGCCGCCTGGGGCGCGAGCCCGCGGCGACGTTCCTCCAGGAACCGCAGGAGGATCAGCGACGTGAACTCGGTGCAGACCGCGATCACCAGCGGACCGCCGACCGCCGTCATCGGGCTCAGCTTCAGGTTGAGCGCGAACGCCACCAGCGACGCCGCGCCCACCGCGATCAGCACCGGCACGAGCGACAGCAGCGACCGCACGATGCTGCGCAGCCGGACGGTGAGGAAGAGGAACACGAACAGGATCGACAGGTAGGTGAGCAGGACCCGGTTCGACTCCAGGTTCTCGAGCAGGCCGACGCCGACCACCGCCAGGCCCGACGGGGTGGCCCGCACCCCCTCGGGCGGGTCGGTGTCCTCGCGGATCTCGTTGACCATCACGGCCCGGTCGTCGAGCGAGCCGGGCCGCGTCGTGAACAGCAGGTTGAGGGCGTGGGCCGAGTCGGTGTCGGCGACGGTGAACCGCTGGACCGCCTCCGGCGCCGCCTCGTAGGTGACGAGCACCTGTTCCCCGGTCGGCGGGATGTCGGACGCCCCGGGGATCTCGGTGAGGTAGCTGATCGGGGTGAGGATGCTCGACGCCCGTAGGAGCTGCTCGGGGAACCGGCGCAGCGTGTCCTCGGTGAAGCGGTGGAGGAAGGCGACGTTCTCGTCGCTGAACAGCTCCTCGCGGGTGTCGGCCACCACGAAGACCCCGAGCTCGCTGGAGGAGTCGACCTCCCGTTCGAGCGTGGCGATGTCCTTGCGGTTCTGCGACTGCTGGTTGACCCACTGCACCGGATCGGTCTGGAGCTCCAGCTCGCTCTCGACGGCGATGCCGCCGAGGAACACGACGACGCTGGCGATCATGAACGGCACCGCCGCCCGCGACGGCAGCGAGCCGAGCCAGACGGTCAGGCGGCCGAGCGCCCCCTCGCGGAAGTCGCGGCCCTTCGTCGGCGACTTGTACTCGCGGATGCCGAGGGTGGCGAGCGGGATGATGATCGAGCCGAGGCAGATGACCGCGACGCCGATGCAGAGCAGCAGGGCGAAGTCGCGGATCATCGGGACCTTGGCGAAGCGCAGGGCGGCGAAGGCGAAGAGGGCGTCGAACGTGACGACGAGCAGCGCCGGGCAGAGGTTGCGCGCGGTCTCCTGGATCGGGTGCGCGGCGCGGTCGATCACCACCTCCTCCTCGACGCGCGCGTGCATCTGGATCGCGTAGTCGATGCCGACGCCGAGCATCACCGGCAGCCCGGCGATGGTGACGACCGACAGCGGGATGCCGATGTAGCCGGCGAGCCCGAACGCCCACACCACGCCGACCAGGACGACGGCGAGGGGCAGCAGCCGCCACCGCACGTCGAACGCGACGAGGAGGATGAGCATCATGATCGCCACCGCGATGCCGCCGAGGCGCAGGATGCCGCCCTTCAGGTAGTCGTTGATGTCCTTCAGGAGGACCGGCGCCCCGGTGACGGTGAGCGTCGCCCCCTCGATCTCCCGGTCGGCCCACGCGTCCTTCACGGCGACGGCGCCGGCCCCCTCGACCTCGATGTCGGCGTTGCCCTGGAGGCGCACGATCATCTGGCCGTGGCCGTCGTCGGGGAAGAACGTGCGCAGCGAGCGGCGGATCGCACCCGAGTTGTCGTGCAGGAGGAAGTCGACCCACTCGGGGTTGGTGAGCGTCGCCTGGGCGGGGTCGACGCTCAGCTCGCCGGGTGAGCCGGTGAACCCGGGCTCGTCGCACACCTCGCGATCGCCCTCGGGCACCTGGCTCAGCGGGTTGTCGATGCCGAGGAGCCGGCACGCGGTCCGGTCCTGGTCGAGGGCGCGGGCGAGGTGGGCGGAGCTGCCGGGCTCCTCCGCCTCGATCGCCGCCCCGAGGATCGTCCCCGCGACCGACTCGGTGGGGATCCCCGCCTCCTGCGTGGGATCCGCGTACGACCGGCGGATCAGGTTGTCGGAGAACTGGAGGCCGTCGAGCGGCGTGACGACCGATTCGACGTTCGGGTTCTCGGCGATCTCCTCGGCCGCGTCGAGGATCGTCTGGCGGTTGTCGCCGGTGGTGAGGTCGATGACGTCGGAGCCGTCGTCCATCGTGAAGAGGACGATCATGATCTGGCCGCCGAACAGCTCCTGGTACGCGACGTTGTCCTTGGCGATCTGGTCGTCGGCGTTCAGGTAGCTGTCCTGGCCGGTCGCGAACTCGAGCTGGGTGATGCCGAGGCCGAGGCCGACGGTGACCAGCAGCCCGATGACCGACACCAGACCGGCCCGGCGACCGAGTTGGACGGCGAGCCACGACCAGAAGCGCTGCACTTGGACTCCCTCCGCGCTCGACGACCCTCGCCAGGAGCGGGCCGGACTCTAACCACGCGACCCGCGCCTCGCCCCGGGACCAGCCCGGCCTCGCTACCGCAGCCGGTAGGGCGCGGGGAGGACCAGCTCGACGTTGCGGTCCTCGGGGCCGCCGATCATCGCCAGCGGGTCGAGCCAGCGGTCGTCGTTGGCGGCCAGCTCGCGACTCATCGAGGCCAGCTCGGTGGGACTCCAGCCCGCGTCGCGGCGGTACCCGACCCGCGGTGGCGAGGCGTGGTCGAACACGGTCGCCACGATCGACAGGGTGCCGTCGCCGTTGTCGAGCAGCTCGACGGTGCGACCCTGCTGCCCGAAGTCGATGCCGCTGCCGGTGTTGACCTCCCACCAGCCGCCGCCCCCGGTGCGTCGGTGTCCGACGATCTTGTGCTCGTGGGAGTGGCCGTTCACCCAGGCGACGACGTTCGGGAACCGGTCGAGCAGGGCGACCAGGTCGGCGCCGAGGGCCCGGGGCCCGGGGTCGTGCTCGTCGGGCGTGGCGTTGGTCATCGTCCACGTGTTGTGGTGGCTGGCGAGCACGACGAGCCGGTCGTCGCCGCCCTCGTACCAGCGGTCGTTGCGGCCCCGCCAGCGCGAGTGGCAGCCGATCAGCTGCTCCTCGAGCCACTCGAGCTGGGCCGGCCCGATGCCGCCGCCGTCCCCGTTCTCGTGGTTGCACGAGTCGAGGCCGATCACCTGGACGTCGCCCTCGCGGTGGGTCCACCACGTGCGGCCCGCCTCCCGGTCGGCGGGCGCGTACCCGTGGCCCACCGGACCGGGGCCGGGCGACTCCTCCGGCGGCGGGGCGAGGAGGGCGGCCAGGTAGTCGTCGACCGACAGGGCCCGCCGGGCCGCCGGGTCGGGCGTGACGTCGAGGATCCAGCGGTCGCCGGCCCGCTGCTCCCACCGCTCGGCGTCGGCGCCCCGCCGGGCGAGGGCGATCGCCCGGCCCAGCGCCGGGCCGATCGGCTTGCGCCCCGAGGCGGTGAGCATGGCGCCGAGCCGCGCCAGGCCGATGCGGTCCGACGCCCCGAACGTGCCCTGGAAGATCGTGTCGTGGTTGCCGAACACGGCCAGCCACGGGACCGCCAACCCCACGGGATCGAACGGCGCGACCGCGGCGTCGAGGAACCCCGGCAGGTACGGGTAGCCGGCCCGCGACCGCCGGTCCCACGCCATGCGGTCGGGGTGCCAGACCGCCTTCCAGCCCGACCGCTGCACGCCCTCGTAGCGGCCGGCCGCGCCGGTGTTGGGGACGACCCGGCGGCCGTCGAGCACGTCGACGAACCACAGCACCTCGGCCGCCGCGCGGTTGTCGGTGTTGTCGCCGGTCTGGAGGCACCACGCCATCGGGGCACCGGTCAGGGGGCTGGTCGTGACCGCGTTGGTGGCGGCGACGAGCCGGTCGAGGACCTGGGTCGTGCACGTCTCCTGCGGGCGGTGGCCGCTGTCGGCGCCGGGGTTGACCCACCCGTAGACGTCGCCGCCCTCCAGGCGGGCGGGCGACTGGGCGTCGCAGACGTGGGTGTCGGTGTGGTGCGCGAAGTAGAGCAGCGACCGGCGCCGGTCGGCCCGGTCGTCGGCCGGCTCACCGCCCAGGTCGAGGCGGACGACGTGCGGCTCGCCGGGTGCCCAGTCGAGGCGCCGGTAGCGGCCGGCGCCGATCGGGCGGATCGTCGCATCGACGGTCGTGCGTGGTCCGGGCGGAACCGGCGCGCTCGGCTCCCGGGGGCCGACCGGGGCGACCCCGACGCGGCGCGCGTCGCGGCGCATCCGGTCGAACCGGCGCAGGCGGCCGGCGACGCCGGACCACCACGGCGCCTCGTCGTGGCGGGCCATCGCCCCATCGTGCCACGGCCCCGGGCGGGGTCAGGCCCGGGCGATCTCGACGTCGTCGGCGTCGGCGGTGACCGACGTGGCGAGGACCTCGCCGGCGATCCACCCCTCGTGGGCGAGCAGGTCGGCATCCGCGGTCGGCAGGCGGAGCACGATGCGGTCGGTCAGCTCGAGCCCGGCTTCCTTCCGCATGCCGTTGACCCGGTGGATCAGGTCGTAGACCCGGGCCTCGGTGCGCAGCTCGTCGTCGAGCTCGGTGTCGAGGGCGACGGTGACCCCGTCGTCGGCGGCGACCGCCCAGCCCTCCTTCTCGGTGCGCTCGACGAGCACCTCGTCGGCGGTGAGGTCGAACCCGGCGGCCCGGAACCCGCCGTCGGGCCGGGCCTCGAACTCGCCGGCGTCGAGCGCGGCGCGCAGGCGTCCGACGTCCTTGCCCAGGCGCGGGCCGAGCACCGGGAGGTTGGGGCGCACGCGGAGCTGGGTGGCCTCGACCGGTCCGACGACGACCTCCTTGACGCGCAGCTCTCCGGCGACCTCCTCGGCGTGGGCGGCGACCCGGTCGGCGCCCTCGACGACGAGGCGGCGCAGCGGCTGGCGCACCCGCAGGTTGGCCGCGCCGCGGGCCTGGCGGCCGAGCTCGACGACGCGGCGCACGGCGGCGACGTCGGCGAGCAGATCCGGGTCCGCCTCGCCGACCGCGGGCCAACCGGCGAGGAACACCGACTCCGGCGCGTCGGGGCACACGGCGACGACGAGTCGCTGCCAGAGGTGCTCGGTGATGAACGGCATGATCGGGCCGAGGACCCGGATCACCTGGACGAGCGAGCGCCACAGCGTGGCGAGAGCGGCGGGGTCGCCGTCCCAGAACCGGCGGCGGGAACGCCGGATGTACCAGTTCGACAGGTCGTCGACGTACGCCTCGGTGGCGCGCAGCACGTTGACCGACAGGAACGCGTCGTAGCCGGCGGCCGCCTCGGCGACGAACGCGTCGGTGCGGGCGACCAGCCAGCGGTCGAGCGCCTCGCCGCCGTCCGCGGCCGGGGCGTCGAGCGCGGCGTAGGTCGGGGTGAACCCGGCGATCGACGCGTACTGCACGAGGAACGACGCGCTGTTCCAGAGCGTGAGCAGCTTGCGCTCGATCTCGGCGCCCGGCCCGTACCCGAACAGCAGGTTCTGGCTCGGCGGCTGGGCGCAGTACTGCCAGCGCATCACGTCGGCGCCCATGCGCTCGAACGCCTCGTCGGCGGTGATCATGTTCCCCCACGAGCCGTGCATCTCGCGGCCGGTCTCGTCGAGCATCTTCTCGTAGCCGAGGACCTTGCGGTACGGGGCGCGGCCGGTCAGCACGACCGACATGAAGAGCTGGCTGTAGAACCAGAGCCGGATCTGCTCGCGCATCTCCGACACCCAGTCGGCGGGGAACCACTTCTCCCAGTGCGCGTGGTCGGGGAGGTCGGCACCGGTGAGCCCGGCCGCCGCGCCGGTGGCGTAGCCGCCCTCGATCCACTCGGGGTTCTCCCAACCGAGCGTGCTGAACGGCACGATGCCCGCGTCGAGCCACACGTCGCCGACCTCGGTGACGCGCGTGACCACTGAGCCGCACACCGCGCACCGCACCCGGACGTCGTCGATCCACGGGCGGCGCAGCTCCTCCAGGCCGTCGAGCGGATCGACCGCCCGCTCCTCGAGCTCGGCCCGCGACCCGATCACGGTCACGTGTCCGCAGCTGCACGGGTAGAAGGGCAGCGGCAGCCCGTAGTAGCGGCGGCGGGAGATGTTCCAGTCGCCCATGTTGACGAGCCAGTCGTCCATCCGCTTGCCCATGTAGGCAGGTGTCCACTCGACGGTGGCGTTGGCGTCGCGGAGCGCCCGGCGGAGTTCGTCGTCCACCCGGATGAACCAGTCGTCGGACAGCCGGAAGATCAGAGGTGTGTGGCAGCGCCAGCACTCGGGATAGCGGTGCTCGATCGTCCCGGCGTCGACGAGGAGGCCGCGCTCCGCGAGGTCGTCGATGATCCTCGGTGCCGCCTCGCGTGCCGCCTCGCCCGCGAGCCAGTCGAAGTCGGGGTAGAAGCGTCCGGCCTCGTCGACCGGCGCCACGTGGGCCAGGCCGAGCTCCGACGCGAGGTTGAAGTCGTCGGTGCCGCAGGCCGGGGCGATGTGGACGATGCCGGTGCCCTCGTCCATCGACACCTCGTCCCACGGGACGACGCGGTGCTCGATCTCGTGCTGCGGGCGCAGGTGGTCGTAGGGGCCCTGGTAGCGCCAGCCGACCATCTCGGCGCCGGTGACGATCTCGTCGAAGGCGGACTCGTCGACGTCGTCGCCCGCGCGCTCGACCGCGGTCCAGTCGCCGTCGCGGCGGCCGTAGCGGGCGTCGGGCGCGACCGCGGCGGCGACGTTGGCGGGCAGCGTCCACGGCGTCGTGGTCCAGATGACGACCGCCTCGCCGGGCCGGTCGAGCAGCGGGAACCGCACGGTGAGCGACGGGTCGGTCTGGTCGACGTAGCTGCCGACCAGCTCGTGGGCCGAGATCGAGGTGCCACACCGGGGGCACCACTCGGTCGCACGGTGGCCCCGGTAGAGGCGACCCTGGCGGTCGACCTCCTGGAGGAACCGCCAGATGTAGGTGATGTTGGTGTCGGAGAACGTGAAGTAGCTGTTCTCCCAGTCCATCCACTGGCCGAGGCGGATCGAGCCGCGGGTGAGCTCGGCCGACGACCACTCGACGACCGCCCGGCAGCGGCGGGCGAACTCGGCGAGCCCGAACTCCTCGATCTCGCGCTTGGAGTCGAGGCCCAGCTCCTTCTCGACGCCGACCTCGATCCACAGGCCCTGGCAGTCGAAGCCGTTCTGGTAGCGCTGGTCGAACCCCTGGAGCGCCTTGTAGCGCTGGAAGACGTCCTTCAGGGTGCGGCCCCACGCCGTGTGCACGGCCAGCGCCTTGTTGGCGGTGACCGGGCCGTCGACGAAGCTGAACGTCGGGCCGCCGCGGTTGAGCTCGCGGACCTTGTCGAAGGTGCCCGCGGCCTCCCAGAGGTCGAGGATCGCGTGCTCTATGGCCTGGTGGTCGGGCTTGTCGGGCAGGGGCTCGAACACGACCGGCGACGCTACCGCCCGTCGCGCCGACCGCCCCACCCCGCCGTCATCCGCCGCGCCCCCGGGGCCCTCAGTCGTCGTCGGGATCGGGCGTGGCGTGGGCGGTGAGCGCGGGGACCGGCGGGAGCACGTAGTACGCGCCGGTGTCGGCGCGGGTGTGGAACGTGAGGAGGTCGCGGGGGCCCTCGACGCCGGCCATGCGCTCGAGCATCCGGTGCATGACCGCCTGGTCGTTGGTGAGGCCGACGAACATCGTCCCGTGCCTCGTTCCCGAGCCGTAGGGCATGTTGCGGCGGAGGATCTCGCCGATGTCGTCCTGGTCGGTGCGCGCCGCGTGGGAGGCCTCGGGCTTCGGGTCGAGCTCGACGTCGTCGGTCTTGGTGCGCCCGATCGCCTGCTCCTGCTCCTCGACCGACAGCTCCATCCAGGAGTGCTCGTGGGGCCATCGCTGGAGCAGCAGCAGGCTCGCCCCGGCCGCGCCGCCGTCGGCGTACAGGACGTGATCGGGCAGCTCGACCAGCGGTGGGTTCTCGGTGCCGTCGACGAACCCGGTCAGGTCGCGGTGGTCGCGGTACTCCCAGCCGTGCTCCTCGTCGGCGACGGTCGCCAGCGGGGCCAGCGTGTCGACCACACCGGTGACCCCGTCGAAGAGGACGTCGCGCGCCCCGGCGGCCAGCCACACGACGAGGTCGTGCTGGGTCGCGGGCATGGTGAAGCCGTCGGGTCCCACGATCGGCCGGTCGAAGCCGTGCACCCCCTCGGGGCACGACGCCGGGTCGAGCCGGCGCCAGAGCTCGGGGCGGAACCCGACGACGAGCATGAAGCCGGTGCCGGTGGTCGTCCCGCCGACGAGGTCGCCGACGACGGTCAGCAGGCGGTCGAGGTCCGCGTCGGCCCGCAGGTCGAGCTCGACGTACGCGTGGTGGGTGGTGCCGAAGGCGAGGATGCCGGGCTGGGCGCGACCGGCCGGATCGAGGGACACCCGGGTCACCCTAGGACGGGGTGGTCACCAGCCCGGACGCTCGGCGGGGTCGAGCAGGGGGCAGTGCGTGCCGTGGTGGATCATCGCCATGCAGCGGTTGCAGTGGATGCACTCGCCCTCGGTGGCGGCCCCGCTGCGGTAGCGCTCGATCAGGTCCGGCTCGCGGAGCAGCGCCCGGCCCATGGCCACCAGCTCGAAGCCGTCGTCGAGGACGTCGCGCACGGTGGCGAGGTGGTCGACGCCGCCGACGTAGACGAGCGGCAGGTCGAGCGCCTCGCGGAACGGCTGGGCGAGGGGCCGGAAGTAGCCCTCCTCGAACGGATAGCTGTGCAGGAAGCGGTCGCCGAACAGCTGCATCCCGAGCCGGATCGGCTGCTTGAACCCGGCGGCCAGCTCCTGCACCGGGGCGTCGCCCTTGAACAGGAACATCGGGTTCTGGAGCGAGCTCCCGCCGGTCAGCTCGATGGCGTCGACGGTGCCGTCCGCCTGGAGCCGTCGGGCGACGAGGCGGCTCTCCTCCGGGCCGAGCCCCCCGCGGATGCCGTCGGTCATGTTCAGCTTCACGATCACCGCGAGCCGCCCGTCGACGGCTCGCCGCACCGCCTCGACCGCCTGGCGCGGGAAGCGCATGCGGTGCTCGAGGCTGCCCCCCCACCGGTCGTTGCGCCGGTTCAGCCGCGGGCTGAGGAAGCCGCTGAGCAGGTAGCCGTGGCCCATGTGGACCTCGACCGCGTCGAACCCGCAGTCGGCGAGCATCGTCGCCCCGGCGGCGAAGTCGGCGGTGATGCGGGCGATGTCGTCGTCGTCGACCGCCTTGGTGCGCCGCATCGCCATCGGGCTGAACATCGGCGACGGCGACCGGCCCCGGCTCCCGGTGGCGGCGGCCACCGCGCCGGCGTGGCCGATCTGCGCGGACACGGCCGCGCCCTCGCCGTGGACGGCCTCGGCGATCCGGGTCAGCCCGGGGACCGCCTTGGCCTGGAGCACCATCTCGAGCGGCGTCGCCCGGCCCTCCTCGGACACCGCGCAGAACGCGACGGTGCTGAGCGCCACCCCTCCCGCGGCGATCGCCCGGTGGAACTCGACGAGCTGGTCGGTCGGGCCGTCGTGGTCGGACATGCCCTCGAAGGTCGCCGCCTTCACGAAGCGGTTGCGCAGCTCGATCGGGCCGAGCCGGTACGGCGAGAACGGGTCGACCGACGGCGGGCCGGGCGCCTCGGCGGGCGGCGCGTCGCTGCGTGGCCGGTCGCTCACCACTTCGACCGGGACTCCTCCGCGAACCCGAGGATCGCCTCGACTCGCAGCGTGCCGCCGTCGCCGTCGGGCACCGAGCCGGTCCACCGGCCGAACACCTGGTGCACCTCGTTGTGCGCGAAGCCGAGGGCGAGCCGGGAGTGGCGGTCGTGGTCCGGGACCAGCTCGATGTCGAGCGCCCCCGACGAGTCGCGGACCCGCCACGGCTCCATCGGGCGATCCCAGTCGTAGGACCAGTCGAGCTCCTCGCCGATCTTCTCCAGCCGGCCGTCGACGATCACGCCGTTCTCGGTGAAGCCGGTGCCGGCGGTCCACTTGGCGCCGATCTGGACGCCGACCCGCCGGCCGTCGGCGCTGTCGCCCGCCGCACCGCCCCAGTTCCAGACCGTGTGGTAAGGCCAGCGGCCCCGACCGGCGTCGAAGATCCCCCACGCGGGGTCGCCGGCGCCACCGATCGTGCGCTCCTCGCCGTCGATCGTGACGGTGCCGGTGGCCGGGCGGGCCTGGTGCTTGGACGTGAACTGGAACCGCTGCTCGTCCCACGGGATCACGACGTTGAGCGACTCGTGGCCCGGCGGCTGGGCGACGCGGATGTCGAGGTGGCCGTCGCCCCGCTTGGGGTCGGTCCAGTGCGCGGTGAGGACGGTGGCGTCGTCGCGGTAGTCGATCGTGGCGTCGATCCGGCGGCTGCGGTGCTCGAGGTGGCCCTGGCCGGCGACCTCGGGGAGGTGGATGCCCCGCGCCCCGGGCCGGCCGTCGAACCCACGCCCCGTGCGCCCGGTGTGGGGCTCGATCCACTCGACCGCCACGAGGCCGAGGTAGTCGACGTCGGCGAACGTGAGCGTGAGGATCAGGTCGTCGGACTGGACGCACCAGTAGTCCCAGCGCTTCGTGCGCCCCCACCGCCCGGCCAGGTTCGCCCGGTGGAGCGGGCGTCGCGACCAGCCCTTGGCCGCCGGGTTCAGCCGCCGGCCGTCGGGGGTGCAGAGGTCGACCGGCTCGGTCAGCTCGGGTTCGTGGGTGGCCATCGCCGCCGACGATGGCACACGCCGGGCCCCGGTGCGACGCCCGCGGGCCGGCGGGGGCCACCCGCTACCGTCCCCCCGATGCCCTGGCCCGCCGCGCTCTCGGACGACACCCGCGGCCGTTACCTGGCGGCGCTGGCCGGGGTGGTCGCGATCGGCCTGGCGGCCCGGGTCGGTTGGGTGCTCGGCCCGGCGAAGGACGTTCCCCTCGCGGGCGACTCCGGCAACTTCTACCGGCCGGTCGCCCGGAGCCTCGCCGGCCTCCACGGCTTCACGCTCGAGACCGACGGGGTCCGCAGCCCCGCCGGCCGCCTCCCGCCTCTGTTCCCCGTCGTGCTCGCGCTCTTCGACCTGGTCGGGCTGGGGTCGGTGCGGGCCCAGCAGCTCGGCATGGCGGTGCTGAACGCGATCGCGCTCGTCCCGGTCGCCGAGGTCGGCCGCCGGCTGCGCGGGCCCGCCGTCGGGATCGTGGCGGGGGTGTTCGCCGCGCTCAGCCCGCTGTGGATCACCCACACCTCCGCCCTCATGACGGAGGGCATGGTGCTGGTGCTGGTGCCGAGCGTGCTGCTGGCCGCGCTGTGGACGCTCGAGGCGCCGAGCGGGCGGCGCTACGCGCTCGTCGGCCTGCTCCTCGGCCTGACCGCGCTCAACCGCAGCGACGCGGCCCTGCTGGCCCTGCTCGTCGTCGGGGCGCTGGCGCTCGCCGCCCCGGGCGGCGACGGTCTGCGCCGTCGGCTCGCCGGACCGCTGGTCGCGCTGCTCGTCGTCGGGTTGGTCGTCGCGCCCTGGGTGGTGCGCAACCAGATCCGGCTCGACAGCGCCACGATCTCGCTCAACTCCGGCAACACGATGGCCGGCGCGAACTGCCCCGACACCTACGGCGATCCCCCCTACCGGGGCAGCTGGCGGATCCAGTGCGCGTTCGTCGCCGGGTACTTCGTCGGGCACTCACCGGAGGACCCGCTGCCGACCGCGGAGCTCGAACGGCGATCGGTCGACTTCGCCATCGACTACGCACGGGACAACACCGACCGGCTGCCCGCCGTCGTCTCCGCCCGCGTAATGCGCACCTGGGGCGTCTACCCGATCGAGCACCAGCTCGAGCTGGCCCGTCAGGAGGGGCGCTCCGCCCGGCTGGAGCGCATCGGCCTGCGGGTGTGGCAGATGTCGATCCTGCCGTTCCTGATCGGGGCGGTGGTCGCCGTCCGCAGCCGCGACCGCCGGTTCCTCCTGCTGCTCGCCCCGATGGTCCACGTGACGGTCGTGAGCGCGCTCATCTACGGATCGACCCGCATGGGCACCGCCGCCCAACCGGCGATCGCGGTGCTCGTGGCCATCGGTGTCTGCGCCGTCGTCGACCGCGTCCGCGGGTGGCTCCGGCCGGCCTGAGGTCGTCGAGCCGCGGCGTCACCCGTTCGGGTCCTAGTTGACGACGAGGTCGCCGCTTACCGTGTCGTTCCCCGGGTCGGCGTCCTCGGCCGCCCGCACCGAGGCGTGCAGCGGGAAGGCCCCGTCGGCGAGCGGCACCACCGTGACGACGGCGAAGGTGGTCGACCCGACCCATTCGACCCGGCAGGTGGCGGTGCGCCCGACGACGGCGCACGGCTGGGAGAACCAGCCCAGCGCGACGTCGACGACCTCGAACCCGGCGGGAACGTCGACGGTGATCTCGACCTGGCGCGCCGGTCGGGGTCCGACGTGATCGACGAGCACGACCGCCGTCCCCGGCCGGCCGACGGACATCTCCTCGAGACGGAGCGACGCGACGAGATCGGGGACCGCGGGCTCGGCGACCACCGCGACCCGTGACGTCGCCGTGTCGTCGGTCGGGTCCGCGTCCGGGGCGTCAGCCGACACGGTCGCGCCCACCGTCGCGGTTCCGAGGGTCGGGAAGGCGACGACCAACTGGACGAACGTCCACCGTCCGGGGGCGACGGTGCCGAGCGGGCAGGTCAGGGTGGCGCCGTCGATCGTGCAGGGGCGGGAGAACCAACCGACCGTCGCCCTCGTCACCCTCGCCCCGACGGGGACCTCGACGGTGACGACGGCCGCGGTCGCCGGGCCCGTCCCCTTGTTGGTCACGGTGAACAGGTGGGGGACGTCGACGCCGACCCCGCTCTCGCTGGCGTGGGCGCCGCCCGTCACCCGGAGGTCGGCCGGTACGGCGGTCACGCCGGTGCGGGCGAGGGGCTCCTCCGACGGGGTGCAGACCCAGGGGGCGGCCACCCCGCCGGTCAGGGGAAGGGTCCCGAGCATGACGCCGATGGTGAGGTCGAGGTCCAGCGCGATCTCGGCCGCGGGCAGCACCACCTCGTCGACGGTCCCCTCAGCCGGAGTCGCCACCGCCCAGCCCACCTCGACCGAGACCGGCGACCCGGGCGTCCGGCTGTCGACCGACACCGGTCCGGGAACCGTGACCGCGAGCCCCCCGGACGACCAGTCCGCCGACGCGGCCGTCGCCCCCGACGTGACGACCGGTGTCCCCGTCGGCGACGCGCCCGCGGGCGCGTCGATCCGGACCACCGTGTCGGTCAACTCCATCTCGACCCACGCGGACGCGGCGAGCTCGCTGCCGTAGCCGGCCTCGACGATGGGCCGCACCCGGTCCTCGAGCACGGTGGCGGCCAACGTCGGCAGGTCGATCCCGACCGTCGCGGTGTACTCGATCGTCGCTCCGGCCTCCACCGTCGCGGGGCCCGACGCGGTGACGGTGACCGGCGTCGGCGTCGGCACCCGGGCCATGTCGACCGCGGCGGCGTCGCTGATCAACGCCAGCCCGTGCTGCACCGGCTCGGCCGAGGGGAGGCACTCGCCCGGTCCGGCCTCGGCGGGCGGGAGCACCTCGGCCGCGGGCATGCACGCGGTCGCCTCGGCCGGGGTGAGGAACCGCACGCCCGCCGCCTCGAACGGGGCCAGGGCGGCGATCAGGTCGCCGGCCGGGTTCGACCAGTTGGTCGCGGAGAGGAACGAGACCAGCGGTCGCTCGTCGGCGGGCCGGTCGAGGAGCGCCTGCACCTGGCCGGCGAGCATCGACGGGGTGTCGAGGTAGGCGGACCCGGGCGTGAACGCGGGCCGACCGTCGGGGCTGTGGAGGGCCTGGCCGACGCCGCTGCCCCCGCCGTAGCCGACCAGCACGCCGTCGGGGACGCCGCCGGCGGTGGTGGCCGCGGCGGCGTCGAGCGCCCGCCAGCCGCTGGTGCCGGCGACCTCCAGGCCACCGCCGAGCGACCAGAAGGTGCGCAGCCCGAGCTCGTCCATCAGGGCGAAGGAGTCCTCGTAGAACCCCTCGGCGTCCGGCATCAGGCTGGGTGCCCCGTAGCCCCAGCCGATCATGGCGACCAGCTCGTCGGCGGCGGTCGCCTCCCGCACGTAGGCGTCCCACGCGGCGGGGGCGAGCACGGCGAGCGACGGGGTGATCGACCAGCCGAGGGGGAGGTCGCCCCGCCGGGGCGAGGCCCAGTTGGCGGGACCGGAGAACCGGTTGAGGGGGACGTTGACGTTGTCGCCGTCGGTGAGGCCGACGACCACGTTGAGGGTGTCGGAGGTGCACGGCGCGACGTCGGTCAGGTCGGGCGGGACGATCGCCTCGCGGGGTCGGTCGGCGCCGACCGCGACCTGGTAGGAGAGGTTCCGCGTCGTGTCGGTGGGGACGAGGACCAGGTCGGCGGCGGCGAGCGTCCCGACCGCGATCGCCTCCTCGTCACCGGTGTCGGACAGGTAGCCGAAGACGGGGGTGCCCGCGGGTCGGTCGGTGATCAGGGCACTGATCCGGGGCCAGTCGGGGGCGCCGGGGCGGGTGAACACCACCGGCATCCCCTGCTGGACGGCGAAGTCCATCAGCCGGTCGTCGGCCCGGAGGACGGCGATGCCCGCGTGCGGGAGGTCGTCGGCCCGCTCGCTCAGGACCGCCTCGTAGGCGGTGGCGGCGTCGGGCCACCGCCCCCGAACGTCCTCGACGAGGGTCAGGCCCTCGGCCTCGAGCATCGGCACCTCGGCCGGCGACGCCACCACCGCGCCCTCGGCGGCGGCCACCGTCGCCGCCACCATCACCGTCCACGACACCGTCGGGTCGGCGAGCACGTAGCCGGACGCCTCGATCGCGAACCGGTCGACCGCGCCCGCCAGGTTCGTCGTTCCGGCGACGGTTATCAGCCCCTCGGCCTGGAACGTGTCGAGCCACCGCTGCGACCCCTGATCGGAGGAGTCGACGAGGTACAGCCGGGCCTCGGTGCGGTTGACGATCCCCTGGAGGGTGCGGAGGAGCACCTGCTGACCGACCGTCATACCGTCGACCGACACGACCCACGTTGGCCCCACCGTCGGTCGGACGGTGAGCATCCGGGCCTCGACCTCGTCGAAGGCGGCGCCCGCGACCGCCGCCTCGGCGGCCGCGGGCCCGTCGTCCGGTTCCGCCGCGCCCGCGGGCACGGGCGCTCCGACGACGGTCACCATCGCCACCGCCAGGAGCACCAGCCCGACCCCGACGCGCCGACCGTCCTTCACCCGGCTCCTCGGCATCACGAGTCCCCCTGTCCCGATCGGCCGTCCCCGATCGGCGCCGGGACCGTACCCCGATCGATCGTCCGGCGTCGGTCAGTCCTCGTGGCCGGGGAAGACGTCGTCCTCCGACCGGTGCCAGACCGGGTGGTCGCCGGCGGTCTCGACGTTGAAGCCGTAGTCGAAGGCGAGGGAGCCGCCGAGGGTGCCACCGACGAACGTGAGCGCCGCCGCGACCAGGGTGAGGCCGAGCGCCGCGATCGGCGTGGCGGGTTCGTCCCAGTAGCCGAGGGCACGGACGGCGATGCCGACCACGACGAGGACGGTCACCGTGATCATGGTCCACGCGTGGGCGTTGGCGGTCCGGCGGGCCTGGGTGCCCTTCTCGGTCGACTCGAGCCAGTCCCAGAAGCCGGTCGCGGCCGCGAACACCGAGACGATGGCGCCGCCGATGAGCACCAACGATCCGGCGCGGTAGAAGTCGCGCGCCCAGCCCCGGTCCTCGCCACCGGCGAAGGAGATGACGTCGAAGGCAGCGGCGAGCACGTAGGCGCCGATGGGGACGTCGGTCAGCGGGGGGTGGAGCGGCTTGCCGGCCCAACCCCTCGGCCCCTTGAAGCGCCTGCCTCGGAGCGTGAGCGCGGGGCGGAACGAGAACTTCCTCATGATGACTCCTGCTCTCTCGGTGCGGTCAACGATCAGCGGCCAAGGTCAGCCGTCAGCGGTAGGGCTGCGTCCTGCGTGGGCGGCGCCGATCGGGGGTGCTGGTGCAGGGCCAGGAACCGTTCGGGGTGGCGGAGACGGTGGTTGCCGGCCTCGAGCCACCGGGAGGTGGCCGTCTCCGCCCGTTCGATCAGCGAGCGCGCCGATCGGAAGTCGATCGATGCGACCGAGAGCGGGCACAGCGGCGGGAGCACGATCAACTCGACCTCGCCCTGGTAGGCCGCGACCTCGAGCATCAACCGTTGCTCGATGAGCAGGGTGAGCGCGTGCACCGCGGTGGCGACCGCGGACCTCGGCGGGGACGGCAGCGCACACGCGACCCCGGCGGGCAGCACGTAGATCCGATCGGCGCCGAGGGCGACCGCCTGGCTGATCGGGGTGTTGTCGGCCACGCCGCCGTCGAACAGGGCGCGGCCGTCGACCGTCACGGTCGGGAAGACCCCTGGGATCGCGGCGGAGGCGAGGACGGCCGGGACGGGGTCGCCCGTGGACAGGACGACCTCACGGCCGGAAAGGACGTCGGTCGCCACGACGTGTACCGGTAGGACCGCGTCCTCGAGCCGGGGGTACTCCACGTGGCGGGTGATCAGTCGGCGTAGGCCGTCGGGTGCGCACAGCGAGGGACGAGCTCCGGCGAGGGCGAGCAGCTGACGGTGCGGGGCGAAGGCGAAGACATCCTGGCGGCGCAGCGAGCACCAGATCTCGGTGAGCTCATCGAGTGTCTCCGGGGTGAACCCCCGGCCGGCGACGAAGGCGGCGTTCAGGGCACCGGCCGAGGCGCCCACGAGCAGATCCGGCTCGACGTGCCGCTCGGCCAGAGCCCGGAGCATGCCGACCTGCACGGCTCCGAGGCTGCCCCCGCCCGACAGCACGAACGCGGTCGTCACGGGATGACCCTCCGCTCGCGGGAACGACTGGCGACGGTGCCGTTCACCGAGGGCCCGCCTTCGAGGGCGCCCGGC
>Ga0123332_1000721_pt1 | contig 33436 bp, 26 predicted proteins | sample BioC12SIPDNA_4_FD_89958 | JGI IMG/M metagenome (GOLD analysis project Ga0123332, IMG submission 89958) | Anaerobic biogas reactor microbial communites from Washington, USA - Biogas_R2_A C12 SIP DNA | ecosystem: Engineered > Bioreactor > Anaerobic > Unclassified | place: Washington, USA... | reverse complement strand
CTTCGCGCCGACGATGACGCCGGAGGATATCCGCGATTCGAGCACATGGGTCGAAGGCGTCAACACCTTCGTGGTCGCCAGCGTGACCGAGACGTTCACGGCCGACACGGTCCTGGCGGTTCCGTCCGCTGTCCCGACGCCTTCCGACGAGCGGGAATGGCCCACGCTCTGGTATGCGGGTACGGCGAGCGCCGGATCGGCGATCCCCGCCGGGACATACCATCTGTCGAACGCGGCGTTCGTCCAGACGGAAGCGCCCGTCGCGGTTTCGGTTCCCACGGCCTACTTCAATGTGCCACTAAAGCTTGAACCGGGGCAGTCGTTCGGCACGATATCAAAGGAAGAATCCGAGGCTGTGCTTGCGGCTGCAGGCGGCAACAACATCATCGCGATCCCGGCCGCCGTCGCGGATACAGTCGCCGATCAGGATGCCTACAAGAACATGTTCGAGGGCGTGGTGATCCAGCGCGGCGGAAACTGGTTTGTCGCGGTCGTGATGACGGAGGCGACCTCGGATGCTGTCCGGGCGGCTGTCAACCAGGCCATCAGGGACATCCCGCTCGCCGTCGCGGCGACCAACGACACGGCTGTCTTTGTCGCGGCGAGGAAGGGCCTCTACTACTCGGTTCTCTTCACCAGCGACCTCCGTGGTGAGTGGACCGAAGGCTCCCGCAGGATGGCAACCGACAGCAATGTGCCGGACGGCAGGATGCTGCTCGCGATCCCGCACATTGGCCCGCGCGGCTTCTACCGGATTTGCGTCCAAATGCGTTATGCGGAGTAGTCGGCCGACCGATTGACACAGAGCGAAACCCGCAGTGGAAACGCTGCGGGTTTCGGTTTTATAGCAGGCCGGCGGCCTCGCACCAGGCCAGCGCCTTCTCCAGCCCCTGCTCCGTGGTATGGGTGGGGGCATAGCCCAGCATGCGCTCGGCCTTGCCGATGTCGAAGCACATGTGCTCAAGCAGGAAATCGAGTCCGTGGCGTATCCTCACGCCGGGAATGGTCTCGACCAGCTCTTCGGGTGTGACCGTCACGATCTCCGAGCGGCTGTTGAGAAACGCCTTGGCCGTCTCGAGGTAGCGTCCGAGTGTGATGGCGTGCTTGCAGGAGATGATGAAGGTCTCGCCGCGGACAGCATCGGGATGATCGACGGCCAGGGCAAAGGCGCTGGCCAGATCCCAGTTGTAGCCCGACTGCACCAGCACATTCCCGCAGGGTGGAATGGGAACCGGCTCGTGCGCCTTGAGACGCTTGAAGAACCCGATGTCGCGTCCGCCCCAAAGCTCGAGCGGTATGCGGTGCTCGCCGATGATGTTGGTGGGGCAGAAGATGGTCACCGGAAACTTCTCGCGCTCCCAGAGGTCGAGGAAGTGGATGTCCATCTCGCACTGGCGGTAGAAATTGACCGGGGTCTCCTCCCGCCACGGGTGCGACTCGTCGGCCGGCAGGAACTGCAGCGGCACATAGCGCCCGGTCGAGCCGCAGAAGAAGAAGTTCCCGGCGCCCGGGAAGTGCTTCCAAAGCTGGTTGGCGGCGTCGATCGAGGGCACGGAGTCGATTACCACCTCAGGCCTGCGCGGCGCGCAGACCTCCTTGAGGAAGGTGGAGTCGTGCTTGTTGCCCTGCAGCATCTCCACGCCCGTCAGATCCACCATCGGACGCGTGTTCGTGCCGCGGCTCACGCCGATGACCTCGTGTCCGGCGTCCGCGCAGAGACGCGCGATGCGTCCGCCAATCTCGCCCGTGGCCCCGAATACCAGTACTTTACGCCGCATGTCGTTTCCTTTCCGTTTGCCGCGCCAGATCCTTGGTGTCTGGCGGTTCATGGGCATATTATACCATGATTTTTGAATTTTGGGGTTTTTAAATTTTGGGGTTTCTTTTCTATCTGCCCTATGATACTCTTCCAAATGACCGATCCCCATCTTTAAAAAATGTGGAGCACTCTGTCGCGTGCATTCCACCTTGGCGGTGCCTGTCCATCGCCAAGCCATAGCTGTAAGAGGGGATCGGTCACTTTTTTTTGCCTGGTCTGGTTTTCCACCTCAGCGGAATTGGACCGCTGTTGGGAAACCAGACCCGGCTTTTTGCTATAATCACACGGGAAAGACCATGAAAGAGCAGCTCACGGCGATACTTGGTGTCTTCACTAGTCCGAAGCGCACAATGCGGCAGTTGTCCTCGACCCGCATCTATGTGCTGTCAATCATTGCACCACTCTATTTTAGTGTTGTACGTGCCTTCAAGCCGCGGAACTACGCGCTCTTACGCGAAAAACTTGGCGGGGACATACAGATTGTGCTGTTCGTCTGCGCGCTTGGCGTGGTGATGCTGCCTGTCGGCGGCTGGCTCATGCGGCAGTTCCTGAAGCTGTTCGGCAAGCGGCTCTCGGTAGTCAAGATTCTGAATATCAACGGCTACTCATTCGTTCCGCGCATCGTGACAGCCCTGATTGGATATGCCGTACTGTTTGCCAATCCGGCGCTGCTGCAAACCGAACGCCCCACGCCGCTGTTCATCATGCTGATAGTCGTGGGTTTTGCCGGGATGCTCTACTCTCTATATCTGATGATTTGCGGAATTGTCGTGTCGCCTTCGGAGAGGTAGGGGCGCGGTTGAGCTCGCGCGCTGCAAGTGGCTGGCGATGGACTTAAGACCCCGGCAAGGCTGGTAGGGGTGCGATTCAACTTGGTTGAAACGCACAGAATCCAGAATCCAGAATCCGGTATCCAGAATATTGCAAGGCAACAATTTGAGTGTTTTGCCGTCCATTCAGGATGTGTGTCCCAATTGCATGGACACAAAGAGGGAAGCAAAAGGAGGCGCTTTTTCATTCTGAATTCTGAATTCTGGGTGCGCATCCACTATTGTGGAGCGCACCCGGCTGGTAGTACCGATGAAGCCGGGACTGCCGTAACTGCCGGTACTGCCGGCGGGAAAACTGCAAGCCCACAACTGCAAGAGCCGCTCATGTGCAGGTGCGGAGCACCCACTGATATTGGCGGAGATGGCGGTACAGTCCCGGCATGAGGGTTGCAGTCGCGTCAGAGTACCGGCTTCAGGGAGTGTTGACTTATTGCGGATCCCTGCTGTTTTTTTGAATCAGGAAAACAGGAAATCTGGAATTTGTTGTGAAACCCGCGCATTCCTCCATCCTTCCTGCTTTCCTTGATTTCCTGATTAATCCGCGCTTGGAATAAATCAACATTCCATGAAGGCGGTACTCCGGCCGTGATGGCTAGTCGGAAGATTGACTTAACCTTGCGCTCTTGTCGTCTTGACGGTTTATCACCTGTGTGCGGCTCGCCGGTCATGCCGCGTAGCGGCAGACAGGGACGGCTCGCCCTACCTTTCGGTTGCTGTGCCGTGATCTTGTACCGGCGCGGCGGGCAGGGCGGTTCGGTACAGGCGCCAGCGAATGTGAACGGAGAGGCCGGAACGCTGGAGCCCGCCGTCCACGGCGGTATCGTTCGCTATTCATGCGCCGCATCAATATACCGCGGAGACCGCGGGCTCCAAAGCGCATCCGAAGCGAACGGGAAGCCGGAACATTCGCTTGCTCATTCGCTTTCGACAAGGTGTGGAGACAAGGTGCAGGAGACAAGGTGTGGGGACAAGGTGTGGAGACAAGGTGCGTGAGATGTTTTGCCACCGGGCGGCGGAAGGGCAGCGCAGCGCTTTTACCCTCTAAATTGCGAGCCACTGTGTGGTCGCAATAATCGTTCCTGCCACTGCCTACTGCTACTGCCGCCGCCCCGCAGGGCGCGGCACCTGCTACCGCCTCTGCGTGCGCTCCTGCGCGCGGCGCTTGGCGCGCGCCAGCGGACTCTCTGGCGGCGGCGGTACATCCGCCGCCTCCGTCTTCCCCTTCGCGGTTGGCAGCGGTACCGTTGGCGTCTCGGCCGCCGTCACACCGACCTCGCGTCCGCGCGGCGGTTCCTGCGGCGCGTCCGCCTCCGCCGCAGCCGCCTTCACGCGTGGGCGGCGGCGCGCATCAAGCACTCCCGTGCGCCGCTCGAATATCTCCGCCAGGAAGAGCAGCGCCGCCGCCAGATAGGCATAGGGTGCCAGCGGCACGGGACGCCGGCCGCGCGGCATACGCTGCCACACCTCGGCGGCATCCACCAGCGCCGCACCGCCGGTCGCCTCGGCCAAATCCGCCAGCAGGGCCGCGCCGTCCTGGCGCGTGTCCGGGGCGAACTCGGGCGAGTAGGGGAGGCACACCGGCGGCAGGCCCGTGGTGCGTCCGTCGGGATAGACCACGGTGGCCAGCAGCGTCTCGCCGCCCTCGAGCGGCAGGTCGGCGGCCAGCGTGTCGGCGCTGCGCCAGGGCAGGGGAATGCGTGAGGCCTGCGGCGGCTCGCCCGCGCGGTGGCGCAGTAGATCGATGGCCACGCCGTCGAGCCCGCGCAGGGCCGGGCGGCCGGGATCCACGTGTACCGTCACCCGCACGCCGCCGGGAACCGGTTGCTGCATCGCCAGCAGCCCATCGGCGCTATCGCGCAGCGGGCCCGCGCAGTAGCGCGCCAGCGCGCCATAGAATTCGCCTGCGCCGGACCACTGCGCGAAGGGACCCGCCTCCGCGCCGTCGGCCTCGCCCGTGAAGACGGCGGCGCGTCCTGTGCCGTGCCGGTTCAGCGCCGCCAGCGGTGCCGTGTGCTCGTCGGTCGAGAGTGCCACGGCTGTCGCGCCGGGCTTGAGATAGCAGAGGTTGTAGCCGCCGATGGGCGGCGCGGTGGCTGGCAGGGAGTCGGACAACTCGGCGAGGGCGACCGTGAATTGCGGCGTAACGGTATTGGTGATCCAGGTGCTGCGCGCGGCCATGAAGGTATCCTGGGCGAAGAGGCGCGGCACCTCGTGGGCGTTGTCGGTGAAGAAGCAGCGTCCGCCGCCCAGCGCGGCAATCTCCTCGAGCAGCGCCGCATCGCAGTCGCTGCGCTTACCGAGGCCCACCACGCTCACGGTGATGCCCGCCGCGCTCGTGGTGGCCAGCAGCACGCGGTAGGCGTCCGGCTGCTCGGAGTCGGATGCGTCGGCAAAGAGGAGAATGTGCCGCACGCCCGCCTTGGTGCCGGCAAGCTGCGCGGCGGCGGCCTTGAGCGCCTCGTAGATGAAGATACCGCCGCCCATCGACTGGATGCCGAGGATGCGGCTCTCCTGCGCGCGTGCCGCATTGGCGGGCATGCGCGGCAGCACCACATGCGCCTGGCTGTCAACGGCGATGACGCCCATTTCGTCCTGGTCACCCAGCAGGTGCAGGACTTCGGCCGTGCCGAGATTGGCCATGTCCATCTTGGTGCGTCCGCCCGCTACCGGCATGGACATGCTGCCGGAGCGGTCCAGTGCCACCACGATGGCCATGGAGAACTTGCGGTGCTCGCGGCGCAATTCCATCGAGACGGGCAGCACCTGCTCGATGGCCGAGCGGTAGTAGCCGCCGACGCCGAAGGCGTTGCGTCCGCCGGTCATCAGCAACCCCGCCCCGGCATGCCGCACCCACGCCGCGATCGTCTGCAGGGCCATCGGGCCGATCTGGTCGGCGCGCGTGTTCTCAATCACCAGACCGGAATAACCTGCCAGCGCCTCGATTCGCCCGTCCAGTTCTTCCGCCGTGCATACGCTCACCTCGCGTCCGCCCGCGGCGAGGAGCGCCGGCAGGCGCGAGGCCGGCGAGGCGGGGACGCACAGCAGCGGCTTGTCGCCGGCGGTGCTGACCAGGAACCGCGCGCTGTTGTTCTCAGTCACCGGATCGTTGCCGTCCGTACCGGTAACGGTGAGGAGATAGCCATGCACGGCACCCGTCTGGCCGCCGGGCAGGTCGCGGAAGACGAGCGGAGAAAGGCCGCGCGGGATGGCGCGGCGGCCCTGCGCCACCAGCACGGCGCCGCGGCGCAGGCTGTAGGTGATGGTCTGGTCGGACGGCGCGTCGATCCACGCCGTCGCCAGCAGCGCCTCGCCAGGACGCAGCTCCTGCGGGGTCTCGACGCGCTCGATGGCCAGGTCGCCCGCTGTACCGCGCGCCAGCATACGGTAGTCTATGGCGATGTCGCGCGCCGCCGCCGCGCCCGCCACCCCGCGCGGATCGGTGCCGGTGTAGCGTCCGTCGGTCAGCAGCAGGATGCGTCCGGGCTGCTGCGCGGGAATCAGCGCCAGCGCCGCCTGCATGGCCTCGGCGAGGTTCGAGGCGTCGGGATCGTGTTCGGCGGTGAAACCGCCAAAGGCGGCCGATTGCGGCGGATGCTCGATGGCCGCGCGCGTGGCGAAGGAGACCACGCCGATGCGGTCGTCGGCGCGCCGGTGCGACTGCATGGCGCGGATCAGGCTCTCCTGGCGGGTGGTGGCGCCGGCGGGCAGCGAGGCGCTGCGGTCGGCGACGACCACCAGCGTGCCGCCCCCGCGCTGCCGCATGAGATGCGGTCCGGACAAGGCCAGGATCACGAGCGTATAGACCAGCAGGCGCAACGGCGTGAGATAGCGCCCCGGCAGGCGCCAGAGCCGGAGCGCACCCAGCGCGGGCAGGAAGAGGAGCAGCAGGGCCGGCTGGTGCAGTTCGATCATGCCACGCGACTCCCTTCATCCTTCAGCATGCCGCCGCGCCGCCAGGCCGCGCCCAGGATGACGTGATGCAGACCTGCCAGCAGCAGGGCCGCCAGACCGGCCACCCAGGCGACGGAACGGTGCGTGCGGCGCAGATGTTCCGTGTCGGCCATCTCGCCCCACGTCCCTTGCTGCCGCAAACGCAGATCCGATTCGGCGGGTGCCTGGAAGTTGACGGCAAACGGCTCGGTACGGTTGTCGCCGAGCCGCATCCGGTAGAGGCCGGGCTCCATGGGCATCCAGTCGGCATGGCCGCCGCGCGCGCGCAGTTGCTCTTTGCCGTTAGGCGTCTCGATGTGTACGAGGGATTGCTGCGGTTCCGCCGCGAAGCGTGCCGCGACGCCCGCCCGCAGGTTGCGGCGCGGCGGGCCGGGCTGCACGTCGGCACAGGCCTGCAACAGGTTCCAGACCAGCGCCGGCCAGGCGGGCGCGCGGTAGAGGGCGTCGCCGGCGCCGGCGCTGACGATGTGCAGGGTGGGGGAGCCGCGCGGCGGCGAGTCGAGGCTTATCAGCGGCAGGTTGCCGGCGAAGAGCAGCACGCGTCCGGGCAACTGGTTGGTGCCGGCGCTCCAGGTGAGTCCCTCGAAGGAGACGCCCTCCAGCAGCGGATGGGCGCGGTCGGCCAGATAGGGGCCGCGCACGAGGCGCGGTGCCTGGGGTGCCGTCAGGATGCAGTGCCAGGGCGCGCCTGGCGTGTTGCCTGCGGCGGATGGGCGGTCGGTGATGACCAGATGCGGTGCGGGGGCGTCGCGGCGGGCGCGTTGCGTGGCATCCAGCGCGCGCTCGACGACGCGCCGCTGGGCGTCGTTTTCGACTTGTACCGCGACGGCCACCGGCCGTGGCGGATCGGCCAGCAGGATGGCGCGGTTGTCGAGTTCCAGGGCGTCCGGCGGCAGTTCCACCACCAGTTCCGGCGTGCCGGGCGGCAGGTCGAGACGCTGCCGCGCGCGTCCCTGGTCATCAACCGCGAGACGCCCCTCGAAGAGCGGCGCGCCGCCGGCGGCCAGCGGTGCCACGCGCAGCGGAATCTCCTCCTTCACGGCGCCGTAGTCAACGGCCTCGATCAGCAGGCTCTCGCGCCCCTGCCCGCTCCACGTGCGTTCCGCTGTGGTCAGCGCCCGGTTGACCTGCGGCCTGCCGAAGGCGAGCCAGCGGACACCGGGACGCAGATGCGTGACGGCATCGGGGGCGCGGTCGGTCAGCACGAGGATCTCGTCGGCGGGGCCCGACAACTCGTTGGCGCGCGCGAGGCTGGCGGAGAGCGAATCGCCGGGATCGTGGCACGGGATCTGGCGCAGGCGCGCGGCGCTCTGGGACGGCGGTGCTGGGCTGGCGCTCTCGGGGCCGGTTGCGCGTGCCAGCAGCAGCCGCACACGGGCATGGCCGGCTTGACGGATGGTGCCCTGGAGTGCCCGCGCGGCGCGGATCTGGGGGGTAAGCCCGTTCTCGTCGCGTGCCGACATCGAGGCGGATGTGTCGAAGACCACCGTCAGCGTGCCAAGATTGGGGCGGCGGATGTGGGGGCTGAGGGCCGCCAGTATGAGGGCTGCGAGTACCGCCAGCTCGAGGTAGAAGAGCGGCGGCAGGCGCAGCCGGTCGCGGTGCGCGCCGCCTAGGCGCGGACGCTGCGTCTGGCGCCAGAGCATCAGGCTGGAGACCGGTCGCCGCCGGAACCGCGCACGGAAGGTATAGACGGCCACGAGGCCCGCCACGACCGCCAATCCTGTCAGCGCGTATGGAAAGGAGAAGAGCATCTCACACCACCTCCAGCAGACCACAGGTCTCGAGGGCTGTGAGACGCCCGGCCCCGGCGAACTGCTCCGCCGTGACCGCCACGAAGGAGGCGCCGCAGGCGCGGCAGGCCGTCGACCAGCTTTCGCGGTGGCGCGCCAGGGCGGCGGCATAGGCGGCGCAGGCTGTCGTGTCGATCATCAGGTCGGCATAGTCGCCGCTCTCGACGTCTTCCAGGCGGCAGGCGCCGCGGGGTGCGGGCGACTCCTCCTCGTCCGCCAGCACCTGGATGACCGTGAGCGCGGCGGCATCGCCCGCCAGGCGGCTAAGCAGCGGCACCGGATCGGCAGGCCACATGAGGTCGCTGATCAGCACCCTTACGCCGTGCGGACGCCAGGCGGGGGCGCGGTGGAGCAAAGCGGCGCCGGGTGCCGTGCAGGCCTCGAACTCGAAGCGTTGCCAGACGGCGGGGTCGTCGCTTGAATTGGGCAGGGCGTCTATGCGCTCGCCCGCCAGCCAGACGGTACGGGTGCAGTTGGCCTGTTCCGCCGCCGTGGCACAGGCGGCGGCCAGAATCGCGGCGGCGCCCGCCTTGGGGGTGCCTTCGAGCGCCATGGAGCGCGAGCGGTCCAGCACCAGGTCGAGATGCGGTGCCACCTCTTCACGGAAGAGCTTGATCACCTCACGGTCGCTGCGGGCATAGACATTCCAGTCGAGGTGCCGCAGGTCGTCGCCGGGGTGGTAGTCGCGGTAGTCATGGAAATCGAGCGAGGAGCCCGCGCCCACGCCGAGACGCACGCCATTGCGTCCGCGCAGGGCGGCGCGTGGCAGGGCCAGGCGGTAGCGCAGTCCCAGCGCGCTTCCCCGCAGCAGGCCGTCATGGATGGAGGGATCAGAGGCCATTGGGTTTCCAGCGCGTGATTATACGTTAACTACGCCGGAGGGGCAACTTTGTCGCGAGCTATGGTGAATGATATTCATTATTCACTAGTTACGCGAAAAGAACGATTGAACGACCATAGTGGATAGAGTATAATATCATCATGGTGACTGCGGTTCAGATTAAGCAGATGTCACACTCGGAAAAGCTTCAACTGTTCGAAGCTCTCTGGGCGGATCTATCCAAGATCGAGACGGATGTGGAATCGCCGGTCTGGCACGCCGATGCCCTACGCGAGACCAAGGCGCGTGTCGCTGCCGGTGAGGAGCCGATAATGGACTGGGATACAGCAAAACGGGAGCTGAGAGAGCGCTTTGAATGAAGATCAAAGTCCTCGCCTCGGCAGTCGCTGATCTACACGCCGGTCGTCTGTTCTATGAGGGACAGGCCAAAGGTATAGGTGCTTATTTTTTTGACTCTCTCTTTTCGGACATCGATTCCTTAGCCCGGTATGCTGGAATCCACGCCAAGGTCTACGGTTACTACCGCATGCTATCTAAGCGCTTTCCCTACGCCATCTACTACGCCTTGGAAGAGGACACGGTGATTGTTTGGCGAGTGCTCGACCTTAGGCAGGATCCTGCCCGTATCCGGCTTGCATTGAGAAAAGGTTTGTCTGCCGGATGATAGGACGGGCCTTCAGCCCTTGTTTCCCTTTGCCGTGCTTTCCTAGGGCTTCACCCTAGGCTGGGATAGGGCGCGCCGTTGGCGCTGGTGTGTTCAATACCTGTCGGCAGTACCGGAACTGCCGGCGGGTAGCGACAGGTATCGACAGGCGGCGACAGGATCACCGATTATCGCCGAATGCTGCCCCAATGTGGCGCGGACATTCCTGTCTGCGCACGTAGCCGCGGGCAGGCAGGAATACCTGCCCCACACTGCCACGCTCCATCACTGCCGGGACGGCGTCGCCCCACCTGTGCTGGCGCGCTTTTGCAAGAACACCCCAAACACCCGACCCCAATCGACCCCCGTCGACCCCCGTCGAAGCTGATTGCCGACGGCATCGCCCCCCATCACCATCCCGCCTGTGCCCCCGATCAAATCTGCGGACATCTGCGCCAATCTGGCTGTTAAACCAATTCAAATCACCCGCGCCCCCTCCGCGCCTCCGTGCCTCCGTGAGAGACTTCCCCGCAGCCTTCCGCGCAAATCCGCGACATATGCGCCTGCGAAGCAGGACATCCGTAGCTAAAATAACCCGTCGCAGCCAACGCATCGCTCATGCTTCAGCGCGCAGCTCCCCCCAACAAACAATTCCTGCTTTCCTGAGTTCCTGATTCAAAAAACCAGTCTCCGCCACCGCACCACGCATGCTTCCGCGCGCAGCCCCAATCACAAATCCCAAATCACAAATCTTGCCTATAACTTGGACATTTTGTCGCAGTTGCTCCATGGTTTTCTCGCGGCGCAGCCGCGCGGCAGTCTAAAATCAGAATGCAATGGAAGTTAGAACAGAAATCGGCTAGAATAGCCGCATTGATTTTCCGGGCCGGCCGCCATGGGCGGCGGCCACCACGGTAGGGCTATGATGAAGTTTGATTTTGGATACGGCGGGATGGCTTATGGCCTATGAAGTACTAGCACGCAAGTGGCGTCCCAGGCAGTTTGCCGACGTCATCGGGCAGGAACACGTCACCCGCACCCTGGCGCACGCGATCAAGAGCAACCGCGTGGCGCATGCCTATCTCTTTGTAGGACCGCGCGGCATCGGCAAGACCACCCTCTCGCGGCTCTTCGCCAAGGCGCTCAACTGCGAGCAGGGGCCGACGGCGCAGCCGTGCGACACGTGCAACCTCTGCCTCGAGATCATGGGCGGCAACTCCCTCGACGTGATCGAGATCGACGGTGCCTCGAACAACAGCGTGGATGACATCCGCAGTCTGCGCGAGGCGGTGCAGTTCGCCCCGGCGCAGGCGCGCTTCAAGATCTACATCATCGACGAGGTTCACATGCTCTCGACAGGCGCCTTCAACGCCCTGCTGAAGACGCTCGAGGAGCCGCCGCCGCATGCCAAGTTCATCCTGGCAACGACGGAGGTCGACAAGCTGCCCGCCACGATCATCTCGCGCTGCCAGCGCTTCGACCTGCGCCGCATACCGACGGGGCTGATCGTCAACGCCCTGGAGCGCATAGCGGCCAGCGAGCAGGTCGAGGCGGAAAATGATGCCCTGCTGGCCATCGCCCGCGGTGCCGAGGGCGGCATGCGCGACGCGCTCTCCGCGCTGGACCAGATCATCTCCTTCAAGGGTTCGCCGGTGACGGAGGCGGATGTGCTGGCGATCTTCGGCCTCGTCTCGCGCGGGCAGCTCGAGAAGCTGGCTACCGCTATCCTCAAGGGCGACATGGCCGAGGGGCTGCGGATCATCGACGAGCTTGACCGCGGGGGAAAGGATCTGCGGCGGCTGGTGCTGGAACTGCTCAACCATTTCCGCAACCTGCTGGTCTATCAGCAGCTCGGCGGCGACACGACGGCGCTGGATGTGACGCCGGGACAGTTGGAGGTGCTGGAGCAGCAGGCCGGACTGGCCGACGCGGCGCGCGTCCTGCGCGTGGCGGAGCACCTCGCCGAGCTCGAGGGACGCATCCGGCAGGCACTCTCGCGGCGCACGCTGCTGGAGACGACACTGGTGCGCTGCTGCCGTGCCGCCACCACCGCCACCATTGATCAGCTCATCCGGCAACTGGCCGAATTGCAGGCGACCGAGGGTGGCGACCCGGGGCAGACAGCCCAAGCCTCACCGGCGGCGGCGCCATCGCGCCCGGCGGCTGCACCGCCACAACCGGCATCCGCACCAGCGGCTGCACCGTCACGCCCAGCGGCCCCGGCACCCGCGCCGGCACCAGCGCCGGCACCCGCGGCCCCCACCCCTTCGGTGGCCGAAGCCGCGCCACGACCCACGCCACCGCCCGCACAGCCTGCCGCACCCGCCGCCCGCCCTGCCGCAACGACAGATAAGCCGGCGGCACCCGCCACCCCCGCCGCCGCACCCGCAACTGCGACCGCCGCCGTGCCGCCCGTGGCCATCCCCGCCCTTGTCCCCCCGGCGACCGCCGCCTCCGGCAATCCGCCGCCCCAGCCGCGCGATCCGGCGGAGGACAAGGGCGTCAAGGCCGCACTGAGTCTCTTTGACGGACATATTCTCAAGGTCGAGGAGCCGCGCCAATCCTGAGGGCGGGTCACCTCCGTTTCCACATTTCTTCAACCCCCTAATGCAGAGGAGCAGAACCCATGGCCAAGATGTTTGAACAAGTTAAGCAGGCAATGCAGATGCGCAAGGAGGCCAAGCGCATGCAGGCGGAGATCGAGAAGATCACCTGCGAATATACCAATGGCGGTATCACCGCCGTCGTGCGCGGCGACTTCACCGTGATGTCCATCAAGGTCGCGCCCGAGGCGCTGGCGGAAGTTGTCGCGGGCAAGCCCGACCGCTTCGAGACCATGCTGACGAACGTGGTCAACGGCGCCATCAAGTCGGTCAAGCAGAGGACGCAGGAGCACATGGCCAAGATGATGCAGGGCTCCGACCTCGCCTCGATGCTGGGTGGCTGAAGCTGACCGCATGGAGCCACCGCTTGACAATCTGATCCGCGTGCTGTCGCGCCTGCCGGGGCTCGGCCGGCGCTCGGCCGAGCGCGCCGCGCTGGCGCTCGTGCGCCGTCCCACGGGACTGCTGCAGGAGTTGCTGGCGGCGCTGGAGCACGCCCGGGCGACGGTCTGCTGCTGCGATGTCTGCGGCGGGTTCACCGTGCGCGACGCCAACCCCTGTCCGCTCTGCACCGATCCCCGCCGCGATGCCGCCACGATCTGCGTGGTGGAGGAGCCGGGCGACATCCTGGCCATCGAGCGCGCCGGGGTCTTCACGGGGCGCTACCACGCGCTGCACGGCAAGGTCTCCGCCGCCCGCGCCACGGGCCCCGCCGACCTGCGCCTGCAGGCGCTGGCCGAGCGCGTGGCGCGCGAACCGGTGACCGAGATCATCCTGGCCGTCAGCACCGATCTCGAGGGCGACGCCACGGCGGCCTATGTCCAGGAACTGCTGCGCGGCGGAAGGCCGGTCCGCGTCACGCGGCTGGCCTTCGGCCTGCCGGTCGACAGCGGCGTGGGCTATTCCGACCCGCTAACCCTCAAGCGCGCCCTGGGCGGGCGCCAGGAGGCATAGTGCGATTATCGGCTAGTGACAGGGGTGCTCTCGAAGAATTCGCTCTCTTTGTCCCTACACTTTATCCCTACGCTTTGTCGGCTACACTTCGTCCAATCACTTTGTCCCTACGCTTTGTCGGAATCGCTTCAGCCGCGAAATTTTCGACAAAGTGTGGAGACAAAGTGCGGGGACGAAGCGTAAAGGGACAAAGCGTGGAGACAAAGTGGTGAGACAAAGTGTATTGTTGCCCCCCCTGTCGCCAACCGATTACTAGTGCGATTCAACCGTGTTGAATCGCAGAATTCAAAAGTGGAGAGACAATGAGCTACCAAGCCAACCCTGAACGCTACAAGGGCCCGATGGCCTACAACCGCTGCGGCCGGAGCGGCCTGCAACTGCCGCAGCTCTCGCTGGGCCTCTGGCACAACTTCGGCGGGGTCGACATCTTCGAGAACAGCCGCGCCATGCTGCGCCGCGCCTTCGATCTGGGGATCACGCATTTCGACCTCGCCAACAACTACGGCCCGCCCGTCGGCTCCGCCGAGGAGACCTTCGGCGCGGTCATGCGCAAGGATCTGGCGCCGTACCGCGACGAGCTGGTCATCTCGACCAAGGCCGGCTACTGCATGTGGCCGGGGCCCTACGGCGACTGGGGCGGCCGCAAGTATCTGCTGGCGAGCCTCGACCAGAGCCTGCGGCGCATGGGGCTGGACTACGTGGACATCTTCTATTCGCACCGTCCCGACCTCAAGACGCCGATGGAGGAGACCATGGGCGCGCTGGACACCATGGTGCGCCAGGGCAAGGCGCTCTACGTGGGCATCTCCTCCTATACGCCCGAGCAGACGCGCGAGGCGGCGCGCATCCTGCGCGGCCTCGGCACGCCCTGCCTGATCCACCAGCCGAGCTACTCGATGCTCAACCGCGCCCCCGAAACCAGCGGACTGCTGGACGTGCTGGAGGAGGAGGGCATCGGCATGATCGCCTTCTGTCCCCTGGCGCAGGGGGTGCTGACCAGCCGCTACCTGGATGACATTCCCGCCGACTCGCGGGCCGGCAAGCCTAACACCTTCCTGAAGCGCGAGACGCTGACGCCGGAGAAGCTGGCGCGCGTGCGGGCATTGAACGAGGTGGCCAAGGCGCGCGGCCAGAGTCTGGCCCAGATGGCGCTGATGTGGGTACTGCGCGATGCGCGCGTGACCTCGGCGCTGATCGGTGCCAGCCGTGTATCCCAGATCGAGGAGAACGTCGCCGGCCTCGCCGCAGCACCGCTGACGGATGGGGAGCTTAGCCGGATTGACGAGATCCTCAAGGATTAACGGCCGCGAATAGCGGTGCAAGGGCGCCTGCCCGCGCGCTGTGCGCGCGCAGGCGCTCCTTGTCGCCCGCCTGCAGGGCCAGCAGGCATACAATGGCGTGATCGACCGGCGTCTGCGGCTCGGGGAGCCAGCGCAACTGCTCGGCGGCGTCGAGCTTGTCGATCTGGAAGACCACGGGGCGGCTGATGCCCTCGCCGGCGATGAACTCCGCCTGCAGCTTGCCATCCACAATCGCACGGGGCATGATCTTGCGCTCGCGTCCCTGATAACGGATCACGATTTGCTGTCCGCGCTGCGCCATCAGACCGGCCTCGACGGCGGGCTGCGGCGATGGCAGGGTCTTGAGGGCGTCACGGATGGCCGCGATGCCGGTGGCGTCGGGGGACGCCGCCAGCAGTTCTTCGAGCTTGACCAGCGCGCCCGCCTTGTCGCCGGCGGCCAGCAGGGAGGCGGCCTCGGCCAGACCGGGCGCGGCGGCAGCGGCCACAACCGGAGCCGTACTGCCTGGATCGGGCTCCGCCGCAGTCCCTACCGCAGTATCCGCTGCGGACGCGGCGGTGTCGGCAGGAAGAGCCCCTGCCGTTTCCTCGCCCGACGGCATTGCGGCCGTCCCGGTTTCCATGGACGCCAAAGGCTGCGTGGCGGGCGGCTGCCCGTCTTCAGGCGCGGCCTTGCGCAACCACGACAGGTTAAGATCGGGCAGCCCGATATCAACGACCAGCGCGGGGGGCAGCGACAGCGGGTTGCCGAGGCGCTCGTTGGCCAGCCACGCGAACCAGACCATCAGCAGCAGCCAGAGCAACACGCGGGCACCGCCGCCGCGCCGGGGCGCACGCATCGCCGTGCCGGCGGTCGTCGTCAGGCTACCGCGCTTGATTGAAGCACCACGTACCGCAGCGCGGCCGGCAAAGGAGGCAATCGTGCTGACACCATCGGGGAGCCGCCCCACCAGAGGGCGGTTGGCCAGCAACTGCCGCAAGTCGCGGATCGCATCGGACCACTGGGCGTAGCGGTCCTGCGGCAGCTTCATCATCAGGCGCGTGACGAACTGGCAGACCGGCATGGGGAGATTGCCGACGATATCGCGCGGATGGGGAATCTGCCCGCCGACCTGCTGTTCGAGAATCTCGTAGTTATCGCGTCCCTCGAACGGCGACGTGCCGGTCAGCATGAAATAGAGCACCGTGCCGAGCGAGTACATGTCGGCCCGGAAATCGATCGCCGGGCTGAGCGCGGCCTGTTCGGGCGCAATGAAGTGCGGCGTGCCGATGACATGGCCTTGGTCGGCCTCCAGCGGGTTCTCGCCCGGCTTCACCTGTATCGCAAGGCTATACTCGGAGATCTTGAGGGTGCCCTGGCGATTGACGCGCAGGTTCTGGGGCTTGAGACTGCGGAAGACCACCTGGGCCTGCGTCCAGGCATAGTCCAGCGCCTCGGCAAGCTGCAGCGCCAGCCGCAGCGCCTGTGCGGAGTTCAACCGGCCGGTACCGGCCACCATCTCCGCCAGGCTGGCACCCTCGACATGCTCCATGATGACATGCGTGGCGTCGCCCTCGGTGATCACGTCGTGGATCTGCGCCAGTCCGGGATGCGTCAGCCGCGCAAGCGTGCGCGCCATGGCGAGCTGGTGTTCCGCCTGCTCCGGCGGGACACCCTCGTTCAGCACCCGTACATCCACCTCGCGCTGCAGCGACTCCTTGGTGGCCTTCCACGTCGTGAACATCTCGCCCTTGGCGAGCAAGGCGGTGAATTGCAGACCTGGTATCTCGGGTGGCTTCATGTTGTGCCGACAGGGAGTCTTAGGAACCGAACTTGCAAAGCGAGCAGGTGCGGCAGTTCATTTGCAGCGGGGGTGGCAGGGCCTTGCCGGCACGCACGGCGGCGCGCGCCTGAATGTGATTGATCAGGGCGAGCAGGCAGCCCAGGGTGATGAAGCCGCCGGCGGGCAGGATGAAGAGCAGCATGTTGGGCTGGACGGGCAGTGTGAACTTCAAGTCGCCCCATACGGTCAGCATGCCCGTGCCCAGAATCTCGCGGATCGAGGCGATCAGCGAGAGGGACATGGTGAAGCCGAGCCCCATGCCGAGGCCGTCCGCGGCGCTCGCCACGATGCCGTTCTTGCTGGCGAAGGCCTCGGCACGGCCGAGGATGATGCAGTTGACGACGATCAGCGGAATGAAGATGCCCAGCCGCTCCGTGAGCATGGGGGTGTAGGCCTGCATCAGCATCTCCACGGTGGAGACGAAGGCAGCGAAGATGACGACGTAGCAGGGGATGCGCACGGCGTCGGGAATGACGCGCCGCACAGCCGAGATGGCCATGTTCGAGCAGCAGAGCACGAAGGTGGTGGAGAGCCCCATGCCGATGGCGTTCTCGAGCTTGGTGGTGGTGGCCAGCGTGGGGCACATGCCCAGCACCAGGCGGAAGGTGGGGTTCTCGCGGATGATGCCGCGGGTCAGGTTGGAAAAGAACTTCTTCATAGTGTGGCTTGCACTCCCTTCTGCACGGCCTCGCGGATAGCCTGGAACTGTGCCGAGGCGGCGCTGATGGCCTCCAGCGCGGCCCGCGATGAAATGGTGGCGGCAGTGACGGCGTCGATTTCGCCGCCATCCTTTGTGGTTGCCCAGCGGGTGTCGGCGGGACGTCCGCGGATGCCGGTCTTGAATTCGTCCGAGTCGATGCGCGAGCCGAGTCCGGGGGTCTCCGAGGCCTGCAGCACCTTGAAGTTGTAGAGGCGTCCGTCGGCCGCGAAGCCCGCGATCAGGGAGATGGCGCCGCCGTAGCCCTTTTCCGAGTGGCCCTTGACCGCGGCGGCGACCATCTGTCCCGCCTCATCCAGGGCCACGTAGTTGGTGATGCCGCCCACGGCGATGGGTTTGACGCTGGCATATCCGGGCGGCAGAACCTCGCTGATGGCCTTCTGCTCCTGGCGCAGACGGGCCTCCGCGATGGGTTCGAGGGTGAGGTGATAGACGGTCGCCAGCAGGGCGGTACAGACCAGGCAGGTGATGGTTAGGACAAAGATGAGCCGCAGGTATTCTTTCATTTGCGGGCCTCCCGTTTGGCCGCCTCGGCCGCGCCGAAGATGCGGTGGCGGGTGGCGCGGTTGATCAGCGGGGTAAAGGCGTTCATGATCAGGATGGCGAAGCTGACCCCCTCGGGGTAGGCGCCGGTCTTGACCGTGCGCAGCACCATCGTCAGCAGGCCGCAGCCGACGCCGAAGATGAGGCGTCCGCGCGCGGTGGTGGGCGTGGTGACCATGTCGGTAGCCATGAAGCAGGCGCCAAGCATGAGTCCGCCGGTCAGCAGATGGAAGTGGACGGGCATCGAGGCGGCGGGGTTGACGGCGTGCAGGATGGCGGCGTAGATGGCGACGGTACCGATAAAGGCGACGGGTATGTGCCACGTGATGACGCGCCGGTACAGCAGGTAGAGCGCCCCGATCAGCAGCGCGATGGCCGAGGTCTCGCCGATGCAGCCGTTCATGTTGCCGAGCAGGAAGTCGAGCGTCAGGCCGCCATCCATGGCGAAGGGCGCGGGCGCGCCGGCCTTGAAGGCCTCCTTGACCATGCCGAGCGGCGTCGCGGTGCTGGTGGCGTCGATGCACGAGGCGCTCCAGGTGGTCATCGGGCCGGTGAAGGAGATCAGCAGGAAGGCGCGCGCGGCCAGCGCCGGGTTGAAGGGGTTGTAGCCCAGTCCGCCGAAGACCTGCTTGGCGACGGCGATGGCGAAGACACCGCCGGCAATCGCCATCCAGGTGGGCAGGCCCGGCGGCAGGTTCAAGGCCAGCAGCAGCCCTGTGACGAGGGCGCTGAAGTCACCGAGGGTGTTGTTGCGCCCCATCAGGCGGCGGCAGATCCACTCGGTGGCCAGGCAGGTGGCCACGCAGGTGACTATCAGCCGCGCGGCATTCAGGCCGAAGAAGTAGAGGGCTGCCGCGACCGCCGGCAGGAGGGCGATCACCACGTCGAGCATGATGCGCTCGACGCTGGCGCCCGAATGGATATGCGGCGAGACGCCGACCACCAGTTCCGGGCCCGCCGCTGTATTTTGCTGCTCGGTATTCAACGGTCTCTCCCTTTACGTTTTTTTCTGCTGCGCGGCGGCGCGGCGGCGCTGGGTGATTACGGCCTTGGCGCGGCGCATGTGCTGCACCAGGGGACGGCGCGCGGGGCAGACGTAGGCGCACGCGCCGCACTCGAAACAATCCATCACATGGCGGTTCTCCGCCTCGTCAATATCATCGGCCTCGGCCGCCTGACTCAGCTCGTTCGGCATGAGGCCCAGCGGACACGCCTCGACGCAGCGTCCGCAGTTGATGCAGGCCATCGAGCGGTAGGGACGCACGCACTCCCGCGGAAAGAGCAGCAAACCCGAGGAGGTCTTGCTCATGGCCACCTCCAGCGAGGGCAGCGCGAAGCCCATCATGGGGCCGCCGGCGATCAGCTTGGCGAGATTATCGCGCGCGCCGCCGGAGGCGGCCACCAGATCGGCGAAGGAGGTGCCGACCGGGGCGAACCAGTTGGTGGGCGTGTTGACGGCATCGCCCGTGACCGTGATGGCCCGCGCGGTCAGCGGGCGTCCGTTGACCACGGCATCCCAGACGGCGTAGGCCGTGGCGACGTTCTCGACCACGCAGCCCACGTCCATCGGCAGGCCGCCCATCGGCACGGTACGTCCGGTGACGGAGTAGATCTGCTGCTTCTCGCTGCCCTGCGGGTAGAGGGTCTTGAGAAGGTGGATATGGGCGTCGTCCGGGGCGGACTCCATGGCGGCGGCGAGCGCCTTGGCGGCCTCGCGCTTGTTGTCCTCGATGGCCACGCGGATGGTGCCGGCACCGAGGATGCGGCGGATGATCTGGCAGCCCTCCCAGACCTGTTCCGCGCGCTCGATGAGCAGGCGGTTGTCGCTGTTCAGGAAGGGTTCGCACTCGGCCCCGTTGAGGATCAGCGTGTCGATCGGCTTGTCGCCGGGGGGCGAGAGCTTGACGTGGGTCGGGAAGCCGGCGCCGCCCATGCCGACGATGCCGGCTTCGGCGACGCGGTCCAGAAGGCTGCGCGGCGCCTGCTCGCGCCAGTCGGGGATGGGCTTGTAGGGCGGCTCGCCGGCGGGTGCGTCGGCATCCGTCTCGATGATGATGGCGGTGGCGGTGCGTCCGGTCGGCGTGGGCGCCTCCCGGATGGCGGCGATGGTGCCGGCGGCGGGCGCATGCACGTTGGCCGAGATGAAACCGCTGGCCTTGGCGATGAGCTGCCCCGCCGTCACGCGGTCGCCGACGGCCACGCAGGGTGCCGCGGGGGCGCCCAGATGCTGGGAGGTCGAGACCTCCAGCCGCGCGGGCAGCGGCAAATCCTTGAGGGGCAGCGCGGCGGTCGCCGTCTTGGAGTCGGGCGGATGGATGCCGCCGCGGAAGAGAAATGGTGCCGGTGAGACTTTCATGCTAGACCTTGAGAATGCACTTGCCGGGACACTTGGCGGGGAGTTCCTCGTTGTCCAGGGGCTGCTTGTAGTCCACGACGGCGAGCGTGCCGTCCATCGTGATCGCGCCCTCCGCGAGGCGGGTACAGATGCGGCAGCCGATGCAGCCGACCTTGCAGACCTTGCGTACCGTGGCGCCGGGATCCCTGGAACTGCAGAAGATGTGGGTGTGGCTGGCCGCCGGCACCATGCGGATGATGCCGCGCGGACAGGCGGCGACGCATTTGCGGCAACTGATGCAGAGTTCCGGGTGTACGCGCGCCACGCCGTTGACCATCTCGATGGCACCGGCGGGGCAGGCGCGCAGGCAGGTGCCGTAGCCTAGGCAGCCGTAGCGGCAGGCCTTGTCGCCACCGCCCACGGCCGCCGCGGCGGCGCAATCGGTGATGCCGTCGTAGACGAAGCGCTTCTGCGCCTGCTCATCATCGCCGCGGCAGAGCACCAGTGCCACCTCGCGCGCGGCGGCCTCGATGGGGGCGATGCCCAGCGCGGCGGAAATCTGCGCCAGCGCCTCGGGCGTGCAGGAGGGGCAGCGGTTGGGGGGCGCCTCGCCGGCCACGATGGCCTGGGCATAGCCGCCGCAGCCCGCATAGCCGCAGGCACCGCAGTTGGCACCCAGCAGGAGTTCCGTCACCGTCCCGATTAGGGGGTTCTCCTCGACGCTCAGGTAGCGCGCGCCCAGGGCCAGCGCCACACCGCAGACCAGACCGATGCCTGAAACCACAAGAATGGAGGTAATCATAGCTTGCGTGCCCTGCTCACTTTACCAGTCCGTTGAATCCCATGAAGGCCAGGCTCAGCAGGCCGGCTGTCACCAGCGCGATCGCCACGCCGCGGAAGGCGCGCGGCGGATCGGCGCGCTCGATCTTCTCGCGCAGACCGGTAAAGATCGTCAGCGCGAGGGCAAAACCGCACCCTGCCGCGCAGGCGAAGACGGTCGACTCCACAAAGCCGCTCTTGTTCTGGACGTTCATGACCGCCACGCCCAAGACCGCGCAGTTGGTCGTGATCAGGGGCAGGTAGATGCCGAGGGCCGAGTAGAGCGGCGGCACATAACGCTTCAGCAGCATCTCGACAAGCTGCACGAAGGCGGCAATCACCAGGATGAAGGCGATGGTCTGGAGATAGTCGAGCCCGTAGGGTTTCAGCAGGTAGTGATCCACGCACCACGTCACCGCCGCCGCGCAGGTCATCACGAAGATCACCGCGCCGGACATGCCGAGCGAGGTCTCCAGCTTCTTGGAGACGCCAAGGAAGGGGCAGATCCCCAGAAACCGGTTGAGGACGAAGTTGTTGACGAGGACTGCGCCAAGCACGAGCAGAATATATGAGGTCATGTTAGTTCCGAACGCGCCAATGAAAACATGAAGCACGGATTATACGGCTAACCGCCAGCTAATACAAGCCCCGCGCGCGCCCTGTGCTGCCCCGCGCGCACGGCGGTGCACGGCGAGCGGGGGCGCGGGGGACAGGAGACAGGAGACAGGGGACAGGGGGGGCCGCAGCCCCGGAGCGGGGCGGCGGCAGTAGCAGCAGGCAGTGGCAGTAGGAAGTTGGGATGGCTACTTTGTCGCGAGCTTTGTCGGTAACTTTGTCGCCTTCGTCGAATGCAGATGGTAGTCTCTCACAGAGGCACGGAGGCACAGAGGCGCGGAGAACAGGAACCGCCAATGGACGCGAATGGACGCGAATTGATGGTGTTATTTTAACCGCGAAAAACGCGAAAAGCGCGAAAGGGGAGCCGCGAATGGGCGAGTATGCACGCGAAAATGGAGTAAGCGGGTGGTTTAAGTGTGCCGATTAAGAGTGAGTTTCAGAGTGGGTTTAAGTGGGTGCTCCGCACTACACCTTGTCTCCACACCTTGTCTACACACTTTGTCGAAAGCGAATGAGCAAGCGAGAGTTCCGGCTCCCAGTTCGCTCCAGATGCGCCATGGAGCCCGCGGTCTCCGCGGTGTATTGGAGAGCGCATGGATGGCGAACGGAACCGCCGGCGAGCCGTACACAGGCAACTAACCGCCAAGGCGCCAAGTTTTGCAGTGTGAATGACAATCATTCACGGCGTGAATAGTTATCATAAGCATCATGGGTGTGGGAGGTAATTATGTCCCGCCCCTTCAGGGCTAGTCGTTTTTAGCTTCATTCCCCAGGGCGTTGCCCTGGGCCTGGTATATCGCGCCCCTTCAGGGCTTTCAGTAACTTTGTCGCGAGCTTTGCCAATAACTTTGTCGAAGGCGGAAGAGTAAGCGGGTGGTTTAAGCGTACCGATTAAGAGTGAGACTAAGAGAGGGTTTAAGTGGGTGCTCCGCTCCAACACTTTGTCCACGCACTTTGTCCCCACGCTTTGTCGGATACGCTTCGTCCCCTCACTTCGTCCCTACGCTTTGTCGAATGCAGCAGGAAAGCTGATGGGCGGATTTTCGTCCTCGTCCTCGAGCCCGGAACTGCCGGTACTACCGGAACTGCCGCCGAGAGAGGCAAGCGTCTGCTTGCCCGCAACTCCGAGGACGAGCAGACGCTCGTCCCTCCCTCCCGCCCGGACGCCCGGTACTGATGCGAAACGGTCTGTTCGGTCACCCCGCGCAGCGCACTACGTGCGCAAGCGGTTTTGAGTGCGCGGACCCGGACGCGCTTTCTTTCCCGCCGCTTGCGGCGGCATATGCCGATTCGGCCGGCACGGTCGGGACGGATGTACAGTCATCGCAGCTCGTGCCGGCTGCAAAAACGCCTGTCCTCCTGGCCACAGTACCGCCTTCAGGCGGAAGTGGTTCAGGGGCTTCAGCCCCGTTCCCATGACCCTTTTTCCAAAGGAAAAAGGGCTTCGCGGGCCTGAAGGCCCTTGTTGGCTTCCGGCTGAAGCCGGTACTCCGACGCGACTGCGGCACCCACGCAGAAACTGTACCGCCAGCCCCGCAAGCCCGACCGCAATGGCATCACGGTACGGCGGGTAGCGCGCATCCCTCTCCGCATCCACGCGTCCCCTCTCCTTTTACACTCCTCGATCATACGACTGAGTCGTATGATCAACCAACGCCAACTACAACTCGCAGTTGTCAATCAGCCGCGTCTGGCCGGCGAAGGCCGCCAGCGCCACGAGCACGCCCGGTGCCAGTTGCGCCACCGGCTCCATCGTGCCGGTATCCACGATCTCGACATAGTCGGTACGCAGGCCGCTGGCGGCAAGTTCCTCCTCGATGCGGCGGCGCACGGTGGCGGCATCGCGCTCGCCGCGGGCGAAAGCCTCGCGCGCCATGCCGAGCGCGCGGGAGAGGCCCAGCGCGGACTTGCGCTCCTCCGCCGAGAGGCGCACGTTGCGCGAGCTCAGCGCCAGACCGTCGGGCTCGCGCACGATCGGCGCGACGATGATCTCGATCGGGAAGTTGAGGTCGCGCACCATGCGCTTGATGACCAGCGCCTGCTGCGCGTCCTTCTGGCCGAAGACGGCCACATCGGGACGCACGCAGTTGAAGAGCTTGGACACCACGGTACAGACCCCGCGGAAGTGCCCGGGGCGCGACGCCCCGCAGAGGCGTCGCGAGAGCGCCTCCTCGACCACCGCCGTGCTGGCGTCGGGTGCGTACATCTCAGCCGCAGTGGGCATGAAAATCACGTCAACCCCCTCGGCCTCGCAGAGTGCCCGGTCGCGCCCGGGATCGCGCGGGTAGATGGCGTAATCCTCGCCGGGGCCGAACTGGGTCGGATTCACGAAGAGGGTCAGCACGACACGGTCGGCCGCGGTACGGGCGCGGCGCACAAGCGAGAGATGGCCCTCGTGCAGGTAGCCCATGGTGGGCACGCAGGCAATGCGTTCGCCCGCAATTAGCCGCTCGCGCGACCAGGCCTGCATTTCACTGGGAGTGGTGATGATTTTCATGGCAGTTGTCAGTTGGAAAGGAACGTAGAACCCCTCTTTGTCGCGAGCTTTGTCGCAAACTTTGTCGAAAGCTAAAGAGTAAGCGGATGGATGAAGTGTACCGTTTAAGAGTGGGTTTAAGTGGGCTTTTAAGTGGGGGTGGTTATGCCGGTGTGCTCCGGCGTGCCTTAGGGAGCCCCGGACTAGGGTGGCGGTTCGAGAGTCAGTAGCCGCCGCACATCGAGCACGGGCACGGGCTCCCCGGCGAGATGCCAGACGGCGCCCTGTACCTCCACCTGACATCCTACGAGGGCTTTCAACTGCCCCTCCAGCCCGATTAGGCGGCAGACCGGCTCGCTGCAGACGTGGCGGGGGGTGTTGGCGACAAGCTGGTAGCCGCTATAGCCGGGACCCTTAGCGTAGGGGATTCGCTCCAGACGTCCTGAAAAACGCACCTGCCGGTTCTGCGGGCGGCGCGCATCGGGGGTGTAGCCCGCGAGCTGCGGCGGCAGGCCCGGCAAGGTGATGGCCGAAGGAGGAATCACGGCAGGGGCCGGCGGCGCGACGGGAACGGGAGTGGCCGGAGCTTGCGGGGGTGGCACCACCACACGCGGCTCCGGCAGCGCAGGCGCCGGGGCGGGCTCATCCGGTAGCGCCACGGGAACCGCCGGCGGCACGGATGGCGTCACCACCTCTTCCACAGGGGCGGGAGCAGGGGGCGGCACGGCGGCAACAGTGATGGGCTCAGGCTCCACCGCCGGTGGCGGCGCGTCGGGGGGCGGTGCGTCGGCGGCTGACGGTACGGAGGTTGTGAACTCGCGGCTGATCCACAGATAACACTCGGACGTGGGCGCAATGCGCGTCCAGTCGCCCAGCGCGCCGCGGGTAACGACCGGTGTGTCGCGTATCAGCTCGCCGACACGCTGGAACTGGAGCCCCGGACCGCCACGCACCTGGGCCTTGTTCACCGTGATGCGTCCGTCCCGGATCAGTTCGCTATAGACCCACAGGTCGACGGACGGTGGCGCTACCACCCGCACCCAATCTTCCGTGGTCTCGTCATCGGGGGTGGTCAGCAGGTCGCCGGTCATCACCTGACCGACGATTTCGGATTCAAGGGATGGGCGTGCCCGCAGGCAGACGCGGTCACCCGTGACAATAATGCTACGGGGGGCCGCCGTTGCGTAACGGGAGGCCAGCGCAAGAAGCACCAGCACTCCGATGTGACGGGCAGAGGCCATGACGACCCCTCCGGCGACTACTCGGCGGGCTTGGTCTTGCGCAGACCGAAACCGCGGTCGCCGACCTTCCACTGGCCGCGATCCTTCAACAGGTTGATGCGCTCGAAACGCTTCAAGACGTTGCGCTTGGCCACGATCTTGCTTGATCCTCTTAGACTGCGATGCTGGCTCATAGGGACTCTCTCGTGATGTGCCGCCTGTAAACCTTCCGGCGGCCAAAATGAATTGTCAATAATACCAAATTCATGGCATAATGCAACCCCATGAGTTCCAAAGCACATTTTCCCATCAAACTTGACCGCCCGCTGGCCATTTTCGACATCGAATCGACCGGCACCAGCCCGCGTGCCGACCGCATCATCGAGCTGGCGGTCATCCGGATTGACCCCGACGGCAGCGAGACCAGCCGCAACTGGCTCGTCAACCCGACCATCCCCATCCCCGTGGAGACCACTGCGGTACACGGCATCACCGACGACATCGTCAAGGATTGCCCCACCTTCGCACAGATCGCCCACGAGGTGGATGCCTTTATTAAAGGATGCGACCTGGGCGGCTACAATGTGATCCGCTTCGACATCCCGATGCTGGGCGAGGAGTTTCTGCGGGCCGGTCTGGATCTCAAGGTGGACGACCGCCGTGTGCTGGACGCGCAGCGCATCTACCACCAGCGTGAACCGCGCGATCTGGCGGCGGCCCTGAGCTTCTTCTGCGGACGCGAGCATACCGACGCCCACGGCGCCGAGGCCGATGCACAAGCCACACTGGACGTTATCAAGGGCCAGTTCCGCCGCTACGACGATCTGCCGCGGGACATGGAGACGCTTGATCGCCAGTTCAACGCCACCGATCCCTTCAATGCCGACCGTAGCGGTCGTCTGCGCTGGGTTGACGGGGAGCTGACGATCAACTTCGGCAAGAAGAAGGGCGAGCGGGTCAAGGATCTGGTCACCACGGATCCCGGCTATCTCAAGTGGATCCTGCGCGGCGACTTCCCGATGGACACCCGCCGGATCGTCCAGAACGCCCTCGACGGCATCTATCCCCCCGCCCCATCGGCACGCATCACAATGGATAGCTGAGTTACACAGGAGAAATGCATGAAACTGGGACTGATGCCGGGGACACCCCCGGCCGAGATGCGCGAGCTGGGCTTTGAAGCCATCCAGCTCTTCTATGGCTCCAACCGCCAGGATGACGACGCCGATCCGTCGGACGACGCCGTCCGGGAGGCGTTGCAGCCCGGCCCGCTGGCGCTGGCGGCCATGACCCTCCACATCGATCTGGTCAACCCGCGCGGCCTGGTGCAGGCCGACGCCGACCGGGCCGTGCGCATGGTAAGGCGCACCGCGGCCTTCAAGGGCCTGTGCGGCGACACCCCCCGCCCCATCCTGGTCTGGCACCCGTCGGGCTACCCCGAGGCCGCCGACACCGATGACGCCGCCGTCTTCAACGGGCTGTGCGGGGCTCTGCGCCAGATGTGCGCCGCCGGGGAGCAGGTCGGCGTGGATGTCGCGGTCGAGATGACCCGCAACGGCAGCGTCGGCAGTGCCGAAGGCTTCCTGCGCATCAAGGACAAGGTGGGCTCGCCGGCCCTGCGCGTCTGCCTCGACGCCGCCAATATCGCGCCCGACCGCACCCCGCTTGTCCGTTGCGTGCGCATGCTGGCGGACGACATCGTGATTGCCCACGGCAAGGATTCGCACTTCAACCCCGACGGTACCGTGGCCGGCTACGGCCCGGCCGGTTCCGGCAAGCTGGACTACGAGGCCTATATCGGCGCGCTCAAGACCTATTGCAACGTGCCCTACTTCATCCTCGAGTACTACAAGGGGCGCGACGATATGCTGCGCGCGCGCGACATAGTTCTGAAGTATGCAGATGGGCATTGACAAAGTTAGGCTAGTCTAATATTCTATGCGCGTTAACAGGACACCAGTCGCATCGCAAGGACTTACGATGACCATCAGCAATCTTTCCCCAGGCATGTGCGCCCGGATCACGGGCTATGACGCAGGCAACCGCGCCTACCGCGCAAAGCTCCTGGCGCTGGGACTGACGCGCGGCACCACGATCCGCCTGGTCAATACCGCGCCGCTCGGGGATCCGGTTCAGCTTGAGGTGCGTGGGTTCAACGTCTCGCTGCGCAAGGACGAGGCGGCCGTGGTACAGGTGGACGCCGTCTAAAGCGCCGTATGCAACGCAGCTTCACGGTCGCCCTTGTTGGAAATCCGAACGCCGGCAAGACGACCGTCTTCAATGCCCTGACGGGGGCACGCCAGACCATTGGCAACTGGCCGGGCGTGACAGTCGAGCGCAAGGAGGGATTCTGCCTGCTGCCCGACGGTACGCGCCTCTCCGTCGTTGATCTGCCCGGCATCTACTCCCTCATGGCCGCCAGCGAGGACGAGCGCGTGGCGGTAGACTTCATCGTCAGCGGCGGCGCGGATCTCTTCATTAACGTCATAGATGGCTCCAACCTCGAGCGCAACCTCTACCTGACGCTGCTGCTGGCGGAGCTCAAGGTGCCGACGCTGCATGTCCTGACCATGATGGACATCGCGGATGACCGTGGCATATCCATCGATCTCCAGCACCTCGAACGCCACTTGGGCGCCCCCGTCTTCGCGGGGGACCTGCGCGACCGCGCGGGCGGCCGGACGCTGATGCTTAAACTGCAGGAGGCGCTCGCCCACCCCGCACCGCCTACGCTGGCGGTCACCTACTCTCCCGTGGTCGAGCAGGAGATCGCGCGCCTGACGCCGGTCTGCGAGGCGGCCTCTGACCGCCTGAAACTGCCCGCCCGCTGGCTCGCCATCCAACTGCTGGAGGCCGACCCAGCCATTGTGGCGCGGATGCAGAGCGCCGTCACCGAGGCCGAACTGGCGGAGGCCGAGCAGCGCATCAAGGCCGCTTCGGGTGAGTTCTCCGACGAAGCCTTCGCCAACGGCCGCTATGCCGTCATCCAGGGCCTCTGCAGCGACGTGATCACCAGGCACGACGCCCGCGTCTATGCCACCCAGCGGGTTGACCGCTGGATTCTCAACCGCTGGCTCGGCATCCCCTTCTTCCTGCTGGTGATGTTCATTGTCTTCTGGCTGACGCAGACGGTAGGCGGTGCCTTTATCGACGCCTTCGACCTGCTCGGCGGCACGCTCTTTGTCGAGGTGCCGCGCCTGATCCTCGAACGGCTGCACGCGCCGCCCGTGGTCATCGCCCTGGTCGCCAACGGCCTCGGGGCCGGCTTGCAGACGATGGCCACCTTCCTGCCGCCGATCTTCTTCATGTTCCTCTGCCTGGCCCTGCTGGAGGATTCGGGCTACATGGCCCGCGCGGCCTTCGTCATGGACCGGGCCATGAAGTGGCTGGGACTGCCCGGCAAGTCATTCGTGCCGCTGCTGGTCGGCTTCGGCTGCAGCGTGCCGGCAATCCTCGCCACACGCACACTCGAGAGCCGCCGCGACCGCCTCCTGACGATCTTCATGATCCCCTTCATGTCGTGCGGTGCCAAACTGCCGGTCTATGTGGTCTTCGGCGCGGCCTTCTTCGCCGATAATCCCGGACGCCTCGTCTTCCGCATCTATGTGACGGGCATGGTGCTGGGCATCCTGACCGGCCTGCTGCTGAAGCACACGCTCTTCACGGGAGCCCCCTCGCACTTCATCATGGAGCTGCCGCCCTACCACCTGCCGCGCATGAAGTATATCCTGCTCAACGTCTGGGACCGGCTGCGCTCGTTCATCTTCCGCGCCGGCAAGGTGATCGTGCCGATGGTGCTGCTGCTGGGGCTGCTCAACACCCTGGGGCGCGACGGCACGCTCGGCAACGAGAACACGCGCAACTCCCTGCTGACCTCGGTGGGCGTAACCATGACCCCGGTCTTCGGGCCCATGGGCATCGAGCGTGACAACTGGCCCGCCACCGTGGCCATCTTCTCGGGGCTCTTCGCCAAGGAGGCCGTCATCGGCACTCTCAACAGCATCTACGGCCAGAACACCTCGCGCGAGGAGATACCGGCGGGGGAGCGGCCTTGCGGGCAGAACCTGTGGCTGGTTGTCGGGCGGGGAGTCGTCGCGGCGTGGCGCACGATACCGGAGAACCTCGGTGCCATCCTATGCCCGCTGAAGCGGCTCTTCGGCTGCGAAAAGGCGGAGCCGGAATCCGCGGCCGCCGCAGTGCCCTGCCAGGCCGACGAGTCGCTATTTATCGCCATGCGCGGCGCCTTCTCCAAGGGGCGCCACCAGGCCTTTGCCTACCTGCTTTTCGTGCTCCTCTACGTACCCTGCATTGCCGCCATGGGCGCCGCCCTCCGCGAACTGGGCCACTTCTACGGTGTGGTGCTGATGGTGTACCTGACGGTACTCGGCTGGTGCGTGGCCACCCTCTACTACCAGATCACCGTGGCCCACCAGTGGATCTGGATGGCCACCCCCTGCGCCCTGCTGCTGGCAATGGCCGGTGGCTTCCACCTCATGGGACGCTACAGGCGAATACCGCTGATATAAGCATGAGTTCCCCAAAAGCAGAATACGTCCGCGGTTCCGTCGGCAAGACCATGCTGAAGACCGCCATCGCGATGCTACCCGGCACGCTGGCCATGACCGGCTACAACATCGCGGACACCTTTTTTGTCGGCCGGCTCGGCGGCAAGGAGCCGCTGGCCGCCATGGGCTTCACCTTTCCGGTGGTCATGCTCGTCGGCTGCATCTTCAACGGCATCGGCAGCGGCATCATGGCCAACATGGCCCATGCGCTGGGCCGCGACAACCCCAGGCACGCCGCCCGGCTGGTGGGCGCCGGTATGCTGCTGACGAGCATCGTCGCCCTCATACTGGCCGTCCTCGGCATTGCCAGCGCCAACTGGCTCTTTGCGGCCCTGGGTGCCGAGGGCGAAACGCTGGCACAGGTTCGCCAGTACATGGACGTGTGGTATTTCGGCTGCATCACGGCCGGACTGAGCATGGAGGGCAACAAGGCGCTCATAGCCGCAGGCAAGCCGAAGAGCGCCAGCGGCATGACCATCCTGGGCATGCTCATCAATGTTGTCCTCGACCCGATCCTGATCTTCGGTCTGGGCCCCATACCCCGCATGGGTATCCGTGGTGCCGCCATCGCCACAGTGGTATCGCAGATGGTCGCCGCAGTCACCATCCTCTTCATTCTCAACCGGGCCGGGCTGCTCCACTTCCGCCGCATGCCCATGCCGGTGCTTCTCCGCTCGTGGCAGATGATCATCCGCTATGCCATCCCCGCCACCCTCGGCATGCTGCTCTTCCCCGTCGGCAACGCCGTCACGACGCGCATCACCGCCACCTTCGGCACCACAGCCGTCGCGGCCGTATCCGCCGCCAGCCGTCTGGAGAGCGTGGCCTTTGTCTTCCCAATGGCCGTCGGCATGACCCTCATGCCCATGATCGCCCAGAACTACGGCGCCAGGATGTACAGCCGCGTGCGCCAATGCCTGCGTTTCGCCATCGGTACCGCCGCGGTCTTCCTGATCACCATGGGCGTTGTCTTCATCATCTTCGCGCCGCGCATTGTCGTCTATTTCACGCCGGAGCAGAGCGTGCAGGAGATCATGATCCTCTACCTGCGCATCGTCCCCTACGGTCTCTTCATGGTGGAGATATTCCGCTTCTGCGGCTTCGCATTCACCGGCTGTGGCCGTCCCAATACCGACGCCATGCTCAAGGCGCTGCGCATTGCCGGTCTGCACATCCCGCTCTCGCTGCTGGCCATGGTGCTGGGCAGCCTTGCCGCCCTCTTCTGGGCCCGCCTCGCGAGCGATGTCATTGCCGGCGTCGTCGCCTTCATCATGGCCTGGCGCCTCATCCACCGCCTGCCGACCGATGGTGAGGAAGTGGTGGCTAAAGCCTAGACGGTTTTTGAACCGCCAAGACGTCAAGCTCGCCAAGATTTGGTAACCGCGAATGGACGAATCAACGCGAATCGCTCCGTTCGTCGCCGTGGCATCAGATAAGAACATTGACTGCGCGGCCCCGGACGCGCTTTCTTTTCCGCTTTACACAAAACCGATTACTTAGCTTAGCGATAGACGGCAATTCTCGGCCATGCTACCATGTATACGGTTAAACTTTAGGGAGACTCGCATGAAAAAGCTGTGCGTTGGTTTTCTGATGGCGCTTTGCGGCTTTGCCACATCTGGAGAGTGATGATGAGATACAAAAGAGCAGCCGCCGTCCTGTGCGCGGCATTGGCGGCGGCAGTGGCGCCGGCGGCGCTGCCCATGCCGCTGGCGACAAACGCGGTACAGAAACTGGATGACGCCGCACTCGCCGCACTGAACAGCGGCGAGGCCTCCTGCGGTTTCCATGTGAGGTTCGACAGGCTGCCGTCGCGCGGCTCGCCGACCGCGTTCTTCAGACTGCAGGCGGACAAGGAGGGCTACCTGACGCTGACCATCCCCGCCGCGCCGGACGACCTGATCGGCGACATGGAGTTCCGCTCCCTCAAGCCGGTAAAACGGAAGGCCTGGCACCACGTCGCCTTCAACTTCTCGCGCCAGCAACGCCGCTACGCCTTCTATCTGGACGGCGAATTGCAGTTTGAAAACAACACCCAATGGCTGCCGCAGACCGGCTTCGGCACAGTCGCCACCGTCGGCTTTGACGGCGGAACGAAGTGCTTCAGAATGTACGACATCGCGCTGACCTCGGACTACCTGCGCCCCGCCGACCGACTCGAGGCCGACGCGGCGGCGGCCAAGGCCGATGCCGAGGCGGCCGGCAAATCCCCCATCGGCCATCTCCGCGGCTGGGCGGAGTCGCTCGCGGCGCGTGCCGACGCGCTGCTCGCCGCCGGTGAAGGCACCACCGAGCGCGAGATTTTCGAGGTCAGGCGCGACGCGCGGCACGCGGCACGCATCGCCGCCGCGCTGGCGGCCGGCAAAAGCTACAAGCCCAACGGCCCTGCCGTCGCCTTCACCGTTGATCCGCTGTCCCAGGAGATGTTCCTCCCCTATCATTATCCCGAGAACGGCGAGCTCTCCGGCCGGATGCGCATCGCGGCGGCCAGGGGCGAATACGAGACGGGCTCGCTGCTCGTCTGGGCCTTCAGCCCCCTCCGGCGCCTGACCGTGCGCGTCTCCGATCTCGTCTGCGGCGACAAGAGGATTCCCGGCAGCGCGGTGGACGTCAAGCTCGTGAAGCGCGTTTACCAGACCGGCGGCGCGTGGATGACCTACCACCGCGATCCGCGCCTGCGCATCCTCACGCCCAACCTGCTGGTCAACGACGATGCCATGTTCAAGGTGGACGAACTCCGCTGCCGCAACTACATGCGGCTCTCCTACCCGGAGGGAACGGTCTATGCCGACATCTCGGATCCCGCCGCGCCCGTGCAGGTTTTCGACCGCAGCGTGCCGCTGCTGGATGCCGACACGCTCCAGCCGGTCGATGTCCCCGAGGCCGGACGCAACCAGCAGTATGTCTTCGTCTTCCATGCGCCGAAGGACGCCACGCCCGGCATCTACAAGGGCCGCATTGACATCGTCGTCAACGGCGCGCCGCAGCCCTCGGGGGTCAATGTCGCCTTCCGCATCCTCCCCATCGACTTGCCCGACCAGCCCTCCTCGTACGACAACCCCGACCAGGTCTTCTTCTCCAACATCAACGGCTTCAAGCAGCCGCACGCCATCTCCTACGAGGACCGGCTCGCCTCGGCGCGCGCGACGCTGGCGAACGTCCGCGCCCACAACGGCAACCACATGAACGGCCTCTGGACATCGCCCTCGATGGCGCGGGAGGCGCTGGCCGCCGGCTTCATCCCCGATCACATCTTCGAGGCCGGCACCCGCTGGTACCACATCCGGGACTGGCGCGACTACTTCAAGGGCACCCCCTCCAGGGATCTCACGCCCGCCGACAAGCAGGAGGGCATGCGGCGCGCCAGGCGCGCCTTCAAGGGCCGGACCGACTTCCTGAAGTCCATCGCCCCGGACGGCATACCGATGTCGATCTTCCTCTCCGAGTCCGGCTCCTACTACCGTCTGGCCGACGTGCAGCGCGAGCAGGCCGACGTGGCGCATGAGCTCGGCCACAAGGTCTTCGCCCACGGCGGCAACGCCAACCGCGAATTCGCGCTCGACGTCCAGGACATGAACTCCGACG
>Ga0123332_1000718_pt1 | contig 33468 bp, 27 predicted proteins | sample BioC12SIPDNA_4_FD_89958 | JGI IMG/M metagenome (GOLD analysis project Ga0123332, IMG submission 89958) | Anaerobic biogas reactor microbial communites from Washington, USA - Biogas_R2_A C12 SIP DNA | ecosystem: Engineered > Bioreactor > Anaerobic > Unclassified | place: Washington, USA... | reverse complement strand
TGCGGAGGACGAACCGCGGGTTCATGTAGATCTTCCGGTAGAATCTCCGGTAGTAGCTTTGGACCACCGGCCAGGGAAGGGACTCATGGTCGTAGATGACCGAGGGCGTCGAGTGGAACCTGTAGGTCTCCCAGTCCCCGGTCTTGATGGCGCCGGCCGCGCACAGGTCGCGATACATCTCGGTCCCGGGCAGCGGGATGGTGATGGCGGCTTTGGCCAGGTCCAGGTCCAGGCTTAGGGCGAAATCGATGGTCTGCCCCATGGTCTCTTCCGTGTCGCCGGGCAGCCCCAGCATGAAATACCCGACAATCTCCAGCCCCGCCTGCTTCGCCCACCTGACCGTGTTGCGGACCTGTTCCAGGGTGGTCCCCTTCCGTATCCTGTCGAGCACCCGCTGGCTGCCCGACTCGATCCCGAGATAGATCCGGTAGCATCCCGCCGCCCGCATCGCGTGCAGCAGATCCGGGTCGGTGCGGTCGGCGCGGATGCCGTTCAGGGGGCTCCACGGGACCTGCGTGCGTCCGGCCGACAGCAGGGCGCAAATCTCCTTGGCCCGCCGCAGGTCCGTGGAGAACCCGTCGTCGGTCAAAAATATCTCCCTGAAGCCCAGCGCCCCGGCCCTTTCGAATTCCTCGGCCACCCGCGCGGGGGATTTGACGCGGAACGTCCGGCCGAAGCAGTTTTTGTTGCAGTAGATGCAGTCGTAGACGCAGCCGCGCGACGTTTCCAGCCAGGCGACCGGGTTGCGGCGGGCGAGAGCCGGGGACACCCGGTACCTGTCGATCTCGAAGAGCCCGTAGGCCGGCATCGGCAACACGTCGAGGTCTTCGATGAATCCGCGGCGTTCGTTGACGGTGACGCCCTCTGCGGACTTGAAGGCGATGCCCCGTATCTCCGGCAGGGGGACCCCCGCCGCGATATCCCTCAGGGTGAAGTCCCCCTCGCCCACCGCCGCGACGTCGAGCATGGTCTCCCGGAGCGAGGACTCCGGAAAGGAGGAGCAGTGCGGCCCCCCTCCGATCAGGACGGCGGGGGGGTGGAGGGCTTTCGCCATCCGGCATATCCGGTCGGCTTCCCGGATGAGCGGGGTGACGAAGGTGATGCCGACGTAGTCGGGGGCAAACGCCCGCACCTCCCCGGAGAAGTCGTCTTCGGTGCTGAGGTTGAAGTCGAACACCCGGACGCTGTGCCCGTCTTCGAGGAGGCCGGCGCCGAGGCAGGCCAGGCTGAGAGGAACCGTCGACGGCGCGACGTTTTTGATGACGGTCCCGGCGTAGAAACGTTCAAACGGCGGGTTTACCAGGAGCATCCTGCGTTGGGTCGGTCGCATCGGCCTGCTTCCATATCAGGGAGACGGTTCGCTCGTTCGGCATCGTTCGTCCGCATCATAGCATTTGTTTCGTCTCCGGGTTTCCTTTACAATGCGGGCACCGGAGTTTGGATGCAAGCCCGGCTTCTCTTTGGACGCGCGGACCGCCTTGCCTTCCAGTCCTGTATCGGGGCGCAGCCACAGGAAGATCCTGAGAATGGGTGCGGGTTGAACGGATGAAAATGGAAGCAATCGCCGTTGGGCCGATATGCGGGGGCGCCTGCAGGGCGATGTTGCCCTATGTACGGATTTCCCGGATCGAACACTGGTTCAAGAACCTTCTGATCCTCCCGGGCGCCGTCCTGGCCGTGAGCCTGGACGTATCGGGGCGGAGCCTGGCCGCGGACCTTTTTACGGCGCTCAAGGCCCTGCTGGCGGCCGGTCTCGTCTCAAGCGGCAACTACATCGTCAACGAGATCCTGGACGCGCCGCACGACTTCCACCACCCGACCAAGAAGCACCGCCCGATGGCTTCCGGCAGCGCCCGCTCCTGCTGGGCCTGGGCGCTTTCGGCTGCATGTTACGGGGCCGCCTTCGCGTTCGCCTGGCGATTCCTGAGCCCGGCCTTCCTGGCCCCCCTGGCCCTGTTTCTGCTGGTGGGCGGGATGCTGTACAACGTCCCGCCGTTCCGGTTCAAGGAAGTGGCGGTTCTCGACGTGGCGACCGAATCGGCCAACAACCCGATCCGCATGCTGCTGGGATGGTACGCGCTGACGTCGGTCTCCTTCCCGGGCTGGAGCCTGTTGCTCGCCTACTGGGCGTTCGGGGCGTTCATCATGACGGCCAAGAGGCTGGCCGAGCTGCGGCACCTCGGCGATTCCGGCACGGCCATCCGGTACCGCCGCAGCTTCCGGCACTACTCCGAGAGGCGCCTGCTGGTGCTGCTGATCCTTGCCGCCCTGGCGGGCCTGTCCTTTTTGGGCGCGGCCATCTGCGCCTGCCGGATGCCCCGGCTGCTGCCGGCCCTCCCCCTGGGCGTCGGGTTCATCGCCTGGGTCATCCGGCTGGTGTACCGCGACAGCGTATTCCCGCGCGAGCCTGAAAAGGTATGGCAGGAACCCCTTTTTACGGCTTACGTCGTCTGTTCGGGGCTGATCCTGTTCGCTTGGGCGCTCCCGCTGTTCGGGCCGTAGCCCCTCCGGATGCGGATGGCTGCGAAACATGAGGATGACTGTCCGATGAGAGTCCTGTTGATCAACCCTCCCGTTGCAAGGATGATCCGCACCGTTTTGCCCGCGGGGGTGGAGAAAAACCGGGGCTCGAGCCCCCCGCTGGGGCTGCTCTATATCGCCTCGATGCTCCGAAACAGGGGCGTCGCCGATGTCAGCGTGCTCGACGCCCAGGCCGAGGGACTCCTTCTGCCGCAGATCCGGCAGCGCATCAGGGAACTGCGGCCGTCGCTGGCGGGCATTACCGCGATGACGTTCACGCTGCCCGACGTGCTCGACTGCGCGTCGGCCGTGAAGGACCTCTTCCCGGAGGTCCCGGTGGTCGTGGGCGGGCCCCATGCCGGCATCTATCCCCGCCTCACCCTGGAGCACCACCCCGCGATCGACTTTGTCCTGCGGGGCGAATCCGAAGCCAGTTTCTGCCTCCTGGTGCAGGCGCTCGGCGGGCGCGGTTCGCTCGATGCGGTTCCGGGGCTGACCTACCGTCGATCCGACGGCATCCGGGAAAACGCCCCGGGCGAGCCGGCGGAGGATCTGGACTCGCTGCCGCTGCCCGCGCGCGACCTGCTCGACCCGGGCCTGTACACCTCGGTCCTGTCCGGGGCCTCGCGCGTCACGACCATGATCACGGGGCGCGGCTGCCCCTACCGGTGCACCTTCTGCTACAGGCCTCCCTGGGACATGCGGTACCGCGCCCGCTCCGCACCGGGCGTGGTGGCCGAGATGGCCGCCTGCGCCGACATGGGGATCGGGGAGATCTTTTTCTACGACGACACGTTCAACCTGCGGCGCTCCCGCGTCATCGACATCTGCCGGGAGGTGCTCCGGCAGGGGTTGCGCGTCGGCTGGGACGCGCGCTGCCGCGTGGATCTGCTCGACGCGGAGCTGCTCGGCTGGATGCGGCGCGCCGGATGCCGCCGCCTGCACCTGGGGGTCGAAACGGGTTCCCCTCGGCAGATGGAGTCCTGCCGCAAGGGGATCCGGCTCGACCAGGCGCGCGAAGCCTTCGACCTGGCGCGCCGCGCCGGCATCGACACGCTGGCGTATTTCATGCTGGGATTCCCCGGGGAGACCGAGGAGGAGATGACCGAGACCATCCGTTTCGCCCTGAGCCTCCCCGCGCGGTATGCGCAGTTCGCGGTGGTCCTGCCGTTCCCCGGCACGGAGCTCTACGCATCCGAACAGCGGGGCGCGCCCCCGGGCTGGGATCCCTGGAAGCGGTTCGCCGCGCATCCGGATCGGGACTTTCATCCGCCGCGGGCCCGGGGCCCGGTTTCCGACCGGCGGCTGGAATCGATCCTGCGGCGGGCCTACAGGGTGTACTACCGCCGCCCGTCCTACCTGCTCCGGTCCCTGGCCGGCGTCCGGTCCTGGCAGGAACTGGAGCAGAAGGGCAGGGTGGGCCTGCGGATACTGTTCGGCGGCAATGCCCGCTGAAGCGGGGGCCGGAGGCCCCCGGCGTGCTCATCGGCCATCGTTGCGGCGGCGGGAGGGGGCCCCGCCGCGACCCGCACAGGCCTCATTCTGAAAGAGGGACCCGAATGGAGTCGGAGATGCATCCCCGCCCGGTGAAACGGACTATCCTGTTGGCCGGGACGGCCCTGCTGCTTTTCCTGGCCGGCCAGGGAGTCGAGCGGCTGGCGCTTCTCGCCAACGGGGCGGGGTACGCACGCTTGTGCAGCTGGGATTGCCGCTGGTACGGAAGCATCGTCGACGCCGGGTACGACCTCGAGCCCCACGCCCATGCCGGGGGGGACGCGGCCAACTGGGGCTTTTTCCCCCTGTTCCCCCTGTCGGCGCGCATCGTTCGCTCCGTCACCGGGCTGCCGCGGGACCTGGCGCTCGTCGCGACGGGGAAGCTGTTTTTCCTGACGGCCATCTTCTGCTTCATCCTTTTCGCCCGGGCGTGGCTGCCGGAATGCGGCCCATGGGTCGCCGGTTCGGTCGTCGCGTTCCATCCCTACAGCATCTACGGCAACACGGGGTATTCGGAATCCCTGTTTCTGACGCTGAGCTGCCTCTGCCTGTACTGCATCAAGAGGGACCGCTATGTGCTCGCGGGCTTTGTGGGCGGGCTTCTGAGCGGCACGAGGGTCGTCGGCGCGAGCGCGGGGCTGGCCTACCTGGCCCGGATCGTCCGCCGGCGGGCGCAGCTGGAGAACCCGGCGGAGATTCTTTTCGGGCTGTGCCTCGTCCCCGCGGGGCTGGCCGTCTTCATGGCGTATCTCCATTTCCGCATGGGGGACGCTCTGGCCTTTTCCCACGTGCGCATCGCCTGGGGCCAGGAGCCGGGGAATCTCCTCCGGGACCTGGAATCGGTCTTCCAGGGGTCGACGGCGGCGGCTTCGGCCGCGGCCAGCGCCGTCGTCGCCCTCCTGGCCATGGTGCAGCTGGCCAGGATGCGGCAGTACGAACTGCTGCTGTTCTCCCTGGCAGCCACGGGGCTGCCGCTTCTGACGGGACTGTCCTCCATGCCGAGATTCGTGTGGTGGCAGGCGCCCGTGCTGTTGGCCGCGGCTTCCGTGGCGGCCCGGAGGCCGTGGTTCCTGCCGCTGTACCTGGCGGCGTCCCTCCTTGTCTCCCATGCCCTGTACCGGGCGTGGGTTCACGGGAGCTCCTGGGTGATCTGATGACGGCAAGGAAAGTCCTTCTGCTTTCGGGCGCGGGGTTGTTGCTGGCCTGCTACGCCTATGTCCTGTACCTGGCCGGAAATCCCCGCGTGCCGGACGAGTACCGGGCGTACTACATCGACGGGAGCACCGCCATACCTTTGCGCGAACTGAAGCGGAGCGCCCTCTGCAACAACCCCTACGTGCCGGGGACCGCCGTGGGGCACCGGGGATCCCCGGCTGCGGTATTGGACGGGTGGAGCGTTCCGGAACGGACGCACCGATGGTCGCTGGGGGGGAAATCGGAGATTGTGTTCTACGTCGGGGATGCCGGCCTCTTCGAGGGGCGCCTCCTGCTCCGCTGCTTCTACTTCGACCGGCAGCGCGTCCGGGTAACGGTCAACGGCCGGGCGATCGGCTCCTATGTCGGCACCGGGGAGGACGTGTCCAGGGTGCTGCGGTTCGATCCATCCCTGCTACTGGACCGGAGCCTGAACCGCATCGGTTTCGAGCTGCCCGACGCGCGATCACCGGGGGAACAGGACAGGCGGGTCCTGGCGCTGGCTTTACGGGAGGTGACCCTTTTCTAGCTACGGTCTCCCGGGCGCCGGGCGAAATTCCTCCCGGTTCCCCCGGGTTTCTGCGGCGCGGGCCGCTCCGTCACTGGCCCGCCGCCTCCCCGGCGCGGCCGCGCGTGTACCTGTCGAAAACGCGCATCGCCGGGAGGGCGTTGCCGTCCCCGTCGAAAAGGCCGCGGCTCGATATCCCCGGCCCGGGCGGGACGGCGGGCTCCCACCAGAACAACCCCCTGCCCAGGCCGTTCGGCGTCCCCAGGACGATCCGGTTCACTTCCTCCAGGAAATCCCGCTGGCCCTCGGGCGTCTGGGGGAAGGGCGCGGGGCTGCTGCCGTATTCCCCGTTCTCCCGCCAGTGATAGGCGACCTCGACCAGGATGATGTCCTTGCCGTACTCGATCGCCATGAAGTCGAGGTTTTCCTTCAGGTCGAGCAGGCTGCCGTGCCACCACGGGTAGTAGGACTGCCCGATGGCGTCGTACTCCACGCCGTATTCCCGGATCTTGTCGAAAAAGCGCCGCGTCGCCTCCCGGTCCCCGCCGCGGTCGATGTGGATCATGATCCTCGGCCGTGCGGCGCCCTCGAGCGAATCCTCCACGCCCCGGATCCCCGCCTTGATCAGATCCGTGAAATGCGGCCAGTTGCCGTCGGGGGCGGATCCCCCCAGCCTCCCGTCGGGCCAGACCATCCCAGGTGTGATCTCGTTTCCGATCTGCACCATGTCGGGCATGGCTCCGGCATCGCGGAGGCGGGCCATCGTTTCCCTGGTGTATTCCCGGAGGAGCCGGACGGTCTCCTCGTGGCTTTTCCCCTCCCAGGCCTTCGGCGCCCACTGCTTTCCCGGATCGGCCCAGCTGTCCGAGTAGTGGTAGCACAGCAGAAACCTGTAGCCCATCTCCTTGGCCCGCCGCGCCAGGCGCGCCGTGTAGGCCAGGTCGTTGGGCATGGCGTCGCGGTGGGAAGCAGGGGTGTGGAAGAGCCGGAGGCGGATCCAGTTGTAGCCGTGATCCCGGAAGATCCGGAGCCCGGGCCTGGGCTCGTTGTCGTCCCGGAAAACGGCGCCGCGCTCCTCCGCGTGCTGGAGAAACGACAGGTCCGCGCCGACGGCGTAGTCGGCCGTCCTGGCCGCCGGGACCGCAACCAGCGCCAAGGCCGCGCCCAGGGCCGCGGCGATCCCCTGCGCCCAGGGGGCCTTCCCCGGCACGATGCGCCAGGCCGCCGCCCGGGCCGTCGATCCCGGACGGCCAGATCCCGACAGGTGAGCCATGTCGCCTCCTCCGGCCGGCGGTCAGTCCCCGGCCCCTATCGCTCGGCGCGCGCTTCGGGGCGCGGCCAAACCGCATGGTACGACAACCGGAGCGGGCGCGACAGGAAAATCCGGCGGACGGCCCCGGGGGTTCACGGGACGGCAGTTCGGGCGGCCGGGGAACGGCCCGGCTCCACGGGAGGATCGGCGCGTCCTCCCGGACGGGAAGGCGGCGCCGGCGCCCCGCTGCCGGCAGGCCCCGGAAGAAATCCGCACGCATCTGAAAATTATCAATTCCATGCCCCCGAAACTGCAGTAGAATCGGAGCCGGAACACGGACGCGGCCATCCCGGGGACGCCGCGGCCGTCGGCCCGGCGCCCGGCGCGTGCCCGGTGCGCCCGAGGCACGACCCACCCCCGGAGATCCGTGACCCGTGGAGGTTTGCATGAAACAGACAGAGACGGACTGGCGGGAGCCGGAGCGGGACCGCACGTCGATGACGAAGGCCTACTACGCGCTCGTTCTCCTGACGCTCGTGTGGGCGCTTCAGTTCGCGAACATCCAGATCGTCAACATCGTCCTCGAGCAGATCAAGAGCGATTTCCGGGTGTCCGATACGGCCATGGGCCTGATCGCCGGCATCGTCGTGACGCTGCTCGGGTCGCTGCTTTCCATGCCGGTCGCGCGGCTGGCCGACCGGAAAGGCCGGCTGGCCATCATCTCGGCCGGGATCGCGTTCTGGAGCCTGGTGACGACGCTCGGAGGGTTCGCGCAGAGCGTCCTCCAGCTCGTTCTCGCCCGCATCGGGTTCGGCATCGGGGGCTCGGTGTCCCCCGCGCCGGGCAACTCGCTCGTCGCCGATTATTTCCCCAAGAACAAGCTGCCGATGGCGATGGCCATCATGTCGATGGCCCCCTGCATCGGCGGGCTGCTGGCCGCCTGGATCGGCGGGATCGTCGGTTCGACCCACTGGGGATGGCGGGGGGCCATGGTCGCGGTCGCCCTGCCGGGCTTCGCCGTCGCGGCGCTGCTGTACTTCACGGTCCGGGAGCCCGTGCGCGGCATCCAGGACGGGGCCCACGCCGACACGCGCAATTACGGGATCGGCGAAACGCTCCGTTTCTTTTTCGAGAACAAGACCTATTTCCTGGTCGTGATCGGCTTTACATTCTCCGGCACCGCGGACCTGGCGCTGGCCACCTGGTTCGTGCCCTTCATGCAGCGGGTGCACAAGACGTCGCTGCTCGAAGCCGGCACGCTGGGAGGGACCCTGAACTCCGTCGCCGGCATCATCGGGGTTCTGCTCGGCGGCGCCGTGATCAGCTTCCTGGGGAGGAAGGACGACAGGTGGAAGATCGTCGGGCCCGGGCTGACGTCGCTTCTGGCCGGGCCGGTGCTGATCGTCTTCCTGTTCGCCCCGATGCCGTGGGCCTATGGGGGCCTTTTCGTGGCCATGATCCTTCTGACGTTCCGCATGGGCCCGATACTCGGCCTGGTCCAGAGCATCGTCAAGGTGCGCATGCGGTCCTTTGCCGCGGCCACCCTGTTCATGATCGGCACCATCGTCGGGTCCGCCGTGGGCCCGCTCCTGATCGGGGCGCTCAACGACCTGCTCGAGCCGCGGTACGGGGACCTGGCGATCCGGTATTCGCTGCTCTGCGTGTCGGCCGCGAGCGTCCTGGGGGCGCTGTTCTACCTGTGGGCCGGCCGCTACGTGAGAGAAGACATCCGGAAAAGCATGGCGGCGTGACGGGCTGCAACCGTGGAGCCCCGGCTGACGGGGCTCCGATCCCGCCGCGGGCGAACCGCGGCGGGCATGTACATCCGATTCGAAAAGGAGACAGCTATGGCAGGCATGGACAATCTGAAAAACGTTGTGCGCGAACCGAACGTCGTCGAACTGAAGCCCTGGAAATCCATACACGACACCATCAAGGAGCCGATGGTCACCGGGCTCGGCCCCCTGGACATCCCCAAATCGGTCCTGGCGATGGGATTCGCCCGCATCACGAAACCCGACACCATCGGCGCCCCGGCGCACAAGCACCCCTTCGACCAGTGGATCTACCTCATCGGGGAGACCAAGAACTTCGCCGACTTCGACGCCGACATTGAAATGAGGCTCGGCGACAAGATCGTGAAGATCAATTACCCCTGCTACATCTTCATCCCCAAGAACGTCATGCACTGCCCGCTCGAATTCAAGCGCGTCGGGAAGCCCTTCATCTTCATCGACGCCCGCATCACCAAGGAGGCGTCGGTGCGGCCGCGCAAGACCGCGAAGGTCCAGCAGGTCCGCTACGTCGCCAAGAACAAGAAATAAAAGGCCGGCAGGGGCGCGGGCGGTCCTCGTCGGAGGCCGCCCGCCGCCCGGCGCGTTCCCCGGGGTCCGCTGCAGCGGGCATTTCTGGTACAATGCCCCGTGCGCGGAAGCCGCGGGCGCGCTCGAGCCGCCCGCGGCGCGGTCCGCCGGTGCAAAGGAGAGACCTCATGAGCCTGAAGATGGAATCGATTCGAGCGATGGAAATCCTGGACTCGCGCGGCAACCCGACCCTGCGCGCGTCCGTAACCCTGAACAATGGCATAACGGCAAGCGCCTCGGTCCCCTCGGGCGCCTCCACCGGGGAGAACGAGGCCTGCGAGCTCCGCGACGGCGACAAGAAGCGCTACGACGGCAAGGGGGTGCTCAAGGCCGTATCGAACGTCAATGCCGTCATCGCCCCCAAAGTCGCCGGGATGGATCCCCGCCGCCAGGTGGAGATCGACCGCACGATGATCGAACTCGACGGGACCCCCAACAAGTCCAGGCTGGGGGCGAACGCCATCCTGGGGGTCTCCATGGCCGCGGCGCGCGCCGCATCGATGGCCTCCGGCCTCCCCCTGTACGCCTACCTCGGAGGGCCGGCTGCCGTGCGGATCCCCGTGCCGATGATGAACATCCTCAACGGCGGCAAGCACGCCGACAACAGCGTCGACCTGCAGGAGTTTATGGTGATGCCCGTGGGCGCGCCCAGCTTCGCCGAAGGCCTTCGCTACTGCGCCGAGATCTTCCATGCTCTCAAGAGGATCCTGGGAAAGAAGGGGTACGCCACCTCGGTGGGGGACGAGGGCGGGTTCGCGCCGGACCTCAAGAGCAACGACGAAGCGTGCGAAGTGATCCTCGAGGCGATCGAAGGCGCGGGGTACCGTCCGGGCAAGGACATCGGGATCGCCCTGGACCCGGCGGCCAGCTCGTTCTATGAAAACGGCGCCTACAACCTCTCCAAGTCCGGCCAGGGGAAAAAGACGAGCGCGGAGATGACGGCCCTCTACAGGACGTGGATCGACAAATACCACGTCCTGTCGATCGAGGACGGCCTGGCGGAAAACGACTGGGACGGCTTCCGCGAGCACACCGCGGCCCTGGGGTCGCGCATCCAGATCGTCGGCGACGACCTCTACGTCACCAACACCCGGTTCATCGAGCGGGGCATCGCCGAAGGGTCGACCAATGCCGTGCTGATCAAGCTGAACCAGATCGGCACGGTGACCGAGACGGTCGAGGCCATCGCCCTCTCGAGGAAGGCCGGCTGGGGTTACGTGATCTCCCACCGCTCCGGGGAGACCGAGGACGCCTTCCTGGCGGACTTCGCCGTGGCCATGGGCGGGGGGCAGATCAAGAGCGGATCCGCCTGCCGCAGCGAACGGATCGCGAAGTACAACCGGCTGCTCGAAATCGAGGCGGAGCTCGGGAGCGCGGCCGTGTTCGAATCGCCCGTACGGTAGAGGCGGCACGCCGCCCGTTTCCTGGCGCCTACCCTTCCTCGCTCAACCCGTTCTCGGCCGGCAGCGGCTCCGCCGTCTGGCCGGCCGACAGGTGGCGTGGCAGAAAGAACAGCCCCGCGATCAGGGTTGGAACCACGGCGCTGGCGATCACGACGGCGACGAGGAAGGAATACTGCCGCTGCGAAATGATGCCGTGGGAGAAGCCGTACAGGGCCGCTATGGTCCCGAACGTCAGGCCTGTCGACATCAGCAGCGTATAGTACCACCGCTCGTCGCGCCGGCGCCGGAAAGCGCCGACGACGGGAAACAGTCCGAATATCTTCGAGAAGACCTTCCCCGCCAGAAGCAGCAGGAAGACCGCAGGGGCTGAAACCAGCGCCGGCAGCGACACCAGGGTGCCGGCGCGCAGGAAATAGAACGGCGTGAGGAATCCGACGGTCAGGGTCCGGAGGCGGCGGACCCAGAAGGTGTCCGTGCTCGAGAATTCCGCGAGCACCATACCGACAAGGTAGGCGGGGAGCACGGCTTCGCCGCCGGACCAGAGCGCCAGCGCGCCCAGCCCGAAAAGGATGAACACGATCCATTTCGTGCGGATAGCGGCCGTCCGGTAGGCGTACATCCCCGCCAGCCACCGGCTGGTCAGCGGCAGCAGCGTCAGCACCAGGACGGTCGCCCCGATGAACAGGACTGTTTTTGCCGTACACGGGGCGAACAGAAGCCCCAGGGCGATGACCGTGCCGAGGTCGTTGACGAAGCAGGCCCCCAGGATTCCCTTGCCGAAGTCCGTTTTGTTCAAACCCGTCTCGAGCATGACCGCGTAGACAACGGCCATCGAGGTGGTTGACAGCGCAACCCCGCACAGCAGGCTGGCTTCCGTGCTCCAGCCTAGGACGTACCGGGCAATGGCCGCGCAGCCGAGAAATGGGGCGAAGAAGCCGACGAGGCCGACCGCGGTCACTTCCCCGAGTTTCCTCCGGAGGACCTTCGGCTCCAGTTCCGCACCGGCCAGGAAGGTGAGCAAAACCGCCCCCGCTCCGGCCAGGAACCGGAGCCATTCCGATTCGACCCCCAGCATATCGAATTTTCCGAAACGGGTCGCGATGGCGGCAACGCATACGCCCAGGCAGATTTCCACCAGCGCGATCGATATCCGCAGGTGGTAGGCCAGGACCGAGGCGATGACGGCCAGCCCCAGCCACAATGCAGCGACGGTGTAGATGTGTTCCATGGCGGAGTCCTCCCGTGTACGTGTAACCATCCGGGCCGTGGATCAGGCACAAAAAAACCCGCGTTGCGGCGGGTTGTGTCTCGCATAGTTTTCCACCCTACCGCTGCAGGGGCCTGCGCGATAGGAGTCATCAGCCCGGCCCGGGCGGTTTCTCGGGGGGACTCCATCCCCTCAGACGGCGGGAAGGATATACCATGCGGCTCTGAAAATGCAAGCCGTAAAACCACCATTGTGGCCGCGAAGCCAATAGGGACGGCCCCCGGAGGCCGGAAGAACGCCAGGAGGCCCCGCAGCGCACGCCCTACCGGGCCCTCTCAGCGCACCAGCGGCTTCAGCAGGAACCCGTAGTGGTACGGCGCTTCGCCCGGCAGCGTGTACTTCTCCATGGTCCGCTTGCCCCAGCTGTTGTCGCCGCCCACGCCGTGCACCTTCCAGTCGACGTTCACGTTGATGAAGTCGCGCCGCGGCAGCTGGTAGGCCAGGCGGTTCGACTCGAGGTCGGTTTCCTCGAACGGCCATGCGCGCACGCTCAGGCCCTGCATCCCCTCGATGCGCAGCCCCGTGCCGTCGGCGTCGGTCGCCTGCCACCAGCGCACGTCGCACCGGTTGCCGTTGTCCTGCGGGTGGATGTAATCGACCCAGTAGTCCCCGAGCGGCATCGCGTACTCGCCGAAGAAGGCGCCCGTCTTCCGGTCCCAGTAGTTCTCCCACGGCCCCCGCCCGTAGTACCGGATCGCCTGCCACCCTTCGGGCAGGCCGAGGCGCACCCCGAATTTCGGCATCTTCGGCGCCTGCGGCGCCTCCGGCCGGTAGTCGGCTTCGACCGCCACCGCGCCGTCGGTGGCCACGGTGTAGACGAGCGTGTAGCCGGCGTCGGCCACCGGCAGCCGGAAATCGAAGCGCACCGTCACCGCCCCGGTCCGATCGTCGGCGGTCACCCGGACGCCCGCGGGCTCGCGTTCGGCCGCCGCCTGCCGCCACGGGCCCAGCCGCTGGAGGTACCCGTTGGCGGCCTGGTTGCGGTTGGCCGGCTTCCAGAAGTAGGGCTCCAGGGGCCGCCGGAGCAGCTCGACGGCCTTGTACTCGTAGCGCGTCAGCGCGCCGCTTTCGCCGTCCCAGACCATGCGGAAGTTCTCGCCCCGCACGGTGACGACGCCCCCTTCTTGTGCGGTCGTGAGCGCGGATCCGTGCCCGGCGTCGAGTCGCGCCCCGGCCGCGGGGCGCAGGACGAACTGTTCGCGCGCCACCGGCCACCCGGCCCCCGCCCACAGCGCGTCTTCGGCCAGTTTGACGTCGATCTGCAGGATGATCTCGCCCCCGCCCTCCGGGACCCGCCCCCGGAAGGGAACCGGAACCTCCGCCGCGCCGCCCGGCGGGACGGCCACCGGGCCGAGCGCGCCGCGGTCGATGACGCGTCCGTCCTCGAGCAGGCTCCATTCCCAGTCGAAGCGGTCGAGGTCGGTGAAGTCGTAGCGGTTCGATACGCGCACCCGCCCGGCGGCGTCCGGCGCTTCGAACCGCACGTACTGGTAGACTTTGCGCACCTCGTAGTAGTGGGGGTGCGGCACGCGGTCGGGCCCCACCAGCCCGTTGATGCAGAAATCCCGGTCGTTGGGCGCATCCCCGAACTCCCCCCCGTAGGCGAAGTATTCGCCCGGGCCCAGGGCCATCGCCTCCGGGTCCGGCCCGTAGCGCATCCGGCCGCCGTCGACCGGACGGGCCAGCCCCTGGTCGACCCAGTCCCAGATCGCCGCCCCCACGATCTGCGGGTGCGCGTAGATGAAGTCCCAGTGCTCCTGGAGGTTGCCGCCCGAGTTGCCCATCATGTGGCTGTACTCGCGCACGTTGGCCCATTTCGGGCGGTCTTCGGAGACGAACGCCTCGAGCTCGGCCACGGTCGGGTAGTCGATGTCGACCCAGTCCGAAACCGACACGTCGCCGTGGTAGAAGTAGGGCCGCGTCCTGTCGATCCGCTCCATCGCCGCGCGCATCGCCCGGAGGTTCCGCCCGCTCCCCCCCTCGTTCCCGAGCGACCAGATCGCCACGCTCGCGTGGTTCTTGTCCCGCTCCGCCATCGAGACGCCGCGGTCGACGTGCGCCAGCGTCCAGTCGGGACTGTCGCCCAGCGTCGGGCTTCCCGTCCCGAAGCCGTGGGCTTCCTGGTTCGCCTCGTCCATCAGGTAGATGCCGTAGCGGTCGCACAGCTCGTACCAGCGCACGTCGTTCGGGTAGTGGCTCGTCCGCACGTAGTTGATGTTCGCCTGCTTGATCAGCTCGATGTCCCGGACCATCGTCGCCAGGTCCACGTGCCGCCCCAGCCGCGGGTGGAACTCGTGCCGGTTGACGCCCTTGAGCTTGACCGGCCGCCCGTTGACGCAGAACTGCCTCTCCCGCAGCTCGTACTCCCGCACGCCGAAGGCCCACGGGACGGCCTCGAGCACCGTGCCCTCCCGGTCCTCGAGCGAGAGCACCAGCTGGTGGAGGACGGGCGATTCGGAGCTCCACAGCGGGGGATTCTCCAGCGGCATCCGGAGCGTGTGCCGCCCGGTCTGCCCGCTCCCGAGCGCGATCCCGGCCCCGGCCCGCTCGCCGAGCGCCCTCCCTCCCGGGCCGTAGAATTCCGCCCGGAGCGTCAGGCCCGCCGCCGCGGCGGCCGACCGGTTGGCCAGATCGACGTCGACGGTGACGACGGCGTCCGCGTACTGGTCGTCGAGGTCCGTGACGATGTGGAAATCGTGCAGGTGCACCGGCGTCCGCGCGTAGAGCGTCACGTCGCGGAATATCCCGCTCAGCCGCCACATGTCCTGGTCCTCCAGGTAGCTGCCGTCGGAGAAGCGGTAGACCTCGACCGCCAACGTGTTCTCCCCCTCGGCGAGGCAGCCGGTGATGTCGAACTCCGCCGGCGTCATGCTGTCCTGGCTGTAGCCCACGCGGGTGCCGTTGACCCAGACGTAGAAGGCCGAGTCCACGCCCGCGAACTCGACGTAGACGCGAAGGCCCTTCCAGCGCTCCGGCAGCCGGAACGTCCGCCGGTAGCTTCCCACGGGGTTGCGCAGCTCGTACTGGGTGTAGTTGCGCGGCGGGTCCAGCGTGACCCGGGGCGGCTCTGCGCGGAACGGGTAGGTGATGTTGGTGTAGATCGGCACGCCGTACCCCTGCGTCTGCCAGTTGCCCGGCACCACGATCTCGTCCCAGCCGCCGGCGTCGAAATCCGGTCTGAAGAAATCCGCCGGACGCTCCTCGGGCCGCGGCGCCCAGTGGAACTTCCACCTCCCGTTGAGGCTGAGGCGCCGGAACGAGTCCCCCATCCGCCGGGCGCGCTCGACGGTGCCGTAGGGGGTGTAGGTCGCCCGCACCGGCTCGCGGTTGATCTGGACGACCGCGGGGTTCTCCCAGTCGTTCTCTGGCGGCGCCCCGGAGGCAGCGGGCAGCAGGAGCAGGACGGCGACGAGCGTTCGTTTCATGGCGGGAACCTCCCTTGGGCGGCCCGGATCCGCAGCAGGCTCCGGATGCCGGGCACGGGGCCGATGAAAAGTTGTATAATCCCTGCGCGGCTATTTAAGGGTGAAGCCGCGCCCGAAATCAAGACCTTAATCGGCCCGCCGCCGCTCCGCGGGGGCCTCTACGAGGAGGCAGCCCCATGAAACGCATGCCCCCGCCGGTTCCCGCAGCCCGGCGGCTCGTGCCCCCCCTGGCCGCCCTGGTGGCGGCCGTCGCCCTTTCGGGCGCGTTCGAGCCGTCGCGCCTCGTCGAACCGGAGGCGTCGCGCCTCGTCGAACCGGAGGCGTCGCGCCTCGTCGAGCCGGAGGCGTCGCGCCTCGTCGAGCCGGAGGCGTCGCGCCTCTTCGAACCGGAGGCGTCGCGCCTCGTTGAGCCGGAGGTGTTTGCCGACCCGCCGAGGGAATACCGCCAGCAGGCGTGGCTGACCTTCGACCTGTCCACGGCGACCGAGGAAAGCCTGACCGGCGAGATCGAGCGCCGGGCCGGGCTGGACACGTCCGGCGGCTTCTACCTGGGGATGGCCGGCGGGAGCACCGCGGGGCTCTCCGGGGAGTACCTGGAGGGCTCGGGCCGCCGGGCGTCCGATCAGGGGATCGCCTTCCTCAGCCAGGAGTACTTCGACCTCTACGGGCGGATTCTCCGGGCGGGGGCAGCCCGCGGCATGGGCCCGATCGTGTTCTACGACGAGTGGGGCTACCCGAGCGGCATGGCGGGGGGGCATCTCTACTCGAAGTACCCGCAGCACGGGGCCAAGAGCCTCGAGAAGGTCGAGCGCGACGTCGCCGGGCCGGCCCGGGTCGAGCTGGAGATCCCCGGGGGCATCCCGGTGGGGGCCGTGCGGATGCGCCTCGACACCCGGGAGCTGGTCGACGTCAGCGGGTCCCTGCGGGGCCGGCGGCTCGATTGCCGGGTGCCCGGGGGGCGGTGGAAGGTGATGGCCTTCTACCTCGACCCGGAGGCGTCGCTCGGCCAGGGCGTCAAGAGCGGCTACGTCGACTACCTCGACCCGGAGGCCGTGCGCGCCTACATCGGCCTGGTCTACCAGGCTCATTACGACCACCTGAAGGAGTTCTGGGGGACGCAGCTCCGGATCACGCACTACGACGAGCCGGCCCTGCACACGGCCGCCGGCAAGGCCTGGACGCCGGGATTCAACCAGGCGTTCGAGAAGGAGTACGGCTACAGCCCGATGAAGTACTACCCGGCGCTGTGGTACGACATCGGGCCCGACACCGCGGCCGCGCGCAACGCGCTGTGGGGCTTCCGCGCCAAACTGTTTTCGGAGAGCTACATCCGGCAGCTCGACGACTGGTGCCGGGCGCACGGGATCATGACCAGCGGCCACCTGGACCAGGAGGAGATCGCCAACCCCGTCCCGGTCAACGGCGACCTGATGCTCGCCTTCCGGCACCAGCAGGTGCCCGCGATCGACGACATCTGGTGGTGGGGCCGCTCCAACCGCGCCTACCGGCTGGTCGCCTCGGCCGGCTACAACTGGGACAGGCCCCTGCTGATGGCCGAGACCTACGCCGGCTACCGGGAGGCCGGCAGCGACACCGTCCGAAAAGTGGCCATCGACCAGGCGGCCATGGGCGTCAACTTCCAGGTCGGGGCGCTGCCGGAGGGGAAGACGCCCGCGATCGACCGGTTCATCGGCCGCTGCTGCTACATGCTCCAGCACGGGAGGCATGTGGCCGACGTGGCGGTTCTCTACCCGATCGCCCATCTGCAGGCGTCCTACCGCTTCGGCGGCTTCGAGGGCGCCCGGCGCGGCGCCGAGACGGCCTACGCGCGCGAGGGGGGCATTGTCCCCCCCGAGGTGGACTACATCGACCTCGGCGAACTCCTGTTCCGCGGCCTGCGGACGGATTCCACGTTTGTGCACCCCGAGGCGCTCAGGGAGCGGTGCGTGGTCTCGGGGGGCCGTCTCGTGCTCGCCAACGAGGTCAACCGCGAGGAGTACTCCGCGCTGATCGTCCCGGGGAGCCGGGTGCTGTCGGTCGCGACGGCGCACAAGATCCGGGAATTCTACGACGCCGGCGGCACGGTCCTCGCCACGGGCGTTTTGGCCGACAAATCCGCCGAGCTGGGGCGGGACGCGGAGGTGGCCCGGATCATGGGCGAGGTGTTCGGCCTGGCAGCGGACGGGCCGCCGACAGCCCGGTTCGAGCGCCGGATCGACGAGTTCCAGGTCTATTTCGTCGGGCGCAACGCCGCGGGCGGCCGTGCCTACTTCCTGCCCGGCTACACGCCGGAGATGCTGCGGGCGATCCTGGACGAGGCCGTGCCGGACCGGGACGTCGTGATCGCCGAACCGATGTGGCCGCTCAAAGCCGGACAAAGCTACGACGGCTCGCTCACCTACATCCACAAGTTCAAGGACGGGCGGAACATCTATTACTTCGGGAACTCGTCGGACCGGAGCGTCCGCACGGAGGTCTCCCTGCGCGGACGGATGGACCTGGACGTCTGGGACCCGGACAGCGGCCGGATCCGGCCGCTCGGGGAGGTGCATTCCGGGGGCGCCGGCGGCCGGGGGCGGACAACCGCCCCTCTGGAGCTCGAGCCGGCGACGGCGCTGTTCTACGTCGAGAGGCCTCCCGGCGCAGGCGCCGCTACTGGGGCAGGACGACCTTGAGGTAGTCCGCCAGAGGGCACCCCTGCAGGTCCCGGATCCCCTCGACGACGCGCCGGGCGTTCGAGACGGCGCCGGCGGCCGAGGTGTGGGTGTGGTCCCCCGGGGCGTAGTAGAGCGCTCCGACCAGGTCCGGGCCGAGCGCCTCGAAGACGGTGGCGATGCGGTCGTTGAGGTCGATGAACAGGCCCCCGGCCGCCTCGGCCGCCTGCCGGCCCCAGAGCCCCCAGTCGGCCGAGGCGCGGGGCATGCGCCCCTGGCCGTCGAAGATGTTGCGGGGGATCGGGGAGCATACGATGGCCGTGGCCCCCCTGGCGCGGGTCTCGGCGATGTACTGCCGCAGGTACCAGCCGAAGGAATGGACGGTCTCGCGCTCGCCGGTGAGCTGGTTGTCGATCTCCTCGAACTCGTCGCCGTTGCCGCGGATGGTGCCCCGGGCGCGGAAGCCGTCGTTGACCGGTCCGCCGTCGTTGTGCCCGAACTGCATGATCACGGTGTCGCCCGGTTTGATCTTCCCGAGCACCTTGTCCCACAGGCCGAGGGCGCGGTAGGTGCGGCTGCTGGTGCCTCCCATGGCGTGGTTCTCCACGTTGATCCTTCCGCGGTCGAAGTAGTCGGCGATGGGGGCGCCCCAGCCCCACTGGCCTCCGGCGCCGTCGCCGCGGCTGCCGGTGCGCACCGTGGAATCCCCGATCAGGTACAGGGTCGGCAGCGCGGGATCGGAGACGGGCTGGGCCTCGGGCATCCAGGGGGCCGTCATCCATGCCTCGACGGCCCCGAGCACGGCGTGCGGGGCGTAGGGGGCGACCCGCTTCCCCTCGTCGTTCAGGTGCGCGGCGGCCGGGTTGTCCCCGAGGGCCTTGAGCCCGGAGACCACCAGGGCGGCGTTGATGAAGGCGCCCTCAGGCCCCGTATGGGTGTGGTCGACGGGGAACAGCTCCCGCACCCGCACCGGGCCCAGAATCTCGTACTGGTCCGCCGCCATCTCGCGTATGGGGATGAAGGCCACTCCCTCGGCCTCGGCCAGCTGCCGGGCCAGGTTGGAGAAGATGCCGGAGCGCTCCATCGCGCCCCCGGGCCAGACGTTGCGGGCGGTCAGGCCGAGGAGGACGGGCGTGGCCCCCCGATCCCGGGTTTCCCGGACCATCTTGCGCAGGTACCAGCCGAAGGTGTGGACGACCTCGCGCCGGCCTGTCACCTGGTTGTCGATCTCCTCGGTCTCCTCGCCCAGGCTGCGGATGGAGCCCCGGGCGCGGAAGCCGTCGTTGACCGGTCCGCCGTCGTTGTGCCCGAACTGGATGAGCACGATATCCCCGGGTGCGAGCTCCGAGGCGATCCCGTCCCAGAGCCCCTCGGAAACAAAGGTGCGGCTGCTGCGCCCGCCCCGGGCCCGGTTGACCACGGTCAGCCGCCCGGGGTCGAAAAATTTCTGCAGGTGGCTCCCCCAGCCGTTCTCGGCCCCGTTGCTGGCGGTGGAATCGCCGGCGACGAACAGCCGGGCGGCGTCGGCCCGGGCGGGGACCTCCAGGGCCAGAAGCGTCAACGCCAACAGCAGCCGCGCAACGGTATGCATCGGAATCCCCCCTGCGTTCGTTCGTGGCGGCGCTGGCCGGCGCCGCCCGACTTTTCTGTCCCTCCGGCCGCGGATATTATAGGATGAAACCCCGTAACCCGATTGATTTTTTCCGGCCGCCCCGGCGCGGGGCGGATCCCGAGGGAGGACCATCGATGCGCATCGGACGGACAATCGCCGCCATCGCGCTCGTTCCGCTGTTTGCGGCGTGCCGGGCGCCGGGATGGATGCAGCAGGCGGCGCCGAGTATGGCCATCACCGAATTCGGCGCCGTGGGCGACGGCCGGACGGTCAACACCGAAGCCATCCAGGCGGCCATCGACGCCTGCCACCATGGCGGCGGGGGGACGGTCCTCGTGCCCCGGGGCACCTTCCTCTCCGGCGCCCTCTTTTTCCGGCCCGGCGTGAACCTGCGGATCCGCACCGGGGGCACCCTGAAGGGGACGACCCGGATGGCCGACTACCGCCTTGTGCAGACCCGCTGGGAGGGCGAGGAGCGCATCTGGGTCAGCGCTTTGGTCAACGTCTTCGGCTGCACGGGCTTCACCCTCAGCGGGGGCGGGGTCCTCGACGGGTCCGGCGATGTCTGGCACCGGCCCTACCCCGGCCCCGGCGCCGGAGCGGCACCCGATCCGGCGCCGCCGCCTATGGGGCCCGCCGGCGGCATCGACGCCGCCCCGGATTCGCCCGCCGTCACCCTGGCGGAAACGGAGCTGCCCGGCTACGCCCGGCCGCGCCTGGTCGCCATACAGAACTGCACCGGCGTCTCCGTGCGCGACATCGAGTTGCGCAACCAGGCCTCCTGGGGCCTGTTTGTCCTCTACTCGGGCGACGTCACGATCGAGAACCTCCGCATCCGCGCCGCCCGCCATATCCCGAGCAGCGACGGCATCGACATCGACTCCTGCAACGGCGTCGTGATCCGCGCCGTCGATATCGACGTCAACGACGACTGCATCGCCATCAAGTCGGGCAAGGACGAGGACGGCCGGCGCGTCGGCCGCCCCGCCGAGAACATCCTCGTCGAGGACAGCATCTTCCGCTACGGCCACGGAGGGGTTTCGATGGGCAGCGAAATGTCCGGGGGCATCCGCAACGTCACCATCCGCGACAGCGTCATGATGGAGGGGAACTGGGCCCCCATCCGCTTCAAGTCGCAGCCCAGCCGCGGCGGGGTGGTCGAGAACATCACCTACGAAAACATCAAGCTGGAGAACACGCTCAAGGCGTTCGAGTTCAACATGGCCTGGCGCATGGTCGAGCCGCGCCCCCCGGCAGACCCGCTCCCGGTCGTGCGCCGCGTGCGCATCACGAACGTCAGCGGCACGGTCGCCCGCGTCGGCGACATGGCGGGCCTCGACGGCAGCCCGATCACCGACGTGGTTTTCAGCGACTGCGTCATCGAGGCCAGCGAAGGCGGTTTCGCCCTCCGCAACGTCGAGGCCGTCGACATGAGCGGCCTCACGATCCGGGTGCCCGAAGGGGTCGAACCCGTCGTCGGCCCCTAGCGGCGGCGCCGGCGGGGAATTTCGTGGTTGACCCGGGCGGCGGCATCTGGGATAGTAACACCGTTAATATTCTGAACGGTGTTCAATGACCAGGAACCAGGTGCAGCGCGAGAGGATGCGGGCGTATTTCGTCGAGGCCGCGAAGGAGCTCCTGAAAGGGGAGGGCCTCAGGGCCGTCAGCGTGCGCGCCGTCGCCGAGAGGGCGGGATACTCCTACGCGACCCTCTACAACCACTTCAGGGACGTCAAGGACCTGGTCTTCCTCTGCGTGCGGGACTTCCAGGAGGAGTGCCGCGCGCTGGCTTTGGAGGAGGCGCGCGGGGCAGAGCGGGGCGCGCCGAAACTGAAGGCGCTGCTCCGGTCCTACGTCCGGTACTTCGTCCAGTACCCGGGGACATTCGAACTGTTCTTCCTGGAGGGCATCAACGACATCGGCGCGCAGCAGGGGGTCCACACGCTGATCCACGATTTCCCCGACCTGCTGTGCCAGGACGAGTGGGCCTACTGCATCGAGCACCGCATCTGCGGCGCCGGGGAGGCACGGCTGCGGCGTGACTGCCTGCGCCACGCCCTGACCGGCATGCTCCTTTTCTACCTCAACAGGAGGATCCCGGACGGCTACGAGGAGTTCATGCGCCGGGTGGACGCCCATCTGGACGCCCTCCTGCCCGGAGCGCAGGGATTTCGGACGCCGTCGCGGGATGGGCCGGCCCATGGACAGTGACGACAGGAAGGCGTTGAAGCGCCGGTACCGGGAGACGCGCCCCCCCATGGGCGTCTATATCGTCCGCAACCTGCATAACGGCAAGGTGTTCATCGGCGGGAGCCGCAACCTGACCGGGAAGCTCAACAGCATCCGGTTCCAGCTCGAACACGGGTCCTGTGTCATCCGGGAGCTGCAGGAGGATTTCCGCACCTGGGGCCCTTCGGCCTTCGAATTCGGCGTGCTCGACACGCTCGAGCCGGGCCCCGATCCGGCCGGCGACTGCGCCGGGGACCTCGAAGTGCTCGAGCAGATGTGGCTCGAAAAGCTTCGCCCCTACGGCGACGCCGGTTACAACAGGAAGCCGCGCAACCGCTGATCCCGGCATCCCCCGCCCCGGCCCGCTCATTTTTAATGATACATTCCCGGGGCCGCTGCACTCTTATATCTGGAACACTGCCGCCGCCGGACTCGCCGGGGCCATTCCCGGGAACGCTGCAAGACACGGTGTTTCCACGGCGCCCGTCTGTAGTGGAATGCCGTCATGGCCGGGCCGGCACCCGAAGCGCCAGGCGGCTGGATGGAACAGCAGCAAACACACGATTCAGGATAGGACAGGCGGTTTCAGAAGCGGTACAACCCCCGCGGACCCGTCCGGGTTCGCGCGTGCATTCCTATGGATGCGAGGACATCACCCATGAAACGTGACAATGGAACCCTTGCGGTGACAGGGTTTGTTTGGCTTGCGGTCTGCCTGGCAATCGGCCTGGGGGCGCCGCGGCCGGCGCCCGGGCAGATGGGCGGATTCGGCTCCCAGATGGGGCCCCCGGGCGGATTCGGCTCCCAGATGGGGCCCCCGGGCGGATTGGGGCCCCAGATGGGGCCCCAGGGCGGAGTAGGGCCCCAGTCGGCGGATTCCCGCGTGAGGATGCGGTCGTACCGCTTCGAGGAAGCGGGCAAGAAAATGGACTACGCCCTGTTCGTTTCCTCCAAGGTGAAGAAGAAGGGGAAGAACAAGAAGAACGAGACGTACCCCCTGATCATGCTGCTGCACGGCTGGGGGGCGGCGCCCGCCGCCTTCATGCGGGGCAACCTGCTCGACCTGGCGCAGGAGGGCGGCTACATCGTCGTCGGCCCGACGGGCTACAGCAAGAATGCGGCGTTCGGCGCCCCGATGGGCGCCGCGGGGGACCCCGGCGGCGGCCCGGCGAACGTCGACGAGCTGAGCGAAAAGGACGCGATGAACGTGCTCGAGATCATGCGCGGCGACTACGACATCGACGATGGCCGCATCTACCTTCTGGGGATTTCCGCCGGGGGCGCCGGGGCTTTCCACCTGGGGGTGAAGTACGCCCCGAAATGGGCCGCCGTCGCGGCGATCGCGCCGGCGAGCTTCTACCTGCAGCCCTCCATGTTCGAACCGGTCAAGGACACGCTGCCGGTCGTCATCGTGCACGGCGATGCGGACACGGTCGTACCCGTGGCGCGCTCGCGACGCTGGGTCGAGGAGATGGCCGCCATGGGCATGGCCTTAAAATACTTCGAGATCCAGGGGGGCGGCCACGGCAACGTGACGGCCGACGGCATGCCGCATATTTTTGAATTCTTCCGCGAGCACGCCCGCCCCGCGTCGCCCTAGCGCCCGCCCCGGGCGGAGGGCGGGAAATCGGCCGTGCCGCCCGGGTTTCCGTGGTACTGTTTCGGGATGGCACTGGTGACGCTCGACGATGTTTCGATGGCCTACGGCCACCTTCCGCTCCTGGACCGCATCGCCCTGCAGGTCGAGGCCGGGGAGCGCCTGTGCGTCCTCGGGCGCAACGGGGCCGGCAAGTCGACGCTCCTGCGGGTACTCGGGGGCGCGCTGGCGCCCGACTCCGGCAGCGTGTGCCGCCAGCCCGGATCCAGCTCCGCCCTGCTCGAGCAGGACGGAGCATACCCCTGTGGCCATATCGTGTTCGATGCCGTTTCGGAGGGCCTGGGGGGCCTGGGCAGTCTGGTCGGCGCCTACCATCGCGCGGCAACCGAGGTCGCCGAGAGGGGGTCCCCGGCGCATCTGGCCAAACTCGGCCGCCTGCAGCACGAGCTGGAGGAGAACGACGGCTGGCGCCTCGAGCAGCGGGTCGCGGCGGTCCTTTCCAGGCTGAAGCTTCCGCCCGGGGCGGCCGTCGACCGGCTGTCGGGCGGCTGGCGCCGCCGGGTGCTCCTGGCCCGGGCGCTTGTCGCCGAGTCCGCCCTGCTGCTGCTCGACGAGCCCACCAACCATCTGGACATCGAAGCCATCACGTGGCTGGAAACCCACTTGGCCGACTACGCCGGCACCATCGTTTTCGTCACGCACGACCGGCAGTTCCTGCAGCGCCTGGCGACGAGGATCGTCGAGCTCGACCGCGGGCGGCTGAGGTCCTGGTCGTGCGACTACGCGACGTTCCTCCGCCGGAAGGAGCAGTGGCTGGCCGGGGAGTCGGCGCGGCAGGAGACATTCGACAGGAAGCTCGCAGGGGAGGAGGCGTGGCTGCGGCAGGGGATCCGGGCGCGGCGCACGCGCAACCAGGGGCGCGTCCGGGCGCTGGCGGCCATGCGGGCGGCCCGGGCCGCCCGGCGCCCCGAGCCGGGCCGGGCCCGGCTGCGGCTGGAAACGGCCGACCCGTCCGGGCGGATGGTGTACGAGGCCAAGGGCGTCTCCAAGTCTTTCGACGGGGTCCCGGTCGTCAGGGATTTTTCCGCGCGCATCATGCGGGGCGACCGCATCGGCCTCATCGGCCCGAACGGCGCGGGGAAGACCACGCTTCTCCGCCTGCTCATGGGCGAGCTCGAGCCCGATGCCGGGGCCATCCGGCGCGGGACCAATGTCCGGGCGCTCTACTACGACCAGCAGCGGGAGCAGCTCGACCCGGAGCGCACGGTGGCCGACACGGTCGGCGACGGCTCGGACACCGTCACGGTCAACGGCCGGTCGCGCCACGTGCACGGGTACCTGGCCGACTTCCTTTTCTCCCCGGGGCGGGCCCGGTCCCCGGTCAGGGCCCTGTCGGGGGGGAGCGGAACCGGCTGCTGCTGGCGCGGCTGCTCGCCCGCCCCGCGAATGTCCTGGTGCTCGACGAACCGACGAACGACCTCGACCTGGAGACCCTCGAGCTGCTCGAGGCGATGCTGACGGAGTTTGCGGGCACGGTTCTGCTGGTCAGCCACGACCGGGCGTTCCTCGATAACGTGGTGACGAGCACGTACGTTTTCGAGGGGGACGGCCTCGTCGGGGAGTACGTCGGCGGCATCGGCGAGCGGGCGGCCCCGGAGGCGGCCCCGGAGGCCGCTCCGCAGGGGGCGCCGCCGACGCGGTGCGAACCCGCCGGGGGCGGGCCGCCGGGGGCCAAAAGGAAGCTTTCCTACAACGAGCAGCGCGAGCTCGACGCCCTGCCCGGCCGCATCGGGGCCATGGAAGACGAGCAGCAGCGGCTGCACTCGGACGCGTCCCGCCCGGATTTCTACAGGGAGGATCCCGCAACGATCCGGCGGGTGCTCGAGCGGCTCGAAGCGCTGCAGGGGGATCTTCTGGCCGCCTATGCCCGCTGGGACGCGCTGGATTCGCTCGGGCGGCGCCTGCAGGAGGGTCCCGGCGAATGATCCGACACAGCCCGGTCCCGGCGGCGGAGCCGTTGTTTGCCTTCGCGCGGCGCGCCCGCATCCTCCTGGTCGGGCGGGAGGCGCTGGCGCGCAGCCGCGCCCGGCTTCACTTCGTGCTGATCACCGGCGACATCTCCGACAACAGCCGCGCGGAAATCCTGTCGGACTTCCGCCGGTATCCCGTTGTCGAGCACTACAGGTCGGAGGATCTGGAGAGATTTTTCGGGGTCCGCGGGGCCAAGGTGGTCGGGTTCCGCCGTTCGGACCTCTCCCGGTCCCTCTACGCGGCGCTCCGGCGCTACCGCATCAATTAAACAAAGGCGCCGGCGGCGCGACGGGGGCAAATGGCCGCTTTGCACGGCGGAACGTTCGGTATACAATGCCGGCATGCAGCCGCGGCGGGCGCACGGGTGCATCCCGATACCAAAGACAGGAAGAAGACAGCCATGCAGATGGAAGGCCCCGTACTGCAGTACCGAGTGTATCTGGAGGACACCGACGCCCAGGGCATCGTCTACCACGCGAACTACCTCCGGTTCTTCGAGCGGGGGCGGAGCGAGATTCTCGAGACGCTCGGGGTCTCCGTCGAGCAGGTCGCCCTGCCCGACTGCCGCCTGGTCGTCTACGAGACCCGCATCCGGTACCGCAAGCCCGCCCTGCTCGGCGACAGGATCGAGGTGCGGACCACCCTGCGGCGCGAATCCGCGTACCGGCTCAGCTTCCTGCAGAAGATCCGGCGCTGCGGCGAGGACGAGGACCTGGTCGTCGGGGAGGTCGACATCGTCGCCATCGACCGGAGCGGGGAGCTGCGGGAGCTGCCGGCCGTATTCGGCCGGGACTGAGCCGGCGGAAGGGAAGGGGGTATGGACAGGGGGATTCTCGAGGCGTTCGCTAAACAATGGGCCCGGTATTTTCCCGGCAGCGAATTGCCCGTCGCCTTCGCCTACGCCGACGCGCTCGACGGCGTCCGGTACCCGGACCCGCCCGGGCAAGTCGGCGGCTACACGTGCATCTTCGGGCAGCTCAGCGCCGTCCGCAACGGGGAGGCGCGGGCGTTCGACGGGGCCAACGCCGGCTGCTTCGGCGCCGCCGGCGTGCTCGGTTTCTCCGATCCCCGGCAGGGGTTGGGTCCGGAGTACGATTTTCTCGTCAAGGAGGAGAAGTTCTACAAGACGGCCGAGCAGGTCCGGGAGATCCTGGACCGGTACCCGCCCGTTCCGGCCCGGGGCCGGTACGCCGTCTTCAAGCGCTGGGACCTGCTGACGGAAAAGGACGAACCCCTGGTGGTGTCCTTCTTCTGCCGGCCGGATGCCGTCGCGGGGCTCCACGCCCTGGCCAACTACGACTCCAGGACCCCGCACGGGGTGATCGCCCCCTTCGGCTCCGGCTGCGACACGCTGGTCGGCTTCGCCCTGCGGGAGCTCGCCTCGGACCTCCCGCGGGCGGTGCTCGGGCTGTTCGACCCGTCGGCCCGGGTGTGCGTCCGGCCGGAACTGCTGACCTTCTCCGTCCCCTGGCCCAAATTCACCGGCATGCTCGAGAACATGGACCGGTGCTTTCTGACCACGCCCCTGTGGCAGCGCATCCGCAAGCGCATGCAGCCCTCCGCCGCCGGCAAGACCTAGGCGTCCTTGATCGGCAGGACGTGGATGGCCTTGATGACGAGCTGGACGCTGTCGCCGACCTTGAGATCCATGCCCCGGACGGATTCGGTCGTCAGCACCGACGCCATTCCCTTCGGCGCTCGTACTTTGAATTTGACGAGCGACATGATTGCGTCGCTCTGGATCGAGGTCACTTTCGCCTGAAAGCAGTTTCTGGCTCCGGTTTTCATGCGGACTCCCTTCGTGATGGTTTCACTGCGTGCGGTTCTGGACGTATTGTCGGCCGCCGGCCGCCGGAAGTCAATCCGGGCCGCGGCCGGCGCCGTTTAATTGGCTTGACTCGAAAAAAACAGTTCCATATGATCTCGTTCCATCACCCCCCCGCGGCACAGGCGGGGCGAGGCTCTTCGGGAAACAACGGCAGAAATCCCTCTGTCCCCCATGGAGGTCCTGGCAATGACTACGTGGCACGATTACTTGAAGGAGACGGGCCGGCCGCCGAGCTGGCCCTATCCCGTCCGTTTTGAAGAAGAACAGGAAATCGACACCGACGTCCTCGTCATCGGGGGCGGCATCGCCGGCTGCTGGGCCGCCATCAGCGCCGCCAGGCAGGGGATGCGCGTCGTGCTCGTGGAGAAGGGCGACACCATCCGCAGCGGCGCGGGGGGGCCGGGCTGCGACCACTGGTGCAACGCCCCGGCCAACCCCCTGTCCCGGGTGGACCCCGACGGCTGGGCCCGGCACATGGCCGACAGGCCCTACAGCAACGGCATCGGCATCCAGATCCAGTGCCGCGAGGATTACGACACCCTGCTCGAGATGGAGCAGATGGGGGGCAAGATCCGGGACACCGGCGACGAGTACGTCGGCGCCGAGGGGCGGGACGAGAAGACCAGGCTCATGATCAGCCCCCGCTACGGCACCATCCACAGCTACCTGCCCGACCCCCGGATGGGGGAGCCGAACTTCAACCCCCCGGAGACGCGGAGCAACGTCGTCATCCGGGTCTGGGGCAGCACCTTCAAGCCCGCCCTCAAGAAGGAGTGCCGCCGCCTGGGGGTCCGGATCTTCGACCGCGTCATGGGCACGTCGCTGCTGACCGAAGGCGGCGCGCAGGGCGCCCGGGTGATCGGGGCCACCGGGCTGAACACCCGCACCGGCGAGTTCCTCATCTTCCGGTCCCGGGCCACCATCCTGTCCACGGCGGGAGCCGGCTCCATCTGGCTCCTGAGCATGGAGCTGGGCGGGTACTCGAACATGATCTCCCGGGCCATGTCGGGCGATGGCACCGTCATGGCGTTCAGGGCGGGGGCCTCGCTGACCCGGATGGAGGCCACGGGCGTCGTGATGATCGCTACCGGGCTCAAGCACAAGTGGTACACCGGGGGCGGGGACGCCAGCTACGAGAACGTCCCGATCGTCGACGCCAACGGACGCCGCCTGCCCTACCCCATCCAGGGGTGGGAGGACGCCGGGGCGATGGTCCCGACCCCGGAAATCCAGGAGAAAGTCCGCCGGGGCGTCCAGAGCGGCGAGTACGCCCTCCCCTTCTACGCCGATTTCCCCTCCATGCCCGAGGTGGAGCAGGACGCCACCTGGAAGCTGATGCTGGGGGAGGAATCGACCACGAAGATCATCATCGACACCTACAACCGGGCCGGGTTCGACACCCGGAGGGACATGCTGCAGAGCTACAAGTTCATCGAGGGGCAGAGCCTGCCGCAGTGGCGGGAGGCCGGCTACGGGGGCGGCCTGCTCGTCGACTGGAACCTGCGCACGACGCTCGAGGGGCTCTACGCCGCGGGCACCCAGATGTTCGCGCCCGAGGACCACAGCTACGCGGCCGCCACCGGCCGCTACGCGGGGCGCAAGGCGGCGGCCTACGCCCGGGAGGTCGGCGGGGCGGCGCCCGACCGGTGCCAGATCGAGGCGGAAAAGAACCGGGTTTACGCCCCCGTGCGCCGCAGCGGCGGCATCGAGTGGAAGGAGCTGCACGCGGGCATCGCCCGGGTCATGCAGTACTACGCGAGCGAGTACAGGACGGAACCGCTGTTCCAGATCGGGCTGGACGCCCTCGAAAGGATCGAGGCGGAAACGGTGCCCCGGCTCTACGCGCTCGACCCCCACAAGCTGATGCGCAGCCTCGAGGACCTGAGCATACTCGAATACGCCAGGATCATTCTCCGGGCTTCGCTGGCCCGGAAGGCGAGCAGCCTTCCCCTGGGCTTCCATCGGATCGACTACCCCGCGCTCGACCCTCCGGAATGGAACAAGTTTTTGACCGTCACGCTCGACAACGACAGGGTCCGCATCGGCGAACTTCCCCAGAACTTCTGGGGCGACATGCGGCAGCAGTACGAGGCCCACAACGGGGACTACCAGGGCGTCTACCGGGAGAAGTAGCCCGCCCTGCCGGTGTACCCCGGCGGACGCGCCGCCGGGACCATGGAATTGGAGGGGAACGTGCCCAGCAAAAAGATGTTTGCCATTCCCAACGTGCAGACGCCGAACCAGCAGGTGATCTTCAACCCGGATGTGTGCAACGGGTGCAACCACTGCGTCGAGGTCTGCCAGATCGACGTCTACATCCCGCACCCGGAGAAGGGGAAGCCCCCGATCATCCTGCACCCCGAGGAGTGCTGGTACTGCGGGTGCTGCGTCAACGACTGCCCCCGTCCGGGGGCCATCGAGTTCAACTGGCCCCTGGCGCTGCGCGGCTACTGGAAGAACAAAAAGACGGGAAAGATAGGGCGGGTCTAGGCGTCCGGCGCCCCTGCCGGCCCAACGGGCCCGGCACCACTGCCGGTCCAACGGGCCCGGCACCACTGCCGGCCCAACGGGCCCGGCGCCCGATTTGCGTCCACCCCCATGCGTAGGCGGGCCGGGCCCCTTCGCCCCCGACACAATCTCCCCCCCGGCGCGGCCGCAGACGGTGGCGGCATCGGCGGCGACGGAGGCCGTTTTCCCGGATCAATCGCTGAGATTGTTTGGGGATCTGCGGTTGAGGGCGTCGACGAGCTTCTTCCCCGACGCCGGGGTCGCTGCCGCGCCCCTGCGCACGATGTCGCGCGCATCGAGCTCGCGCCTGTACAGGTTCTCATTGGCGCCGCCGTCGGACCGGAGCGTGGAGCCCTCGAGCGAGACGCCGGCGAACAGGCCGCGCGACCTCGAGTAGGACAGGATCTCGGCTTTCATGACGATGTCGGTGGCCGCGGACAACTCCCGCCCCTTGGGGCCCGCCGCCGCGGAGGCGTCGGCGCCGATCTTGACCTTGCTGCCGAGGATCGATTCCGCCCCCTTCTTGTTCATCACCAGCAGCATGAAGTCGGTCGCCTGCCCCCCGAGCTGGAACCCGAAGCTGAAACCCTCGAGGGCGAACATCGCAGGGGCGCTCCAGGGCCCGTTGAACTCCTCGCCCGAACGGCAGAGGATGGCCCCCCGGCCGTACCGGCCGCCCAGCCCGAAGGCCGCCTTCTTGACCGACGGGAAGACCAGGACGCATTCGGCCTTGTCGAGCAGTTCCTGCGGGACGCTGTCGGGCATGTCGAGGATCTCGCCGAGGACGGTCGCGCAGTTCTCAAGGCGTTCGTTTTCCGTTTTCTGGGCCCACAGCGGGATGCCCAGAAGCAGGAAGATGCCGATGAAAATCAGAGTGGTACGCATAGCTCCCCCCTTTGCCGTGTGCGTGTGATTTCCGGGTTTCGGACTGCATCCCGGGTTTCTAAGGACCATTGTGGACCCATGCCGTTAAAAAATCGAGACTATATCCAGGATCAGGGATGTTTCCCCGTCGAAAAGGACGGCCCTGCCGCCGAGCATGCCGCGGCGCAGGCCGGGGCCCGGGGCGGGCAGGCTACGCTCGAGCTCCGCCGGGAATCCCGACACCTTCTTTTCGAGCCCGGGGGGCAGGTGGCCTCCGACGCGCAGCTGCTTTTCGAGCCCGGGGGGGAGGTCGCCGCCCCTGCGCGCCAGGCCCGGGGGGAGGCCGGGAGCCTCGCGGCGGAAATAGCGCCGGATCCGTTCTCGGTCGCGCTCGGCAAACGCGCCGGCCGGGGCGGCGGGCCCGCGCTGCATCGTCGCCGGCCGGGTTTTCGGGCGGGCGGATGCGCCGGGGGACTCGGGCCCCGGAAATGCCGGCCCGGCCGCACCGGGCAGCAGAAGAAAGCAAAACAGGGCAGGGATCAAGAGCAGTCGTGGTGTCATGGCGGTCTCCTTATTTGTGCGCCTGCCGGGGGGGAGCAGCGGGCCGACGCAGGCTATTCTACATCATTGCCGGCCGGCATTCCGGTGACCGGCGTCACAGGAATGCCGTTTCCCCCGCCGGGCGCCGGCGCGGCCCCCGGCCGAAACTTGGTGCGCTCCGCGGCCGATTGCGGTACAATGCCGCTCAAATCGAGATCAAGGAGGATCGCCATGGAGAAAGCTGTCGTTGCGATAATCGTTGCGGGTCTGCTTCTGTGTCTCTGCCCCGGTTTCTCCCTGGCCCAGGGGCAGGAGGTCATCAAGCTTCCGCCGCCGGAGAAGGAGGGCGGGATGCCTTTGATGAACGCCCTGAACCTGAGGAAGAGCACCCGGGGGAATTTCGGGCCCGAGAAGCCCCTGCCGATGCAGACGATTTCGAACCTGCTCTGGGCGGCCGACGGCGTCAACCGTCCCCCCAACCACCGCACGGCCCCCTCGGCGGTGGACTGGCAGAACATCGACATCTACCTCACGACGGCCGAGGGGCTCTACCTGTACGACCCCCAGAACCATGCGCTGAAGGTGCTGGGCACAAAGGATGTCCGCGCCGTGGCCGGGACTCAGGATTTCGTGGCGACGGCGCCTTTGAACCTTATCTACATAGCCGACCTCGACCGGGCGAAATTCGGCGGCCAGGTAGCGCCGACGGCCGAAACCTGGTCCTTTGCCGGGGTCGGGGCCATCGTCCAGAACGTGTATCTTTTCTGCGCATCGGAAAACCTCGCCTGCATCGTCCGCGCCATGGCCGACGCGGACGCCGTCGCCCGGGCGCTCCAACTGGGGCCGAACGAGAAATTCATCCTGGCCCAGACCGTCGCCTGGTTCTAGGCACGGGGAACTGCGGGACCCGGCGGGCCTCGGCCGGGCCCCTGGAAAATATTGTTGTATTTTCCTTGCGCGATTGCGCTATAATAACGAACTCAGTCAGGTTTTTGTAAGATCCCATTGGTCAATGAGCTGCAGACTCCTGAGGGTTGTCGGCAGCTTTTTTATTGCCGGGAATTGCGGACCATTACGAAACCGGGAACAAATAACAAAATACTTCCCCGATGAGGGGAAAAACAGATCAGGAAAATCAATGAAAGAACAAGGAACCGTCAAGTGGTTTAACAACGAAAAAGGTTATGGTTTCATCAGCCGCGATTCCGGTGATGATGTTTTTGTGCACCACAGCGCCATTCAGGGCGAGGGATTCAAGTCCCTGAACGAAGGCGACAGCGTGGAGTTCGAGGTCGTCTCCGGTCCGAAGGGTTACCAAGCCCAGAATGTGGCCAAGCTGTAGCTGCTGTCTCTGATATCCCGGAGGCGCCGGCAATCCCGGGCCTCCGGATTTGCCCCCGACCAGGAAATGCCGCCGCTCCGGCTTTTCGCCGGAGTCCCCTATCCCCACGGCGGTCCGGCTTGGCGCAACCGCCGGCGGCGGAACGTGCGCCGACAATGCGTGTCCCGCGCCGGAGGATGCACGCCCGGAATTCGGTTTCCACGCACCAGGCACCAAGGAAGGAAAACTATATGGCACGAGGTGAAACATCCGTCATCTGCCCCCACTGCAACTGCGAGTCGCGTATTCCTTTTGTCGCCCTCCGCAGAAACAGCTACCACTGTTCCAAGTGCGGGGCGCATATCCCGCTCGAAGGCGTGAGCGCAAACCTGGAGAACCGGAATGCGCCGCCCTCGCGGCCCCGGTCGAAAAGCCCCGCCCACCGCCGCAAGCGGCGGTAATCCCGACGCGGCCCCGCCGAGAAAAAAAGACCCGAAGGAAAAATCTGTTGGCTCCCGGGGATGTTTGGTTTATTCTCAGGAAGGTCCCGGCGGGATGAAGCCCCCACAGGGCTGCAGTGGATCCCCTGCCGGAGTCTAAGTCGACGATGTGTGATCGCGGTCACCGACATCGCCGGCAACCGGTGATAGCCTGCCGCGTATCACCGCAATCGCGGACAATGGACAATGGGCATGTTGCACCCCGTACCTGTTTAGGAGCGAACAGTGGAGCTGCAATGAAAACGATACCCTACCTGCTGAAGAAGGCGTGTACCTGCATCACCATCATGGTGGTCCCCCACGACAACCACAGGCCCCTGAACCTGAAGGTCCCCATCATCGGACTGCTGGCCGCCTT
>Ga0123332_1000715_pt1 | contig 33629 bp, 28 predicted proteins | sample BioC12SIPDNA_4_FD_89958 | JGI IMG/M metagenome (GOLD analysis project Ga0123332, IMG submission 89958) | Anaerobic biogas reactor microbial communites from Washington, USA - Biogas_R2_A C12 SIP DNA | ecosystem: Engineered > Bioreactor > Anaerobic > Unclassified | place: Washington, USA... | reverse complement strand
TCGCCGCGGAAGCCCGCGTCCAGCACCTCGTCCGTGCTCACGCCATCGATCGTCACCTCGCTGCGGCGCTGGGCCGTCGTCAACACCTCGCGCAGCTTGGGGTCGTTGAACGGCGCCGCCGCCTCGGCCATCAGCACCCGCTGCGCTGTGCCGATCTCATCCTCCGTGGGCACGTAGTCCGGTCCCGTCGCCTCCCGGGCCCGTTCGAGCGCCACATCGGGATCGACGGCATCCAGCAGCCCCTGCGCCAGCGCGCGGCACGGCTGCCCGGCCAGATCCTGCACCCGCTCCCGCTCGACCGGCGTCAGCTCCCGCTCCAATCGCGAAAGCCGCACCGCCAGCGACTCGAAGTCGCCGGCGTCGTGGACGCCCCACGCCAGCCGCTCCAGCAGCTTATCCAAGGGGACCGAGCGTTTGCGGTCGAGCGTCGGCACGTCCAGCATCGGGTGGTCCACCACGCCCACCGCGTCGACCAACACGAAGTGGTCCTTGTGCGCCGCGCTAGGCGTCACGCTCATCAGATCGGTGTCGCTGACCACTCGCGTCCCGCGCCCACGCATCTGCCGGAAGTAGTTCGCCGACCTCACGGTGCGCATGAAGAGCAGCACCTCCAGCGGGCGCACGTCGGTGCCCGTGGCGATCATGTCCACGGTCACCGCGATCCGGGGGTAGTAGCTGTTACGGAAGTCGTTGATGATCTCCTCCGGATCCCGGCTCGCCTTGTAGGTCACCTTCTGGCAGAAGCGGTCGCCCTCGGCGAAGACTTCGCGGACCACGCGCACGATCTTCTCCGCGTGGTGGTCATCTTTGGCGAAGATCAGCGTCTTGGGCACTTCCCGACGGCCCGGGAAGATCTCAGTGGGCAGCCGGTCGCGGTAGGTCTCGATCACAGTCCTGATCTGGTCCTCCGCCTGCACGTCTCGGTCGAGCTGGGCGCCGGTGTAGACGAGGTCCTCGTCCAACTGCTCCCACCGCTCGGCGCGCGTGTGCCGGTCGCGTTTGCCTACCCATTCGCCTGCCTCCACCGTACTCCCGCCCTCCGTGATGCGCGTGCGGATCGTGTAGGCCCACCCGTCGACGTTGACGCCGTCGATGACGGCCTGCGCGTCGGTGTATTCCATCACCAGGTTCTGGCTGAAGAAGGCGAACGTCTGCTTGGCCGGCGTCGCCGTCAGGCCGATAAGGTAGGCATCAAAGTACTCCAACACCTGGCGCCACACGCTGTAGATCGAGCGGTGACACTCATCGATGACGATGAAGTCGAAGGTCTCCATCGGCACGTGCGGATTGTAGCGTACCGCGCGCGGCTGGTCGCCCAGGATGGTCTCGACCTCGGCCAGCGGCAGTTGCTCCAGCTCGGGCGGCAGGTCCGGCTCGCCACTCAGCATCGAGTAGAGTCGCTGGACGGTGGTGATGACCACCTTCGCCGCCGGGTCCAGGACGTTGGACTGCATGTGCTGGATGGCGTAGAGCTCGCTGAGCTTGCGTCCGTCGTCGGGCGTGGTGAACTGGGCGAACTCGTTGAACGCCTGCTTGCCCAGGTTCGTCCGGTCGACCATAAAGAGCACGCGCTTGGCGCCGGCGTACTTGATGAGCCGGTAGATGGCATTGACCGCGGTGTAGGTCTTGCCGCTGCCGGTGGCCATCTGGATCAGCGCGCGGGGCCGGTCCTCGGCCAGCGACTGCTCCAGGTTGCGGATCGCGCGGACCTGCGCGGGCCACAGCGTGCCCTCGGCCAGCGGGGGCATCGCCCGCAGTCGCGATCGCAGCGTCGCCGCGCCATAGGCGTGGCCCGCCTCGCCAACCGGCCCCTGGGGCGTCCGCACGCCCACCAGGGGTGGATCCGACGCCCAAGCGACCAACGTCTCGGGGCGGTGGAACGTAGACACCCGCCGGCTGCGCGCATCGGGGTCACGGTCGTCGGCGAAGAAAGTCTCGATGCCGGTGGATTCATAGCGGAACGGCAGCGGATCGTGCCACGCCAACTGGCGCAGCCCGTCGGGCAGGCTAGACGCATAGCGCCAGGCTTGCGGCTCCACACCGCTCAATGGTGTCCCGGCCCGTTTAGCCTCCACCACACCGATAGGTCGTCCGTCTGCGAAGAGCAGGTAATCAACCGGTCCGGTCTGCGTGGGGAACTCGCACACCGCCACGCCGCGGGCGGCGGTGCGGTTCATCTGCTCGCGCGGCTGCACCCGCCAACCGGCCTCCTCCAGCATGCGATCGATCTGCTGGCGCGCTTCCTGTTCAGGCGTAAGGGGCGTGGGCATAGAGTTCCTCGCCGACAATCTCTGGGATCGGCGCACATTGCTTGCTGCCAATTCAGTATACGGCAAGATTGCGACCGTGGCAATTCTGGCGCCCGGCGATGTGCCCCGTAGGGGCGCGGCGCAGAGGGCGCAGCATGCTGCGCCCCTACATGCGCCCCTACATGCGCCCCTACATGCGCCTCGACGGCGGCGCAGCGGCCTGGTGGTCACCGGCCCTCCTGCACACCCCCGGATCCCCCGCCGTGATGTGACCCCAGGCGCTCGCGCCCGGCAAACCGCATCCGGATGCTGGGGACCGGTCGCCCTCGTCGTGGTACAATACCCCCATGCATACCCAGTCTGAACCACACGTGATCGTCGTTGGCGGCGGCCTGGCAGGGTGCGAGGCCGCGTGGCAGGCGGCGGAGCGCGGCGCACGCGTCACGCTCTATGAGATGCGCCCCGCGACCACGACGCCAGCGCACACCACCGGGCGGCTGGCGGAGCTGGTCTGCTCCAACTCGCTGGGCTCGAACTTAGTCGGGCGCGCGCCGGGGCTGCTGAAGGAGGAGCTACGCCGGCTGGGGTCGTTGCTCATCCGCGTGGCCGACGCGCACGCGTTGCCCGCGGGCAGCGCACTCGCGGTGGATCGCGACGGTTTCGCCGGTACCGTCACCGAGCAGATCACGGCGCACCCCCGGATCACGTTGGTGCGCCGCGAGATCACGGAGATCCCGGCTCGTGCCGCCCAGGCCGGCGACGTCGTGGTGCTGGCGAGTGGGCCACTCACGTCGCCGCCGCTCGCCGCGGCAATCCAGTCGCTCACCGGGAGCGAGCGGCTCTACTTCTTCGACGCGATCGCGCCGATCGTCGAGGCCGACAGCATCGACATGACGGTGGCCTTCCGCGCCTCACGCTATGAGCGAGGCGAGCTGGATGAGGGCGACTACATTAACTGCCCGATGACGCAGGCAGAGTACGATGCCTTCACCGCCGCGCTGGTGGAGGCCGAGCGGGTCCCGCTGCGCGGCTTCGAGCAGGACGACCCGCATTTCTTCGAGGGCTGCCTGCCGGTCGAGGTGCTCGCCGCGCGAGGCCACGATGCGCTGGCTTTTGGCCCGCTGCGGCCGGTGGGCTTGCGCGATCCGCGCACCGGCGAGCGACCGCACGCCGTGGTGCAGCTGCGCCAGGACAACGCGGCCGGCACGCTCTACAATCTGGTGGGCTTCCAGACCAATCTCAGGTACGGCGAGCAGGACCGCGTCTTGCGCCTGATCCCGGGTCTGGCGCAGGCGGAGTTCGTGCGCTATGGCTCGATGCACCGCAACACGTATGTGAACGCGCCGGCGCTCCTCACGCCCACGCTGGAAGTGCGCGAACACGCGGGACTGTTCTTCGCGGGGCAGTTGGCGGGCCTGGAGGGCTACGCGGGCAACATAGCCGGCGGATGGCTGGCAGGCGTGAACGCGGTGCGCGCAGCGCGCGGGGAACCGTTGCTGGCGCTGCCGCCGGAGACAATGGCCGGAGCGCTGATGCACTACATCACGCACGCCGATCCGCGCGACTTCCAGCCGATGAAGGCGAACTTCGGGTTGCTGCCGCCGCTGGAGGAACGCGTGCGCGGGAAACGCGCCCGCGGCGAGGCACACGCCAAGCGCGCGTTGGCCGCGCTGGCGGTGTGGCTGGCCGAGACGGGGATCGTCGAGGGCTAAGCGGGCTGAGGCGAGGGCGGAGCGGAGCGGGCAGGGTGCCCGCGGTCCGGCGGGAGGGGCGCGCTACGGCAGCAGAGCGGGCAACGCAGTCCCGGCCTATGGGGAGACGCCCGCGACATGAGGCACCGGCGGCCGGCCCTAGGGCGGACCGCCGGTGGCTGGGTGCTGTGTGCGCTTACTGCGGTCGCGCGCCGAGCGTGACGGGCAGCGTGAGCGTCTCTCCGTCGCGGTAGACCTCTACCTGAACCGTGTCACCGGGCTGGGTGAAGGTCTCAAGGTGGGCGATCAGATCACGGGCGGTGGTCATTGGGACGCCGTCGATCGATAGCACGACGTCACCGCCCACCGGGATACGGCCCCCGCTGGTGGTGATTTCGGCCTCTGGGCCGCGGATGCCCGCGCTGTCGGCAGCGGACCCGCGGCTGACCTCGTAGATGTAGACGCCGGTGTCGGGAACGTCGTAGCCGGCTTCGCGCATGATCTCGGCAAGCTGTAGTGTCATCGTAGCCGGCCCCACGCCCATCCACGGATGCTCATAGGTCCCGTTGGCGATCAACTGCGGGACAACGCGCTGGACGAGGCTGACCGGAATGGCGAAGCCAATGCCCGCGTTTGCCTGGCTCGGGCTGATGATCTGCGCGTTCACGCCGATGACCCGCCCCTCGAGGTCGAGAAGCGGCCCCCCGGAGTTGCCGGGGTTGATCGCAGCGTCAGTTTGGATGGCCTCGCCGATGAAGCGCTGGTCGGGGCTCTCGATCACGCGCCCCAGGCTGCTGATCACGCCGAAAGTGACCGACTGGTCCAGGCCGAACGGCGCGCCGATGGCGACGACAAACTGGCCGATGCGCAGGCTCTCCGAGTCGCCCAGCGTCACCGGGGCCAGGGCGTGGTCGGCGGGATCGATCTTGATGACCGCCAGGTCATAGGTCGGGTCCTCTCCGACGACTGTCGCCAGATAGGTCTGCCCGTCGGCAAAGGTGACACCGATCTCCTCGGCCCCCTCCACGACGTGGTAGTTGGTGACGATGTGGCCCTCTGTGTCGTAGACAAAGCCCGAACCGCTGCCCTCTTGCGGGACCGGGTTGAAGAACATGTCGTAGCCGATGCTCGTCACCGAGATGTTGACGACCGAATCGCCCACAGCGGCGTAGACCGCCTCCACCTGCGTCTGCAGGTTCTGCAGCGCATCGTCCGGCGGCGCCACGACGACAGGCGCTCGCGTCGCCTGGACCGCGGCGGTCGGACTCGGCACCGGCACGACCTCGCGGGTCACCGCCGGAGGGGGCGCCTCGCTCGTCAATCGCGGCACCGACAGACACCCCAGCGAGACCGCCAACAACACCACAACGACGCCCAACAAACCCCGCTTTCGATTCATACTCCACCTCGTGATAACTTACGGGCCCGGACCCCGCCACACTCTACGTCCGGGCCCCCGATTGTCTATATTTTGAATAGGTTACATCAGGGAACCAAGAACACCGGGCAGTGAGCATTCCGCAGGACCTCGGTGCTCACATCGCCCAACAGGAGATCGGCGAACTTCGATGGGCCGCGCGTGCCCAACACGATGAGCGACACATCTTCGTCCGCAGCGGTCTCCACAATAACGCTTGCCGGCGAGTTGCCGGACTCCACCACACCGACCGCCGATACCCCACCGCGCTGCAACAACTGGACCGTATCATTCACCACCTCGGACGCCACAACCTCCAACTGGGCGACCAGGGCCTCGTAGCCCGACGTCGCCAGATAGCGGTCCGGCGGCTGGTATACGTGCAGCACGATGACCTCAGCCGTTTCCAGGCGCGCCAGGTGCTCCAGGTAGATCAACGCGCGCTCGGCAGCCGGTGTGCCGTTGTGTGCAAAGAGAATTCGTCTGAACATCCGCGCCTCCCGGCCCTCTCCAGAATCGGCGCCGCGCCAGGCGGACGCCGTTACCGGCGCTCTCAGCCGCGGCTCAGCGGCGCAGCGCCTTCAACTCCTCCAAGAGCTGCCGCTCCTTCTCGCTCAACCCTTGCGGCAGCGTGACCTCCACGACGGCGTAAAGGTCGCCGTGTTCGCTGGGGCGCCCCAGGACGGGCATCCCCTTGCCACGCAGCCGGAACCGCGTGCCATTCTGCGTCTCCGGCGGGATGCGCAACAAGACGCTGCGCCCGTCGGGTGCCGGAACCTGGATCTCGCCGCCCAGCAGGGCAGTGTAGAGATCGACCTGAACAGTGGTCTCCAGGTTCTCGCCATCCCGCCTGAAGCGGGAATGCGGCGCCACCTCGATGACCAGGAAGAGGTCACCGGCCGAGCCGCCGGCAGCGCCGGGCGCGCCCTTGCCCGCGACACGCACGCGCGTCCCGGTCGCGGCACCGGCGGGGATCGAGACCTCGATGCGCTGGTCGCCTATCTGGAAGAGGCGGGCGGTGCCGCGGTAGGCCTCCTCCAGCGTGATCTCGACCGGCTGCTCATAGTTGCGACCGCGCCGCGGCTGGGGCTGTCGCCACCCGCCGGCGCGCCCACCGCCGAAGAGCCCGCCGAAGTCGTCGCCGACGTCGCGCACCGTGCCGCCCCGCCCTCCATAGGCTCCAAAGAGCTGCTGGAAGAAGTCGGAGAAGACGTCGCCCGCACCGAACCCGCCGGGGCCGGTGGTATAGGTGTAGCGCCCGCCACCGGGCGCGCCTTGCTGCTGGCCCCACTGCTGCCAGAAGTCCTCGGGCGCGCCGCCGCGCTGCTGCCACGACTTCCACTCGCTCCCGAACTGATCATACAGCTTGCGCTTCTCGGGGTCCGAGAGGACCTCATAGGCCTCGTTGATCTGTTTGAACTTCTCTTCGGACGCCTTGTCATCCGGGTTCATGTCCGGATGGTACTTGCGCGCGAGTTTGCGGTAGGCCTGTTTGATCTCCTTCTCAGACGCGTCCTTGGAAAGCCCAAGCAAACCGTAGTAATCTCGATAATCCATAGGCACTCCTACCGAAAGACGCTCATCCACCCATCAGGCGTGGCCCACGGTGGAGGCGCCTTGCCGGGGTCAGGCCTCCGCACCCGCTCGCTTGGCCACCACGACCTTCGCCGGACGCAGGACCTGATCCCGGTAGCGATACCCGGTCGACAGGACCTCGACCACACGGAAGTCCTCACGCTGGCCCTGCGGCGCCGGCACGGCAGCCACGGCCTCGTGGACCTGGGGATCGAACGGCGTCCCCTCGGCGAAAACCCTGTCCACGCCCTCACGAATCAGCATCGCCAGCATGCCGTCATAGGCCATCTGAACGCCGCGGTGCGCCGGGTCGCCAGGGTCGATGTGCTGCAGCGCCCTCTCCAGATTATCGACCGGCTCCAGGAATTTGCGCAGCAGGCGCGCTTTCTCCTGATGGATCTCATCTTCGGCCCATCGCTGCTGGCGCTTGCGGAAGTTCTCCATATCGGCCTTCAACCGCATCGCTACGTCGCGCCAGTCCACGTCAGGCGTGGGCGCCGCGGACTGCGTGGGCGCGGCAGACCGCGTGGGCGCTGCGGACGGCGTGGGCGCCGCGGACTGCGGCTGCCCCTCGGGCCGGGGTGGCGTCGCGCCCGACGGCGGGCCTGATTCGGGCGCGCCGCGAGCGTCACCGGTCTTGGATCGGGCCTCGTCGCTGTCCCAGGGACCGGCGTGCAGCTCGCGTTGAGCGCGGGAACGCCGGATCGGGATTCGCGTCCCGGGTTTCGTGATATCCATAGTCACATCCCATTCATATTGTAGACCACTCGATGTGAGCGTCCCATATTAGTCAGGAAGGGGTGGCCAAAGCCACCCCTTCGCAGCGGTATTCTTCGTTATCACTCACAGGCCGGTGGACCGCCTGTGAGAAGGGCTCACTTGACCTCGCGATACTCGCCCTCGACCACGTCGGGGCCCTCGCCGGGGCCGGGGCCCTCAGGGCCGCCGGGGCCCGTATCGAAGCCGGGACCCACGTGGGGTCCGGGCGTCGGGCCGCCAGCCTGGCCTTCATAGGCCTGCTGCCCCATCTGCATCGCCACCTTGCGCAGCTCATCCATCTTGCGCCGGATCGCCGCGGCGTCCTGGCTGGATTCCTTCAGTTGGCGCAGGTCGTTCATCAAGCCTTCCAGCTCGGCGCGGGTGGCGCCGGGGACCTTCTCGCCCAGCTCTTCGAGCGACTGCTCGATCTGGTAGACCATGCCGTCGGCCTCGTTGCGGGCGTCCACCAGCTCCTGGCGCTTGAGGTCCTCTTCCTGATGCAGCTTGGCTTCCTCCACCAGGCGATCGACCTCACCTTCGCTCAGGTTCGTGCTCGCCGTGATCGTGATGTGCTGCTCGCGACCGGTTGCCTTGTCCTTGGCGTTCACGTTCAGGATGCCGTTCGCGTCGATGTCAAACGTCACCTCGATCTGCGGCACGCCGCGCGGCGCCGGCGGGATACCGTCGAGCCGGAACTGGCCGAGCAGCATGTTATCGCCCGCCATGGGCCGCTCGCCCTGATAGACCTTGATGTCCACCGCGGTCTGGTTGCTCTCCGCGGTCGTGAAGGTCTCGCTCTTCTTAACCGGAACGGTGGTGTTGCGCGGGATGAGCGTGGTCATCCGCCCGCCGAGCGTTTCGACACCCAGCGACAGCGGGGTAACGTCGAGCAGCAGGATATCGGTGACGTCGCCGCCCAACACGCCAGCCTGGATCGCCGCCCCTATCGAGACGACCTCGTCGGGGTTCACGCCCTTGTGCGGCTCCTTGCCGTGGGTCAGCTCGCGCACCAGATCCTGGATCATCGGCATGCGGGTGGCGCCGCCCACCAAGACAACTTCGTCCAGCTTGTCGGGATCAAGTTTGGCGTCGGCCAACGCGCGCTCGAACGGGCGCCGGCAGCGCTCGACCAGATCCCGCGTCAACTGCTCGAACTTGGACCGCGTGATGCTGATCTGCAGGTGCTTCGGGCCGGTTGCGTCGGCCGTGATGTAAGGCAGGTTGACCTCGGTCTCCATCATCGTGGAGAGCTCGATCTTGGCCTTCTCGGCCGCCTCACGCAGACGCTGCATCGCCTGGCGGTCCTTCGACAGATCGACGCCCTGCTGCTTGCGGAACTCGTCGAGCATCCAGCGGACGATGCGCTCGTCCCAGTCATCGCCGCCCAGGTGGGTGTCGCCGTTGGTCGACTTGACCTCGATCAGGCCCTCGCCGACCTCCAGCACCGACACGTCGAACGTGCCGCCGCCCAGGTCAAAGACCAGGATCGTCTCATCCTTGGCCTTGTCGAGCCCGTAGGCCAGCGCGGCTGCCGTGGGCTCGTTGATAATGCGCATCACCTCGAGCCCGGCGATCTGCCCGGCGTCCTTGGTCGCCTGACGCTGGCTGTCGTTGAAGTAAGCGGGCACGGTGATAACAGCTTGATGCACTGGCTCGCCCAGGTAGGCCTCGGCGTCGTTCTTCAGCTTCTGCAGGATCATCGCCGAGATCTCCTGCGGTGTATATGATTTGTCTTGCACGGGGACGCGCACGCGGGCGTCGTTGTGCTGACCGGCCACGACGTCATACGAGACCATCTCGCGGGTCACCTCGACCTCGGGCTCGTCAGCGCGGCGGCCCATCAGGCGCTTCACCGAATAGATTGTGTTTTCGGCATTGACGATGGCCTGCCGCTTCGCCGGGTCACCGACCAAGCGATCGCCACCCTTGGTAAACGCGACAACGGACGGGCAGAGCCGCCGCCCTTCCGCCGTCGGGATGACGGTAGTCTGTCCCCCCTCCATCACCGAGACAACGGAGTTCGTCGTCCCCAAGTCAATTCCTACGATTTTCGCCATGTTTTACCTCCGTCCTTCATCATTCCGTAGATAGTATAGAGGGCAAGTATTGGATATACATAAGAAAGGGATAAGAATCGTCTTTGAGGGCGCCCGGCGGGCGAGGGGGGTTGCACGACAAGGTAAGTGGCGGAACGCGGACGGGACGTCCGCGCTACAGGGGCGGCGGGGCTAACGACCGAGCACGAAGACCCGCGCGTCGAGGGCCGGGACGGTGGTGCGCAGAACGCCGCCGGTCAGGCCGACCTCGCGGCCGGTCCAGGCCTCGACGGCGACAGGGGCCGGTTCGATCTGGCCCGCCGGCACGAGGCGCTGGCAGTCGAGCGCCAGTTCGGCCGGCGACGCGCCGACGTTGAACGCCAGCACGACGGCTTCGCCGGCATCGTGGCGCGCGAACGCGTAGGTGGTGGGCGCGACGTCGAGCTCGATGAAGTCGCCGCGACGCAGCGCCGGGTGCGCGTGGCGCAGCGCGACGAAGCGCCGGAAATCGGCCCACAGCTCGTGGTCCCACCCGCGCTCGTCCCAGGGGAAGGCGCGCCGGCAGTCGGGGTCGGGCCCCCCTTCCATCCCGATCTCATCTCCGTAGTAGATCGACGGGGGACCGGGAAAGGCCATCTGGAAGAGCGTCGCCAGGCGCAACCGCCGCCGGTCGTGGCGGACCATGGTCAAAAAGCGCGGCTCGTCGTGGCTGCTCAGGAGATTGAACTGCGCCAGCGTCACGTCCCAGTCGTAGAGCTTCAGCAGGCGCGTGACGGCACGTGAGAAGCCGGCGCCATCGAGCTGAACCAGCTCGAAGCCGCCGGGCCGGACAGAGGTGTCGAGCCAGGCGCCGCCGAAGAACCCGTGACAGGCGCGGTTGAAGCCGTAGTTCATCACAGCGTCGAAGTGCTCGCCCTGCAGCCAGGGCGTCGCCTCGTCCCAGATCTCGGCCAGGAGATAGGCGTCGGGGCTGATGGCCTTGACCCGCTCGCGGAACTCCTCCCAGAAGCCGGGCGTGCGGATCTCGAGCGGCACGTCGAGCCGCCAGCCGTCGATGCCCTCGTGCAGCCAGCGCTCAGCCACGCCCATCAGGAAGCTGCGCACCTCCGGGTCGTCGGTGTTCAGCTTGGGCAGCTCGCGCAGGTTCCACCAGCACGCGTAGTTGGGCGCCACGTGCTCGTCGAAGGCGTGCAGCGGAAATCCGTGGACGATGAACCAGTTCATATAGGGCGACTGGCGCCCGTTTTCCAGCAGGTGGTTGAACTGGTAGATCCCCCGGCTGGCGTGGTTGAAGACGCCGTCGAGCACGACGCGGATGCCGTGCGCGTGGGCCGCGTCGAGAAACGTGCGGAAGGCGTCCGTGCCGCCAAGGAGGGGGTCGACCTCGTGATAGTCGAAGGTGTGATAGCGGTGGTTGGCCGCCGACTGGAAGATGGGGTTCAGGTAGATGGCGTTGACGCCCAGCTCGACCAGGTGATCGAGGTGGGCCTGGATGCCGGCGAAGTTGCCCCCCTTGAAACCGCGGGCCGTGGGCGGCGAGTCCCAGGGCTCGAGGTTGACCCGTGCGGGCGATCCGTCGCTGCGGGCGAAGCGGTCGGGGAAGATCTGGTAGAAGACGGCGTCTTTCACCCACTCGGGTGTGTGAACGGGCACGGAGCCACCCTTTCGTCAGGCAGCGCAGCGCTGAGTTCCGCGCACGCCAACTCGTATGAGCGCCAGGGCGAGCAAGCTCACGCCGATGGCGATCAACAGCCCGGCATCCCTCCAGAATGGCATCGGGAAGAGCCGGATGAGCGTATCGGACTGGTAGAAGACCCACGTCCCGGGGTCGAAGAAGAGGCCGTGAAAGCGGGTGAAGAACTGCTCGAACCCCAGGATCATCCACACCCCCAGCCCCCCCAGCGCCGCCAGCGTCACGACGCCGCTGGTCGTGAGCGCCAGCCAGAGCTCACAGCGGCCCCCCAGCCGCACGAGGCCCCAGCCGGCTGCCACCGCGACAACCAGCGCGACGCCTGCCGCGAGGGTCAGGGCGTTGTAGACGCGCTTCACGTCGTCCATGTGCGACAGTTCTTGGTCGTTGTAGGCGGGCGTACCATCAGGTAGCTGCAGGGCCGCGAGGTCCACCCGGCCCGCCGGCACGTTCAGGAAGCGAATCGACGCCTGTGCCAGGCGCAGCCGCGCGTCGCGCGACATGCCATAGAGGTCCTCGGGAAAGCCGGGGCGCCGGTACTCCAGGGCCGGATACCACGGAAGGGTCAGCAGGCGCACCAACGCCATGGTCAGAACGATGGGGGCGGTCAGCGAAAGTGCCCAACGCAGAATATGTCGCATGGTCTGGCTCACCTCCTCAGATCAACTTGAGTTATACATGGATTCAGGTAGAATGCCAGCCAGTGTGGCGGCAGAGCTCACGGCTACAGGCGCGCTGAAACGGACACATTCCCTTAACCCACGCGCAAGGTCAGCCATGCTATAATGGAATAATATGGAAGAGTCACCGATCGTGCTCAAGGGCACAGCCGAAGGCATCCTCCTGAAACCGAAGTCCCTGGACTGGGAAGCGGTCCTCGAAGCGCTGGAACTGTCTTTGAGGGAAGCCGACGCTTTCTTCCGCGGGGGGCGGCTGATCCTGGAGCTGGGGAACCGCGAGCTGACCCAGGAACAACTGGCGTCGATCCGGGCGCTCTTGCAGCAGTATGACATCGAGCTGTGGGCCGTGGTAGGAGAGGACGAGGCGACCGTACGCCTGGCGCGTTCTCACGGCATCCTCACCCGCGTGCCCAAGGAGGCCGAGCCCCGCAGGACGACGGCCGAGCCGATCCCGCAAGAACACCAGGCGCTCCTGTGGCAGCAGACGTTGAGGTCAGGACAGAGCATCCGCTTTCCGGGGCACGTCACGCTGATCGGCGACGTCAACCCTGGCGCCGAGATCGTCGCGGGCGGGAACATTGTCGTCTGGGGCGCCATACGGGGCGTGGCCCACGCTGGCGCGTTTGGAGACGAGGAGTCGGTGATCTGCGCGCTGGAGCTGCAGCCGGCTCAGCTTCGCATTGCGGGGCACATCGGGCGCGCGCCGGAGCAGCGACGCCACAGTCGGGGGCCCGAGATCGCTAGAGTGGAAGGGGGCCAGATTGTGGCCGAAGCGTGGAGCAAGAAAGGCTAGGCATGAGCGGTAAGATCATCACGGTATCATCGGGCAAGGGGGGGGTCGGCAAGACAACGACCGCTGCCAACCTGAGCATCAGTCTGGCGATGCAGGGGCATCGCGTGGCGTGCATCGACGCGGATATCGGGCTCCGGAACCTCGACGTGATGCTGGGGCTCGAGAACCGCATCGTCTACGATATCGTGCACTACATCGAGGGGCGCTGCCGCCTGCGCCAGGCGCTGGTGCGCGACAAGCGCTTCCCCGAGCTCTTCCTGATGCCGGCCGCCCAGACGCGCGACAAGGAGTCGATCAGCGTCGAGGATATGACGCGCGTGGCGCGCGATACGGCGGAGCTGGTGGAGTTCGTCCTGATCGACTCGCCGGCGGGCATCGAGCACGGCTTCCGCTACGCGGTGGCCCCCGCCGACCTGGTCCTGATCGTCACCAACGCCGAGGTCACGGCGGTTCGCGACGCCGACCGGGTGATCGGCCTGTTGGAGGCCGAGGCGCTGGCCCCGGCGAAGCTGATCATCAACCGCTTCAAGCCGGAGCTGGTGCGCCGCAACGAAATGCTCGACTCGGACACCGTGGTCGATCTGCTCGCGATCGACCTGATCGGCATCGTACCGGAAGACGAGAGGATCCTCTCGGCCAGCAACCAGGGGCAGCCCGTCGCCCTGGACGATCGATCGCCGGCAGGCAAGGCCTTCCGCGACATCGCGCGTCGCCTCAATGGCGAGAAGATCCCATTCGAGGCCACACAGAAGCAGACGTTCATTCAGAGGCTCTTCGGCTCACGCTGAAAGGAGCACGTATGAGGTTACGCGATATGTTCCGCCGCAAATCTGCATCCAGCCAAGACATCGCCGAACAACGACTGCGCCTGGTGCTCACCCACGACCGCGCCAACATCTCCCCGGGCATGCTCGAGATCCTGAAGGATGAGATCATCGCCGTGATCTCCAAGCATCTCGAAATCGATACCGAGAACGTCATCGTCAACTTCACCGAGGATAGCCGCGAGACTCGACTCATGGCGGATATCCCCATCCACACCTTCCGAGGACGTCGAGTCACCGAGCCACGCTAGATGCGCAAATCCCCCTGGCTGCACTTTGACTGGGGGCTGTTGATCATCGCCGTAGTCCTGACCGTGATCGGGCTGGCGATGATCTCCAGCGCCACCCGCGGGGCCGAAGACCTCGCCGACACCTGGCGCCGCCAGGCTATCTACGGCGCGATAGGCGTCGGCCTGATGTTCCTGGTCGCCTCGATCGACTATCGGCTGCTGGAAAGCCTGGAGTGGCCGATCTACATCCTCACCGTGGGCGTGCTGGGCTTCACGCTGCTGTTCGGCAGCAGCGAGATCGGCGCGGTGCGGCGCTTCATCTATATCGGCGGGACCTCGATCCAGCCGGCGTTCCCGGCGCTGCTGCTCCTGATCATCAGCCAGGCGAGCCTGTTGGCCCGCAACGCCCCCTCGCCTCCGAGGCTGACGGAGTTCCTGATCTCGCTGGGGCTCACGGGGCTGGCGTCGTTCCTGGTCTTCAGCCAGCCCAACCTGAGCACGGCCACGCTCTATTTCGCCACCTGGGCCGCGATGATCTACGCTTCGCGGCTGCACTTTGGCTATCTGATGGGGGCGGGCGCGCTGGCCCTGGGCGCGCTGCCCGTGGTCTGGGCCAACCTGGACAGCTATATGCAGAACCGCATCCAGAACTTCCTGGACCCCACCCGCGACCGCAGCGCCTATTACAACGTGGAGCAGGCGCTCATCAGCATTGGGTCGGGGGGCCTGCTGGGCAAAGGTTTCGCCACCGGCACGCAGAGCCAGTTGCACTTCCTGCGCGTCCGGCATACCGACTTCATTTTCTCGGTTATCTGCGAAGAGTTGGGGTTCGTCGGCGCGGCGCTGATCCTCCTCATCTTCGCGCTCCTGCTCTGGCGTATGTTGCGCATTGCCGCCAACGCCGAGGACGCCACCGGGCAGTTGATTGTCGTCGGGGTCATCACCTTCATCTTCTACCAGCTCCTGATCAACCTGGGGATGAACCTCAACGTCATCCCCGTCGCCGGGCTGCCGATGCCGTTCATCAGCAGCGGCGGCAGTGCGCTCGTGGTCACCTTCCTGGGGCTGGGCCTGGTCGAGAGCGTCGCGATGCGCCAGCATCGGTTGGATCTTTAGCAACGGAGGCATTATTCCATGACGGTTCGTGTTCGCTTTGCCCCCAGCCCTACCGGCTACCCGCACATCGGCAACATCCGCACGGTGGTCTTCAACTGGCTCTTCGCCCGCCAACAGGGCGGCAAGCTGATCCTGCGCATTGAGGACACCGATCGCGAGCGCTATGTGAAGGACGCGATCCGCGTCATCGAGGAGAGCCTGGAATGGCTCGGGATCGACTGGGACGAAGGGCCCACGGTCGGTGGACCCTATGGCCCCTACATCCAGTCGAAGCGGCTCCACATCTACAAGGAGAAGGCGGAGGCGCTGGTGAGCATGGGCCACGCCTATCGCTGCAACTGCTCGCCGGAGCGGCTGGACCGGGTGCGCGAGATCCAGCGCGCCGCGGGCCAGAACCCGATGTACGACGGCCTGTGTCGTGCCAAGGCGCCCGGCGAGGTCTCGCCCGACGAGCCCCACGTGATCCGGCTGAAGGTCCCCCACGAGGGCACCACAACCTTCCACGACGAGCTGCGCGGCGACATCACCTTCGAGAACGCGCTCATCGACGACCAGGTACTCCTGAAGAGCGATGGGTACCCCACCTACCACCTGGCGGTGGTGGTCGATGACCATATGATGGGAATCACGCACGTGATGCGCGGCGACGACTGGATCCCCAGCACGCCCAAGCGCATCCTGCTCTACCAGGCCTTTGGTTGGACGCCGCCGATCTACGTCCACGTGCCACTGATCCTGGGCCCCGACGGCAAGAAGCTGGGCAAGCGCCACGGCGCCACCGCGGTCGACGAGTTCCGGCGCCAGGGCTACCTGCCCGAAGCGCTCTTCAACTTCTTGGCGCTCGTCGGTTGGTCGCCCGGCGAGGGCGAGGAGCGCGAGCTCTTCAGCCGCGAGGAGCTGATCGAGCGCTTTGACATCGGCCACATCAACCGCTCGCCGGCGGTCTTCTCCTACGACAAGCTCAACTGGATGAACGCCACCTACATCCGCCAGTTGAGCCACGGCGAGCTGCTCGACCGCCTGATCCCCTTCTGGGCCGACGCGGGCCTGATCCCCTCACCGGCGCCGCACGAGCTGCTGCCCACGCTCCGGCTGCTGGTCCCGCTGGTGCAGGAGCGGCTCAAGACCCTGCGCGACGTGATCGATCTGACCGACTTCGTCTTCCAGAAGGTCCCCACCCCACCCGTCGAGGCGCTGATCGGCAAGAAGATGACCGCCGAGCAGAGCCTGGACGCGATCCGCGAGACGCAGAAGCTGCTGAGCAGCCTGTTGCAGTTCAACCCGGAGGCGATGGAGCCGGAGATGCGGGCGCTGGCGGAGCGGCTGGGGCTGAAGGCCGGGCAGCTCTTCACCATCATCCGCAACGCCGTCACCGGCAAGCAGGTCTCGCCGCCGCTTTTCGGGAGCATCCAGGCCGTGGGGCGCGAGACCACGCTGCGGCGGCTGGAGGTGGCGGAGGAAGTGCTGGCGGCGCATCTGGAGGCCGGGGCCGGGACCGCCGCCTAAGGGCGGGACGTCCGCAACGGAGGCGGAGCAGAGCGGCAGAGCGGCGCGGGCCCCCACGCTGTGGGGCTGAGACACGGCCGCAACGGAGGCAGAGCGGCGCGGGCCCCTCTGCCGTTCGGGCCGGTCTTCCCATGAACCCGGGACTGCGCCAACCGTGCCCGGACGGGGCGCCTGCCGGCAATCCTGGCAGCGCGGAGCAGAGCGGCAGAGCGGCTCGGTCTGGAGACACGGCCGCAACAGAAGGGGAAGACACGGCCGCAACGAAGGGGCGCTAGGCCTCCAGGAGTGGGGCCAGGGCAGCGTGGAGTTGGCCCCATTCGGCGATCGAGAGGGTCTCGGCGCGGCGTGTCGGGTCGATGCCGCCGGCCGTCAGCGCGGCCTCTACCGCCTGCGGCGCCAGGGCCAGGTCGGCCGAGAGGGCGTTGCGTAGCTGTTTGCGCCGCTGCCCGAAGCCGGCCTTCACCACGCGGAAGAACCCCGCCACGTCGTCCACAGCCACCGGGGGATCATCGTAGAGGTCCACCCGCACCACCGCCGAGGCCACCTGCGGCACCGGGTGGAACGCGCCACGCTTGAGCCGCAGGCAGATCCGCGGGCTGCCGTAGAACTGCACGCTCACCGCCAGCAAGCTCATATCGCCGGGCCCCGCGACCATCCGCTCGGCCACCTCGCGCTGTACCGTGATCACCATGCGCGCCGGGCGCACCGGCGCCTCCAGCAGATGGCGCACCACGGCGTTGGTGATGTAGTAGGGCAGGTTGGCCACGACCTGGTAGTGGGGCAGCCGCGGCCCCCAGAGCGCGCGCCCGGCGTCCGCGGCGTCGCGCGCGCCCAGCACCTCCGCCGGGTCGACCGCCAGGATGTCGGCGTGAACGATCTCGACGTTGGGATAGGGGTCGAGCTCGATGTTGAGCACGGAGACGAGCTGCGGGTCGGTCTCGACGGCGATGACGCGCCCCGCCCGCGTTGCCAGCTCGGCCGTGAGGGTGCCCAGACCGGCGCCGACCTCCAGGGCCGTATCGGCGGCCGTCAGCTCGGCGCACGCGGCAATCCGTGCGGGGGCGGTGGGATCGACGAGGAAGTTCTGCCCCAGCGAGCGGCGCGGCCGTAGGTCGTACCGCTGCAAGAGCGAGCGCGCGTCTGCGCGGCGCGGATCTCCGCGGCGCGGGTCCTCGCGGCGCGCGTCTGCGCGGCGCGGGTCGTCGGGACGTGGGTCGGGCATCACGGGCTCAGGTAGTTGATGTTGTTGGGCACCGGGGTCAGCAGGTAGACGTCGACGAAGCGATACCAGAGCTTGAGGTTGTCGTCGTCGTATCCCAGGTCGATGCGCTTGCCCTTGATGGCGCCGCCGGTATCGCCCGCCAGACCCACGCCATACCCGGGCACGTAAACCCGGGTGCCGAGGCTGACCACGCGCGGATCCACCGCCACAATGCCGTGCTGCATCGTCATGCCGGTGGCGGTGCGCCCGTAATAGGCCGCCGTGGGCGAGACACCCGCCGTGCTCGCGCTGTACGAGGTCGCGAGCATGCGAATCACGCGCCAGTACTCCACAGGCCCGCTTTCGGTCTGCAGCGTGCGCACCACGACCATGGTGCCGTAGCCCATCACGCGACTGCTGGGCGCCAGAACCACGCTCTCGCCTTCCACGCGGCGCTCGACCACCTGCCCGTTCTCGTAGCGCAAGCGGATGCGCCGCTCCAAGACACCCGGCGCGCCCTCCTCCAGCAGCCCCTGGGTATCGATCTCGGCGTTGGGGTCGGGCTGCCAGACCGTCTCGAACGGGATGGGGCTCTGCTCGACGATCACGCTCTCGGCGACCCGGAAGACCTCGATCTGCATCCCCTCGCTGATGGCGTCGCCGAGGTTGGGGTGCGTGAAGTCCTGCCCGTTGACCGTGACGCCCAGGTCGGCCAGGACCTCGCCGACACGGGTGCGGTGGGTGCGGGTGCGCAGCTCGTGGCCATCGACGCGCACGCTGACAGGGATGGAGCGATCGAGATAGATGGTCATCCCGTGCTCCAGCGGCGTGGCGGGGTCGGGCGTGACGTTGTCGGCGCGGTAGAGGCGAATGCCGGCCTCCAGGACCGCCTCGCCCACGGTCGCGGCGTGCGAGTTGAGCGACGTACGCACCGCGCCCTGCTGCAACGATACCTGTTTGGCGCGCTGCACCACCACGCGCATCCGGGTATCGGCAGGGTCGGTGATGGCGGGGGCGCGCACGGTGACGCTGTCATAGGCGCTGACGACGACGCCGGCGTGCGCCAGGAGATCGGCAGGGGCCTCGTCGTGGGCGTAGAGCATCTGCTCACGGCCGTCGACGACTAGGACGACCGGGCGGGCGTGGTCGATGTGGACTTCGAGGCCCGCGGCCAGCACGGCCTCCCGGCCCGGATACAGACGGTCCTCCGGTCTGAGGCTGATGCCCAGATCCCCGAGCAACATAGCCACCGAGGGCTGGTGGGTGGCCAGGGACCGGGCCTCACCATCGACAATGAGCGTCACCGGGGTCAGCGTCGACCGGTAGGCCGCCGCCAGAGCGACGACCGCCAGCAGCGAGAGCACCACTGCAAAGACGCGCTGAGCCCAGCGCAGACCAACACTATCGCGTATCAGACACGCCTCCACGGGCTATGCGAGACTGACGCAGACCTTGGGAAAGTGGAGATGCGCCCTTCTCAGGACGGTGGCCGAAGTGTACTGAAGACTAGGCGCCCCTGCGGCACCCGGAGTGATCTCCTTACCGTTGCTTCCTTCCGGACCTGGCGGGGTTCGAAGGTCTCCGCCGCGCAGGACCCAGTCTTCAGTACACGTCGAACACCGTCGCGCGGGCAGCGCGGGGATAGGCCTGCACTATGTACCTGACCGCATCGTACCGGAAAGGAGACGATTGTCAAGCGAGGCGGCTCACTCCCAGCGGAAGGTCCTGATCGAGATGAGCACGCCGCCGACCAGAAGCCCCAGCAGAACCAACACATCGGTGGTATGTTGCGCCCAGGACTCGCCGAACCAGAGCCCCCGCAGAAGGTTGACCACGTAGGTGAGTGGCAGGTACGCCGAAAGCTTCAGCACGGCTGGCGGCATAAGCTCGCGCGGCCAGCCGGCCCCGGAGAGGATCAGCATCGGATAGAGGAGCACCATTCCCACGATCTGGGCGGCCCGCGCTGTGGGCATCAAGCCCGCCAGGATGAACCCGATCGCGAAGAAGCTCAGGCTCCCCAGGACGAACCCACCCAGAACGCTGAAGACGTTCTCTGGGAAAGACACGTGATAGATCAACCGCCCGGCAGCGACGAGCAGGGCCATGCCCAACGTCGTCATCGCAAAGACCACCACGAGCTGCGCCATCATCACCACCAGGGGACCGACCGGCGTCGTGCGCAGGCGACGCAGGATGCCGTTCTCCCGATAAGTGGCCATCGTGATAGTGATGGGCATCAAGCCGATCATGCCGATGATCATCCCCGTGAAACTCGGGATGAGCGCGCCGATCGCCTCTTCGGTGCTGCCGGTGCCCGGCACAGACTGGCTGCCATAGATCGTGCCGAAGATGAGCAGCATCATCAATGGGAAGATCAGTGAGAAAAAGGCACTCGCCGGCTCACGCAGGAACAACTTCGCTTCCATCCAGGTCATCTTCACCATGCTTCGCATCGCACACCTCACGCTCTTACCGCACGCCCTGTAAGGCTCAAGAAGACATCCTCCAGGGTCGCTTGCTCCGTGCGCAGATCGCGGAACGGGACGCCCTGGGCGGCGAGCACGTTGACCACCTCGCTCACCAGCGGCGTTGGAGCGTCACCTGGTCCGCGAACGGTCACTTGCTGCCCCTGTACCTCGACGCGCCCTACCCTTGCCAGAGCCTCAGGCAACGCCGCGGGCAAACTCCCCTCAAGCGTGAACAACACACGCGCCTCGAAATCCAGGCGATGGATCAGGGCCGCCGGCGTATCGAGCGCTACAATGCGCCCGCGGTCCAAGATGGCAACGCGGTCACAGAGCTTCTCGGCCTCCTCCATGAAATGGGTGCTCAGGACCACCGTCTTGCCCCTGGCCCGCACGTCGCGCACCAGATCCCAGATCGTGTGACGTGCCTGTGGATCCAGCCCCGTGGTCAGCTCGTCGAGGAAGATCAGTTGTGGATCGGGCAGGAGCGCCAGGGCGATGAACAAACGCTGCTTCTGGCCGCCGGAAAGCTTGGCAAACGGGGTATCACGCTTGTCTTCAAGCCCCAGTTGCCCCAGCAGAACCTTCCAGTCGGCCGCACGCGGGTAGAACGAGGCATACAGGTCGAGCGCCTCCCAGACCCTCATCCGGTCCTGTAGATTCGAGGACTGGAGCTGCATCCCCGTACGTAGGCGCAGAGCCTTGCCTTCGCGCTGCGGGTCCAGACCCAGCACCCGGATTGTCCCCTGGTCGGGCTTGCGCAGCCCCTCCAGACACTCGATGGTCGTGGTCTTGCCGGCCCCGTTGGGGCCGATCATGCCATAGATCTCGCCCTCCTGCACCTCGAACGAGATCCCCGCCACGGCCACGGTCGCTCCGTAGCTCTTCTGCAGCCCTTCGACATACACAACAGCGCCCATAGCCTTCGTCATTCTCCCTTCAGAATCACTTCCAGCGCGGCCACGTGCTCCTGAAAAGCTCGTCGCCCCTCGGCCGTAGCGGAGACGTAAGTACGCGGTTTGCGTTCGACGAACACCTTGTTGACGATGATGTAGCGGGCCTCTTCCAGCCTGCGCAGGTGTGCGCCCAGGTTGCCATCGGTGACCTCGAGCAGGTCACGCAGATAGGTAAACTCCACCTCGTTGTCCTCATCCAGAGCCACCAGCGCGGCCATGATCCGCAAGCGCACCGGCTGGTGGATGGTGTCGTTCAACTCGGGCATGGCCTACACCCTCCGGTGGATGACCACGCCAAGCGCAATCATCCCGCCGCCACCCAGAACCCCCATCCACAGGTAGAAGATCCCGGGCAGCAGGAAATACCCGATCAATGCCAGAGCTGTGACGGGTAGGGCCCACCAGGTTGAGGCAAACGAGAACAGCAGCCCCATCGCCATCTGGCCCAGCATGATGAACAGGATCACCAACATCGTGGCCTGCCTGCCATCCGTGGGCCGTGCAACGCCGATCCCGGCGACGCCAAAGAGAACCAGAAACAGCCAGAAGAGGAGCACGCGCCTGACCATCGGCGCGGTCGCGGGGCTGCGGACACGCTTGCCCAGCCGGAACCCCAGCACGGTCCCCGCCGCCGTACCCACAACGCTCAGCCCGGCCCAGACATAGCCGGCGACCGTCGCCGGGAGAAACTGGGTGCACAGGAAGCCGATCAGCCAGACAACGCCCGTGACGATCAAGGTGAGGGTGACGCCACTCCCGGCGATCGCGTGACGCGTTCTCTGCATCGTCTGCTGAATGGCGGCGAGCGCCTCTTCCGCTTCATTACGCGAGATGTTCATTGTTGTGACTCCCATAGAGCACTCTGTACTATAGAGTATTCTACATCAGTATTACCCTCCTGTCAATAGGGAGACCGACCCTTGCGCACGTGCGCACCCACGCACCGTTGGTCAGGTGCGTGGGCGAGGTCCCGAGACACTCAGCCTCGCTGAACGAGCGCCATCACCTGCCCGGCAATCTCATCGACCGTGAGGTGTGTCGTATCGATCCTCGGATACGGCAGAGCGTCATAGAGCGGGCGCGTGGCCAGAGCACGCTCGATGCGGCCCGGATCCCGCCCGTCGCGCGTCATGCGCAGCACGTGCGTCGCCTCCTCGCAGATGAGCGTGACCGGCACGAAGGCGTAGGTGGTGTCCTGTAGATTACCCAGGACTGTGTCCCAGATCTGTTGTCGCGGGCCGTGGAACCCGTAGGAGAAGATGACGGCGTCGAGCCACGTGCAGGTGAGATAGCCCCGGAGCATGTGCGTGATGTTGTGGATCGTCAGCGCGACGATCTCCTCATTCCAGGCAAAGGGATGGATCATCCGGCACCACTCGCTCTCCAGCCACGCGGAGTGCGGCAGCCGGTGATGAACGGCCCTGCAGACGGTCGATTTGCCGACCCCGTTGGGGCCGTGGATGAAGATGAGAGCACGAGTGTCCGGTATGGCTGGCCTCCTACAGCGACGCCCGATCAATCGGGTTCCCGGACCGGAAAAGGCCGGCGGAGCCCCATTCCATGGGGCATTGTCCTCCAACCCGGGCATTGATGCCCGGGCTTGATTTCGCAGGTCATTCTCTCCCTTTCTCCCCAAAGTGAAAGGCACCTGTGCCCCCGAGGGCGCATGCCCCAGGTCGGGGCGCCACCGGGTTTGCCAGGATGGGCCGAACGGGTTACGATAGCCGCAAACGCATGCGTAAGGACGTGAACCGATGCCGACCTTACCCGAGTTCTACACCTTGCCGCCCGACGATCGCCATCCCTTACTCCTCAGCGCCGTGCTGGCGCAGCACGCATGGCACTATCCGCGCAACACCGCCTATCGCAACCACTGCGCCAGCCGCGACGTCGGCCCCACCATCGACGAGAACGACCTGGCGCGGGTGCTGCGCCCCACGGCACAGACCTTCAAGTCGTACATCGCCGAGCTGGGAACGCCCTTCCCCCAGGATTGCCCGGCCGACTTCGCGCGGTGGGTCGAGACCCAGCTCTCCGTCGAGATCGCGCCGGAGCGGTGGGCGCCGTTGCGCCGGCGCTATGGCTCGCTGGAGGCGCTGCTCGCGGCGCTGGAACAGTGCTTTGCCGGCGAGGGGTGGCGCATCGCCACCAGCAGCGGCACGTCGGGGCGCGCTTCGATTATGGTGCGCGACGCCGACACGTTCTCGCTCGCCCTGGATGGCTTCTTCCTGGGCATCCAGCACGCCTGGGGCATCGATCTGGAGACCCGCCTGATCTTCGTGATGCCCAGGCAGACGCGCATCGCGATGGCCCAGGCGGCGTACTTCGGCACGGAGAAGCTGGGCTACGTGGCGCGCGGGCTGGTCGACTACACGATCCCATTCCCCGCCCCGCCCGACATCATCCGCATCCGCACGGCGCGGACGCTGCGTCCCGGCGTGCGGGGCTGGCTGGAGCAGCACATCGCCGCGCCGTTGATGAACTGGCTGGGCGAGCACATGGCGCTGCCGCGCAGCATCCGCGCCACGGCGGACCTGCTGCGCCGTTGCGCCGCCACCGGCGAGAAGGTGATGCTCTTCGGCGCGCCGAACCAGCTCCACGGCGTGGCGCTGGCGCTGCGCGAGACGGGCGGGCTGACGCTGCCGCCCGGCTCGCTGGTGGGCACAGGCGGCGGCATGAAGGAGGCCTACCCCCACACCTTCGCCGAGATCCGCCGCGATATCGGGGCCACGTTGCGCAGTGGCAACGGGCCGATCACGGTCCGCGACGTCTATGGCATGGCCGAGGCCAACTGGGCCGCCTTCGAGTGCCCGGAGGGCCACCATCACCTACCGCCCTGGCTCTACGCGGTGGCGCTCGATGCCACCGACGCGATCATCCCCGCGCCCGACGCCGAGGGCATCCTGGCGTTCTACGATCCCTTTGGCGGCGGGGCGCTCTTCCCGCCGTTCTTCAAGACCACGGATCGGGTCTATCTCATCAACGGGGGCCCCTGGTACGATCCGGCGCGCGCGTGCCCCTGCGGCGAGCCGACCGCCTACATTGTGGCGGGCACGATCGCCCGCGCGGATCTGCTCGACGAATCGGGCTGCGCGGGGCAGGTGTAGGAGAGGCCCCGGCAGCTTTCCAGACAGACGTAGGAAGACAGGAGGCCGCATTGGCCATCGGTGAGGTCCCGATGGAGACGCTTACAGCGGAGGGCTACTGGATTCCGCGGGCGCTGCGCGAGCGGGTGCTGGAAGGCGCCACCTTCGAGACGACGTGGGGGCACCACGCGCGGCTGGTGGCGCCCGGAACGCCGGGCGCGACGGGCGCGGTCTGGCCCCGGCTGACGGACGCCGGCCGGCGCGCGCTCTGGGATGGGCTGCGCGCGGCGCCGCAGGCCCCCGTGGCGGCGCTGGAGGCGGCGCTGCAACAGGTGGCCCGGCGGCTGGCCGATCCCGGCGATGCGCTGTGCGGGGCGGTCAGCACGCTGCTCCCGCCCCACACCGGCTACCCCGCCGCGATGCTCGGCTTCGCCTTCGGCTTCTTCCAGGAGCTGGCGCTGACGCCCCTGGCCCGGATGGCGGCCTGGACGCCGCCGGCAACGGTCCGCCGCGGGTTCGTGCCCCTGCCGGGGCTGCCCGGCGCCGTGCGCTTCTACCCCGCCAGGCTGGGAGCGTGGTTGGGGAAGGGGTTCGCGCGGCCGGTGGCCCCGCCGCGGACGCTGGTGGGGTTCGCGTCGGGCAACATCCCCGGGGCGGCGCTGCTGATCGCCCTGCTGGGGCAGGTGCTGGACCCGCGCCCGGCGGTCATCGCGCGCAACTCACGCCGCGAGCCCTTCTTCACGCCGCTGCTCCTGGGTGCGCTGGAGGAGATCGACCCGGCGCTGGTCGCCAACGTCGCGGTCTTGCTGTGGGACTACGGGCACGCGGATGGGCCCGAGGGCGCGGTCCAGGCCGCGGTGCTGCGCGAGGCGGACCTGGTGCTGATGGTGGCGGGCGACACGACGATCGCCGAGATCGAGGCGGACATCCACCGCGCCGGCGCGACCCCGCGGGTGCACCGCCACGGGCACAAGATCAGCTTCATCGCGGTGGCCCGCGCGCTCCTGACGCCCGAGCGGCTGTCGCTGCTGGCGCCCCTGGCCGCGCTCGATACGGCGATCTGGGACCAGAACGGCTGCCTCTCGCCGCGGCTGCACTTCGTGGAGGAAGGCGGCAGGCTGGCGCCGGAAGACTACGCCCTGGCCGTGACGGAGGCGCTCCGGGCGATCTCGCCGCGGCTGCCGGGGGGACTGGTGGACGTGCGCCGCCTGCACGCGCGCTTCGACGCGTTCCACGCGCTGGCGGCCGGCGGGCGGGCCACGGTCCATTCGGCGTACGACGATCCGTTCCTGGTGGTGGTGGACCGCCGGCCCTACGACGCGCGCACACTGGCCGAGGCCATCAACGACGCGCAGGACCGCACGGTGATCGTGCGCCCGGTGCCGGCGTTGGCGGCGGTTCCCCGCGACTATCTGCGGCGCCTGCCGGCGGGCAACCTCCAGACGTTGAGCGTGGCGCTCGACAGCCGCGCGCCGGAGTTCCTGCCCTTCGCCGGGGCCGCGGGGCGCTGCGGCATTACGGCGCTGCGCACGGTGGGACGGGCGGCGTTCCCGGGCCTCGCGTATTCGTGGGACGGGCTGCTGCCGTGCGATCTGGTGGCAGCGCGGCCCGCGGGCCACTACACCACGATCGAGTTCGACGACGCCCTGGCGCAGATCGCCGAGACCGCGGCGCGGGTCCGCGGCTGGCTCGCCCAGGGCTAGCCGGAACGGGCGGGCGCTGTTGCTGGACGGCCCCGCTTGCGCGCTGCATTTTCTGATGTACGCTATGGCCATCTCCCGTTCCATGTCGGCCCTGTGTGCAGCCGGGCATCACGCCTGATGCGCGGGGGAAGCGGGCGCTGCATCCGGACTGCGGGCACCGTCTGATCGCGCGCTTCGTGCACCAACCACAGTCTCACGCGTCCTTTATGCGCCGCAGTTCCGGATTTCGCCTACTCCGGCGTGTCCGTGTTGCGTTAGCTGCAACACGCCTCCGATATGGTGAGAGCAACTCACCAACCGGAGGTGCACGATGGGACACTGGCGCAGGAAGGAAGCCGACTACGAGACGATGGACCGCTTGATCCGTCAGAACCCGGGCATCCGGCCCGCCGAGCTCGCGCGACACCTGGGCATGGCGCGCTCGACCGTGATGCGCCGCCTCCCCAGTCTGGAGGAGGCCGGCTATCTCTATAGCGAGGATCGCCGGGGCGGCCTGTGGCCCTTCCGGCGCAGAAAGTAGCGCAATCCGCGCGCCTGTTGCGTAATCTGAGGCAACCGTCTGCTACGATAGAGGTAACCACAACACAGGGAGGCCCTATGGCAGAAAGAGCACAGCACAAGGCCAGCCGCATCCTGCAGATCGAGGAGCTCCTGCTGACGCATCCCGAGGGGCTGACGCAAGCGGAGATCGCCCGGCGCCTGAACGTCCACCGCTCCACCATCCACCGCGACCTGGCCGACCTCGACCAGCACTTCGCCGTCTACGAGGGCGAGGACGGGCGCATCGCCATCGACCGCGAGAGCTACCTGACCGATGTGCGCTTCACACTGCACGAGGCGATGGCCGTGCACCTGGCGTCGCGCCTGATGGCGATGAGCACCGACAAGCACAATCCCCACGCGGCCGCGGTGTTGCGCAAGCTGGCGCGGTCGCTGGAGGGGCTGGCGCCGCGCATCAGCGACCACGTGCGCGCCTCGGCCGAGGTGATGGACGCCGACGCCCAGCGCCACGACCCGGTCTACCTGCAGGTGCTGGAGACGCTGACCCGCGCCTGGTCGCTGGGGCGCAAGGTACGCCTGACCCACCAGATGCCCGACCAACGCGTGCACACCTACACGTTCTCGCCCTACTACATCGAGCCCTACCCCGCCGGGCGGACCAGCCACGTGATCGGTTGGCGCGAGCCGCCCAAGGCCGTGCGCACGTTCAAGATCGAGCGCATCCGCACCGTGGAGCTGCTGGACGAGGCCTACACGATCCCGGCGGACTTCGATGCCCGCGAGACGCTGCGCGACGCCTGGGGCATCTGGTACACCGACGATCCACCGGTCGACATCGTGCTGCGGTTCCATCCGCGCGTGGCAGGGCGGGTGATGGAGACGTGCTGGCACGCCAGCGAGGCCAAATCGGTGGCCGAGGACGGGTCGGTGCACTACCGGGCACGGATCGCGGAGCCGCGGGAGATGCTGCCGTGGATCCGCGGCTGGGGGGCCGACGTGGAGGTGCTGGAGCCCGAGGGGCTGCGGGTGGCGTTGGCGGGGGAGGCAAGGAGGATGGCGGCGCTGTATGGCTGGGACGTCCACCGGACTCCTGGCGATGAGGAAGCGGACAGCAAACACCGCTTCTTTGACGATTTCTTCGGAGGTTGAAATGCCACTGTATCCCTATCAGGAACGGGTGTACGACCTACTGGCGAGCGGTCAGTCCGTAATCCTCCAAGCACCCACGGGCGCAGGCAAAACCCGGGCGGCTCTCTATCCGTTCCTCCGCGCCTGGGAGTATGGCGACGCGTTCCCCCGGAAATGCCTCTACGCAGTCCCCATGCGAGTGTTGGCCAACCAATTCTTTGAGGAGTATGCCACACTGGTGGACAGCTACCAATTCCTGAATCCCCCCGCAGTTACGATCCAGACCGGCGAGCATCGCAGTGACCCAAGGTTCGAGGGTGATCTTGTCTTCACCACGATCGACCAGCTCTTGAGCAGTTTCCTGGTTGCACCCTACGCACTACCGCGGCGGCTGAGCAACCTGAACGCCGGTGCCGTGACCGGATCGTACTTGGTGTTTGACGAGTTCCACCTATTCGAGCCCACGTCCACCTTGCCTACAACCCTGGCGATGCTGAAGATGCTACAGGGGATTTCGCCGTTCCTGCTTATGACGGCTACCTTCTCAGGAGATATGCTCGAAGGTCTTGGTCGGCAGCTTGGCGCGGTCGTGGTCCCGGAAGACGAAGTCAGCCAACACGCGATGCAGGCGATCCCCTCTCAGCACAAGACGCGCTACTACCATGTGAGCGAAGAGCCGCTGACGGCTGGTGCCGTGCTCGAGCGGCATCGAGGCCGCACGCTGGCAGTATGCAATGTGGTAGATCGAGCGCGCAGGCTGTTTGAGGATCTGCGCCAGTCTCACGAGATCGGTGACACACAGGTCATCCTCCTTCACAGCCGGTTCCTCCCAGAGGACAGGACACGCATCGAGACTCAGATACGAGCCACCTTTGCGCACAGTGAGGCGAAAGGGGATAGCTGGATTGCCGTCTCGACGCAGGCGATCGAGGTCGGGCTCAACATCACGTGCGATACTTTGCACACCGAACTGGCACCGGCGAACGCGATCTTACAACGCGCCGGACGGTGTGCCCGTTACGCCGGTGAGACAGGCGATGTCTACATCTATGGGAGTTCCAGCAACACCGGCGGCGACCTCGTTGACCTGACCGAAACAGCCTGGCCCTACCAGGACCAACGCGAAGTCATCGGGAAGACACTTGCAGCATTCTGTCAGTTTCAGGGTCGAGCCGTGACCTTCGCTGACGAGCAGACAGTGGTCAGTCTGGCGCACGGCGAAGAAGATCGCCAGACGCTGCTGGGCCTTGAGGCCACGCAGACGCACCACACAGACGCGATGGCCAGCGTCATCGATGGGCGACGGGAAGCCACTGCGGGGAATCTCGTCCGCGCCGTGTCATCCCAGCTCGTCGTCATCCACGACGAGCCCGAAGCTTTGCTCGACCATCCCTTCAACGCCGACGCATTCAGCCTGCATCCGGGAACCGTTCGCGGGCAGGTATCCAAGTGGCTGAAGTCGGGTCAACTCGTGCCCGGCTACGTACGCGTCCTGACCGACGCGGGGGACAGCGACGAGAGCGGACACTCCACCTATGCCTGGCGCCCGGTCAACGATCCGCAGGATCTACGTGGGGCCGCACTGGTGGCGATTCATCCTGCGCTCGCAGGGTACGACAGCACCAGGGGTCTGGTGCTCGGAGAGCCAACCGGCTTCCGCTCGAAAACCGTCCTTGCCGGCCATCGGCAGCTCCGCGAGAGGTACGCCTACCGCCTCGAGACCTACGCAGAACACGTCGACCGTGTCCTGAGAGCGTTCCGGCTTGCCGTGTGGCCGAAGCTACGCGGCGCAGCCGAGCGTATGGAGGGCGCCTTCGGCTGGTCGCCCGGGCTCGTCGAACGGGCTGCCTACCTGGTCGTCCTGCTCCACGATGTGGGCAAGCTGCGCGACGATTGGCAAGGGTGGGTCCAGGACTATCAAAGGGCCATCAGGCGAGATGCCGATCCTAGCCAAGCCTATGCACACACAGACTCCGATCCTTTTGACCCACTCCATAACACGCAGCAGCGCGCACAGGGCCAACGACCTTCACACGCCGTAGAAGGCGCGACCGCCGTCGCACCCCTGCTCCTAACGGCCCTGGATGCGTGCGAACCGCTGATCAAAGCGGCTTTCACTGCGATCGCTCGACACCACGGGGCGTTCGTACGACAAGGACAACCCTACCAGCTCATCCAAGGCGCTGTCGACGTCGTTGGCAGCACGGTGGCGTTGGCTCCAGATGACATCACGCGGCAAGTCGATGCCCACGCCCTGTGGACAAGGCAACACCCGACGGAGTCGAGGATCCGGGGGCTGATTGTGGCGGCCGAACGCAGAAAGGAGGTACTGCCGTATATGCTACTGGCTCGCGCGCTGCGGCTCTCTGACCAGTACGGAACCGCGGCAGGGACAGCCGCGTCGTAGAGTCATAGCACTGCAGTTCTCAAGTATCCTCAAATCGGATCGAAGCCAGACAAATCTAGCGACACTGCAAAGCCCGGTATCTTCCAGTATCCACAAATGGATCGTCGCACAGCACAAGGAAGTCAGCAACAGACCATAGCTGCTACTTGACATCGGCCCATCTGCTCGTGTATAATAGGCTAAAACATCCCATACACGGCTTAGCAGTTCGATACCAAGGAGACGCTATGGACGATATGACAGACGATATGAGAACGCTGATCGACTACATAGACCTTTATGCCGAGCAGTACGAGCTCAAGCGCGAACTGGCCCTACTACAGACCTCCTACGAGAACTGGTCAGCCTGTGCGCAGGCCGCCGACGCTCACGCGGCGGCTGACCAGCACAATATCGAGAACCTCCAAGAGAGGCTCGCAAGGCTCACCGCTCACCTGAATGTGGTCGAACGTCAGATTCCTTCGAACCTATCACATCACCAGTATACAACTCGCCACAAGAAACACAAGGGGGTGCCGATGTGATCAACACGTTATTTGTCGGGAAAACAAGCCAAACGTTTGCGGATGCACTGTTAGTCTACGGGTTGGCGTTGGTGACCAACGATGTTCTCCGCCGGATCGACGATACCGGCGACGTGACCGTGACGTTGCGGGATGCCGGCCCCTACTACACGCTCGACCTGTCACCGGAGCTAGATCCGGAACGATTGCCGGCGGTGGGCGTCTACCTTCCTCCCGCGCCCGTGATTCGCACGGCCAAGAACGCCAAGCAACTGCCACAGGACCTGCCGCTACAAGCGTTGGTCGACTACGAGGCCCAGCGCGATCGTCGGACCGCCTACTTCGCGGCACGACAGAATCTGTCGAAGGAGGCACAGGTCGCGATGCGAGCCGGCGGCGAGCACCCGGAGCTGGAGTTCCTGCGCAGCCTAGCACCCCACCCCGATTGGGACGTCTTCCGTGCGATCAATCCGTCGGCGCTCGCCGGCTACAACAAGCTGACTGCGCAGTGGTGGCAGATCCAGGAAGGCCTACCGGACGTACTGGCCATCCTCTTCTCTCTCTACAGCACGCTTCCGAATGACACCGACGCGGCCGTGGCTGCCTGGAAACAGCTCGACAAAGCTCACGGGTGGGGCATCGGAGCCACGACCACCTCGCTCCAGATCTACAATCCGGCACAAGGCAAGGGACAGAACCGCGCCAAGGCCGACCGATTGGCCATGGAGAACATCAAGGATGCATTCTGGCTATCCGAGTCGCTGAAGGCTGTGGGCTTCTATCATGCAGCGCTCACCAAACAGCCCCGGGGCTCCAAGGACCGCAAAACCTACGTCCTCAGGCCCATCGAGGTGACGCTCGGCGACAGTCAGGCGATCATGGACGGGTTCGCGAACATGATGGTCGGCGCGCAAAGCTCGATCCAGTCCGACATCCTTGCCGACCTCCGCTACACGCGGGCGTTACTGCAGCACAGTCAGGATGCCGGTGCTGACGATTTCGCCCAACTCCTTTTCAGACGGCGACAGCCCGCGAGGATCGTCGGCGGCTTCTACTCCGCCTACTACAAGAACCTGGGGAACTCTGCCGCAACGATGAACCTGTCGTTCATCGGCCTGCCCGGGTGGATTCGGGTCCGCAGTGCCGAGGACGTCGACGTGGCCATTGCGATACTCGACGAGCATGAGCGCATCGTCCGCCAATTCGATGAGACCCATAGTGATGATATCGCTCTCCTCATCAGCTATCGCGACTTCATCTCCAGCAGCGATCTGTGGCCGTTCTTCGACTTCACAGCCGCCTACAGCGGCTACATCATCCGTCAACGCGAGCGGGCCGGAGGCCGAGCTCGCCAGTTCTCAGACCGTAACCTCGGGAGGCTGATTATGAACGCAGAGCCAAAGCTCAGAAGGATCATTGAATCGGAGGGGTTTCAGAACCTGGCCTACGCGATCAGGCAGAGCACCGTCGTGGCACAATACCGCAAGCAGCAGAGCGACCGGCGCTACGACGTGCGCTACGGGCTCAATCAGGAGCTCGCCCGCAAGGCGAACTATCCCCGCGACTTCATCGCGGCATTGAGCGAGTTCATTCACAGCTACAATGCGGAGAACGCGCAGGTCATGGAGAACCGGCAGGGCCCATACCGTCGTAGCATCCTCACGACGGATGTGGAGGAGATCGTTGCCCTGGTCGATGAATTCGGCTCGGGCCTGGTCTGCCAGCTCCTGTTGGCCTACGGCTACGCGCGCACGCCGCGCAAAGACGAATTGGACGACGACTAGTCAACCCGATACCCAAGTTCAGTTCCACTAGGAGGAAGACAATGACTGAGAAGGCAGTGACTGAGAAGACCGCTTTGTATGCTTTGTCGGTGTCGGCCCGCGCCACGCTCGATATGCACAGCCTGAACAACGAGGGCGGGGAGGGAAACCAGATTCAGACTCGCATGGTCAACATCGTCGGCGACGATGGCCGGCTCTACAATGTCAATGCTATCTCCGGCGATATGCTCAAGCACATCCAGGCCGAACACTTCTTCCGCCTGGCCTCCGGCGACCCCACGGTCCCGCTGTGCCAGGGTTGCGCGGAGTTCAACGCCAACCGCATCAGCGCGGACCCCGATTACACGCAGGCGATCGCCAAGCTCTCCGATGCTGACGCACTGGATCTTCTACTCAAGTCTTGCGCTATGGATGATCTCGAAGGGAACCTCATCACCGAGGGCGGCAAGTCGCTGCCCCGCAAGAGCGTCATCGAATTCGGCTGGGTCGTGGGCATCCCAGAAGTGACAACGACCGATAGCTACTTCCACGTGAAGTACGCCAACGAGCGCAGCGAAGCTCGCAGAACCGCCGACAGCAGCGAGGAAGCGCGGGGAGCCAACCTCGGCCAGGCCATCTTCCACCGCCCAGCGTCCAGCGGCATCTACGCCATCGTGGCCAGCCTGGAGTTGGCACGCATCGGCCTGAACGACATCACCCAGCAGTATGTTCTCAGCGACGATGAGCGCTCAACACGCCACGCCAAACTGCTGGAGAGCTTACTCTACACCTTCCTGGAGCCGAACGGCGCGATGCGCGGGACCCAGAACCCCCACATCGTCGCTCTCGACGGGGTGGTCGCTGTGAGCAGCGCGATCGTTCCGGCGCCCACCCTCAGCCCGCTCAATCAGGACTTTCCTACCGAGTTGCAGAGGATCAAAGCAGCGCTGGACGCGCTCCATCCTGGAGCCCTCACGCTCTATCCGTTCGACTCACTTGGGTCCTTTGCCGAGGTGATGAGTGGGATCATCAACACGACCGTGCCCCTGAGGATGGCCTACGCATAGGCGCGAAAGGAGCTACGTATGTGGGTGATCGCCGACTATCAATCGGTGTCGCTCTTCTCGCTCAAGAGCGCGCTGGCAACTTCGTCCGGAGGCAAGTCACTACTCGTCCCAACGCCCTATGCCCTCAAGATGGGGTTACTCGATGCCGTGTACCGGGTTTTCGGTGCAGGTCGTGCCAGAGACTGCTGGCCGATCCTTCGCGACCTTAGGGTGGCTATGGACCTCCCGGAGCAGGTCGTCGTCACCAACCTGTTCACCAAGATTCTGAAACCACGACGTGGCG
>Ga0123332_1000712_pt1 | contig 33680 bp, 25 predicted proteins | sample BioC12SIPDNA_4_FD_89958 | JGI IMG/M metagenome (GOLD analysis project Ga0123332, IMG submission 89958) | Anaerobic biogas reactor microbial communites from Washington, USA - Biogas_R2_A C12 SIP DNA | ecosystem: Engineered > Bioreactor > Anaerobic > Unclassified | place: Washington, USA... | reverse complement strand
CGCGCCGTCTATGGCACCATCGACATCATCCAGGACATCATCGAATCCGGTCAGAGCGTGCTGTTTTTGGGGCGGCCTGGCGTGGGCAAGACGACGATGCTGCGCGAGGTGGCCCGGGTCCTGGCCGAGCATCGGCGCGTGATTATCGTGGATACCTCCAACGAGATCGGCGGCGATGGCGATATCCCGCACCCCGCCATCGGCCGCTCGCGCCGGATGCAGGTGGTGACGCCGACCATGCAGCACGCCGTGATGATCGAGGCCGTGGAAAACCATATGCCGGAAGTGATCGTCATCGACGAGATCGGCACCGAGCTGGAGGCCGCGGCGGCGCGCACCATCGCCGAGCGGGGCGTCCAGCTCATCGGCACGGCCCACGGCAACACGCTGGATAACCTGATGCTCAACCCCACCCTGTCGGACCTGGTGGGCGGCATCCAGAGCGTGACCTTGGGGGATGAGGAGGCGCGGCGGCGCGGCACGCAAAAGTCCATCCTGGAGCGCAAAGCTCCGCCGACCTTTGACGTGGTGATCGAGATCCAGGACTGGGACCGGGTGGTGGTGCGGCATAACGTGGCCGAGGCCGTGGACGCCCTGTTGCGAGGGCGGCCCATCACGCCCGAGCTGCGTTATCGCGACGCCGCGGGCAGCATCCACAAGGAGCAGCCCACGCCGGAGGCGCCGCAACGCGAGGAAGGGCGCTGGCCGCAGAGCCAGGCGATGTCGCCGTGGCCGGCGATGTCGCCGAGGGCGGCCTCGGCGCCGCGGGGATCGTCGTTTGCCTCGGGCAGCGCGGCTGCTTTGCAGCCTCAGCCCGCGCAGGTTCAGCCCGTCACCATGAACCCGAAGGAAGCGTTGAAGGTCTTTTCTTACGGGATCAACCAGAACCGGCTGCGCCAGGCCGCGCGCGAGTTGGGCGTGCCGCTCGAGATCATCAACGAGCTGGGCAAGGCCGACGTGGTGTTCACCCTGCGAACCCATTACCGCAAGCGCCCGGCGGCGCTGAGCGAGGCCGAGCGGCAAGGGCTGCCCGTCTATGTGTTGCGCAGCAATACGGTGGTGCAGATGCAGCGCTTCCTGGCCGAGCTCTTTGGCTTGCAGCCTGCGGAGGATCCCTTCTCAGTGGCCATGCGCGAAACCGAGCTGGCGATCAACAAGCTGCTGGCCGGCGCCGAGTATGTGGACCTCTCGCCACAGAACGCCTATATCCGCCGCAAACAGCACGAGTTGGCGCGCCAGAGCAACTTGCTCTCGCGCAGCGCGGGCAAGGATCCTTATCGCCACGTGCAGATCTATCAGGATCCCAGGGTGGCCTCGTGAGTCCGGAGAGCGGGATGTTCATCACGTTTGAAGGGCCGGAAGGCAGCGGCAAGACCACGCAGATACGAGCTCTGGGCGAGTATCTGAGCGAGCGGGGCCGCGACGTCCTGATCACGCGCGAGCCAGGCGGGACGGGCATCGGCGACCAGATTCGCGCCGTGTTGCATGATGTGCGCAATACGGCCATGTTGCCGAATACGGAAATCCTGCTATACTCTGCTTCCCGCGCCCAAATCGTGGGCGAGGTGATCCGTCCGGCTTTGGCGCGCGGGCAGGTCGTGCTCTGCGATCGCTACGCGGACTCGACCATGGCCTACCAGGGTTATGGGCACGGCCTGGACCGGGAGGCGCTGCGACAGATCACGCGCTTTGCCACCGGCGGGTTGGCGCCGGACCTGACGCTCTACCTGGACATCGCGGTGGAGGCCGGCTTGCAGCGCAAGTTGCGGGCTTTCCAGGCCGGGGAATCCGAGTTGAACCGGATGGATCGTAAAGAGTTGGCGTTTCATCAGCGTGTCCGCCAGGGTTATCTCGAGATGGCCGCGGCGGAGCCCAGCCGTTGGGTCGTGATCGATGCCTCGTTGCCTATCGAAGAGGTGCAGAGGGCGATCCGGCGGCGCGTCGAGGTTGTGCTAAACCCGAGTCGCGCTTTCTAGACCCAATACCAAAGGAGGACCACCGCATGAAACTGCTTATCAGCATTGTCCACAGTGATGACGCCGATAGCCTGACCAGCGCCTTGATGGAGAAGGGGTATCGCTCCACCAAGATCAGCACGACGGGAGGCTTCCTGCGCGAAGGGAACGCGACCATCATCATCGGGACCGAGGAAGAGACCGTGCCGGATGTGCTGGCCATCATGAAGGCCAATTGCCACACGCGCACCCAGTTTGTGAACCCGTTGCCGCCGGTGATGGAGCCAGGCGAGCTATACATGCCCAATCCGGTCGAGGTGCAGGTCGGCGGCGCGACGGTGTTTATCCTCAACGTGGAGCAATTCTGGCGCTTCTAGAGGGGCGCGAAAAAAGCCGGCGCAGCTCTGGCTTCACGCTCGAGCTGCGCCGGCTATAGATCTGAATCGGGGCTAGGGCTCCAGGGGACCGGGGCCTTCGCCCAGGTCGGGCAGGGCTGCTTCGATGTCTTCGGGACTCTCGCCCGCCTCCAGGCGGTCCACGACCTCGCCAAAGTCGTCGCCGAGGTCCTCGCCCAGCTCGCTGCCCATGCGGCGCATCCAGCGCCCAACGCTCTTGGGATCCTCTTCGTCCAATCCCGCCATGCCGCTGGGATCGGCGAGATCGTCCAGGCGGCTCTCTTCGGAGCGAAGCATGGCCACCCGCGAGACACGGCGCGTCAGTCGCGAGCCATCGCAGCGGGGGCAACGCGGGTTCTGTGTCTCGGCTTCGGCGAATGAGCGAAAGAGGACGCTGACTCGCCGACGGCAATCGTGGCAGTAATACTCATAGATCGGCACCGCTCAACCCTCCACGTCATCGAGTCTGGCCCAGATTATAGCCGAAAAGCGATCCCATACCAACTGCCGCCAAAGGATATCCATGGACAAGATTCAGGCCGCCCTGCCCGCATCTCCCCCCCTGCTGATCGTCATCTCGGGTTATTCCGGGGCAGGCAAGGATTCTGTGATCAAGCGCCTGAAGGATCTCGGCTATCCTTTCCACTTTGTGGTGACGGCTACCTCGCGGGCGCAGCGGCAAGGCGAGGTGCCAGGGGTCGACTATCACTTTCTCTCCCGGGCCGAGTTCTCCGAGATGCTGTCTCGCGACGAATTCCTGGAGCATGCTCTGGTCTATGGCGAGCATTATGGCGTCCCCAAGTCACAGGTGCGGGATGCGCTGGCCAGCGGGCAGGATGCGGTGATGCGCCTGGATGTGCAGGGCGCGGCGACGTTGCGCCGGCTGGTGCCCGATGCGCTGCTCATCTTTGTCTCCACCAGCTCGGAGGAAGAGCTGATCCGGCGGTTGCAGGCCCGCCGGACCGAGAGCCCCGAGGCGCTGCGCCGCCGTCTGGACACCATCGCCCAAGAGGTGGGCTACATCCCACTGTTCGACTATATCGTGATCAACCAGGACGGGCAATTGGACGAGGCGGTATCGCAGATCATGGCCATCATCGCGGCGGAGAAATGCCGGGTCCGGCCTCGGGTCGTCAGCATCTAGGCGCGGCTGGTGGGGGAGGGTGGAAATGAGCGCAGCGCAGCAGGATATTCGCCGGTCCGTGATCGCGGGCTCCTGGTATCCGGGCGCCGAGGCGCCATTGCGGGCCATGGTGCAGGGCTTTTTGGCGCAGGCGGATGAGGCGGACCTGCCCTGCGCGCCCGTGGGTCTGATCGTGCCGCACGCGGGATATGTCTATTCGGGGCAGGTGGCCGCGCACGCTTACAGACAGGTTGCCGGACGCGACGTGGAGCGGGTCGTGGTGATCTCGCCGGTGCATCGCATGTACGCGGGACGCTACGCCGTCACGCGCAGCGCCTATTATGAGACGCCGCTGGGCCTCGTGGAGGTGGATGCCGAGATGGTCGCCGCGCTGGCTGGCCTGGTCGAGGTCAATCGGGTGGGGCGGGATAACGAGCATTCCCTGGAGATCCAACTGCCGTTTCTACAGCAGGTGCTTCCGGCGGCCAAGCTGCTGCCCATCATGATGGGCGCGCAAGACCTGCTGAGCTGCCAGCGCCTGGCGGAGGCCGTGAGCCAAGTGGTCGCCGGGCGCAAGGCGCTGCTGGTGGCCAGCACCGACCTCTCTCATTTCCACACGCAAGACGGCGCCAACCAGCTCGATCAGGTCTTTATCCGGGACGTGGAGGCTTTTGCACCCGAAAGGTTGATGCAGCACTTGGCGACGGGCGAGACGGAGGCTTGCGGCGGCGGCCCGGTGGCGACGGTGATGCTGGCGGCCAAGCGGCTGGGCGCGCAGCAGGCGCGCATCGTCAAGTACGCGACCTCTGGAGATGTGACCGGCGATCAGAGCAATGTGGTTGGCTATGCCGCCGGCGTCCTCTTCTGAGCGGGCCGGGTCAGCCAGCCCGGCGGAGCAACCCATGCCATACGCGAGGGTGGCGGTGGACATGTCCACCCGCCAAAAGGTCAAGCTGCTGGCGCCGGATCCCCGCGGCGAATGGGACGCCGAGTCGCCTTGGGTGCGGACCTTTCACTATCGCATCCCCGCCGAGCTGGAGGGCCGGGTGATGCCGGGCCAGCTGGCCTGGGTCCCCTTTGGCCGCCAGCAAGCTCAGGGCATCGTCACCGCCCTGGACCCCGTGGCCCCCGTCCCCGACCTGCGCGAGATCACGCGCCTCGTCTATGAGACCCCGGTGCTCACCGTCGCCCAGATCGCCCTGGCGCGTTGGATGAGCGCCTACTATCTCGTCCCGCTGTTCGACGCCCTGGCCCTGCTATTGCCCATCGGCCTCTTGCGCAAACCCCTGATCTTGCTGCGCGTCGCCGAGCCGGCGCCCCGGGAGGCGCTGCCCGCCGACCAGGCGGCCATCGTCGAGGCGATACGCCAGGCGCAGCCCATGCGCCAGGGCCAGGCTGAGCGCCGCTTCGACAAGGCGGCGCTGGAGGCGCTGCTGGCCCGGGGCTGGCTCATGCGGCAAGAGGAGATGCCCCCGCCCAGCGTGCGCCCCCAGATGGAGGAATTCGCGCGGCTGGCCGTGGGGCCGGACCAACTCGCCTGGAAAAAGCTCGAGCTGGGCCGGGATAACGCCCAGGCCGCGGCCTTGCGCTGGCTGCACCAGCGCCGGGAGACGCAGCCAACTTGCTCTCTGGAGCGGCTGGCGGCAGAGGCAGAGGTCGCGCCGGCGGCTATCCGGGCCCTGGAGAAGAAGGGGCTGGTGCGGGTGAGGCCGTCGCCGGAGGGCCAGGCCGTGGAGTTGGCTCTGGGCGCCGAGGAGACCGCCGCGGCCATCGCCGAGTTGCGCGGCGCGACGAAGCAGCTCGCGTTGTTGGAAGCGCTGCGGCAGTTGCCGCCGTTGGTCCCGCTGCGTGAGCTGCGCAAGATGGAGGGGTTCAGTCCAGCGGCATGGGAGGACCTGCTGTGGCATGGCCTGGCGGCGACCGAGACGCGCGAGGTCTGGCGCGATCCGCTGGCCGGGCGCGAGTATGCCCTCACCGACCCGCCTCGGTTCACCGACGACCAGGAGCGCGTCTGGGAGGCCATCGCCCCCGCCATCGCCGCAGGGGAGCATCAGGTGTTCCTGGTGCACGGCGTCACCGGCAGCGGCAAGACCGAGATCTATTTGCGGGCCGCGCGCCAGGTGGTGGAACGCGGCCAGCAAGTGATCGCGCTGGTCCCCGAGATTTCACTCACGCCCCAGACCATCCGCCGCTTCGCCGCCCGCTTCCCGGGCCGGCTGGCGGTGATCCACAGCCAGCTTTCGCCGGGGGAGCGCTATGACGCGTGGCGGCGGATTCGCGATGGGCACGTGGATGTGGTGGTGGGGCCGCGGTCGGCGCTCTTCGCGCCGCTGCCCCACCTGGGCCTCATCGTCCTGGACGAGGAGCACGAGACCAGCTACAAGCAAGAGGACATCCCCGGCCAGCAGGTGCCCAGCTACCAGGCCCGCGATGTGGCGGCCAAGTTGGGCGAGCTGGCCGGCTGCCCCGTGATCTTGGGCAGCGCCACGCCCTCGCTGACGTCCTATTATCGGGCGGAACGGGGGATTTACCGCTTGGTGCGGATGCCTCAGCGGATCATGGGGCACGGCCCCGCGGAGGATGGCCAGGTCCGGTACATGGACCTGCCGCCGGTGGCGGTGGTGGATTTGCGCCAGGAACTGCGCGCGGGGAACCGCAGCATCCTGAGCCGCGCCCTGCAGGCGGCCTTGCAGGAGACGCTGGCCCGCGGCGAGCAGGCGATCCTCTTTCTCAACCGGCGGGGGGCGGCCACGTTCGTGCTCTGTCGCGATTGCGGCCACGTGGTCAAGTGCCCCCGCTGCGACATTCCCATGACCTATCACGCCAGCGAGGAGGCGCTGCTGTGCCATCGCTGCAGCCGCCGCCTGGCCCCGCCGGCGACCTGCCCGCAGTGCGGCAGTAAGCGCATCCGCTACTTTGGCGTGGGCACGCAAAAGGTGGAAGAGGTGGCGCGGGAGCTCTACCCGGAGGCTCGCATCCTGCGCTGGGATAGCGACATCGCGGCCAAGCAAGAGTCCCACGAAACGATCCTGGCGCAGTTCATGAACCACGAGGCCGATATCCTCATCGGCACGCAGATGATCGCCAAGGGGCTGGACCTGCCCCTGGTGACGCTGGTGGGCGTGGTCACGGCGGATACCGCGCTGAACCTGCCGGATTTCCGCGCGGGCGAGCGCACCTTTCAACTGATGGAGCAAGTGGCGGGCCGGGCAGGCCGCAGCGCGCTGGGCGGCCGGGTGATCATCCAGACCTACGCGCCGGAGCACTATGCCATCGCGGCGGCCAGCCGGCACGATTACGAGGGGTTCTATCGCCAAGAGATGGATTTCCGTCGCGCCGTGGGCTACCCGCCGCTGAACCCCCTAGCCAAGCTGGTTTGCAGCGCCGCGCAGCCGGACACCGCCGCGCGCGAGGCCGCCAAGCTGGCGCGCGAGTTGGGCGGGCAGCAGCAGCGCCTGGGCTTGCAGAATGTGGTGGTCATCGGCCCGGCCCCGTGCTTTTTCTCGCCGGTGGGCGGGCGCCATCGCTGGCAGATCTTGCTGCTGGGGAGCGATCTGCACAAGCTGCTGGAGGCGACGCCCATCGCCCCCGGCTGGTATCTGGATATCGACCCGGTCAGCGTGCTGTGACACTTGACAAGGCGCCCGAGGCCAGGTATATTCTGGGCATAGGGTGGCTATCTCGATAGAACGGGGCGGGGATCGTGCAACTCTTGCAAGCTGGAGCGCGCTCGCTGCTGGGGCTCTGCCTGACCGCGGAGCATCTGGCCGCATTTCAGGCCTACTATGATGAACTGGCGGCCTGGAACGAGCGCTTTAACCTCACGACCATCATCGGCCAGCGCGATGTGCAGATCAAGCACTTTTTGGACTCGCTGACCTGCCTGCTGGCGCTGCCTGCCGACTCGGCCGCGCTCGATCAGCCGCTGCCGGATACGGTCCCCATCACCACCGAGCTGCGCACGCTCTCTTGCCTCGATGTGGGGACCGGCGCCGGGTTCCCCGGCGTGCCGCTCAAGATCGTCCGGCCAGAGATCAAGCTCACCCTGTTGGAATCCACCGCCAAGAAGGTCACCTTTCTGCGCCACGTCGTGGAGCGGCTGGCCCTGGCGGACGTCGAGATCGTGAACGCCCGGGCGGAGGACTTGGGGCACGAGGCGCGCCATCGCGAGCAATACGACCTCGTGCTGGCCCGGGCGGTGGCCCGCATGCCCACCCTGGCCGAGTATTGCCTGCCCTTCTGCAAGGTCGGCGGGCGGTTTGTGGCGCAAAAGGGAAGCGAGGCCCGGGCCGAGCTGGAGGATGCCGGCCGGGCCATCGAGCTCCTCGGCGGGCGGGTCCACGATGTCAAAGAGATGCATATCGCCGAGATCGCTCAGCATCGCTACCTGATCAGCGTCGCCAAGGTCCGCGCCACCCCCGCGCAATATCCCCGCCGCGCCGGCATCCCCGCCAAGCGACCGCTCGGATAGGCGCGGCCAGTTGACAAGCGCGGCCAAGCCCCTAGAATAGGCGGTTGGAACCTACCTCATTGGGCGGGATGTCGATGGACAAGACCGATTCGGGATGCTACGATGTCATCGTCGTGGGCGCGGGCCACGCCGGCTGCGAGGCGGCGCTGGCCGCCGCGCGCATCGGCTGCCGGACGCTGCTGCTGACCCTGAACCTGGACCTGGTGGCCCAGATGCCATGCAACCCCAGCATCGGCGGCGCGGCCAAGGGCAACGTGGTGCGCGAGATCGGGGCGCTGGGCGGCGAAATGTCGCGCAACATCGACCGGACCTTTATCCAGATCCGCATGCTGAATACCTCCAAAGGGCCGGCGGTGCAGACCCTCCGCGGGCAGGCGGACAAGCGGCTATATAGCCTGGCCATGAAGCACACGCTGGAGCATACCCCGAACCTGCACCTAAAGCAGGCCATGACCGAGCGGCTGTTGGTGGACGATGGCCGGGTGCGCGGCGTCGAAACCGACCTGGGCCGCGTCTATTGTGGGCGGACGGTCATCGTGACGGCGGGCACCTTTCTGGCCGGGCGCATCCTCAGCGGGGAGCGCAGCCTGGCGGCGGGCCGCGCGGGCGAGTTCGCGGCCCGCGGGCTCTCCCGGTCGCTGAGCGAGCTGGGCTTCCAGCTTGGGCGCCTGCAAACCAATACCCCGCCGCGCGTGGACGCCCGCACCATTGATTTCCGCCAGGCGGAGCCGCAGATGGGCAGCGACACGCCGCTCTATTTCGGCTATGAGCCGCCCGACGACGTTTACACCCTGCCAAGGATCAACCCCGTTTACCCCGTGCCCCGGCAAACGAGCTGGCGTCCGCAGTTGCCCAGCTATCTGGTCTATACCAATCAGGAGACGCACCGGGTCATCCGCGAGAACCTGGCGCGCTCGCCCATCGCCATGGGGCTGCTGGAGGGGGCGGGGCCGCGGTATTGCCCTTCCATCGAGGAAAAGATCGTGCGCTTTAGCCACAAGGAGTCGCACCAGATCTTTTTGGAGCCGGAAGGATTCCTGACCAACGAGGTCTATGTGCAGGGGCTCTTTACGGGCCTGCCGGAAGAGGTGCAGCTCGAAGCCCTGCACACCATCCCCGCGCTGGCGGGGGCGGAGATCATGCGCGCGGGCTATGCCATCGAATATGACTATGTGTCGCCGGACCAGATCAGCGCGACATTGGAGACCAAGCGGGTGGAGGGGCTCTTTCTGGCCGGGCAGGTCAACGGGACGTCGGGCTATGAGGAGGCCGCGGCGCAGGGGCTGCTGGCGGGGATCAACGCAGCGCGCAAGGCGCAGGGCAAGCCGCCCGTCCTCTTGGGGCGGGAGCAAGCCTATATCGGCGTGCTGGTCGACGATCTGGTGACCAAAACGCTGGAGGAACCCTACCGCCTGCTGACCTCGCGCGCCGAGTACCGGCTTCTGCTGCGCCAGGACAACGCCGACCTGCGCCTGTCGCCCATCGGATATGAGGTGGGTCTGCTCAGCCGCGAGCGCTATCTGGCGGTGGAGGCCAAGCGCGCGGCCATCGCTCGCGAGCTGGAGCGGCTGGCCTCCTGGTCGCTGGCGCCCGATGCGCCCACCAACGCCCTGCTGGAGGCGCAAGGGCTCGCCCCCCTGACCAAGCCAGCCACGGCCTTGCAGCTTCTCTCCCGGCCGGAGGTCAGCTATGAGGCGCTGAGCCGGCTGGGCCTGGCGCAACCGGAATTGGCGCCCGAGGCGGAGGAGCAGGTCTCCATCGAGGCCAAGTACGATGGGTACATCCAGAAGCAGCGGCGGCAGGTGGAGCGCCTGAGCCGCCTGGAGAACTGGCGCATCCCCGCCGATTTCGACTATGCGGGGGTGATGGGGATTCGCAACGAGGCGCGGGAAAAGCTGCAGCGCTTCGCCCCGGCCACGTTGGGGCAGGCCTCGCGCATCCAGGGGGTCAGCCCGGCGGACATCTCGGTGCTGATGGTCCACCTGGAGAGGCTACGCCGATCCGCGCCGGAGGCAGCCTCGTAGCGGCTGCGGCGACTAACCCGCCGCTGGCTCGTCCGCGGCCAGGGGCAGGGTGAAAGAGAAGGTCGTGCCTTGCTCGGGCTCGCTGCGGAACCAGATGCGGCCGCCGTGCAGCTCGACCAGCCCACGGGCGATGCACAGGCCCAGCCCCGCGCCGGGCTGCTCGCGCACCAGGGGGTGATCGGCGCGGAAGAAGCGCTGAAAGACCTTGGGCTGCTCCTCGGGCGCGATGCCGATGCCGGTATCGGCGATATCGACCTGGACACAAGAGGCGCCTTGCTCCTTCCGGCACAACACTGCGGCGATCCGGATATTGCCGCCCTCAGGGGTGTACCGGCAAGCGTTGCCCAGCAGGATGGCCATGATCTGGGCCAAGCGTACCCGGTCGCCGCGGACGGGCGGCAGGGCGTCAGGGATGGCGATCTCGCAGCCGAGTTTTTTGGCGGCGATCTGCCCTTGCAAGGCGGCGATGGCTTGCTGGACGAGCTCGCCGAGGGGGACCAGCGTCAGGTTGAGGCGGGTCCGGCCGGCCTCCAGCCGGGACACTTCCAGCAGATCGCTGATCAGCGCCCCCAGCCGGTCCGCGTTGGCCTTGACGATGGACAGGAACTTGCGCTGGGGCTCGGCCATCTCGCCAGCCATGCCGGCCAACAGCATGTCGGTGTAACCCTTGATGGCGGTCATGGGCGTGCGCAGCTCGTGGGACACGCTGGAGACGAACTGGATGCGTCCCTCGTTGGCTTGCGCGCAGTCCCGCGCGGCCTGGACCGCCACGGCCATCTGGCGCGCCAGGAGCTCGACGGTGCGGGCGGGCCACTCCGCCGGCTGGCCGCCCAAGGCGAGAGCGCCCAGCGTGGCGCCCCCCAGCCGCAAGGGAGCCGCGATGAGGGCGGGGGCCTGGCCCAGTTCGGCGGGATAGCCCGGTTCGCCCGGGGCGCTGACCAGATAAGCGGGCGCCCCTTCCGCCAGCGCCAGGGCCAACGGGCTATTCGGCGCCGGTTCGTTTTCCGGCCTGCGGGCGGATGGCTCGGGCACGTCCAGCTCGGCCAGCATATAGAGCCTCTCCGCTGGCAGCCAGATCGCCGCGCAAGGCAAGGACGGCCCGCATAGGTTCTTGAGCATCCGTTCCACGGTGGTTTGCACGCAATCCTGAGCCATGGGCGCCTCCAAGGGGCGGCTTGCTTCTAGCCCTCCCGCATTATACGAGATCGGCCCGGGCGGGTCAATTGGCTCACGGGCGGGTCGTCGCCGAGCGGGGCGAAGCCAAGGCGTCACGGGGCAAGGAGCAGAACTTGATCCGAAACACCACATCAGGCAGGGGGCGAGTCATCGTGCTGGGCGCGGATGGCCTGGACGCGGACCTGTTGCGCCGGTATCTCGACGCGGGGGCGCTGCCTGCCCTGGCGCGACTGGCGCAGCTCGGCGGCTGGGGGCCGCTTCGCACCACCAACCCCGCCGAGTCGCCGGTGGCCTGGGCCTCCTTTGCCACCGGGCTGAACCCCGGCAAGCACGGCATCTTTGACTTTTTGCACCGCGACCCCGCCACCTATAGCCCCCAGGTGGGGCCGCTGACCGTGCGGCCGCGCGCGGATGGGCGGGGGTGGGAGGCGACGAACCACCGGCAGGGGACCACGCTCTGGGCGCAGGCCAGCGCGGCGGGGAGGAGCTGCGCCCTGCTGCGCGTGCCCGGCACCTGCCCGCCCGAGCCGGTGAACGGCGAGATGCTCTCGGGGCTGGGCGTGCCCGACCTCGTGGGGAGCTGGGGAACCTCGCGGCTGTATACGACGCTGCCCGGCAAGGGGCGCGGCTGGACCCGCCTGGAGCTATCGGCGGACGGCCGGGCGCAGACGGCCATCCGCGGCCCGCAGGGCGCCGAGACCCCGCTCGAGGTCTGCGCGGGCGCCGCGGGAGTGGTGGTCCGCTGCCAGGGGCAAAAGATCTCGCTGGGCGTTGGCGAGTGGAGCCCGTGGCTGTCGCTGCGGTTCGAGATGCCCGCGAGCCCGGCCTGGCAGGGCCTCGCCCGCTTTTACTTGTGGAGCCTATCCCCCGACGTGCGGCTATACCTCTCGCCGTTGCACCTCGATCCCCGCCAGCCGGCGCTGCCGCTGACCTGGCCGGAGGGCCTATCCGCCGAGCTGGCGGCGCGCCACGGCCTTTTCGGCACCCTCGGCTGGCCGGAGGACAATGTCGGGCTGAACGAGGGGCGGCTGGATGAGGCCGGGTTCCTGCGCCAGGTGGAGGAGGCTTTTGCCCAACAGCGGGAGCTGACCCTGGACACGCTGGCGGCAGGCCGGCATGATCTGGTCATCGCGGTGATCGAGGCGACGGACCGGGTGCAGCACATGTTCTGGCGTCACCAGGACCCCGACGACCCGCTGCATACGGCGGAAGGCGAGCGGGCCTTTGGCGGGGAGGTCCTGCGCTGCTATCAGCGCTTCGACGAGCTGGTGGGCGAGGCGCTGGAGCTTCTCTCGCCCGGCGACACCCTCATCGTCCTCTCCGACCACGGCTTCAAGCCGGTGTACAAGCTGGCCAACGTGAATAGCTGGCTGCGCGAGCGCGGCTACCTGGCGGCGAGCGCGGGGCTGGCGGTCGATTGGCGGCGCACGCGGGCCTATGCGCTGGGCTTGAGCAAGGTCTATATCAACCTGCGAGGGCGCGAGGCGCAGGGGCTGGTGGAACCGGGGCGCGAGTACGTCGCGCTCTGCGCCGAGCTTGCGAGGGAGCTGCTGGCCTGGCGCGACCCCGAGACGGGCCAGCCGATCCTGCGCCAAGTCTATCGGCGCGATGAACTCTACGCCGGGCCCGAGATCGGGCACAGCGGTGACCTGATCCTGGGCTTTCAGGCGGGCTATCGCGCGTCGCCGCTATCGGCGGCGGGGCGACTGGCGGCAGCGGCGCTCGAACCGAACCGGAACCAATGGAGCGCCGATCATTGCGCCATCGATCCGGCGCTGGTTCCGGGCGTCCTCTGCGCCAATCGCCCCTTGCGGTGGGCCGATGCCTCTATCCTCGATCTGGCCCCGACGATCCTCGACCTGCTGGACGTGTCGCCCCCGCCGGGGCTGGACGGCCGCTCGCTGCGGCTATGAGCGGGTCCCTGCGATATAGGGGATGGTCTGCGGCCCCTCAGGGAGCACGCAGATGGTGGCTTCCGGGCCATATTTGCGCATCAGCTCCGCCAGGGTTTCTTCGATGCTATGGCAAGGCAGGAAGAGCGCCTTCCTGAGCTCCTCGTCGGAAAGGTACGAGTTCTTGACATAGACATCGGCGTGGAGCTGGATGAGCGCCTGGATGTGCCCCTCCCACTGGTCGGTCATGCAAAAGCCCGGACGGTTGACGAATTCCAGCAGTTCCTGCGGGTTGCTCGCCTGGTGCAGGATCCACTTGTAGTTGCCGTGATCCGGCACGCCGTCCCAGCACTCCGCGGCGACGATGATGCTGCCGCCGGGCTTGACGATCTGGCGGGAGGCGGACATGCCCTTCACTGCCTGGTAGAGGTTGAGGTCCAGGGGATAGCCCGAGTTGCTGCTGATCACGATATCAAAGGGCTCGGGCACCGGGACCATGGAGAGCTCGCGGGCGAAGGCGGTGGCCTTCTGGTGGGCTTGCAGCAGGTCGCCCGCAAAGACGCCGGTGATCTCGCGCCGCTTGTTCAGCGTCACATTGAGCAAAAAGGTGGGGTGGGTCAGCAGGGCCACTTCGCGCATCTCGGCATGCACCGGGTTGCCCTCGGTGATGCCCCAGGTGGCCCTGGGGTGATTCAGCATCTCGGCGCCGTGGTTGGCCAGGATGAGCTGGGCCGAGGCCACGCCGGGCAGCACGGCCTTGGGCCCGCCGCTAAAGCCGGCAAAGAGGTGCGGCTCGACAAAGCCAGTGAGGATCTTGACATCGGCCTCCATGTAGGCGCGGTTGAGGTGGATGTCGTGCCCCGACGAGGTCTTGCCGAGGTATACCATCTGCTCGAGATCCATGCAGTTGTGCTGGATGATACGATAGTTCCGCGCAACCTCGGGGGTCAGCATCCGGTCCAGCTCTTCGGGAGTATTGGGCCGGTGCGTGCCCAGCGCACCGAGCAGCGTGATCTGCTCGCGGGGCACGTGGGCCAACTCTTGCAGGAGCACGGGCAGGACGCGGTCGCTGGGCATGGGCCGGGTAAGGTCGCTAAAGACGATCACCACGCGATCCCCCGGCGAAACCAGGTCCCGCAGGGGCGGGGCGCCGATGGGCGCGCGCATGGCCGCCTGGAGCGCCGCCGCCTCGTCGGCCAGTCCCGGGATCTGGCGCGGCTCGATCACGGTCACATTGCGATCGGGAAGCTGCACCGGGAGGCCCTGTTTGCCATAGGCCAGAGTAACCTTCATAGCTGTGGAGTTCTCCTCTTGTTAGGCTATTCGACGCGCTCGACGACCACCTGGTCGCCGTGGCGCGCCTTCTTGAACACCTTGGCGTCGCCGATGACCTTGCCCCAGACGTTCACCGGGCTGGCCGGGCGGATCTCCTTGCCGGAGCTCATGGGGGTGGGCCCGAAAAAGATGCACATGGCTGTGCCCGGGGGCCAATACCCCAGGTCTCCCATGCTGACGACCTCTTGCGCTTTGTCTTCGCCCAGCTTGACCGGGATGCTGAAATAGATCTCGTCGCCCCAGGTGTTGCCTCGCGCCTTGAGGGGCAGGGCGTTCCAGATGGCGTCGGCGGTGCGGTTATCCAGCAGCTCGGCCTCCGCGGCCACGCTGCCCGCGGTGATCTTGATGCGGCGCATGACGGGCTCCTTTCGCTTGGTTGGCAGGCTGGCCCTATTCTACCATAGTTCTCCCGCGCCGAGAATTCTTGACTCGCCGAGGGCTGTATGCTATGATAGGGACGTCCGACGCATCTCGAGATCAGAGGTTGAACCATGCGAGTGGGTAGAAACGATCCCTGCCCTTGCGGCAGCGGAAAAAAGTACAAGAATTGTTGCATGCTCAAGGAGCGGGCCGATCAGTCGGCCGGGGTGGTCGCGCAGCGGGACTATGAGGAGCTGCTCGACCAGATGCTCGTCTATTCCCAGGGCCCCAGCTATCAAGTGGACCTGGCCTCCGCCTTTAACCTCTACTGGAATGGCGACTATGGCGATCCGGCCCAGGTCCAGCTGCCCCAGTTGGACCTACTGCGCTTTTTCGAATGGTACGTCTTTGACTTTGTTACCTGGAAGAGCCAAAAGCGGATCACCGAGTTGGTGCTGGAGAGCGAGCGCCTGACGCCCAGCAAGCGGGCGATGCTCTCCGGCTGGCTGGAGGCGAGGGCGAGCGCCTATACGGTGGTGGATGTCTCGCCGGGCCGGTCGATCCTGCTGCATGACTTGCTGGGCGATGGCGAGCAGCGCGTGCAGGACGCGATCCTCTCGACCATCGTGCAGGCGGAGGACGTGCTGGTGGGGCGCATCTTGCGAGTGGGCGACGCCGGCCGGCTCGCCTTTGCGCCGACGCTGTTGCCGTCGCCGGCGGGCGCGGGCCTGGTGGCGTTCATCCAGCGCGCCTGGCAAGGTCACCGCGACAGCCACTATGGGGCTCAGTTCGCCGATTTCATCGGCAAGTCGGCGTTTCTTTTCAACCACTATTTGCTGCAGGAGCAGGGAACCAAGCCTGCCTTGCCCAAGTATTATAGCGCCTCGGCGGCCATGGCGGCGCTGGATAAAGCCGGCAAGGAGGCGAGGCCGAGCGCCCTGGAGGAGCTATTCCAGGAGCAGGGAGAGCGCGAGCGGGAGCCCGAGGTGCCAGGAATGCAGACCATCGCGGGCGGCCGTTTGTTGGTTCCGACCGAGCGGCCCGCTCCGGAGGCGGCGCCTGGCGAGCGCACCGCGGCGGGAGGCAAGATCCTTCTGCCCTGAGGGTAAGCGAATCAAAGGAGCGGACTGGCGAAGCCAGCCCGCTCCTTTGTCTTATGGCTTGAGGATCAGGGGCAAAAAGGTGCTGCGGGGCGAGTTGATGACGGCGTTGCTGCGGACCCAGCCCGTCTGGTCGGTATAGATGGCGGCCACGTTGAACACCGAGATCTCTTCGACCGGCGCGCCGGCGCGCGGCGCTGGGCTCTCCGGGGGAGTGGCGCCGTTTTCCAGGCAGACGTGCAGGCTCACGTCATCCAGCGCGAAGGAAGTTGGCTCTTTGGCGTCCGTCTGCGCGACGAAGCACAGCCCAACGGTTTGCCCCGCATAGGCCAGCAGGTCCAGGGGGGGCGACGAGAGCCACTTGTGCGCCGTATCGCCATCGTCGATGGCATCCAGGTTGGCCAGGAACTGCCCGGCGCTATCTCGAAGCTCCAGGTAGAGGTAGTCGCGCGGATGGGCGATCTGCTGGGTCCTGATGTGCCACCAGTAGCTCACCCTGGCCGAGACGGCTCCCGCGGGGATGGTGACGAGCTGGCATAGCTCGTCTTGCGCGCGGTTATACCCGCCCAAGCGGACGGCGTAGGCGCCGAAATGCCGTGTGTCGGTGATGATCTCGGTTCGGCCCAGCGTGGTCCAGCCATCGAGTTGGCCGGTCTCGAAATTGCCGTTGGCCAGGGCGTCGACGCAGACCGTTCCCGTGGCCGTTGGCGAGGGCGTCGGGGTGACGGTTGGCGGCGTGGTGGTCGCCGTGGGGCTGGGCGAGGGCGTCCAGGTCGCCGTCAGGGTGATCGGCGCCGTGCTGGTGGGCGTCGCGGTGGCGGTTGGTGTATAGGTGGCCGTCAGGGTGATGGTCATCGTGACGGTGGGCGAGGGTGTGGGCGTCCAGGTGGTGGTGCCGGTGGGCGTCGGCGTGATGGTGGCGGTATCGGTGGGTGTCGGGGTCGCGGTGGGCTCGAGCATCCGCACCGCGAAGGAGACGACTCCGGCGCCGCCGGCGTGGAGCGACTCGCGCCGCCATTCCACCAGGTTCGACGACGGATCGAAGGTGCCGCCGCTGCCGTCGGACGAGCCGGGCTCGTAGGCCGTCTTGGCCGGGATGAAATCGCGGATCAAGAGGTTGGTGAGCTTGATCTCCCCGGTGTTGGTATAGCGGAGGGTGTAGGTCAGAACCTCCCCAACCGTGATCGGGCTTGCGGGTTCATAGGACTTGACCAGGGCGATGGCTGGCTCGACGCGGCGCATCCAGACCCCATCCTGGACGCCGGCATAGAGGACGTACCCGCCGTCCAGGGGCAAGCTGTGCAGCGCATAGACCTTGCTGCCAGCGAGCCCATAGGCGGCCCACTCGTCCTCGCCGTGGATGAGCCGGCTCAGGCCCAAGCCGTTCGTGCCCACGTGGACGATCTCCTCCGCACCTGGCACGATGTTGAGGGCGTAGGTGTAGGTCGTGGTGAGGCCTTGGTTGGCCTCGATCCAGGCCGCGCCGCCGTCGGCGGTCCGATAGACGCCGCCGCCCCAGGTGCCGGCATAAACCGATTCGGGCGCGGTGGGGTGCACGGCGAGGGCTCGGACATTCAGGTTGCCCAGCCCGCCATCGGCGCGGGCCCAGGAGGCGCCGCCGTCGTCGCTGCGATAGACACCCTTCTCCCAGGTTCCCGCATAGATCGTCTGGGGCTGGGAGGGCGCGATGGCCAGGGCCCAGACCGTGATCCCGTCCAACCCCTGGGCGACCCAACTGGGGCTACCCCAGGCCAGGCGATAGACGCCTTTCTCGATGGTCCCCGCATAAACGTTGCCGACGACATCCACGGCCAGCGAATAGATGTAGGGGCTCCCGAGGCCGCCATTGAGGGCCGTCCAGGTGGCGCCGCCCTCGCTGAGGCGGTAGACGCCTCCGCCATAGGTTCCGGCGTAGGCCGTTCCCTCAGCGTCGATGACCAGGGCGCGCACCTGGCGGTTCGCCAAGCCATCGTTCAGGGCTTGCCAGGCGCCGCCGCCATCCATGCTGCGATAGACGCCATTCTCCCAGCTTCCGGCCAGCAAGCACTGGCGGTCATTGGGGTCGCTGGCCAGGGCGTAGAATTGAGCTGCGGGCAGGCTCAGCTTGGCCCAGCCGCTGCCCTGGGCAGCCGCGGGCACAGGGGCAAAAGCCAGCAGCAGGAGAAGGATCAGGCTGGCCAGCGGGGTTATCTTGGAGACCTTGCGGTTTTGCATGAGACCTTCCTATGATCGACCCGGGCGCCGAGCTGAGCGACGCGCCGGAATCCGCGCGGGGCATGCGCGCAGGGCTGCCGGTTAGGGCAAGGGCGTTGGCGTAGGCGGCACGGGCGTGTCGGTGGGCGGCGCCGGCGTGTTCGTCGGGGGCACGGGCGTATCGGTGGGCGGCGCCGGCGTGTTCGTCGGCGGCACCGGCGTGTGGGTTGGCGGTGCTGAGTGGGGGGTGTCGGTCGGCTTGGCAGGGCGCGGCCCCATCCACCAGAACGAGCGTGGTTCGCTGCGCAAGCTGATGGGCTGCACCTGAGCGCCCGTCGTCTTGACCACCAGCAAATCCCAGAAATACTTGCCCGTTTGCTCCCCGGGCAGCCAAAAGCGCTGTTGCTGGGCGCCGGTCCGGATGGAGCCGCGCTCCGGCGGCGTGGCCCCCTCCTTCCAGATGCGCACCTCGAAGGATTCCTCGGCGGTGAGCTGCCTGAACCACTGCCAGACGAACGAGTTGTTCTCGTCCAGATAGACGGGCTCGTCGGTATAGGGCGCGATGACCTTGGGCGCATCGTAGAGCGCCAGGGACGGGGTATGGCTCGACGTCGGCGTGGCCCGCGAGGCCGTATTGGTGGGCTGCGGCCTGCTGGTGGGACGCTTGGTCGGCGTCGAGGCCGCCCGAGTGGAGGTGGCCGTGGCGGGCAGCGTGGCGGTGGGTCGCAGGATCGCCGGCAGCGTGAGCGTGGGCGTGCTATCCAGGCGGACGGCGGTGGGCGAGAGGGTGGGCGTGGTGGTGGGTTGCGCCCGGGAAGATGGGCTGGTCAGGGAGAGCAAGCCGAGAACCCCGGCCACGATGGCCACGCCCAGGACGCCCCAGAGCACCCAGGATGCGACCAGGGAGAACGGCCCGCCGCCCTTGCCCTTGGCAGTGGCTCGGATCGCCACGGCCGTGGCGGCATCTGGCGTTTCGCTTGTCGCGCCGCGCTGCACGGCCAGGCTGACCAGTTGGTCCGCCAGCTCCTGAGCGTGGGCGGCCTGCGCGGCGAGTTGCGCGGTCTCGGCGTTGCTCACGGCCTGGTGCAGGCCATCGGAGCAGAGCAGCAGTATATCGTTCAGCGCCAGGTGGCGATGGACGGAATCGGAGAGCGCGACGCGAGACCAGCCCAACACATGGGCGGGGGTTTTCTCACGCTCGGCTTCGGGCAGGTCGGCGGACGGGATGATCTCATCCCAGGCCCGCGCGGGGGTGAGGGCCGTGAGGTGCTCGGCATGATAAACGAAGGCCTGCGTCTGGCCGACGTTGATCAGATAGGCGTGGCTGCCCAGCAAGACCGCGGCGACGAGCATCACGCGTTTGGGCCTTTGGTGGCGGATGCTCTCTTCGTAGAGCTCGACGCCCACGCGCGAAATGGCCCGCTGCAAGCTCTCGCGCACGTTGCTGGAGGGATAGGTGTAGTACAACTGGTAGAGGCGATTCACAGCATGGCGACTATCGACGTCTGAGGCGTCTTGCCCCAGGCTGTCGGCCACGACAAAGAGCCTGCCTTTTTCGGCGAGCTGCGCATCGGTTACCCAGTGCTGGGCAACGCTACAGTGATCGGTGGTGCTGGTGCGCGCTTGTCCAGGATGGGAGGCGGACCCCACATCGAAGATCAACTCTGCGAAGCCTCCATCGCGTTCTCTTCAATGCCCCGCCGGCTTGCCGAGAATCTCGCGCGGCGTTTGCAGTGTCTCCTACCTGGGATTATGCCACAGATATGCAGGGTTGGCAATTGAGGGGTGACATCATCCACGGGTCGGCTGCTCTCCTAGCGCGCCCTTGCGCTGAAGCAGCGAGATGGTCACCATGCCCAAGGCCACGTAGGTCCAAAAGATCGTGACCGCGTGAGGAAAGGCCAGGTTGAAAAAGTAATGGTCGAGCACGCCAGCGACCAGGCCGCCGAACAGGGCGCAGCCGATGCCCCAAAAGATTGCGTCCAGATGCTCATCCTGGAGCGCCAGCGAGCGGCTGCGCCAGAACTGGACCCAGAACAGGACGATGATGAGCAGGAACGAGCCCAGGCCGACGAGTCCCGCCTCTTCGCCGATCAGCAGGTAGAGGCTGGAAACCCCCAGGTAAAGGTCGATCTCGGGGGTGCCCGAAAAGCCCACGCCCAACCAGGGGTGGAGCATGATGACCTTGAAGGCATCGCTATACTCGCCGAAGCGCATCTGCGTCGCCAAGTCCTCGCCGTGCACGCCCTCGATGAAACGCTGCACGTAGGCCTGCGTCTGCGGCAGGATCAAGATCAGGGCCACGCCAACGATGAGCAGCCACCCCAGGCGCCGATAGCGGAACACGCTGATGGCGGCGACGCCGGCGGCCAGCCCGGCCATGGCGCCGCGTGAATAGGTGAGGTAGAGGCAAAGCAGCATGCAGCCCACGATCGGCAGCATGAGCTTTCTGGGCAGGAGCGGCCTGCGGCTCACAATCTGGGGGATGCTGAGGCCGGTAACCAGGATGAGCAGCCCTCCCAGGACGTTGGGATCCTGAGAGGTCGAGATGGCGCGCAAGGGGAGGGTGGTGTCGTCCTCCACGTAGCGCAGCACGCCCGAGCCTGCCGGGTAGCGCACGACCCGCAGGGCCGAGAGCAGCCGGATGGCCAGGTTTTCCGGCATAAAGTAGAGCACGATCCCGATGAGGGCGGCGGCAAAGCCGGCGAGGATCAGCACGCGGACTACCAGGTCCAATTGCTTCTGGCTCTGGACGCAGTTGACGACGATAAAAAAGGTGAAAACGCCCAGCAGCAGCTCGGCGAACCGCCGGATCAGGGTGGTGTTGAGCGAGCTGTGCCCGAGGCCGGCGAGCATGGCGACGACGACGATGACCAAGAAGAACAGGATGGGCAAGGCCAGGGGCGTGGTGACCAGGGGGCCCTGCCGCCGGTTGGCGATGCGCGAGGCCAAGACGAACAAGAGCGCCAGCAGCACCAGGTCCAGGAACGTGGGCTCAAAGCCAAGGTCCAGCGGGACCGCGGCGAATGGCAACAGACAGATGACGCCCACCAGGGCGATCATCCCCCATTGCGTGTCGCGCAGCAGCAGCGCGCCGCCGACCAGGGCGACGATGAGCGCGGCGGTGTAGGGGAGCGAGAGGTAGGCGAGGATGGCCCCGCCCAGCGTGCCGACTAGCAGGCAGAGCGCGAGGATGGCCAGCACCTTCCAGATGCCCTTGCTGCTGACCAGGGCGCGCTGTATCCAGTCCGTCAGGCTCTTTTCCAACCGATCTCCCCCGCTTTTGGCTCGCTGCATGAGTGTTCACATTATACGCACTCTGCCCTCGGGAGCAAGTGCCTCGGTTTTACCCCAAACGCTCCCCTTGCGAGACGTCGCGGGCTGGTGCGGCCAGGGCGAGCGCGATGGCCTCGGCGATTTCGGCCGGGTGGAGGGGCCGGGGATAGTTGTACATCACGCCGCCCGGTCGCTCGTTATAGTAGGGGCGGTTGCAGTCGGGACAGCCGGAGGTGCGAAAGGCCTGCCCGTCCGCCAGGGCTTGGCGCAGCGCGCTGGGAGCGCCGCCCAGATGCGCGATGGCCCCGTCCTCGCCAAAGCGCATGTCGGCGGCGCGGACCAAGCCAAGCTGGATCAGGTGACGGGCGGCTTGCAGGCGGCGGTAGCTGGCCAGGGCCGGCGGCTGGCGGCGCTCCAGGGCCGTGCCCGGCACGGGCGTGAAGGCAAAGAGGCCGATGGTGATGCCCTGCTCGGCGAGCCGCTGAAAGAGCCGGACCATCTCCCGCTCTTGCTCGCCCAGCCCGGCGATGAGGTGGGTGCTGACGCGGCCAGGGTAGGCGCGGGCGGCGGATTCCAGGAGATCCAGGGCTTGGGCCCAGCCGGGCCCTTTGGCGGCGAGCGCGACCTCTGGTGTGGCCGCGTCCAGGGCCAGCCCGAGGCGGTCCGCGCCGGCGTCCAGCAGGCGGCGCACGTCTTGCAGCGAGCGCGCATGGGCCGAGACGGAGAGGGGGATGTCGCTGGCCTGGCGGATACGGCGGAGCACCCTCTCGGCTTGCGCCAGATAGCCAGGGGCGGTGGTCACTTGGAGGCAGCACCGCCGCAAGCGCCCGGCCTCGCGCGCCTCGCGCAAGCGGGTGATGGTGAGGTCCAGGTCATGGGGCGGCCACACGATGCGCGACAGGGCGTCGGCCCGGGCCTGGCTCGTCCGCGCTTGGGCGCAAAAGGCGCAGTCGCGGAGGCAGCGTCCGCCCACCATGAGATAGGCGGTGGTGGGAAGGGCGTCTTGCGCGACCTCTTGCAGGCCCAGCAGGCCCGCCGTGCCGAGCGAGACGTTGACGGTCTCGGACGACGATTGCGGCTCCCTAGAAGACACAGCACTCATCCTTCCACACGACCCGGAGCCCGAGCTCGGCGGCGAGGGCAACGGCGCCGGGCGCCGGATTGACGATCCGATTGAGCCCGGCACGAATAGCGAGGCGGTCCACCTCGTCGCGATAGGCGCCGCCAGGGCGCATGCAGCCCAGGTAGATGGGCGCGTCCGGCAGCTCCTGGCGCGCCTCGGCGAAAAGCTCGCCCACCTGGTCCGGCGGTGGGGGCGTGCGCTCGGCAAAAGCCGTGCCCCGCGTGGGGATGAGCACCAAAAAGACGATGGTCTCGGCGCCCAGCTCCTTGAGCAGCGCGATGGCCCTCCGCTCGCCGGAGAGCTGGCCGCCGCGCAGGCCGATGGTGATGTGGGGCACCACGGGAACGTGCCGGCGCAGCATGGCATAGGTGCGCGCATAGTCGGCCACGGTGCAATCCAGGTGATAGACCTCGCGGATGGTTTCGTCGTCGCCCACGAAATCGAACGAGATCACATCCACCAGCGGGGCGATGGCGCGCATCTCTTCTTCCGAGATGAGGCCCACGTGCCAATTGAGGCGGCGCCCAGGCCGCAGCGCCCGCACGGCCTCCAGATGGGGCAACACGGGCACGCGCCCGCGGGCGTCGCAGCCGCCCGAGATCAGGCAACTGGTGGCGCCCTCGACGTCGGCCTGCTCGATGGGCGACATGCCGTGAAGGTAGCGGCGGCCGCAGTGGGCGCAGTCCAGGGCGCAGGCGCTCCCGGTCAGGCTGATGGCGGCGGTGCGGCGCGGGCGGGTGAAGACGATCTCCAGGGGAAAGTGGGCCTCGCGCACCAGCCAGGCGGCGCGCCAGTCGGGAACGGGCTGAGTCACGAGGCCCCCATCATGCCGCGCATCTAGAACTTGAGCGTCAGGGGAACGGTGATGCGGCCGATCTCGATCGTGTCGACGGTCAACGCGATCTGGTGATGGCCGGGCTCCAGGGGCTTGCCGGCGGCCTTGATGACCAGCCCTTGGCCGTACTGGAAAGCCCAGGGCTTTTGCCGGGTGATCTCGCTGGCGGGCGTCGTCGGCTCGCCCAAGCCCACGAACAGGCGCGCGGGCTCGACGGCCACGCCGTCCACCTCCAGCTTGACCACGCCCGTCAGAGTGCCCGAGCCGACGGTGTTGCGGAGGGCGAACTGGAAGCCATCGGGCAGGTTCAGGGGGTTCGCCCCCGCGATGAGCTGTTGCAGGATATAGGACGGGATGGACGACATGGCGCCCTCCTCGATTAGGTCAGGTCGTTCTTGAAGAACTCGATCAGCTCGCCATCGGGCCCCTTGCAAAAGCCAATGCGCACCGGGGTCGGCGGGACGCTGTTGAAGGTGACATCCTTGGGCTCGATGGTGATGGGGGCTCCGGCGGCGCGGGCGCGCTCGATGGCGGCATCCACGTTGTCGGTGCGCAGCGCATAGTGAAGGATCACGCCCTCCGGCCTGGGCTCAGCGGAGCCGCCCGAGGAAATCTCGATATAGTTGCCGTCGCCGGTATCCAGGAGCGCCAGGCGCCGTTCCGGATTGCCCCAGGTGGTCTTGACCGTGAAGCCCAGCACCTCGGTATAGAACTTGACGCTGGCGTCGAAATCGTGGACGCGCATGGCGATGTGATGGAAACCGCCGCCGCCCAGCACCTTGTTGTGTCCTGCCATGTTGATCTCCTCCTCGTGAGTTGGCCTGAGGATAGCAGGGATTGCCGAATCTGTCAATTTCCTGGCCCGCGCTTGGCGGCCTCTTGCCACTTGGCGACCGGCGGCACGTCCTGGTACTCGGGCGCGGTGGGCACGTCCAGGAAGGTCGGTTCCTGCCGGAAGATGGCCTGGCGCAGGGCGTCGCCGAGCTCGCCGGGTCGCTCGATGCGCCGGGCGCGCAGCCCGAAGGACTGGGCGAGCGCGACGCAATCCTCCTCGCCAAAGTCCACGGAATAATACTTGTCCTGATGATAGAAGTGCTGCAGGGTCTTGATCCAGCCGAAGCAGCGGTTGTTAAAGTGGATCAAGATCACCGGCAGGTTGAGCCGCCGGATCGTCTCCATCTCGCCGGCGGCCATGCCCAGGCTGCCATCGCCGAGCAGCCCGACCACCGTGGCGTTGGGGCGAGCGTATTGCGCGCCGACCACGGCGGGGAGGGCATAGCCCAGGCCGCCAAAGGCCCGCGGGATGACTATGTGCCGCCCGGCAGCGCAACGGAAATAGGCGGCGGTGAAGGGGGTCATGGTCCCGGGGTCCGCGGCGATGACGTAATCCGCCGGCAGCGCGGCGGCCAACTCGCTGATGATGCGCTGAGGCTTGATGGGCAGGGCGTCCGCCTGGGCCTGCTCCGCGAACTCGGCCCACCAGCCGCGGCTCCGCTTGGCAAGCTCGGCGGCGCGGGGCGCGGCGTCTCGCTGGACGTCGCCCAGGGCGGCCAGCAAGTTCTGGAGCGTCAGCTTGGCGTCGCCGGCCAGGCCGATGGCGGTGGGGTAGGTGTTGCCGATCTCGGCCGGGTCGGCGTCCAGGTGGATGATAGTTGCGCCGCCCGCGAGGGGCGGGATGGTCCAGTGCATGGTGGTGACCGAGTCGGTCTTGCAGCCGACAAAGAAAACGAGGTCGGCCTCGCGGGCCAGATCATTGGCGTAGGTTCGCCCGCCGTTTTCGCCGACGACGCCGATGCTCAGGGGGTGGTCCTCGGCGATGCTGCCCTTGCCGTTGATGGACGTGCCCACCGGCAGGGCGAGCCGCTCCGCCAGCGCGGTGATCTCGTCCCAGGCGGCCGCGATCATCGCGCCGCCGCCGGCGATGAGGACGGGGCGCTGGGCGGCCAGCAGCGCGGCCGCGGCGGCCTCCACGGCGCGGGGGTCGGCGCGGGTGCGGTAGGAGGGGTAGGTGGTGCAGGCTGGGTCGCCATAAAGCACGGCGCCTTCCATCTCTTCGGCCAGCACGTCGCTGGGGAGGGAGAGGTGCACCGCGCCGGGGCGCCCGGCGGTGGCGAGGCGGAAGGCGCGCCGCAAGAGGTCCGGGATGCGGGCGGCGTTCTTGGCCTGCGCGTGCCACTTGGTGATGGTGGCGAACAGCCCCGGCTGGTCCATCTCGGTGAGGACATTGCGCCCTTGGTCGCGAAGGGGGATATCGGTGGTGAGGCAGATCAGGGGGATGGAGGAATAGTGGGCCTCGGCGACGCCGGGCGCGATATAGGTGGCGCCGCCGCCGCTGGGGCCCTCGCAGATGCCCGGCCGGTAGCTGAGGCGGGCATAGGCATCGGCCATGAACGCGGCGGAGCGTTCGTCGCGGGTCATGATGTGGGCCAGGCGATGGCGGGCCTCAAAGAGCGCCTCGTAGAGCCCCGTGCTCGTGTCGCCGGGCAATCCAAACACGTATCGCACATCATGGGCGCAAAGCATTTCCACAACGGCCTGGCTTCCCATCACTCCCATCTCGCACCTCCCCAATGCTGACTTGCGGCGACGCCTGGCATTATAGCATGGCGCGCCGGGGGGCGGAAATCCTCCTGATCGGCCAGTGAGAGAAACGAGCAGCGGATTTGACAGGATGCGCTCTCGTTGGTATAATATCTGTTTGCGGTATTGTGCCCCATCGTGTGTTTGTACTGCCGCACTGTTGGCGTCGCGTTGTTCTGTCCAGGTGTCCGCGACCCAGCCCGAGTAGGGTTTTTCTCTGGTGGGGTGCTTAGGGGCCGAAACAGGACTAGATATAGTTTAAGGAGATGAGCTTATATGGCCTCTGTGGATATAGCTTCTGTGATCAAGTGGGATCGAGATAGCACCCTGTGGTCGCGGCGCAAATCTTATGCTCGTATCCCCGATGTCCACCCCATCCCAGGCCTCATCGACGTCCAGTTGGCTTCTTTTCATTGGTTTCAGCAAGAGGGGCTGCGCGAGCTGTTCGACGAAGTTTCGCCGATCGTCAGCTTTAACAAGAACCTCGAGCTGCATTTCCCTGGCCTGAACGACAAGCTCAACGAAGAGTTCGGCCTCGATTTCCGTTTCGAGGCGCCCAAGTACCCCGAAGAAGAGTGCCGCGTCCGTGATATGACGTTCGCGGTGCCTCTCTATGTCAAAGTTCTGCTGTATAACCGCGAGACCGACCAGCCCTTGGTGCAGGATGTGTACATGGGCGATTTTCCGCTCATGACGGACAAGGGCACGTTCATCTACAACGGCGCCGAGCGCGTGGTGGTCAGCCAGTTGATCCGCTCGCCCGGCTCCTACTTTACCGTGTTGGAGGATCGCGCCAGCGGCCGCGATCTGTGCATGGCCAAGGTGATCCCCAATCGCGGCGCCTGGCTCGAGTTGGAGACCAGCAAGCGCGATCTGATCTCGGTCAAGGTCGATCGCAAGCGCAAGATCCCGGTAACCGTCTTGCTGCGCGCCCTGGCGGCGGTGGAGGACGGCGTGGGCGGGGTGGCCCTGACCGAGGGCAGCGATGAGGAATTGTTGGCCCTGTTCGAGCAGGTCGACAACGACCCCGAGCATCCCTTCATCGCCAGCACCATCGACAAGGACCCCACCAAGGATGCGCGTTCCGCCCTGGAAGAGTTCTACAAGAGGATGCGCCCGGGCGATCCGCCCACCTATGAGAACGCGCGGGACTATTTGACCTCGCTGTTGTTCAACGCGCGCCGTTACGACCTGAGCCGCGTGGGCCGCTACAAGCTCAACCAGCGGCTGGATATGGACCTCCCGATGGAGCAGCGCACGCTGACCAAGCGCGACATCATCAGCATCGTGGAGCGCGTCATTCGCATCAATAACGGCACGGACTCGGCCGACGATATCGATCACCTGGGCAACCGCCGGGTCAAGACGGTGGGCGAGTTGTTGCAGAACCAGTTGCGGATCGGCCTGCTGCGCATGGAGCGCGTCGTGCGCGAGCGCATGAGCATCCGCGACCCGGAACAGGTCACGCCGATCTCGCTGATCAACATCCGTCCGGTGGTGGCGGTGGTGCGCGAGTTCTTTGGCGGCAGCCAGCTTTCGCAGTTCATGCAGCAGACCAACCCGCTGGACGAGTTGACCCACAAGCGCCGGCTCTCGGCCCTCGGCCCGGGCGGCCTGCGCCGCGAGCGCGCCGGCTTCGACGTGCGCGACGTGCATCATAGCCACTATGGGCGCATCTGCCCCATCGAGACACCGGAAGGCCCGAACATCGGCCTGATCGGCTCGATGGCGACCTATGCGCGCATCAACGAATTTGGCTTCATCGAGACGCCTTACCGTCGCGTGCAGCGCACGGTGCCGTGCAACAAGGAGGCCATGCTGGGCCGCACGGTCCGCGAGCGCATCGTCGACCCCGGCTCGGGCGAGATCGTCGCTGAGGAAAAGCAGACGATCACCCCGGAATTGGCGGACAAGATCGTGGCGCTGGGCCTGGATCAAGTCAGGGTCCTGCCCTACGCCACCGATGAGGTCTCGTACCTGACGGCCTCTGAGGAAGACCGCTACATCATTGCGCAGGCGAACGCCGTGCTCGACGAGATGGAGCAGTTCGTGAACGAGCGCGTGTCCGTGCGCTACAAGCAGACCTTCTTGCTGGAGGCGGCGACCAAGGTTGATTTCATCGACGTGTCGCCCAAACAGATCGTGAGCATCTCGGCCGCGCTGATCCCCTTCCTGGAGCACGACGACGCCAACCGCGCCCTGATGGGCTCCAACATGCAGCGCCAGGCGGTGCCCTTGCTCAAGCCCGAGGCGCCGGTGGTGGGAACGGGCATGGAGGACCGCGCCGCGCTCGATTCTGGGCAGGTGGTGGTTTCGACGGTGTCGGGCGAGGTCAGGAGCGTCACCTCGAAGGACGTGGTGGTCCGCGGTGCGGATGGCCAAGATCAGGTCTTTGTGATGCGCAAGCACCAGCGGTCCAACCAGAGCACCTGCATCGACCAGCGGCCTGTGGTGGAAAAGGGACAGCAGATCAAGCCCGGGACCATCATCGCCGATTCTTCCTCCACCGATCGGGGCGACCTGGCTTTGGGCCAGAACGTTTTCGTGGCTTTCCTCTCTTGGGAGGGGGCCAACTATGAGGATGCGATCATCATCAGCGAAAAGCTGGTGCGCGAGGACAAGTTCACCTCGATTCACATCGAGCAGCACGAGCTGGAAGCGCGCGACACCAAGTTGGGTCCGGAAGAGATCACGCGCGATATCCCCAATGTGGGCGAGGACGTGCTGAGGAACCTGGACGAAGAGGGCGTCATCCATATCGGCGCCGAGGTGGGCCCTGGCGATATCCTGGTCGGCAAGATCACGCCCAAGGGCGAGACCGAGCTGACGCCGGAGGAAAAGCTGCTGCGCGCGATCTTTGGCGAAAAGGCCTGGGAAGTGCGCGACTCGTCGCTGCGCCTGCCGCACGGCGAGCGGGGCAAGGTGGTCGATATCAATGTCTTTTCGCGGGACGAATTCCGCGACCTGCCCACCGGCGTGGACAAGATGGTGCGCGTGAGCGTGGCCCAGCGCCGCAAGGTGATGGAAGGCGACAAGATGGCCGGCCGTCACGGCAACAAGGGCGTCATCTCCAAGGTGGTGCCGGTGGAAGACATGCCCTATCTCGAGGATGGGACGCCGGTGGACATCATCCTGAGCCCGCTGGGCGTGCCCGCTCGCATGAACATCGGCCAGATCTTTGAGACCCACTTGGGGTGGGCCGCCGATCGCCTGGGCTTCCGCGTGCTGACGCCGGTGTTCGATGGCGCTTCGGAGCAAGAGATCGAGGCCGAGCTCTCGCGGGCCTGGCTGATGGACCGCGCCTGGAAAGACCTTTCCGGTCGCGCGTGGGCATGGGTTAAGGAACAAGAGATCGCGCCGGAAGACCTGCAGGATGATGAGGAAGCCTATCGCCTATACCTGGCCTATCATGTGGAGACGGGCCTGGACGAGGACGATATGGAGAGCTTGCTGCGCGACCGGACGATGGCGCGGCGGGCCTGGCTGGCGCAGTGGCTGACCGAGTTGGGTCATGATCCATCCGCGCTACTGGTCTTTGAGGACACGCAGCGTTCCGTGCGCGCGCGCGTGCAGGCCGATCAATTGGCCATCTCGACTTGTCTCAAGATGTGGCTGGCTGACCGGGGCCGCCAGGTGGCTGAGGATATCGACGCAGCCGAGCTGCGCCAGGCAGCTTACCAGGTCAGCGAGGAACTCGATGATCCGCTGCCGATTGTCGGCAAGCTGCGCCTGTACGATGGCAAAACCGGCGATCCTTTCGATCGGCCTGTGACGGTCGGCATCATCTATATGATGAAGCTGGCCCACCTGGTCGAGGACAAGGTCCACGCGCGTTCCACGGGCCCGTACTCGCTCGTGACGCAGCAGCCTTTGGGCGGCAAGGCGCAACTGGGCGGCCAGCGCTTCGGCGAGATGGAGGTCTGGGCGCTGGAGGCCTATGGCGCGGCGCACAGCCTGCAAGAGATGCTGACCATCAAGTCGGACGACATCACTGGGCGCGTCAAGGCCTACGAGGCCATCGTGAAGGGCGAGCCGATCGAGGAGCCGGGCGTTCCCGAGTCGTTCCGGGTCTTGGTGAAGGAGCTGCAGAGCCTGGGCCTGGCCGTGGAAGTGCTGGACGACAAGGGCGAGCTGCTCCAGTTCGGGCGCGAAGATGGCGACGAGGCGCTGCCGAGGCTGGGGTCGGGCTTTGGTTTGGCCGACTTTGAGGAAGCCTAAGCCGCTCGAGTTGACTTTTTCCTGGTTCGATGTTATAATCTTTGGTCGCCGGTTGAACTCGGACGAGAAACATGAGGGCCAGGCAAGGCGAGTTGCCTTGTCTGGCCTCTGAAATGACTGCGAGTGATAAAGGGGGTAGTGTTGCCTACTATCAATCAGTTGGTTAGGAAGGGTCGCTCTCCGCTGGGCAAGAAAAGCAAGTCGCCCGCCCTGTTGATTGGCTACAACGCGCGCACGGGCCGGAGCTGGCGTGGCGAGACGGGCTCTCCGCAGCGCCGTGGCGTCTGCACGCAGGTCAAGACGACCACGCCCAAGAAGCCTAACTCGGCTCTGCGCAAGATCGCCCGCGTTCGCCTGACCAACCAGGTCGAGGTCACGGCGTACATCCCGGGCGAGGGGCACAACTTGCAGGAGCACTCGGTGGTGCTGGTGCGTGGCGGTCGTGTGAAGGACCTGCCAGGCGTCCGCTATCACATCGTGCGCGGCGCGCTGGATAGCGCCGGGGTGGAGAACCGCAAGAAGGGGCGCTCCAAGTACGGAGCCAAGCGGCCCAAGGCCAGCGCTGCCTAAGGTCGTCCGCTTAGACTGGGTTCGTTGATCTGATCATGTGAGCAGGTGTGAGCCTGTAGAGGTCACAAGCCTGATTTTTGGAGGATTGATATGTCAAGGCGCGGTCTGCCGCCCCGTCGCAAAGTACGACCAGACGTCAAGTACAATAGCGTTGTGTTGGGCACGTTTATCAACAAGATCATGGAACGTGGTAAGCGCAGCACGGCAGAGCGCATCGTTTACGATGGTTTTGCCATTGTGGAAGAGCGCACCAAGAAAGAGCCGCTGAGCGTCTTTGAGCAGGCTATTCGCAACGTGTCGCCCGTGATCGAGGTCAAGCCGCGGCGCGTCGGCGGTGCGACGTATCAGGTGCCCGTCGAGGTAACCACGGAGCGTGGGACCTCTCTGGCGATTCGTTGGCTGATCCAGGCTTCCCGCGGGCGCCCGGGCCGTTCCATGGCGGCCAAGCTGGCGGACGAGCTGCTGGATGCGTCCCAAAACACCGGGGCGGCGATCAAGAAAAGAGAAGATACCCATCGGATGGCGGATGCCAACAGGGCGTTTGCCCACTACCGCTGGTAAGGTCTTGCGGCAAGCGCACGTCGCTTGCCGCGAGATCGGGGTAGCGCGGCGTTTCCTTGGTTGAACCCATAACAACAGAGCGGCCTAGGGTCGAGTCCGAGGGGGATCTTCATCTACCAGTAGCCAAGGCCAACACGGGCATCACCTTGACATCGCAGCGTCCATTGGAGACTGAAGATGAGTCGGCTGGTTCCCCTGGAGCGAATCCGAAATATCGGCGTGATCGCCCATATCGATGCGGGCAAGACGACGACCACGGAACGCATCTTGTTCTACACGGGTCGGATCCATCGGATGGGCGATGTGGACGATGGCAATACCGTAACCGACTGGATGGAGCAAGAGCGGGAACGGGGCATCACCATTTCGTCTGCGGCGATTACCTGTTTCTGGCAAGATCATCAGATTAACATCATTGACACGCCGGGTCATATCGATTTTACGGCCGAGGTCCAGCGAAGCCTGCGGGTCCTCGATGGCGGCGTGGTGGTCTTTGATGCGGTGGCCGGGGTTCAACCCCAGTCGGAAACGGTGTGGCGTCAGGCCAACCGGTTCCAAGTGCCCCGCATTTGTTTTGTTAACAAGATGGACCGGCTTGGGGCTGATTTCGACCGCACGGTCGAGATGATCCGCGAGCGGTTGGGCGCGAATCCCGTGGCGTTGCAGGTTCCGATCGGCCGCGAGGCTTCCTTTGCGGGGGCCGTGGACCTGATCGAACGCTGCGCGATTGTATACGATGACGAACTGGGCACCGAGTATCACAAAGCCGCGGTGCCGCCTGATCTCGAGGATCGGGTCGAGGCGCAACGCGATGCGCTCATGGAGCGGATCGCCGAAACGGACGATACCTTAATAGAGATATATCTGACGGAAGGCGAGCTCACGCCGGAGCAGATGCGGCAGGGCCTGCGGGCAGCCACCCTATCTGGCAAGGTGGTGCCCGTGTTGTGCGGCTCCTCGCTGCGCAACAAGGGCGTCCAGTCCCTGCTCGATGCCATCGTGAGCTATCTGCCCTCCCCCGCCGATATCCCCCCGGTGGAAGGTTTTCTGCCTCAATCGGAGGAGAAGGCGCAGCGCTCCGCGTCTTCGGAGGAGCCGCTCTCGGCGCTGGTGTTCAAGATCCAAACGGATCCCTTCGTGGGGCGTTTGGCCTACGTCCGGGTCTATTCGGGCGTGATGAACTCGGGCAAGCGGGTCATCAACACGACGCGTGATCGCACCGAGCGGGTCATGCGCATGCTGCGGATGCAGGCGAATCGCCGCGAGGACATGGACACGCTGGAAGCGGGCGATATCGGGGCGGTGGTGGGGCTGCGATTCTCTTTCACTGGCGACACCCTCTGCGACGGCGAGTCGCCCATTGTCTTGGAGCCGATCTCGTTCCCCGAGCCGGTGATCTCTGTGGTCATCGAGCCGCGCACGCAGGCGGATCAGGACAAGCTCGCGGAGGCGCTGCAGCGGCTGGCTGATGAAGATCCCACCTTCCGGGTTCGCGGCGATGACGAGACGGGTCAGACCGTGATCTGGGGGATGGGCGAGTTGCACCTGGATATCCTGGTGGATCGCGTGCTACGCGAGTTCCGCGTCGAGGCGAACGTGGGCAAGCCCCGGGTGGCGTATCGGGAGACGATCACGCGCCAGGTTCGGGTGGAGGGCTTGTTCTCTCGCCAGACGGGCAACAAGAACCAGTTCGGGCAGGTTTGGCTCGAGTTGGAGCCCTTGCGTGGTCGCCAAGGCTTTGAGTTTGAGAACGCGTTGCGCCCGGGCATCTTGCCTCCGAGCTATATCCCGGTCATTGGGCAGGGCGCGCAAGAGGTCCTGGAAAGCGGTATCCTCGCCGGGTATCCGGTGATCGGGGTCAAGGCTCGCTTGGTGGATGCGACCTTTAACGAGACCGAGTCCACCGAGCTGGGCTACCGGGTGGCCGCTTCGATGGCTGCTCGCGATGGCCTCCATCAGGCCGGACCGACCCTGCTGGAGCCGATCATGAGCGCAGAGATCAGCGTGCCCGAAGAGTTCATGGGCGACGTGATCGGCGACCTCAACGCGCGACGCGCGCAGATCGAAGGCATGATGTTGCGCACCGATATGCAGGTGATCACCTGCCGGGTGCCGCTGGCCGAGATGTTCGGATATGCGACCGATCTGCGCTCCATGACGCAGGGGCGCGGCACCTTTGTGATGGAGTTTACCTGCTACGATACGGTGCCCGCCGATGTGATGGAACGCATCCTGGGTGGTCCGCTCGGCTGAGCGTTGGGCGAGTGGGGCTGATTTGCCAGGAACGGATTTTTGTGTATAATGACGCGGCTTTTTTTGCGTGGGTTTGCATGAGAGTACGAGGTAAGAAGGAGGTTCCCAGTGGGCAAGGAAAAGTTTGTGCGGGATAAGCCGCATGTGAACGTGGGAACGATTGGGCACGTGGACCATGGCAAGACGACGCTGACGGCGGCGATCACCAAGGTGCTGGCGATGAAGGGCGAGGCGCAGTTT